>Ga0184623_10000163_pt1 | contig 27134 bp, 24 predicted proteins | sample PLM1_100_b1_FD_133138 | JGI IMG/M metagenome (GOLD analysis project Ga0184623, IMG submission 133138) | Groundwater sediment microbial communities from an aquifer in East River, Colorado, USA - PLM1_100_b1 | ecosystem: Environmental > Terrestrial > Soil > Riparian zone | place: USA: East River... | reverse complement strand
CTCCTCGAGCGTCACGGCCAGCTGGTCGAAGCCGGCCGGATCCTTGAAGTCGCAGCGCCTGTAGCGGATCCGCGACGCGAACGAGCGCCAGGCGGCCTCATCAAGCGGCAGGACGCGGGAGTACGTCTCCAGCGAGGCGCGATACTCGGCTCGCAGCGCGTCGTCGTCGTAGTCGCGACGGCCCGTTGCGAGGAGAACGAATTCGTGTGGCAGGAGGTTCGTCCGCCACAGCTGGTAGAGCGCAGGGACGACCTTGCGATGGGCAAGGTCGCCGGTCGCGCCGAACAGGACGAGCACGCTGGGGTCCGGGACGCGCTCGAGGCGAAGGCCCTCGCGGAGTGGGTTGTCCTCCTGCTTGTGGGCCTTTCGCCGGGTTCCCCGCGACAGGCGCAGGTCGCGCATCGTCCGCGGCGCATCCTTCGGCCGCGGCGCGGAATACGGATGCTCGTGCGGCGCGGGCTCCGGGGCGTCCGGCGTAGACGGCTCGTCCGGCGCCGTCTCCGGCGCGGTCGCCGGCGCGACACGCCGGCGTTTCGGAACGGCCGTCTCGGTCACGGGCTACTCGGTCTTCACTGCATGGCCGCCGAATTCGTTTCGGAGCGCGGCGAGAACTTTCGCGCCGTACGAATCGTCCTGGCGCGACCGGAAGCGCGTCAGCAGCGACAGCGTGATCACCGGCGCGGGAACGTCGTGGTCGATCGCCTCCTGGACGGTCCAGCGGCCCTCGCCGGAGTCCGACACGTAGCCCTTGATGTGCTCGAGGTCGGGCCCGTTTGCTCGGAATGCCCGCGCGGCGAGCTCGAGCAGCCATGAGCGGACCACGGAGCCCTGCATCCATAGCTCGGATATCGCGGCGAGGTCCAGCTCGTAAGAGGCCGCGTGCATGATCTCGAAGCCTTCGGCGTAGGCCTGCATGAGCCCGTACTCGATCCCGTTGTGGACCATCTTCACGTAGTGCCCGGCCCCCGGGCCGCCGACGTGGAGGTAGCCGCCCTCCGGCGCCAGGGACTTGAAGATCGGCTCGAGCGGCTCGACGGCTTCACGCTCTCCGCCGACCATCAGGCAGTACCCGACCTGGAGTCCCCATATCCCGCCGCTCGTTCCGGCATCGACGTAGTTGATCCCCTTGGCCTTGAGCTCGGGGTGGCGGCGCTGGTCGTCATGGAAGTTCGTGTTGCCGCCGTCGATGATCGTGTCGCCCGACTCGAGGTGTTCGAGCAGCTCGGCGATCTGGGCCTCCGTCGCATCGCCGGCAGGGACCATGATCCAGACGGCCCGCGGCGCCTTGAGCTTCGAGACGAGCTCCTCGATCGAGAACGCCGCGACGGCGCCCTCCCCGGCGATCTCCTTCGTCTTCTCCGGCGTCCGGTTGTAGGCCACGACCTCATGGCCGTCGCGGAGCAGGCGGCGAACCATGTTGGCGCCCATTCGACCGAGTCCGACGAAACCGATCTGCATCCGTTGGGCCTCCCTGTCAGGCGTGGTCGTGGTCTGGCGTTCTCAGGATGAGGCGAGTGCCTCAGCAAGTGCCGCTTCGAGCATCGCCAGGTCGGTCTCGGGGTCGGTCAAGTGGACCCTGACGATCGGCAGATCGTGCGACTCGATCGCCTCGAAGTCACCCTGGGCCTGGGCGTCGATCAGCTGACCGAACGTGTACGGCCAGCCCGGGATTGGGCGATCGGCGGGATGGTCCGACGTGAGCTGGATGAACCAGCCGATCGGGGCGCCGCCCTTGTGAAGCTGCCCGGTGGAGTGGAGGAAGCGCGGCCCGTAGCCCGCGGTCGTGGCGCAGCCGGTCGCTTCGCGGAGGAGGACGCGGATCCGCGCGATCGCCTCGTCGCGGGCGGCCGTCGGGGCGATGAAGGCCTGGATCGAGAGATAGGCGTTCGGGCGGCGGCGGGCGAGATGCCGTCGCAGCTCTCCGGCGAGCGTCTGGTCGCCGCTCTCGCTCAGGCGGAGCGGCGCGTCGCCGTACAGGGCCAGCCCGCCGGACGTCGCGATGGGCGTCGCCGCGGCGGCGTCGGTCGCTCGCCGGCCGCGCCCGTCGGCGTGACGTTCGAGGAGGGCGCGGGTCCGCTCCTTCGCCTCTTCGACGTTCGGCTGGTCGAAGGGATCGATGCCCAGGACGGCGCCCGCGATCGCCGTGGCGACCTCCCAGCGGATGAACTCCGCGCCGATATCGATCGGGTCCGCCAGACGGATCCTGATGACGGGGTGTCCGGCCTCCTCGAGTGCATCGGCCAATGCGTCCGCTTCGGTCACCTGCGGGCCCGAGGAGCCGGCGACGGAAAACCGGACGATGACCCGGTCGGGGCCGTAGAGGGTCGGCGGGCCGGTCGGCTCCCGGTCGACGGGCACGATTCCCAGGCCGCGCTTGCCCGTGCTCTCCGCGATGAGCTGCTCGGCCCACGCGCCGAAGGTCGAGATGTCGGGGTCCGGCAGGAACGTGACCTTGTCGCGGCCCGCCTTGGCGAGGACGCCGAGCGCCAGCCCGAGACTCAGGCCTGGGTTCGCCTTGGGCTCCGGCTCCTGGCAGGCGGCGAGCATCGCGGAGGCCGACGCGAGGAGCGAGTCGAGGTCGAGCCCGATGAGACTCGCCGGAACGAGCCCGACATAATTGAGCGCGGCGTAGCGTCCACCGATATCCGGCGGATTGAGGAACGTCTCGCGCAGGTCGTCGTGATGGGGGATCGCCTCGACGCTCTTGCCCGGGTCGGTGATGGCGATCATCAGCTCGCCGGCGTGTTCGTTACGCGGGGCGTGCCGGCTTCTGAGGGCCTTCTCTATCCGGTCCCAGGCGTCGGCCTGGAACGCGAGTGGCTCCGTGGTCGTGCCGGACTTGCTGGCGACGATGAAGAGCGTGGCGAGCGGGTCGAGGTCGTCCACGATCGCCGCGACCGCGGCCGGATCGGTCGAGTCGAGGACCCTCAAGTCCAGCCAGCCCTCGCCGCTGCCGAACGTCTGAACGAGGACCTCCGGGGCGAGGCTGCTGCCGCCCATACCCGCCACGATCGCCGTCGTGAACCCCGCGTCGCGGATCCCTTCGCCGAATCCCTCGAGGGCGGCGATCTGGTCGGCGAAATGACCCGGGGCATCGAGCCAGCCGAGGCGATCGGCGATCGCGGCCTGGACGCGCGGGTCGATCGACCAGAGGGTGGCATCGCGGGCGAAGAGACGTTCGGCCCAGCCTTCGTCCCGGGCGCGATCGACGGCCTGCCGATAGACGGACTCGTGCTCGCCCAGGGCGAACCCGGGTGGTGAGGTCGTCCCCGTGGCGTCGGTCACCGCGCTTCCTCCTGTGGAACCAACAGGATAGTCCTTGCACGTTCGCGGGCTCGGCGGCGCTCCGTCAGCCGGCGGCTTCCATGGCGTCGACCTTTGCCAGCCGGCGCCGATGCCGCTCCTCGCCGCTGAAACGGGCGCCGAGGAAGGCGACGCTGCACTCGTACGCGGGCTCCGGCCCGATCACCCGCGCACCGAGCGTCAGGACGTTCATGTCGTCGTGCTCCACGCCCTGGTGGGCCGAGTATGTGTCGTGGCAGACGGCCGACCGAATGCCCTTCATCTTGTTCGCCGCGACGCTCGCCCCGACTCCGGAGCCGCAGATGAGGATGCCCCGATCCGCGGAGCCGTCGCGGATCGCGAGCCCCAGGCGCTGGGCGAAGTCCGGGTAGTCGTCGTTCGGATCGGCGCCGTCGCCGCCGAGATCGATGAGCTCGTGGTCGACGCCGGCCGCGCGGAGCCGGCGGATCAACTCGTCCTTCATGACCGCACCTGCATGGTCGGCGGCGAACGCGACGCGCATCAGACAGGCATCAGCTGTGGCCCGGGTCGGTGCCGGATGAGCGGTCGACACCGGGGTCGCCGCCGCTGAGCGTCGGGTGGCCACCGCGCGGGGCCGGCAGATGACCCGGCTCCAGGGTCTGGATCGGTCCGTGAACCTTGCCGGCGAGCACGTCGCGGGCGATGTCGGCGACGCGATCGACGGTGAAGCCGAACTTCTCGAAGATCGTCCCGGCCGGCGCCGATGCGCCGAAGTGGTCGAGACCGACGATCGCCCCGTCGTCGCCGACCCAGCGCTCCCAGCCGAGCGAGACACCGGCTTCGACGGAGACGCGCTTTCGGGCCGCGGCCGGCAGGACGCTCTCGCGATACGCTGCGTCCTGGCGCTCGAAGAGCTCCCAGCACGGCATCGACACGACACGGCTTGGGACGCCTTCCTTCTCGATTGCCTCCGCGGCCCCGAACGCGAGCTGCAACTCGGAGCCGGTTCCGATGAGGATCAGCCCGATGGAGCCCGCCCCGCCGGATGCCTCGCGAAGGATGTACCCGCCGCGCCCCACGCCCTCGCGGGCCCGCTCCGGGGTTCCCGGCAGCGTCGGCAGCTTCTGCCGGGTGAGCGATAGCCCGACCGGCCCGGACGGCGAATCGGCCCCGCGTTCCAGGGCGATGGCCCACGCCGCCGCGGCCTCGTTCGCGTCGCCTGGCCGGATGAACCAGAGGTTCGGGATCGCCCGCAGCGCAGCGTAGTGCTCGACCGGCTGATGCGTTGGGCCATCCTCGCCCAGGCCCACCGAATCGTGGGTCCAGACATAGATGGCGTGGAGGCCGCTAAGCGCCGCGAGCCTGACGGACCCGCGCATGTAGTCGCTGAACGTCAGGAACGTGCCGGCGTACGGGATGAAGGCGCCATGGTAGGCGATCCCGTTGGCTGCCCCGCCCATCGCGTGCTCGCGGACGCCGAATCGAATGTTCCGGCCGGGCTGGTCGGCCTGAAATTCAGGGGCGCCCTTGATGTCGGTCAGGTTCGACTCCGACAGGTCTGCCGCGCCGCCGAACAGTTCCGGCACCGGGCCCGCCAGCGCCTGGATCGCCTCCTGGCTCGCGTTGCGGGTGGCGATCTCCTCGCCGACGGCATAGACCTTCAGGCCCGCGTCCCAGCCGTCGGCAAGCTTCCCGGCGAGTCGCCGACGGAGCTCTGCAGTGAGGTCCGGGAAGTCGCGGCCATAGGCTGACAGCCCTTCTTCCCATGCCTCCACGAGCCCCTCGCCGGCCGAGACCGCTTCGCGGAAGAGCGAGCCCGCTTCGTCGGGGACGTAGAAGTCGCGGTCCGGATCCCAGCCGTAGGCCTCCTTGACGAGCCGGACCTCGTCGGCGCCGAGGGGCTGGCCGTGCGCCTTCTGCGTGTCCTGGCGATTCGGGCTGCCGTAGCCGATATGAGTCCTGACGGCAATGATCGATGGCCGAGGGTCCTGGCGGGCGGCCTCGATCGCCAGGGCGATCGCCTCGACGTCATTGCCGTCCGCGACTCGTTGGGTGTGCCACGGATAGGCCGCGAAGCGGGCGAGGACGTCCTCGGACCAGGCCATCTTCGTCGGCCCGTCGAGCTGGATGCCGTTGTCGTCGTAGAGCGCGATGAGCTTGCCGAGGCGGAGATGGCCGGCGAGCGAGGCTGCCTCCGAGGCGATCCCCTCCTGGAGGTCGCCATCGGAGCAGAGGGTGTACGTCCGGTGGTCGACGATATCGTGGCCCGGCCGGTTGAACTCGAACGCGAGGCGGCGCTCGGCGATCGCCATTCCGACGGCGTTCGCGAACCCCTGGCCCAGCGGCCCGGTCGACGCCTCGACGCCCGGCGTCAGGCCGAACTCGGGGTGGCCCGGCGTCTTCGAGCCCCACTGGCGGAACGCCTTCAGGTCGTCGAGCGACACGTCGTAGCCGGTCAGGTGAAGGAGCGAGTAGAGGAGCATCGAGGCGTGACCGGCCGAAAGGACGAACCGGTCGCGATCCGGCCAGTCCGGGCGGGTCGGCGCGTGGCGGAGGAATCGCGTCCAGAGCGTGTACGCCATCGGCGCGGCGCCCATCGGGGCGCCCGGGTGGCCCGAATTCGCCTTCTGGACTCCGTCGATTGCCAGCGTCCGGATCGTGTTGATGGCGAGCTGGTCGAGCGATTGCGCAGCGACGGTCATGGGACGTGGACTCCGGGCACGGGGCGAGTGGAGGTCCCCGGAAGTATAGGTCGCAAGGCTGTCAGGACCCCGCCTTGAGCCGCTCCGCCAGCTCCCCTGCGAACGGGAAGAGGGGACCGTCGGCGGTCGTCCAGAACGTCGCGAGGAACACGTCTTCGGGGCCGACGGGGATCGAGGCGTCGCCGTCTCGCGGCACGGCGACGACCTGCCGATCGTAGTGCGAGTCATCGGCCGGCTCGACGAGCTGGAGCCCAGGAGGCCGGCCAGCCCGGCGTTCGACACCGGGGTAAACGTGACGATCCGGTGCCGCGGAAAGGAGGCGGCGAGGGCATCCGAGAGATCGAGTGCGGTCTTTGCTCCGCCGAACGTTCGGGCGGGGTTCAGGGTTGGCAGGAGGAGGTTCAGGCGAGGTCCGCGGCCCGTATCTGCCGCGCGCCGCGGCGTGACGCGGTGGAGTTCCGGGACTCCGTCGAGGCGGACGGCGCGCGCGGGCGCCGAGCGACGGGCGAGCCGACGGAGGAGGGACACCGGGCAAGTCTAGCCATCAGTGCGGAACGTCCCGAGACTATCCTGCCTTTATGGCCCAATCCATACGGCGTCTCCCGCCACGCTTTCCCCGCCGCCGTCAGAACGTGCCGAAGGTGACGGTCCTCGGCGACCTCATGCTCGACGTCGTCGTGGCCCCGACGCGGGGCCTGCTGCGCGGGACGGACGTGCCGGGACGCGTCTCACTCCGTCAGGGAGGCTCCGCTGCGAACACTGCGCGGTGGCTCGCGCGGCTCGGAGCGCGCTCGACGCTCGTGACGGCAGTCGGTCGCGACGCGATCGGCCGCTCGCTCGTCGAGGCGTTGCGATCTGACAAGGTCACCGTCCGGGCGACACGGGTCCCAGGCCGAGCGACAGGGCGGATCGGGGTCCTCGTGATGCTCGGCGGCGAACGCTCCTTCGTCGCCGATCGCGGCGCCGCCGACGAGCTCCGGCCGGCCGACCTCAAGGCTGGCTGGTTCGCCGGGGACCTGCTCCATCTGCCGGCCTATTCGCTCATCGGGTCGCCGCTCGGGGATGCGGGCCGGCGGGCGATCGAGTTGGCGCGCGAGCACGGCGCACTCGTCAGCCTCGATCTCGCGTCCGCGGCGCCGCTCCTCGCGCAGGGTCGGCGCGCTGCCCGGCGCCTCGTCGTCGACGTCGAGCCCGACATCCTGTTCTCGACCGCGGCTGAGGCGGAGGCGTATCTCGGGGGCGAGGATGTCGGTGGGTTGCTCGAATCCGCCCCACTGGCGATCGTCAAGCGGGGACCCGGCGGCGCGACGGTGCTCGCCCTGGGGCTGGCGGGAACGCACCGATTCGAGGTGGCCACGCCGGCCCTGGCGGCAACGGACACGACGGGCGCCGGCGACGCCTTCGACGCCGGCTTCCTCGCGATGTACCTCGCTGCCCCGTCCGATACCCGCGCCCGTCCCGCGACGCTCCACCGCGCCGCGCTGGCCGGCCACCGCGCGGCGTCCAGGCAACTCGCGACCGGCTCGCCGGAGCTGGCCCTCGGATGATCGCTGCCAGGCTCGACGTCCACCCGGAGGTGGCTGGTGCGCTGCGCGACGGTGGACCCGTCGTCGCGCTCGAGTCGACGCTGATCAGCCACGGGCTGCCGTACCCGCAGAACCTCGAGGTTGCGCTGGCTTCCGAAGCCGCCGTCCGGGAAGCCGGCGCCGTGCCGGCGACGGTGGCGATCCGCGACGGACGGATCCTCGTGGGGCTGGACAAGGGTTCGCTCGAAGCCCTCGCGACCGCACCGCCGGGTTCCGTCCGGAAAGCCGCTCGGCCGAGTCTCGCCGCCGCCATCGACGCTGGCGGCTGGGCGGCGACGACGGTCTCGGCGACGATGATCGCGGCCCACGCGGCCGGGATCGTGGTCTTCGCCACGGGCGGAATCGGCGGGGTCCATCGCGGAGCGCTTGGCCGAGCCGGCGGATCGGCCTCCTTCGACATCTCGTCGGATCTCGAGGAGCTCGCGCGCACACCAATGGTCGTCGTCTGCGCCGGACCGAAGGCGATCCTCGACGTGCCGGCGACGCTCGAGTACCTGGAGACGCGCGGGGTGCCCGTCGTCGCCGTCGGCCAGGACGAGCTGCCCGGCTTCTACGCCCGGAGCCTGGGCGTCCGGGCGCCCTCGTCGGTCGCCGACGTTGGCGGCGCGGCGCGCGTTGCCGCGGTCCACCTCGGACTGGGTCTCGGCAGCTCAATCCTGATGTGCGTGCCCGTCCCGGAGCCGGACGCCTTGGCTGCGGAGGTCGCGCGAACCGCGATCGAGCGCGCTATCACGGACGCGGACGCCGCCCGGGTCGCCGGGCCGGAGCTGACCCCGTGGCTGCTCGCTCGGATCGCGACGATCACCGGCGGGGAATCCGTGCGCGCGAACACCGCTTTGATCATTAACAACGCTCTCGTCGCCGGGGAGCTAGCGAGTCAGCTGCGTGTCTCCTGACCACGCCAAACAATCACGCCCGTTCCTCCGCGATGCCGTTGGTTGCATCACCTCGGCGATTCCCCCGGCCACCGTCCGACCGAATATGCAACCGACGGCATCAGCCGGACAGGCGAGCGATTTCCGGAGTGCGCGAGGGCCCGCGTAACGGCTCCGCAAACGCCTACGGCGTATACTCCGCGTCCCTCAAGGCAGCACCTCTCGGGGAGTTCTGTGTCCGGTACGTCGGAGTCCCAGCCGCTCGCGATCGACGTCCGCGGGATCCGCCGCGTCTACAACGTCAAGCCGACGCCGGTGGTCGCCCTCCAGGGTGTCGACCTCGCCGTCGAGCCCGGCGAGTTCTTCGGGCTGCTCGGACCGAACGGTGCCGGCAAGACGACCCTCATCAAGATCCTGACGACGCTCCTGCTGCCATCGGCGGGCACGGCCCACATCTTCGGCTTCGACGTCGAGCGCCAGACGAAGCAGATCCGCCGAATCATGAACATGGTCGCCGGCGGCGAGCAGTCGGGCTACGGAATCCTGACCGTCCGCGAGCAGCTCTGGATGTTCAGCCAGTTCTACGGCCTACCCTCGAAGGACGGCTGGCGCCGCGTCGACGAGCTCGTCGAGGCGGTCGGGCTCGGGGAGCAGAAGGAGCAGCGCGTCAGCACGCTGTCGACCGGCCAGCGCCAGAAGATGAACTTCGCGCGCGGCCTGCTCAACGACCCGTGGATCTTCTTCCTCGACGAGCCGACGCTCGGCCTCGACGTCTCAGCGGCCCGCTCCGTCCGCGAGCTCGTCCTCGCCTGGAAGGCCGCCGTGCCCGGACGAACGGTCCTCCTCACGACCCACTACATGGCCGAGGCCGACGAGCTATGCGACCGCATCGCCATCGTCGACCACGGCCGGATCCTCGCCCTCGGCACCCCGGACGAGCTCAAGAAGCGAGTCCAGCGTGAATCGGTCTTCCGCCTGGAGCTCGACAGGCTGGAAGGCGGGACGGCGGCACTCAAGCGGCTGCCCGGCGTCCTCAGCGCGGTCGCGGCGGCCGCCCAGGACGAGAGCCGCGACCGGCAGACCGTCGAGGTCAACCTCACCCTGGAGGACGACGCAGTCCTTGGCACCGTTGTGGGGGCGCTCGCCGGGATCGGATCGCACATCCTGGCCCTGCGAAAGTCCGAACCGTCCCTGGAGGACGTCTTCGTCGAGCTCGTCGGCCGCGGCTTCGACGAGGAGCCAACGGACGGCGACACGCCTGAGCCGCCCGCACCCGACCTGACGCCGGATCCTCGGGATACCGCCCATGAACCCGGCGAGCGCGAAGAGGAGGAAGCCCTCATATGAGCTCGGCCTTCGTCTACCGCCCGACAGCGAGCCCGCAGGAGGCGGCCAACTGGTCGCGCCGCCAGATCATCGCGACGGACCTGCGGACGATCGTCGGGCGGGCCTACCCGCGGGTGACGGGCCTATTCCGCGAGAAGAGCTGGGTCTTCTTCGAGGTCCTGCTGCCTTTCCTTGCGACGTCCGCGTTCGTCTTCGTCTATCGCGCGGTCCAGGCGCCCCCGGAGTACATCGGCTTTGTCGTGCTGGGCGGGGCGATGACCGCCTTCTGGCTCAACGTCATCTGGATGATGGCCCAGCAGCTCTGGTGGGAGAAGAGTCAGGGCAATCTGGAGCTCTACTTCGCGGCGCCGATGAACATCATGTCGGTGCTGTTCGGGATGGCGTTTGGCGGCTTCGTCATGAGCTCGACACGCGCCGTGGCCGTCCTCGTGGTGGCATCGGCCCTCTATGGCGTGTCGTTCGCGGTCGATCAGTGGTTCCTGCTGATCGGCGTCTTCTTCCTGACCCTGGCCGCCCTCTACGGTCTGGGCATGGTCCTCGCCAGCCTCTTCCTCATGTGGGGCCGCGAGGCCTGGCACCTCACCCAGTTCCTCGTCGAGCCGGTCTACTTCGTGTCAGGCCTCAACTTCCCGATCGCGCGCCTGGGGATCCTGGGATCGGTCGCGATCGCGTTGCTGCCGCTGGCGGTCGGCCTCGACGCGATGCGCCAGCTGGCCTTCGCCGACGCCGCCTATCCGCTCGGAACGCCGAGTCCTGAGATCGAGGCGCTCATCCTCGTCGCGATGACCGTCGTCTTCCTGCTGCTGGCCCGCTGGACACTTCGCGTCCTTGAGAGGCTGGCGCGCAAGGAAGGCCGCCTGTCGATTCGCTGGCAATGAGCGGCATCGACGCGCCGATCGAACCGGGCCTGGGCTCGCCGACCTGGGGCGGCTTCGATCACAGCCGGACCCGCGGCCGAGGCGCCGCCGACATCCGGCGTAGTTTCGCGACGGCTGCCCGCCTCGGCTGGCTGATGGAGGCGAACTGGACCGATCCGATCCTGTTCTTCATCTACTCCGTGGCCAAGCCTCTGGCCTCGGCGCTGATCCTAGTCGTCATGCTCGACGTCATCAGCGGCGGCGCCAAGCCCGAGTTCCGCGCGTTCGTCGTCATCGGTAGCGCGCTGTGGGCGTTCGTCATGGCCGGGATCGCCGGGCTTGCCTGGAGCGTCCTCGAGGACCGCGAGCGCTACCGGATGCTGAAGTACGTCTACGTCAGCCCGAGCGACTTCCTCGTGGTCCTCCTCGGCCGCGGCGTTGCCCGGGTCGCAGTAGGAGCGATGGGGGCGCTGATCACGCTGGCCGTCGGCGTGGTCGCGCTCGGCGTGCCGTTCGATCCGGGGACGGTCAACTGGCCGCTACTCGTCGTCGTCATGGCCATCGGCCTGACGTCGATCGTCGCGGTTGGTGTTTTCATGGCGGCGGTCTGCATCCAGTCGCGCCAGGAGGCCTGGTCGTATCCGGAGGCCGCCGCCGGAGCGCTGTTCCTCATCTCGGGCGCCGTGTTCCCGCTCGCGGTTCTGCCGGCACCGCTCCAGGTCATCGGCCTGCTGACCCCGTTCACCTGGTGGATCGAGGGCGTTCGGCAGGCGCTGTTCGCCGGGAGCCTGAGCTCGGTCGGGGGCGACGGCTCCTTCTTCGCCTTGGTGGCCGGTCACGCCACGCCGACGACGCTCGAACTACTGGCTGCCTTGCTGGCGACGGGAACGGTGGCTACACTCGCCTCCATCGTCGCGTTTCGTGCGAGCGATCGCCGAGCGAAGGATCGCGGGCTGCTGGACCAGACGACCGGCTCCTGAGCCGGGCAGGCCGATGCCGCTTCGGCCGGCGCACAGAGGAGACTCGATGCGGATCTACGAGGGAAGCCCGCGCCAGGACTTCGAGGAGGTCTTCCGATCGATCGGCGCCTTCATCGACCAGCGCGCGATGCACGAGGTCCTGCTGGTCGAGGCGCCCGACGGGTTCATCGTCCAGGGGATCGTCGTGGCCGGTGCGGCCGGCGGTGCCTGGTCGGAGTCGCTCGGCGCCCAGACGAAGGAGACCCTCACATTCCTCGACGACGACATTGCTCGGTTCATGGAGGAGTCGGTCGCCCGGCGCGGCAAGCCGATCTCGGAGCAGGAGCGCGAGGCCGGCGATTACGAGACGGCCTTCCGCGTGCTCGGGCGCTACATGGACGAGCAGAAGCCGCGCGACGTCTTCTTCTTCGAACAGGATGGCGCCTTCGTCGTCCGGCTGCTCATGGGCAGCCAGACTGGCGCCAAGCACGTCCTCGCCGAATTCACCCGGGAGGACATCGCAGAGATGGTCGCCCGCGGGCCCGCCCTGCGCACCCCGGTCCCGGAACCGAAATCGGGTGCGCCGGCGCCGACTTCGTAGGTTTCATCGCAGTTCACGACCTAACTCACTTACACAGGAGGTTGATCAAATGAAGGCTCTCAAGACAGTCGCAGTGGCCCTCGGAATCACGCTCGCCGCTCTGATCGTCATCCCGCTGATCGTGCTGGCCGGCCTGTTCGTCTGGCTGAAGCTGACCGAAGAGGCCGACGAGGAGATCCTCGAGCTCGACCGAGAAGGCGCCTAAGTCCTCGCGGCTCGTCTACACGCATTGACGAGCCTGTAGAGCCCCCCTGCGCCTCGACGCCCGGCCCACCGAGGTCGAAGGCGGAGGTCCCTCGACGCCATCCGACCGACGTCTCGCCGAGATCGGCGTGCTCGTCGTCATGGTCATCTGGGCGGGCAATTTCATCGTGGTGAAGTCGGCCCTGGCGGTCCTGCCGCCCGTCGGCTTCACCTTCCTTCGATTCCTTCTCGCGTCTGTGACGCTTCTCCTCCTTCTCAGGTGGCGGGAGGGGAGCATCGGTTTGCCACGCCGCGACCTCATCGCGATGTGGATCCTCGGTGGCCTAGGTTTCGGGATCTACCAGATTCTGTGGACGACGGGCCTGACGACCGTAGCTGCGGGCGACTCGGCGCTGATCATCGCTGCGACGCCCGTCCTGGTCGCGCTCCTGGCCGTCGTCGCCCGATCCGACGTGCTGACGCCGCTGAAGCTCGTCGGCGTTCTTGTCTCCTTCGTCGGCGTCGCGATCGTCATCGCCTCCGGCCCGGGGCTCTCGATCGGCGGCTCGATCGTCGGTGAGGCGATCACGCTGGCCGCGGCGTTCTGCTGGTCGATTTACACGGCGTTCGCGGGGCCCTACCTGCGGCGTATCTCGCCGCTCCGGGCGACGGCCTGGTCGACGGTCGCGGGTACCGCGGTTCTCGCGCCCGTGGCGATCCTCCAGCTCGGAACGGTCGACCTGGGTCGGGCGGGCCCTGAGGTCGCCGGTGCGATCGTCTACGCCGGGTTGCTGTCAGCGGGGATCTCGAACGTCGTCGTCCTCAACGGTGTCAAGGTCGTGGGGCCGACCCGGACGGCGGCGCTGCAGTACCTCATCCCGGCCCTCGCGGTCGTCCTCGCGGCCGTCTTCCTCGCCGAGGCGATCCGGCCCGGCCAGGTGCTCGGAGGGTTCGTGATCGTGGCCGGGGTCGTCCTGACGCGCACTGCGTCGCGCACCAGTTTGCGGCTGTCTCTTCGCTGATCTGAACGTTTGGGCGCGCCGTCACACTCATTGGATGTGACCGCGACGCAACCGGCGCGGTCGCTGAGGGAGACTGGTGGAAGACCTCGTCCTTCGTGCCCGTGAAGGTGATCGCGAAGCGTTCGCGTCGCTGGTCCGACTGACCAGCGATCGGCTCTACGCGATCGCCACGCGGATCCTGCGCAATGGCGACCTCGCCGAGGATGCCCTGCAGGGCGCCCTCGTCACGGCCTGGCGCCACCTCCCGACGCTCCGCGACCCGGCCCGCTTCGAGGCCTGGATCCGAAGGTTGCTCGTCCATGCCTGCTACGCCGAGGCCAGGCGTCGCCGGTCGTGGACGGCCCACGTCCGAGTCCTGCCGGTCGACGGGCCGGTCGGGCCGGGTGGCCTGCTCTCGATCGTCGAGCGCGATGCGCTGGACCGCGCCTTCCGGCGTGTATCGGTCGAGCATCGGGCGGTATTCGTCCTGCATCACCACCTCGGGCTGTCCCTGGTCGAGATCGCCGAAACGCTCGGCATCCCGGCCGGAACGGCTCGCTCGCGACTCCATTACGCGACCAGGTTGCTGCGGGCTGCCATCGAGGCCGACGCGGCACCCGTCGCCACCGAAGGACGGATGGCATGACCGACGAACGGAACTTCGATCGAATCACTCGAGCCTGGCTCGACCTGATGCCGGACGAGGCACCGGATCGGACGATCGCAGCTGTCCTCCAGGCCGTCGAGATGGCGCCGCAGGTGCGGTCGCCGAGGCGATGGCTCACCCGGAGGTTTCCGAAGATGAACCGACTTTCCATGGTTGCGGCCGTCGCGGCTGCAGTTGTACTGGCCGTTGGGGGCGGCCTGTGGTTGACAAGATCGGACGGCACAAACCCCGGCGGGCCGTCGCCCACACCAGGGCCAAGCGCCTCGCCGAGCGGCGCGCCGCCGAGCGCCGCGCTCGGCCCTGAGGAATTGCAGCACCCGTGGCTCGGGGAGGTCGTGGACGCGCCGGACCTGCCGGTAGGCCGCGACCGGTCGATCCTGCAGATCGGACCGTCGACACTGCAGCTGGACATCGCCCAGCCTGAATTCCTCCTGTCCGACAACACGGCTGCAGATCCCGGCGTGCTTCGCCTCGTCGCCCGCAACTCGACGGGCGCCTGCTCGCCGGGCGATGTCGGGCTCTACGCCTGGTCCCTGTCGCCCAAGGGCACGCAGCTCCAGCTCACCGCAACGGAGGACGCATGCGAGGCTCGCCGCGCCGCGTTCGAAGGCGAGTGGGAGCGATCTGCCTGCCGGAACCCCGACAATCTCTGCCTCGGCGATCTCGAAGCCGGCACGTACCGGTCGGAGTTCATCGGGCCGCGACTGGACGAGGGCGAGCCATGGACCGCCAACTATGGCGCCTTCTCGTACACGGTGCCCGACGGCTGGGCGAACACATCCGACTTCCCCGACAACTATGTCCTCATGCGTGGCGCTGACTACGCGGTCGCATCGGACCCAAAGGACGGAACGAAGGACCTCGTCGAGTTCTACGCGCGACCGGGCATCGCGCTTCAGGACGAGACGTGCGAGCCGCAGGTGAAGCCGGACACCGGCAGGTCGGTCGATGAGTTGATCGCCCACGTCACCCAGCATCCGGGGCTGGCGGCCAGCATGCCGCAACCCATCACGATCGATGGCCACGCCGGCCAGATGGTGGACGTGTCCATCGCACCGTCGTGGACCCAGAGGTGCCCCGAAGTCCCGGACCGCATCCTCATGTTGTTTACCGAAGTCGGCCGGGACATGACGGGCTCCGGCCTTGAGCAGACGGGCCTGTGGAGGACCGACAAGATGCGGATCGTCCTGCTCGACCTGGGTGATGGCGACGTCATGCTCATCGATCTCCTCGCCCGTGACCCGGCCAACTTCGACGCGCTCATCGACGAGGCCATGCCGATCGTCGAGTCGTTGACGTTCAAGTAGTCCCACCGCCATGTGATTGCGGCGCCCGTCCCGGGCGCCGCATGACCCTGACCCGAGGCGAATGCCCTTTGTCAGGGCAGTTGCATAACGAGGCAATCAGGTCCAACCGCCGGCGGCTGGCCAGGGTGCGGCGTCGACAGCCCGGGGCATCCGATTGTGATCGCGTGGCGAGACCCGTCCCCCAACGTGAACACGTGGATTTCCACCCCGCCTGGGGTGGACTCCCAAACTAGCGGGTTGCCGTCAACGGCATACGGGCCCGGGTAGTAACACGAGTGGTCGGCGATGGGTGCGCTCCCGATTCGCCTGCCGAACTCGTTGGCCACTACCACGGCCGCATCTGGCGTCAACGTCTGGAACTCGCTCGGAATTTGATCGCCGAGCGGCCAGCCGTCCACCGACGCCGGCCGACCGCAGGACGCGAGAAGGGTGGCAGCGAGCACACACGGGAAGGCCGCCCATTTGGCAGATGCCATGTGGTGATTGTCGTCGAGGGTTGTCGTTCGCGACCCGAATCCCGGTGGGCGCCGTCGGGTTGCCGCGGTTCGGCTCTTCCGATAGCATTAGAAAAACCCCGGAGGACCCGACCCATGGCGAAGTATGTCTTTGTGACCGGAGGCGTGACCTCCTCTCTCGGCAAAGGCATCACCGCCGCCAGCATCGGCCGACTCCTCAAGGCCCGCGGCCTCCACGTCTCGATCCTCAAGCTCGACCCCTATATCAACGTGGACCCCGGGACGATGTCGCCGTATCAGCACGGCGAGGTCTTCGTCACCGACGACGGCGCCGAGACCGACCTCGACCTGGGCCACTACGAGCGGTTCATCGACGAGAACCTGACCCAGCTTTCGAACGTCACGACCGGCCGCATTTACCAGGCGGTCATCGCCAAGGAGCGCCGCGGCGACTACCTCGGCGGGACGGTCCAGGTCATCCCCCACATCACGAACGAGATCAAGGAGCGGATCGGGCGGGTTGCCCGGGACGGCGATCCGGATGTCGTCATCGTGGAGGTCGGCGGCACTGTCGGCGACATCGAGAGCCTGCCGTTCCTAGAGGCGATCCGCCAAATGCGCAAGGACGTCGGGCGGGCGAACGTCCTCTACATCCACGTGACGCTACTGCCGGCGCTGGCGGCCACCGGCGAGCTCAAGACGAAGCCGACCCAGCACTCGGTCAAGGAGCTCCGCGGGATCGGCATTCAGCCGGACGTCATCGTCCTGCGCTCCGACCATCCGGTCAGCGACGAGATCCGCGAGAAGATCGCGTTGTTCACGGACGTCGACGTCGACGCCGTCATCCCGGCCGAGACGGCCGAGACGATCTACGAGGTGCCGCTCATGTTCGAGGCGGCGGGCCTCGGCCGGCTCGTCGTCCGCGAACTCGGCCTGCCGAACGCAGATGTCGAGCCGGACCTCGACTCGTGGCGCGCGCTCGTCGAGCGGATCAAGGCCCCCAAGCCGAGCCTCGAGATCGCGCTCGTCGGCAAGTACATCGAGCTCCCGGACGCGTATCTCTCCGTCACCGAAGCCCTCCGGCACGCGGCGTGGGCCCATGGCGTCGACGCCAAGGTCCGCTGGGTCGATTCGGAGGCGCTGACGAAGGAGAACCTCCACGACCGCCTCGCCGGTGCGGCCGGGATCCTCGTCCCGGGTGGCTTCGGTCATCGGGGGATCGAGGGCAAGGTCCTGGCCGCCCACTACGCCCGCGATCACAAGGTCCCCTATCTCGGCCTGTGCCTCGGCCTCCAGTGCGCCGTCATCGAGTTCGCCCGCGAGGTCATGGAGTCCAAGGACGCCAACTCGACCGAGTTCGACATGTTCACCGAGCACCCGGTGATCGACTTCATGCCCGACCAGCGAGAACTCGAAGACAAGGGCGGGACGATGCGGCTCGGGCTCTACCCGGCGCGCCTCTCACCTGGCTCCAAGGCGGCCGCGGTGTACGGCGCCGAAGTGATCTACGAGCGCCACCGTCATCGCTTCGAGGTCAACAACCGCTACCGCCAGACCCTCGAGGCCGCCGGAATGCTCCTCTCCGGTCAGAGCCCCGATGGCCGGCTCGTCGAGATTGTCGAGCTCAAGGACCATCCGTGGTTCGTCGCCTCGCAGTTCCACCCAGAGTTCAAGTCGCGGCCGGAGCGGCCGCACCCGCTGTTCGACGGCTTTGTGGCCGCGTCACTCGCAGTCCGTGACGGACGCGAGCCAGTGTTCGCGGCGCGCGAGCCCGCGACGGCCGCCGTCGACAAGCCAAGCGGAGCCGCGATCTCCTCCTGAACCGCGATGCGCGTCCTGGATTCGGCCGGCGGGGCCTGAGGCGGCTTCGGGCGTAAGATCACGCCACTGCCCATCCTTCCAGGAGCGAACTCATGAAGATCTTCCTCGACACCGCCGACATCGAAGAAATCCGGATCGCGGCCAGGTGGGGAGTCCTCGACGGCGTCACCACGAACCCGACCCTCTTCGCCAAGACCAGCGGCTCGACCTACGAGGAGGTCCTCAAGGAGATCTGCACGATCACGAACGGCCCCGTCTCCGCCGAGGTCGTCGCCGAGGAAGTCGAGGGGATGCTGACCGAGGGTCGGGCGTTCGCGAAGCTCGCCCCGAACATCGTCGTCAAGGTCCCGATGAGCGAGGAGGGCCTCGAGGCGATGAGCCGCTTCGCGGAGGAGGGGATCAAGACGAACTGCACCCTGATCTTCACCGCGAACCAGGGCCTCCTCGCCGCCAAGGCCGGGGCGAGCCTCCTCTCGCCGTTCGTCGGCCGGCTCGACGACATCAACCAGGACGGCATGACCGTCATTCGCGAGCTGGTCGACATCGTCACAATCCACGAGCTCGACACGGAGGTCCTCGCGGCATCGATCCGGAATCCGGTCCACATGACCCAGGCCGCGTTGGCCGGCGCGCACATCGCCACGCTGCCGTTCAAGATCCTCCAGCAGATGGTCCACCACCCGCTGACCGACAAGGGCATCACCCAGTTCCGGACCGACTGGGACAAGGCACGCAAGGCGCTGGCCGAAAAAGCAGCTACGAAGACGCCTGCCGGCTAGTTCCAGACGCCGCGGCGCATCACCCGCCTAACCAGCAGCTCGTCGTCGAGCTCGATGAGATCCGCTCGCTGGCCGACATCGATCCGGCCGCGATCGTGAATGCCCAGCATCGTCAGCGGATTGCGGCTGGCGGCCGCGACCGCCGCCGGGATCGAGAAGCCTGATTGGACGAGGTTCCGGATCGCGTCATCCAGGGCGATCACGGACCCCGCCAGGGTCGTCGTCCCGGCGAGCGTGACGCGTCCGCCGACCACATCGACCTCCATGTCGCCGACCGTCGCCCGTCCGTCGCCCATCCCCGCCAGCGAGATGGCATCGCTGACGAGCAGCAGGCGCCCCGCCGGCTTCGCCCTGGAGATGATCGGCCACAGGGAGCGGTCGACATGGTGGCCGTCGGCGATGAGCTCGACATACGCCTCGTCATTCACGAGCGCCGCGACGGCGAGGCCCGGCGCGTGGTGGTCGACCCCCGTCATCGCGTTGAACAGGTGGGTGGTCGTGGTGCCGCCGGCCGCGTAGCCGGCACGGGCCTGGTCAAGGGTCGCCGCCGAGTGGCCCATCGAGCACGCAATGCCACGTTCCCGAAGCGAGCCGATGAGCTCCAGGGCACCCGGCAGCTCCGGCGCGATGGTGATCAGTCGCAGCCCGTCGATGAGCTGCTCGACATCCGAGAACGGGACATCCGCCGGGACACGGAGGTTCCGCGGGTCATAGGCACCCTTCTTCGCGACCGACAGAAACGGGCCCTCGAGATTGAAGCCGAGCGGCTGCGAACCATTGCCCGGAGCGGCCGGCAGCCACTCCCTCACCCGCTCAGCGAACGCGACGAGTTCCGCCCAGGGTGTGGACCAAGCCGAAGGCAGGAACGATGTGACGCCTCGGGCAAGGAGCGCCCGCGACATGCCGTCGAGGGCGGCGGCGTCGCCCATCGCGCTGTGCCCGCCCCAGCCGTGGACGTGGACGTCGACGAAGCCGGGTGCCAGGAGGGGACCATCGATCGCGTCGTCGTTCAGCTCGACGGCGGCGATCCGGCCGTCCCCCACGCTGAGCGCGCCCGGCGCAATCCGATCGTCGAGGACCAGCCGGCCGCGGATCGTCGTAGCTGTCATCTGCGGCTCGCGCTCGTCGTTTCGCTCGCCCGAGGCGCCAGAGTCTCGGCTCCGTGGATCGCGGCGCCGATCGCGCCGGCCCACGTCCCGAGCTCGGCACCCACGACCTCCACCTCGTCGAGCGAGGTCGTCTGCACGCGGCGACGCAGCTCGGCCCGGATGGGCTCGAGGAGCAGGTCGCCGGCCGCGGCGATTCCGCCGCCGATCACGACCCGGTCGGGCGAGAGGACCACGACCATGTTGGCGATACCGATACCGAGGTAGCGCCCGATCTCGGCCAGACCGGCGAGCGCCCGGCGATCGCCGGCACGACCCGCTGCGACCGCTGCCTCGGCCGTGTCGGTGCCGCACGCGGCGGCGATCCGATCCGCCCGGGTGAACGCCTCGAGGCAGCCGCGGTTGCCGCACCCGCACATCGGCCCGTCCGGGTCGATCGTCTGGTGGCCAACCTCGCCGGCCGTCCCGTCGTGCCCGAGATGGACGCGGCCGTCGATCGCGATCACGCCCCCCACGCCCGTGCCGAGGGTCAACCCGACGAGCGACGCGGCTCCGCGCCCGGCTCCGAGGCGCAACTCGGCCACGCCGAATGCGCGGGCATCGTTGATCAGCGACACGGGCACGCCGAGGACCGCCTCGACCGGCCCGGCGACCGCCCGGCCGGACCACTCCCGCGGCATGTTGACGAGGAATCGCGCGGAGCCCGTGACCGGGTCATACAGCCCCGGGATCCCGATGCCGACCGAGGCGATCCCGGGCCAGCGTGCGAGCCCCGCTCGACCGATCTCGCCGACGCGGCCGATGACGGCGTCGACGCCTTCGCCCGCCAGCGTCGGCTGCTGGCCCTGGTCGACCGTCCGCCAGTCGTCGCCATCGCGCTCGACGGCCGCCCACTTGAGATTCGTGACGCCCAGGTCGATCCCCAGGTGGGTGGTGCGAGTCACGTTTCGCCGGTCACCCGCGTATAGGCCGCCGCCACGGCCACGATGATGGCGCCGAACAGCACCTGGCGGACGGCCTCCGGCATCTCGAGGACCGTGAGGAGGGTCGTCAGAATCGTGAGGATCAGCGCGCCGACGATCGTCCCGGAGTAGCCGCCGCGGCCACCCATGATCGAAGTTCCGCCGATCACGGCGGCCGCGACAGACGGCAGGACCGATTGCTCGACGAGACTGACGGTGGCGTTGTTGAGAAGACCCGCGATAAGGATCCCGGCGACGGCCGCCAGCATCGCCGACAGGATGTAGAGGGCGAGGAGCACTTGCCAGACGCGCGTTCCGGCAAGGCGCGCGGCCACCGAGTTGTCGCCGACCGCGAACAGCAGTCGGCCAAAGCCGCTCCGGCGCAGACCGATGACGATCAGAATCCCGAGAGGGACGAACACGACGATGCTGTTTGGCACGAAGCCAAGCGAAATTCCGGAGCCCAGCCACTGGATTGCATCCGGGATCAGGATGCCGGACTGGACCATGACCAGTTGGTACACGGACATCAGGCCGAGCACGACCAGGCTCATGCCGAGCGTCATGATCAGCGGATGGACCTTGAAGACGCCGATGCCGACGCCATTCACGACGCCGGCGATAGCGGCGGCGGCGAACGCGATGACGAGCGCGACGACCGGACCCTGGGCGGTGGCCTGGGTCGCCATCAGGAACGCCGCCATCGAAGCCACCGCCCCGACGGACAGGTCGATTCCGCCGGTCAGCATCGTCAGGGTCTGGCAGGCGGCGAGGATGGCGAGTGGGATTGCCGTACGGATCGTCGTGGCGGCCCAGTTGCCGTTCACGGTGCCGGGCTTCGCCAGTTCGAGGACGGCGACGAGGACGACGAGAAGAATGACGAGTGGGATGAGCGGCCGATCGCGGATCATGCGGCGCCAACCGCCATCAATCAGCGATGGGCTGCGGGGAGCGCCGGCAGTCCCGGCCGAGCCGGCCGTATCGGTCATGCCCGCACCTTGCGCATCGCAACCACGCTGCCGAACATCACGACACCGATAAGGATCGCGCCCTGGATTGCCGTCGACAGGTTCGGGTCGACACCGAGGAACGTCAGGTCGGTCCGGACGAGCGCCAGGACGATGACGGCGATGATCGGTCCGAGGACACCGCCGCGTCCGCCGGCCAGGCTCACGCCGCCGAGCACGATCGCGGCAACGCTCTGGAGCGTGTACGACCCGGGCACGGGTGCTCCGACGCCGCCACTGGCGGTGAGGGCGAGCCCGCCCAGGGCCGCAAAGAAACCGGTCAGGGCATAGGCGACGATCTTCGTCGGGCCGACGGCGACCCCGCTGCGGAACGCGGCCAGCGGACTGCTGCCGACCGCGTACAGGGTCAGGCCGAGGGTCGAGCGCCGAAGGGGGAGCCAGACAACGGCCACGATGACCGCTAGGACGATCAGGGCCTTCGGCAGCCACTCGCTACCGAGCGGCCCGGAGATGATCGCCATGAGCCACGGAGCCGCGCCGCCGCCGGGCGTGTTCAGGATGAGGAGCGCCGCGCCCGCCCAAACGAACGACATCGCAAGCGTCACGACGATGTCCGGCACCTTCGTGGCGACGATGAGACCGCCGTTGATGGCGCCGACCGTCAGCCCGAGCAGGAGGACCCCCAGGACGACCGCCACGCCGAAGAGGTCACCCTGGTCCTTCATCAGAACCGCTGACGTCACGCTTGCGAGCGCCATCACCGACCCGACCGACAGGTCGATGCCGCCGGAGATGACCACGATCGCCTGGGCCACGGCGGCGAACGCGATCGGCAGGATCGAGATCGCAAGGCCCTGGATCGCGGGAGCGCCATAGTTCGGCTGGATGAGCTTGGTGATCGCGAGGAACGCGACGAGCAGACCGACCAGGCCGATCGTCCAGATGTTTCGCCGCGCCCACGCGACCACGGTCTCGGCGAGGCCACCGCCATTCTTCCCGATGGGACTCGTCGCCGCGCTCACTGCGGGCCTGCGGGCTGGGCGTCCGCAGCATCATGCGCGGCGCCGGGGTCCATTGCCTCGGCGGCCACAACTTCTGCGGCAAGGTCCTCGGGCATCGTTTCGTCGGGTTTGAGGTCGTACGCCGCGCGAAGAAGGGTCGCTTCATCGGCCTCGGCGACCGGGATCTCGGCGACCACCCGGCCGTGGAAGATCACGATCGTCCGATCGCAGGCGAGCTGGATCTCCTTGAGCTCGGACGTGTAGAGCAGTACGGCCGCGCCCGCCGCGGCCAGGTCGCGGAGCAGCTGGTAGATCTGCTGCTTCGTCCCGATGTCGATGCCCCGGGTCGGGTCGAAGCAGAGCATCGTCCGGACGCCGCCGGCGACCCAGCGGGCGATCGTGACCTTCTGCTGGTTGCCGCCAGACAGGCGCCGGACCTCGGCCGCGGCCCGCGTGTCGATCTGGAGCGTGGCAATGGCCTTGTCGACCTTGCGTCGCTCCCCGGCGACGTCGATCGGGCCCCACGCGCCAAAGCTCGTCGTGAACGGCAGGGCGATGTTCTCGCGGACCGAGCGCTGCATCAGGAGCGCCTCCGCGCGGTCGGCCGGGACGTAGACGAGGCCGGCTCGGATCGCGTCTGCCGGATGGCGGAACGAGACCGCCGCACCGTCGACGAGGAACTCGCCACCGCCCGGTCGTTCCGACCCTGAGAGAATGTCGAATAATTCGTCCTGGCCCTGTCCTTCGAGGGCGACCACACCGAGGACCTCGCCCGGATAGAGGTCGAACGAGACGTCCGTGAGCTTCGTCCCGAAGCTCAGGTTGCGAGCGCTGATCCGCGGGGTCGCTTCGGCGGGTCGGCCGGCGCTCGCGGCGACGTCGGCGACCCGGGCCGGGAGGTCGCGGACCATGTCGCCTAGCATCAGGGCAACGATCTTGTGCTCGGATCCGGCGGTGACGTCCACGACACCGACGGTCTGGCCCTCGCGGAGCACGGTTGCCCGATCACACACGGCGGCGATCTCGATCATTCGGTGCGAGATGAAGATCACGGATCGGTCGGTTCCGTGCTGGCGCCCGATGACTTCGAGGACGAGCTCCGTCAGGTTCGCCGGCAGGGCCGCGGTCATCTCGTCGAGGAGCAGGACATCGGGCTCGATTGCCAGGGCCCGGGCAAGGTCGATGATCCGGAGCGTGGCGAGTGGCAGGTCGCGGACGACGTCGTTCAAGTCCAGGTCGGGAAGGCCAAGTTCAGCGAGCCAGTGACGAGTGGCCTCGACCGGCGACTGGGTCAGACGGAGGTTCGAGCGGACATCGAGGTCCGGGATGAGGGCCGGCTCCTGGTAGACCGACACAACCCCGCTGCGGCGCGCCTCGGCGGGCGAATGGACGACGAACGGCTTGCCCCGGACGAGGATGGTTCCGCGGTCCGGGCGGACGCCGCCAGTGAGAATCTTGACGAGCGTGCTCTTGCCGGCGCCGTTCGCGCCCATGAGCGCGTGAACCTCGCCCCGGCGTACCGCGAGCGAGGCGGATCGCAGGGCGACGACGGCCCCGTAATGCTTCGCGACATCCGTCGCCTCAAGCAGGAGATCAGGTGCGTCTTCGATCTCGTTCACGTTCGTCCTGGCGGAGTGTGAGGTCGGAACGGGGGTGCCGGCGGAGCCGACACCCCCATGCTCAGTCGTGCTTGGGAGTCGGGCTACGCTTCGCCCGGGCCCTTGCAGGCGATCAGTTCGGGCTTGGTGTAGGTGGTCCAATCCTTGATCGTCAGGCCAAGTGGCCAGGTCTTGGGAAGCGAAGCGTCGGCCGCCGCCGTGAGGCTGGCCTTACCGGCGTCATCGGTGTTGCTCCACAGTTCCGGGGTCACGTGGACCGTCGTCTCTGTTGGCTTCTGGCCGGCGAGGATCTGGAGGGCGAGGGTGACGCCGGCGCCGCCGATCGACGCCGGGTTTGTGACAGCGGCGCCCTTCGGGCCATCAGCCGCGAGCAGCTGGGTGACGAAACCGGCATTGTCCGCGCCGACAATCGGCACGTACGGATGGTTGGCGGCCTTGAGCGCGTCAACGATGTTGGAGTCGACGCCCGACGTCCAGATGCCGTCAAACTTCGTGCCGGCGCTCATGATGTCGTTGATCTGGGTGGTCGCCGTCGCCGGGTCCCACTTGGTGACTGCCGTGTTGGCGATGCTGATGCCGGGATTCTCCTTGAGGGCCCTCTGGAAGCCCGTGTCGCGATCCGTGTCGGCCGGATGGCCGGCGATGCCGCGCATGTAGACCACGGCGCCCGTGCCGCCCATCTCCTTGAACAGCCACGATGCGCCGAGGTACGCGTACTGCTCCTGATCGTTGGAAAGGTTGTAGGCGCCCGGTGCGGTGACCGAGGCGTCGACGGAGACGACGGTAATGCCGGCGGCGATTGCCTCGGCGATCGCCGGGTTCAGCGCGTCCGGCCCGGCCGGGTTGATGATGATCGCGTTGACGCCCTGGGCGATCAGGGTCCGGATGTCGGACAGCTGGCCGGGCGCGTCGGTTTCGCGGTGGATGATCGTGACCTTGGAGACGTTGGCGGACTTGACGGCCTGCACCTTGGCGGAGCAGAGCATCGCCTCACGCCAGCCGTTCCCGACGCCGCCCGGATTCGTGAACCCGATGGTGTAGGTCTTCGCGCCTGTCGAGGCACCGGGCGCTGCGGTACAGGCCGCAGCGACCACCAGGATGGCGGCCAAGCCGACCACCACTCTGGCCTTGATCGATCCCTTCTGGATCATACGTTCTCCTCCTCGTGCGATCGACGCGCCAACATGGTCGCGTCGTGAACGGATCGCCCCGACGGCCGGGGACCGATCGTTGCGTCGGTCGTATTCACCTCCAGCGGCGGATGCGCTCAGCCATCGGGCGGTCCACCGCCGATGGCGCGGGCGACGCGCCTCGCATGCTCTCGGTAGGCCTCGTCGAAGAGGATCCGCGAGCGATCGGCGCCTACGACCGAGGCTCGGGTGATGACGGGCGGCATGGCTCCACGCTCAACGAGCAGCTCGGCCGTCCGCACTTTGATGGAGTTGACGATGCTGACGGCGGCAATTGTGGAGCCAGGACCGACCGGGGTTTCGAGCCCCTCGATCGTCGACAGCGCATCAGCATGGGGTGTGCAGAGATCGATGGTCAGATCGGCCTCGTCCATGAGCCGGCTGCCGACGGCCGGATCCGGCTCATCCGACAGCGATTGTGCAGTCGACGTGACGGCGATGACGCGCAGGCCGCGTCGTCGCCCACCTCGTGCCATCTCCACCGGGACGGCGGAAAGTCCTCCGGCCGAGAACACGATCATCACGTCGACGGGACCGAACGTGAAGTTGGACAGGATGACCTCGGCGAGGCCGGGCATCCGCTCGATGAACATGGCCTGGCGCTGGCCGTTCGCGCCGACAACCTGGGTGTGGAACGTCATCGACAGCTCGACGATCGGGTTGAAGCCCGGATACGAGCCGTAGCGCGGAAACATCTCCTCGACCGGGATCCGCGAATGGCCGGTACCGAAGAGGTGGACGAGTCCATCGCCGGCGATCGCGTCCGCACACCACTGGCTGGCGGTCTCGATCGCTACGGCCTGGGTCGTGGCGACGCGCTCGAGGACCGCGGTGGCGTCAGCCATCCAGCTGAGCGGGCGGCTGGCTGCCATCGTCACCCGACCACCGCGCCGGCGTGGGTCTCGACGGCCTCCCAGCGGCCGGACTCCATCGACTTGTAGGCCGCGTCCAGGATCGCGTTGACGATGAGCCCGTCTTCGAAGGTCTCGCGCGGCGCGACGCCCGTGCGGAATGCCTCCACCACGTGCTGCATCATCGCGTCGTGGCCGTGGACGTGGGTCTCATCCGGGACCGGAAAGACCCAGCCGGTGTCCGCATCCATCTTCTCGCCGAGGTAGCCGGCCGGCCGCTCGATGAACGCGCGCATCGGCGTCGAGGTCATGTCCTGGATGATCCGACCGCCCTCGCCGTAGACCTCGAAGCGGCCCTCGAGGCCGCCCTTCGATGACCAGGAGACGTCCATCGTCGCGGCGCGTCCGTCCTCGAAGCGGATGACCATGATCGCGTTGTCCTCGCCGGTGGTCTTGTCCTGGTGGACGAGCGTGGCGCCCCACGCGAAGACGTCGCGCACCGCGACGTCCTTGCCGAACACGTACCGCGCCGCCTCGGCGCCGTGCGACGCCATATCGAGGAGCGCGCCGCCGCCGGCCAGCTCGGCATCCCAGAAGTGGGCCGCGTGCGGGCCGCTGTGGCCCTCGCGGGCGCGGAACGTGAGCGGGCGGCCGATCGCTCCGGCCTCGACCATCTCGCGCATCCGGATCATCTCGGTGCCGAAGACGACGTTCTCGAGGTAGGCGTGGAAGACGCCGGCCACCCGGACCAGGCGCAGCATCTCCGCGGCTTCCAGCCCGTTCCGGCCGAGCGGCTTGGTACAGGCGACGCCCTTGCCGTTGCGAGCGGCGGCGCCGACGGCCTCGAGGTGGAGGTGGTTCGGCAGCGAGACGACGACCAGGTCGACCTCCGGGTCCGAACAGACGCCCTCGATGGAGTCGTAGGCGCGGCTGCCGAACCGCTCCCCGAACGCGTCACGCCGTTCGGCGCCGGCGCCGTAGTTCGCAACGACGCGGGCGTTCGGGGCGTGGCGCAGGCCGAGTGTGTGGAACT
>Ga0184623_10000162_pt1 | contig 27151 bp, 20 predicted proteins | sample PLM1_100_b1_FD_133138 | JGI IMG/M metagenome (GOLD analysis project Ga0184623, IMG submission 133138) | Groundwater sediment microbial communities from an aquifer in East River, Colorado, USA - PLM1_100_b1 | ecosystem: Environmental > Terrestrial > Soil > Riparian zone | place: USA: East River... | reverse complement strand
CGCGACCGACCAGATGGTCGACGCTTCGATCACCTCGTCGCGGGTGAGCGGGGGCAGGATCGCCGCCAGCCGGCGCGCCAGCATCGTCTTCCCGCCGCCGGGAGGGCCGACGAGCAGCAGGTTGTGCCCGATTACGAACCGCGCGGGTATGTCTTGGTCGTTCCGACGGTAAGTGGCTGATTCGGCGTAGGGTTTCGTACTCGATGGGCGTGTATGGAATCGTGGACGTTGATCCCCGCGAAGTGGCCGCCTACGATCTCCGGCGCATCCTAAGGAGGCGGCATCTGTCCCTTCAACAGGACCTCGAGGCCTTCTTTTCGGAGCACCGTCGCTGCGGAGATCTCGAGTCCGAGGTGTCTGACGGGGAGCCGGGCTGGGTCGTCGTCGCGTGCACGTGTGGGGCTCAGCTCGCCCGGACCGTGGCCCCTACAGAAGGACAGGATTGAACCGATACCGTCCGTACTTTGGACGATCATGCGTCTTGCACTAAGCCGCGACGCCTGTCGTCGTCATGGGAAATCGAGCTCCGGCATCTCATCGAAGGCCGTGCGCGTTGCGGATGGATTCGGTCGCAACCGAACCACGGTGACGCCGGGGTCGCGGGTCTCGAACTTGACGTACATCCACTGCCGCAGCGTAGGCAGGTTGGACCGGAGTTCGCGACGCACGGCGAGTCCGAGGTAGCCGGTGTTGGTGTGAATGAATTCGCTAACGATGGGGGTCTCGCTGTGTTTACCCCACCCGTGAATCAACGCAAGTTTCGACGCGCCCATTTCCCACGCCTGCCGGACCAAACTCGTGACGAGACCTTCGACAGAATAGGGGTGATACCCATGCAAATCGACCTCTCGTGTCACAGTGGCCGTGCGTTCTTCAGGTCGTGTCTTCGTATTGCTGTGCTCTCTAGGATGCGCCGAGCGCATGTTTCAACTCAACGCCGAATCGCTCTACCTTAGAGCCGTGGTGATTCGACGTCGACCCAATTGGATGAGTATCTAGATCGTTGAGTTTTGAGTACAAGGAAATGCGAAGGCGACTCCCGTCAGGATAGTCGCCTTTTGATAATTTTGCATCCCGCTACTATTTGAAGTCCCTCTGAAGGGCGACAACGCAAGCAATCATAGCCTCCAGGCTGTTGTGGGTTCGTTGGACTTTCTGCTACGGTGAAACGATGAGTTGTAGCGTGTCTTAGAAGCCTATGGATAAAGAAGCATCCGACAACTGGTTCTCGGCCGACAGGCCAATTTCGCACCGGGGCGAGGACAGGCTCGCTCGACGCTCCTTCGCCGAGGCAATTGCTGCGGCGGTTCGTGGCTGGCGTGGTCGGGATAGTGTGGTTATTGCCATTCACGGCCCCTGGGGGACAGGGAAATCCTCCATCAAGAACATGGTCGTAGAGGCGCTAAAGGAGGAGAAGAAACAGCCTGTTGCCATCGCCGAGTTTAACCCCTGGCAATTCGGAAATCGCGATCAACTGGCAGAGGCCTTCTTCGACGAGGTCGGCACAGCGCTCGGTCGCGGTACCGAAGGGTCCCAGAAGCAGCGCCGGCGGGTCCTTAATCGTTGGCGGCGGTACGCCGGTTACCTGACGGCGAGCCGCAAGATCCTTGCCCTAGTGCGAACACCGCTGGCCATCGTGTTCGTTATTGCGGCGGTGTTAGTGTTTGGCGCATCCGCCGTCAACATCCGGATCTTGGGCTTCCTAGTAGGCCTCGCCTTCCTAGCGGCGGCGGCCCTCCTCCACTGGTCTGCCCGCCTAGCGCGTGCCGTCGCTCAGTTTCTGGAGGTTGGGGTTGATGTTGGGCGGAAGAGCATCAATGAGGTTAAGGAAGAGCTCGCACAAGAGCTCCGAGGCCTCGGTTTTCCGCTCCTCATAGTTATTGATGATGTGGATCGGCTCACACCGCAGGAGACCCTCGAGATCTTCCAGCTCATCAAAGCGAATGGCGACCTGCCCAATATTATGTATCTCGTCTTGTTTGAGCGCGGGGCCATCGAGAAGAACATTGAGGAATTGCTGAAGGTGAGCGGTCGGGAGTATGTCGAGAAAATCGTCCAGGTCGCCTTTGACGTCCCTATAATCGACCGCGCTCGCCTGAAGCGCATTCTGTTCGAAGGGCTCGACAAAGCACTCCGCGTCGATGAACTCAGTGAGCGCTTCGACAAGACGCGATGGGGTAATCTGTTCGTCGGCGCGCTCGATCCTTACTTCGAGACGCTGCGGCAAGTGAATCGCTTCCTCTCCACAATAGCTTTTCATATCTCGCTTTTGCGCGGCAGCGGGATTCTTGAGGTCAATGCTATTGACCTTATCGGGCTCGAAGTCCTCCGTGTGTTCGAGCCTGACGTCTACCGGGCGCTGCCCGGGTGCAAAGAGGCGCTGACTAGCGTACGCGAGTGGAATCGAAGCGGTCAGGAGCAGGAGCAGCGCCGGGTCCTTCAGAGTCTTATCGAGCGCACTTCCACAGAGCGACAGGAGCGGGTCCGGGAGATCATCAAGCAGCTCTTCCCGCCGGCCGAATGGGCATTCGGGGGGAGTCAGTATGCTTCTGGTTTTCAGGAGCGGTGGTATCGAGAGCTTCGCGTCTGCGCGCCCGATAGTTTTGATCGCTACTTCAGCTTTGCGATTCCCGAAGGGGACGTCTCCCAAGCCGTGATCGATCGCCTACGCAGCCTCGTCGGCGACCGAGATGGGCTGAGGCAGGAGCTAAGAAGCCTCCGCGACCAGGGGCTGCTTGAGGTTGTCGTAGACCGATTCGAGGCCTACAAAGAGGAGCTCCCCATCCCGCAGGCGGAACCTTTCGTAACAGCTGTCTTTGATGTAGGGGAGGATCTCTCCGATGATTGGCCGGGCATGTTTGAGATCTCGCCGGCCATGCATGCTCTTCGGATCATCTATTGGTTCGTGCGACGCGAGCCTCGTCCTGAAGAACGGGCCCGAATCCTGGAGAACGCCATCCGGAACACCGAGGGCGTGAGCCTGCCGGTGCGATTTGTCAGTCTTGAGGAGCAGGCGGCGAACGCCAAGGACAAGCCGCGCGAGCGGCTTCTCACCGATGAGGCGCTTGTAACGCTAAAGCAACTCTGCGTCGAGAAGCTCTCTGCGGCGGCAGGGAACGGGACTCTCGCCAAGGCGCGTGAACTCGTGATGATTCTTTACCGGTGGCAGGAGTGGGCTGGACGCGACGCACCCAAGGCGTTCTGCGCGGAACTCGTTCAAACCCCCCAAGGTGCGGTGCAGTTCGTCGAGGCTTTCCTCCAGCGGTCTTTGTCGCATGCGTTGGGCGACCACGTAGGCCGCGAGAGGCGCTATATCAATCTTGGAGTGTTGGAGAACTTTGTTCCCTGGGAGCAGATCGAGAGCGCGCTGTCCGGTCTCGACGAGAGCTCGCTCACTGAGAAGCAGCGAGTGGCGGTGGCGGCGTTCCGAACGGCCGTCGAGCGCCGGCGTGCAGGAAAGCCAGATTTAGGGTCGGGGCGTGATGATGAGGAAGACTAGACTCGCCGCGATGGTCAATAGATCAATCAGTTTTAGGGGCCGCCTCAGTCACGAGGTGGGACCCCCCGCCGTTGACAAGAGTGCTGTGTAACCTATGATGGAATAAAGCCCGTTTCTCATCCCTCCGTTCATCTCTGCCGGAATTTCTTGTCATGATATAGCTGGTACGGTGCGCCGTCCGGTATCCTCCGTCGCTCCGTTTGTAATCCCGAGCCAACGGGGAATCCGCTATTGAACATGCCTGGTAACCACAACGACATCGAAAAGCGGCTCTGGGAGTCTGCGGATCAGCTCCGCGCGAACTCCGGCCTCAAAGCCTCCGAATATTCCATGCCCGTCCTTGGGCTTATTTTTCTTCGCTTCGCGGAGCACCGGTTCAATGAGGCAGCCAAGGAAATTGAGACGGAGGCCGGCCAGAGCCGCCGCCGCCGCGCCATTGGCAAGGACGACTATCAGGCGAAGGGTGTTCTCTACCTACCCGAGGAGGCGCGCTACTCCCGGCTCTTGACGCTGCCTGAAGGACAGAACATCGGGCGTGCAATCAATGAAGCCATGAAGGCAATCGAGACGGAGAACGAAGATATCAAGGGTGTTCTCCCACGGGAGTACAACCGTCTCGCTAATGACACACTATTTGCGCTCCTCAAGACCTTCTCTGAGATCGCCATGGATTTTGATGGCGACGTTTTCGGACGGATCTATGAATACTTCCTTGGGAAGTTCGCGTTGGCAGAGGGGCAAAAAGGTGGAGAATTCTTCACGCCAGCCTCTCTCGTCAAGCTCATCGTCGAAGTGATCGAGCCCTACCACGGGCGGATCTATGACCCCGCCTGTGGCTCAGGCGGCATGTTTGTGCAGAGCGCCAACTTCGTGAAGCGGCACCGCGAAAACCCCAATACCAAAATCTCAATCTATGGCCAGGAGAAGGTCGCCGAGACCATCAAGCTCTGCAGGCTCAACCTCGCGGTCCACGGACTCTCAGGTGACATCAAGCAAGCCAACTCCTACTACGAAGACGTGCACCGAAGCCTCGGTAAATTCGACTTTGTGATGGCGAATCCTCCGTTCAACGTGGACGGGGTGGACAAGGAGAAGATCAGGGACGATCCCAGATACCCCTATGGGCTCCCGAAGGGCGACAACGGGAACTACCTTTGGATCCAGCTCTTCTGGTCAGCTCTCAACGACAAGGGGCGGGCTGGCTTTGTGATGGCAAACTCCGCGGCCGATGCTAGGGCTTCGGAGCTCGAGATCAGGAAGCGGCTGATTGAAGACCGCGGGGTGGACGCCGTGATCGCGATCGGCTCGAATTTCTTCTACAACGTGACGCTCCCGTGCACGCTTTGGTTTCTGGAGAAGGGCAAGAAGAAGACAGACCGCAAAGACAAGGTGCTGTTCATTGACGCGGGACATACCTTCCGACAGCTAGACCGGGCCCACCGCGACTTCACACCGGAGCAGATCGAGTTTCTCGGAAACATCGTGCGACTGTATCGGGGAGAACAGCTCGAAACTGAAAACGGCAGCGAAGCGCTTATAAAGCTTCGCTTCCCGAAGGGCAAGTACGTGGACGTGGCGGGACTCTGCAAGGTTGCGGCGATCAAGGAGATTGAGGGATACGGCTGGAGCCTCAATCCTGGGCGGTACGTTGGCGTCGCTGAGAGCGACGCGGAAGAGATCGACTTCGTTGAGAGGCTGGAGGAGCTCAATGAGCAGTTGGAAAAGCTCAACTCGGAGGCGCAGCAACTAGAAAGTCAGATTAGAGAGAACGTCGCCGCGTTGTTTCAACGCGCGAAACAATTATGAAAACGGACAAGAACCACGGATGGAGGGCTCGGCGATTACGTGACCTCGTGCAAGTTAAGCATGGCTATGCTTTCAAAGGAGAGTTTTTTGCGGACTCTGGTCCGTACGTTCTTCTGACTCCTGGCAGCTTCTATGACGAGGGAGGGTTCCGGGATAGGGGCGAGAAAGAGAAGTACTACGTAGGACCCGTCGACGACGAGTACATCCTTCGCAAGGGAGATCTCATTGTCGCAATGACCGAACAGGCCGAGGGTCTTCTAGGTAGTTCTGCCTTGATTCCCGAGGACGGACGCTACCTACACAACCAAAGACTTGGATTGGTGGTGCCTATACGGCGGGATGAATGCGATACACGCTTCTTGTATCACTTGTTTAATTGGCGGGAAGTCCGGACTCAGATTCGAGCGAGTGCTAGTGGAGTAAAGGTCAGGCACACCTCGCCTTCGCGTATCGGCGAGATTGAGGTGAGAGTTCCTCCACTTGAGGTGCAACGGCGTGTTGCAGAAATACTGTGCGCCTACGATTCTCTGATTCAAAACAACAACAGCAGGATTGGCGTTCTCGAAGAAATGGTGAGGACGATTTACCGTGAGTGGTTTGTCGAGTTTCGGGGACCAGGGGTGAGGCTTCGGAGAGCTACGACAGCAGAGAAGAAGGTGACTGCTCAGGACATGTTCCCCGTGGGATGGGAACTGAAGCCGATTGGAGACGTAGTCGAGACCATGGGAGGGGGGACGCCGTCGACGAAAGTGGACGAGTACTGGGCCGATGGCGAAATTATCTGGTTCACGCCAAGCGATCTAACGGCGGTGGGCGCCATGTTTATCACTAACTCAGCGAAGAAGATCACACCGTTGGGATTGGACGAGAGCTCGGCCCGCATGTTCCCACCGTATTCGGTGATGATGACTAGCAGAGCAACCATCGGAGTGACGGCGATCAACACCGGTCCAGCTTGTACGAATCAGGGGTTCATAACCTGCATCGCTAATGATCGTCTGTCCGCTTATCAGATCTATTTTTGGATTGAGGAACACAAGGAAGAGATTAGCAGCATAGCGTCTGGCGCAACATACAAGGAGATTAGCCGATCCGAGTTTCGCGAACTTCACATAGTGATAGCGGATTTAGAGTTCAGTCGTCGGTTCGCCGAGATTGTGTCCCCACTGGCTGCCGAGATTGAAAATCTGTTGGCGAGGAACGACAACCTGAGACGTACGCGTCACTTCCTATTGCCGCGGCTGATCTCCGGCGAGGTCAGCATCGAGAACGTGGACATTCCGGCCGCCGATGAATCCGTGCAGGAGGTAGCAGAGGTGAATAAATAGCCCGTATTCTTTATGTCTGATCAATCAGATCAAGGATATTCAGAAGACAGCCTTATCGAACAGCCCGCTATCGAGCTGTTCCGTTCCCTTGGCTACGAGGCTGCGAACTGCTTCTACGAGAAGTGTGGCGAGAGCACAACCCTGGGCCGCGCGACGACCGCCGAGGTTGTCCTTGTCCCGAAGCTCCGCGCCGCGCTGAAGAAGCTTAACCCCAACATTCCGGGCGACGGCGTCGAACAGGCCATCGAGGAGCTGACCAAAGACCGGAGCGCGCTCCATCCAGTGATCGCGAACCGCGAGGTGTACCGACTCCTGAAGGACAGGGTGCCGGTCACCCTGCGGGACGAGAACGGCGATGAGCAGATCGAGCGCGTTCGCGTCATCGACTGGGAAAGCCCGGAGAACAACGACTTCTTCCTCGCATCGCAGTTCTGGATCTCCGGCGACATTTACAAGCGGCGCGCGGACCTAGTGGCCTTCGTGAATGGTCTGCCGCTCGTGTTCATCGAGCTCAAGGCCGTCCATCGCCGGCTCGAGAGCGCGTACCAGAACAACATCCGTGACTACAAGTCTGCGATTCCGCAGGCGTTCCTCTACAACGCCCTCGTCATTGTCTCAAACGGCAGCGCGAGCCGCGTCGGAACGATGAGTGCCCCGTGGGAGCACTTCGCGGAATGGAAGAAGGTGGCGGACGAAGGCGAGCAGGGCGTCGTGTCGCTCGAGACTGTGATCCGAGGGACCTGTGACAAGCGACGACTCCTCGATCTCATTGAGAACTTCACCATCTTCACCGATGTCCGGGGCACGCTCGTGCGGGTCCTCGCTAAGAACCACCAGTACCTCGGGGTGAACAACGCCCTTCGCGCCGTACAGGCCATCAAAAGTAACCAGGGACGCCTCGGCGTCTTCTGGCACACGCAGGGCAGCGGCAAGAGCTATTCGATGATCTTTTTCTCCCAGAAAGTGCTCCGGAAGCTTCCAGGGAACTGGACATTCTTGGTTGTCACCGACCGGCAGGAGCTCGACGGGCAGATCTACAAAGAGTTCCAGTCGGCCGGAGCGGTCACAGAGCAGGAGGTTCAGGCCGAGAGTGCCGAGGACCTGCGACGCCTTCTCCGGGAGGATCACCGGCATGTTTTCACACTGATCCAGAAATTTCATACTGAGCGAGGTACAGCACACCCGAAGCTCTCCGACCGCTCGGACATAATCGTGATGACGGACGAGGCCCACCGGACTCAATACGACATCCTTGCGCGGAACATGCGAAGTGCGCTCCCAAAGGCTGCGTTCATCGGCTTCACTGCCACGCCGCTTATCGCCGGTGAAGAGAAGACACGCGAGGTCTTTGGCGAGTACGTGAGCGTCTACAACTATGAGGAGTCCGTCAAGGACGGGGCCACGGTCCCTCTCTACTATGAGAATCGAATCCCTGAGCTCCAACTAACGAATGAGAACTTCCGGGAGGACATGGAGGAGCTTCTCGAAGCCGCCGAGCTCGACGAGGAACAAGAGAAGAAGCTCGAGAGGGAGTTCGCGCGCGAGTATCACCTGATAACTCGCGACGATCGCCTCGAGCGGATCGCCGAAGACATAGTCCGCCACTTCCTTGGCCAGGGCTATCGCGGCAAAGCCATGGTCATCTCGATCGACAAGGCAACTGCAGTCCGAATGTACGACAAGGTCCGAAAATATTGGATGCAGCAGCTCGAATGGTTTCGAGCAGATTTGGCGAAGGCGACTGACGAGGTCGAGCGGAAGTCGCTCGCCGAGAAGATTGAGTACATGGAGACCACGGACATGGCCGTGGTAGTGTCCCAAGCTCAGAACGAGGTTGAGGACATGAAGAAAAAGGGTCTCGACATCCTCCCGCACCGGAAGCGCATGGTGCGAGAAGATCTCGCGACCAAGTTCAAGAACCCTGAGGATCGATTCCGATTGGTCTTTGTCTGTGCGATGTGGATGACTGGATTCGATGTGCCGTCGTGCTCGACGATCTACCTCGACAAGCCCATGAAGAACCACACTCTGATGCAGACGATCGCGCGGGCGAACCGCGTGTTCCGCGAGAAGACGAACGGGCTGATCGTCGACTACGCAGGCGTATTTCGGAATCTCGAAAGAGCGCTCGCGATCTATGGCTCGGCGGCTGGTGGGGGAACCCAGCCGGGCGAGAGTCCCGTCCAAGACAAGGAGAAACTTCGGCAGGCGCTGCAGGACTCAATTGCGCGGGTCACATCGTTCTGTCTGGAGCGACGTGTGGATCTGAGGGCGATCCAAGCCGCCGCGGGGTTCGCGCGCATTGGGCTGATTGATGATGCAGTCGAGGCGATTGTCGGCACCGATGACTCGAAGCGTCAGTATCTCTCCTTGGCGGCTGAAGCACTGCGACTCTACAAGGCGATCCTGCCGGATGTCCGGGCCGAGGAGTTTCGGGGTGTCGTTGCGGCGATCGGGGTGATTGCGGAGAAGATTCGGTCACTCGTACCCAACCCCGATATTTCCGGCGTCATGGCCGCAATCGGCGAGCTCCTCGATCGTTCCATCGCCGCGGAGGGGTACATCATCCCGGAGAGCCAGCGCCGGGTAGACCTAAGCAAGATCGACTTCGAAGCTCTTCGAAGGCAGTTTGAAAAGGGGAGAAAACGGACCGAGGCCGAGCGGCTTCGCGCTTTGGTCGAAGGAAAGATCGAGGAACTTATCCGGTTGAATCGGACGCGGATGGACTATGCGGCGCGGCTTCAGGAACTCATCGAGGAGTACAACTCAGGGGCGGTGAACGTCGAGGAGTTCTTCAGGCGGCTCATGGTCTTAGCTCAGGCATTAAACGAGGAGGAAAAGCGCGCAATCTCCGAAAAGTTGAACGAGGAGGAGCTCGCGATCTTCGATCTCTTGACCAAGCCGGAGATGGAGCTAACGGAGAAGGAGCGGAAGGAGATCAAGGGGGTCGCACGCGAACTTCTTGATAAGGTCAAGCGAGAGAAACTCGTGCTCGATTGGCGTAAGCGCCAAGAGAGCCGGGCCCAGGTTCGAGTCACGATCGACGATATTCTCGACAAGGGCCTCCCCGAGAAGTTTACCCGTGAGTTTTACAAGCAGAAGTGTGACGTGATCTACCAACACTTTTACGATTCATATTTCGGCGAGGGCAAGAGCGTGTACGCGCAGGTCGATGCTGCCTGACCCTCGAAACATGCAAGACTCTATTTTAGGTGAAATTCTCGAGTGGTCTCTGGAGAGGCCAGCATGGCAGCGCGACGCTCTTCGGCGCCTTTTTACTATGGGGCAGATTGGCCCATCGGATCTAGACGAGCTCGTCGCTCTCTGTAAGGCAGCGCGAGGACTTATTAAGCCGCAAGCACCGCGGGTGCTCGCGAAGGAACATCTCGCGATAAAGGGGCGAGGAGCGGATCCTGTGACACTCCTAAGTGTCACACATAATCGTGGGGTCAACGCCCTTGCTCCTGATCAAACCATCACCTTTGGAAGAAACCTCACTGTTATCTATGGCCCGAATGCAGCGGGGAAGTCCGGTTATACTCGCATTCTGAAGCGAGCATGTCGCTCGCGATTTATAGAGGAGATCTTGGGCAACGTCCTAAGCGGGGAGGTGCCATCGAAGGCACAGGCGACAATACGATTCCGCGATGGTGCGAAGGAGGTTGCAGCTCTCTGGAGTCCAGACGCTCCACCTTCCGATGCGCTTGCGGCGGTCAGCGTGTTCGATTCTCAGTGCGTGCCGGTCTATCTCCGGGACAAGACGGACGTAGCATTCCGTCCGTTCGGACTTGATGTGTTCGATAGACTGTCTAATGTTTGCACCGAAGTCCGAAATCGTCTCGAGACTGAATCCGCAAGACTGAACGCAACCACGCCGGGACTGCCGAATCTCACAGAAGGTACGCGGGCCAGAGCACTCGTAGACAATCTGACATCACTGACGAAAGTTGATGACTTGCGGGCGTTGGCAACTTTGTCTAAGGATGAGGAACGGCGCCTCCATGAACTCCAAAATCGTCAACGTGATCTACAAGGGGCGAATCCAAGACAACGAGCCGCGGAACTTCGTCTCCAGGCTGAACGCCTTGATCTTGTCATCCGCCACATTGTTGGGCTGGTCGAGGTACTCGGAGACGCTGGGCTCGCAACGATTAAATCCGTCACGGATTCTCTGCGTATCGCGCGAGAGGCGCTTGCGAGGTTGCGAGAGACGGCCTTGACATCTGATCTGCTTCCCGGAACGGGGCAGGAGGCGTGGCGCCGGATGTGGGATGCTGCGGGGCACTTCTCGGGCGGCGCGTACCCCGGGGCCGAGTTTCCAGTTCTGACGGACGGCGCCCGATGCCCATTTTGTCAGCAACCGATTGACGCAGATGCGACGGACCGGTTGAGGCACCTTGCGGAGTATGTCACTTCCACCGCACAGGCGGAAGTCCGCAAAGCCGAGGGAAAATATGACGATGCATTCACCGCCGTAGTCGGGATCGTAGTTGATCGCAAGGATACCAATCTGGCGCTGAGTGAGCTCGACGCTGAGAATCCTGACCTGGCAGAAAAGGTTCGAAAAGTTCTTCAGGACGCCGCAGGCATTCAGAGTGAGATCAAGAATATTGTATCAAGCGGCGGCGAGATACCTGCTCGGGGCCTGGGACCAGGGCTCGACGGTGAGTTGCGGTCCACGGCGACTGCGCTACGACAGCGGGCGGAGGAACTCCAGGGACAGAGTCTCGCCCTCGAGCCGGAAACCGCAGCAGAGCTGAAAGAACTCGAGTCCCGCGTTTCCCTCAGGGCTCACTTACAGTCAGTGATCGAAGAGATCGAGCGGCAAAAGCGAATTGCTGCGTATAAACAATGTGCAGACGATACCCAGACACAACCGATCACCCGGAAGAGTACGGAGCTTACAAAGCGGCTCGTGACAGATCAGCTGCGCAAGACATTTCAAGACGAACTCTCCAAGCTGGAATTCAGTCATCTTGCTGTCGAGATCCAAGCAGCGGGAGGAGCAAGAGGAGCACTATTCCACCGCTTGGTGTTCAGTAATGCACCAGGAGTCATCGTCACAGATGTGCTCAGTGAAGGTGAGTCCAGGACCCTGTCGCTGGCAGCGTTTATAACCGAACTCAGCACCGCAAGCAGTGACTCGGGGATCATCTTTGACGATCCCGTATCTTCGCTTGACGATATCTGGCGAGAGCGGATAGCCCACCGTCTCGTTAGAGAAGCCAAAAAGCGACAGGTTGTTGTGTTCACGCATAGCGTGTTTTTTCTGAAAAGCTTGATGGACGAGTGCCGTCGCCAAGATGTTCCTTGTCATCACCAGTATGTGCGGCGAGATGGCCAGGCCGGCATTAGCTCGTCCGACTTGCCGTGGATTGCGATGGGTGTGAAGGATCGCCTCGGGCGACTACGTGAGCTGTGGCAAGCCGCCGAGAAGGTATTCCGTACGTCAGGTTCATCGGTGTACGAGAGAGACGCACGCGAGATCTACGCGCTCGCAAGAGAGACGTGGGAACAGGCAGTGAGCGAGGTCCTGTTGAATGATGTTGTTGAGCCGTACCGGACGACCATTGAAACGAAGAAGGTAAATAAATTACACGATATCAGCAAAGAGGACTATACAGCGCTGGAGGACGGAATGGCCAAATGCTCGCGGTGGATGCGTGGGCATGTTCAGCCTGCGGCGGATGGCACGCCATTCCCAGAGCCTGCGCATCTACAGAAATGCATTCAAGACTTGGATGACTGGGTACAAGGAATCAGAAAGCGAAGGAAGTAGAAATTGTTCTCATGTTTTCTAATGGCACTTAGTAACACTTTCTATGGAAGCACATAGTTTCAAAAGTGCGATCGAAGCCGCGCTACAGAATGGGGACCGTCTCGTCGACGATGCCAAATCTCTGCTCGAATGGGAACGATTTCCGACCTCCTATTCCTTGGCAGTGGTTGCTCAAGAGGAATACGCTAAGGCGCTCCTGCTAAGTCTGATCGAAGCAAACGCGATTCCTTGGTCTGACGATGTGCGAAGGGCGCTCCACGACCATGTCTGCAAACAACTCGTTTCAGTCATAGTGGATTACCTGTCACCTGATACTGATGAATTTCTTCGTCGGCTTGAGCTTCCTCGGATCGGGGAGAAGCGGCCGATCTTTCCTGCGGTGGTCCTTGATGCCATACAAGTAATCTGCAATGAGCGCATCCCGCGGGAACGGGGTCAGTGGTGGCTTGATCCAGCTGATCGGCCGGTCAAAGGGCTAGTGAAGGAGATCGCCGACGGTCGATTGGAGAATCAGAAGCAGGATGCGACGTATGTTCGACTGAGTAAGACTGGCGAGGTTCTCTCCCGGCCGTCACGAGTATCTTCGGATGAGGCGAAGGTCGAGGTTGAGCGCTCCGAACGGATTGGACGTCAGCTTCGGCCGCACGATCGTGGAACTGGCTTACCGGATGATCTCGATTCCGTGAAGGTGATCGCCCTTTTCAAGCTTCTCACCGGGAGGCTCACAGCAGAGGAGTTCAACGCGCACTGGTGGGTCACGTAACACGGCTCGTGACGAGCCGGTTTTCATTGTGGTCAGTCCTTGGAACACGGTGATCCCAGGACGCTGATCTGATGAGTCTACGAATCTTCATAAGCGGAACTCAGGAAGGAATGGCCACGGAACGTAATCGCGCTGCTGAGGTTATCGAGGTGTTGGGTCACGAGGCCATACGGGCGGAGACACATGGTAGCACTGGCTCACCAGCACTCAACATCTGCCTCGATATGGCGAAGACGTGTGATCTCTATGTGGGGATCTTTGGAGCGCGCTACGGATCAGTGCCGCCGGGATTGTCGGTGTCAGTCACAGAACTTGAATTTGATATGGCTCGTGGCTCGGATCCGACCAAGATTCTCGTGTACCGACAGGAAGGGGTGACTGAGGCGAGGCAGCTCGAGTTCCTGGAACGGGTTGAGCATTTTACTGAAGGCTACTTTCGGCGGCCGAGATTTCGGGTAGCCGACGAACTTGCTGAGTTCTTGCGTACGGATATTCCAGATTGGATTTCTGATCGTATCAGGCGCAACACGGTGTCGGTGGTGGCAAAAAAGAGTGTCACACCTACGCCGCGGCGCCGCCCACCAACCGAGGAAGAAGTACAGACAAGCCTTGAGGGAATAGACAGTGGTCTACCAAAGCTTCGGATCGAAGTTCTGAAGGACATTGAGATGCTCTCGTATCAGGTCGAAATCGAGAAAAGTCCGGAGGTCTTGGGACGGCTGAGGGGCCTTCTACGGGGAAGTGCGGAGGTGAGGATTCAGACATTTCGGACTCTTCGCGTTTTTCTTTCAGTAAGTGACCCCGCGTACCGGAGGAATCTCGGCGAACAACTGCACGACCAAATTCTCGAGCAATTCTCTGTGGCGAAAGATCTTCCAGTAAAGCAGGAAGCCATGAACCTTTTCGCTGAAGTCGTGCAGATTGATGATCTCGAACATATCCTGCATCATGTTGTTGCGGCCGATGACAGTGTTTACCCGGTGACAAGGCCATTTTATCTGTTGGAACTTCTCAAGAACCAAGGTCATGGGAACAAGGTGCGTTCAGCGCTGTACGATCTCAAGCAAGGCGCGCTCCCACCAAAGGTGGAGGCACGGCTGGATGAACTTCTGGCATATCTGAGAGTGCGCCATTGACGGCCATGGTGGATGGAACTAAGTGATCCAGGCCCCCTACGGCAGAGGGTGTGGTAGCAGGGAGAAGGCTCATGCCACAGAAGCCATTTGCGCCAGTGGTCACGAGGGCCAAAGTGCTCCGTTTCGCCCCAGATGAGGCGGCCGGCCTTCAGCAGTTCGAACCCGGCGACTTCATCCTGACCCACGGCAAGTCATGGACGAGCTGGCTCATCCGCTTTGGGCAAGGTCTGCGGTTCTGGGGCGCCGATCGGCGCTACACGTGGTGGAGTCACGCGGCCATGATCGTTGCCGCGGATGGGGCGCTTGTCGAGGCGCTCGGCGCCGGGGTGACCCGCACCAACATCTCGAAGTATCGCCCCGCGGAGTACCACCTCGTATCGATTAGCGAGATCGTCGCCTCTCCCGAGGATCGGAGTGAGGCGGTGGCATTCGCTGAATGGTCGGTCGGCATGCCCTACGGGTACATCAACATCGTCAGCATCGCGATCAGTCTCCTGACCGGCGGAAAGTTTACGTTTGGCTTCGATGGACAGGCGATCTGCTCCGGCCTCGTCGCGCGCGCCCTCGAGCGGACGAAAGCCATTTTCAACCGGACGCCGTCGCATATCATGCCCGCAGATCTGGCGATGTACTTCCAGGTACAACGGTGAGCGCGAGGCGGAGTGGAGCGGATGGCGTTGGAGGGTGAGGGTCGTAAAACCTGGTGATCTCAGAACTCCCCGACCATGGGACGTGCGGAGTTTGACGGCAAGCCTGGCTCACGGCGCTACTATTATAGTAAGAGAAGCAGCACCTACGATCGGGGAGGAATTAAATGCCAACGGATGTAGCGAGGACCCTTCGGGAAGCGCTTTCGAGACTGAATGCAGAGAAGAGACAGATTGACCGCAAGATCGTCGCGCTTCAAGGTGCGCTCCGGGCGGTCAATGGAATGCCAACTGCCGGACGACGGGCAGGTGTAAGCCCAAAGCGCGCACACCGCCGCATGAGCCCAGCGGCTCGCAGGGCCTTGAGCAAACGCATGAAGGCATACTGGGCGAAGCGCAGAGGCGGGACGAGTAAGGGAAAGAGAAAGTCAGGCTGAGACATTCGCGTCAACTACCTAGCAACGACAAGGCCGGTCCTTCTGAAGGACCGGTCTTTTGCTTTGGACCACGAGAGGAACGAAGTACCTAAAATACGGGGATCCAGGTAGGAGTTGGATATAAGAGTAGATGTCACGGATGTTTTCGAGAGACGCACAAGGCGACGACGTGATGATCTCAAGTGACACGCCAGGCGACGAGGTATGGGCCTGCAGATAGTGAGGCTACTTCTTCTCGATTTTGATTTTAAGCGTGTTTGATGGCCGATCCTTCGAATCCCTGACCTGGATCTGATATTCGCTGGGAACCGCATTGTCTTTGACGACTGCTGAGATGGCTGTCTGTGCTCCTCCCTTGGCCTCCTCCTTTTGGCTAGAGAAGAGAGATGGGCCGTCGATCGTCTCAATCTTGTAAGGCGGAGTTCCTCCAGTCACGAGAAGCAGAAACGTCTCGCCTTGCTTTGAAGACTTCTGGTCGGTCTTAAGTAAGATCCCAGGCAACGGCTGGACTGAGACAGGAATCGCCCTCGTGCTCGACCGGGGGTTGTCGGTGACTTCAATGACGTATGATCCTGGCTTGGCGTCGCGCTTCGCGGCAATGGTCAGTACTGCAAGGCCTGGTTCAGGCTCAAAAAGAGTCAGGTCGAGCGCCATACCCGCATCGCCGAGCGCCGTGACTTTGTAAGGGCGGACACCGCCCGTGATCGTAACGGTGGCCTGGGCTTCGGGCGCCAACGTTGGTGCGAGCTGTCCGGACAACTCGAGCGGTTTGATCTGGATACCAGCAATCGCCTTGTCGACGCAGTCCTTCGCTTGCTGAACCAAATTATCGCCCAGCCTGTCGAGAACGTTGCGCACTGGAGCCGCGTTCGTCTCAGCCTGAACAACTAAATCTTGAAGCTTCGCTAGTGGATCCGGGACCAACTGAAGACCTGGCCGGCTTGCGATTGCCGCGAGTTGCGACCGAAGCGAAGCGTCCTTACTAGCAACGGTCTTGGCGCCAGTCAGGTCTAGAGATGCAGAAGAGAGGGCGGAGATCAGTTTCGACTTGAGAGCGGCGCTATCGAGCTCTGTTTTCTCGAGGGCACGGTTTATTTCTGCGGCAAGCGTTCTAAGATGATTGGGCAATAGACGACCAACCGACCGAAACAATCGATCGGCATCGAGACCCTTCTGGTGTAACTCCGCAATATTCTTGGCGAGGGCATCAGTGGTGTCAAGGATCTCCGGCGCATTCTTGGGTAGGTCGGGTAAGCCCCTTACTCTCTGGATTTCCATTATTAACGCATTCCTGTCCTTGAGGAGACTCTGCTCGTCGAGCACTGCCCGAAAACTGGCATAGATAGCTTCGGGTAGTAGAAGAGGCGAATACGCTCCGACAAGGCAGCTCGTTGCGGTCTTACCCTCTGCGTATATACGCTCTCGTACTGTGCTCGCGAGTGTGCTTCCATACGCAAAGGTCGCGCCGCCTGTGAGTGCAAGGGCAACAACAGGGGCACCAGTGGTCCCTGTAATAGCCAGGCCGGCGATGGTTGCGGCGAGCGGCGCGAGGATTGTCAGCAGAATGGGTCCAGTACGTTCATGAGTGCGACTATACGACTGGTATTGGCGGTCGAGATCTCTGGCCATCTCAAGCGCTTGTACGAGTGACCGCGAACCATCGAGCCAATCTCTTCTATGTGCTGTCGCTGGGGCTGCTTCGGGTGGAAGTAGAGAATGTTCCGGGTCACTCCGGAGCACTGATTCGTTTGGCCAGACGCGGAACTGGTAGAACGCGCAGCCACCAGTAAGCCAAGCGGTGAGACAAATCATAGCCGCGAGCCGTGCAGAGCTTATCGTCCTGGTCTCCTTGGCGCTGAAGGTGCCTGAGGGTTATTGCTCGATCGGGCGGGACTATAGCTGCTTATGACAGAATCGGTCAAGAGGATTGCTGGTTGGCCCTCAGCCGCTGCGGCGTCAAGTTTTTGCGGTTGACTCCTCATGGACAAGGTCCTATAGTTCCGGCGCACTATAAGACATCGCGCGCAGTGAGGCTCGGCCCCCGCCCACGTTGGGAGGGAGGCGGCGCATGGCAAGACGCCCCGTGCAGGGAAACCCTGACGGGGCGTTTGTGTTTTCTGGTATCTGGATTCTAAAACGGCACGGATGTTGCCGGATTGAGTCGCTGCACAGATCCTCGAGTAATCCGAGTAACGGACTCGCAGCAACGATGTTTTGCGACGGCGATGTCGCGCAGAGCGATGGCCGTGTATACGACGGAGCGGCGCGCAGTCAGTAAGCGAAAGGTAGAGAGGAGGATTGCGAGATGAGCACGTTAGCATTCGCGGCATTGACGACGACCCGGGAACAAGCGCCTTCAGGCACGAGCACTTCGGGGTCTCTGCGAGGTGTGAGGACCTACATAGACACGTTCGCCGCGCTGGTCCCTGCGGAGGTGCTTAGCTTGCATGCGATAATTCTGTCCTTCACGACTCAGACCCAACAAAACGAGGCCAAGAAGGCGGTAACGACGATTGTTGAGTCGGGGACACTCTTTTGGGCGTTCTTCGGTCTTATCGTGTTGAGTGTCGTGCTTTATGTCGTGCCCCGTTTCCAAGCATGGGATCGGTTGGATTTCTTTCGTGCCGCCATCCCGCCAGTCGCCTTCGTGGGCTGGACGATGCTACAGAGAGCGACGGCGTTCGACGCAGTATGGCCCCAGCTGGGAGAGGCTCCCAGGACCGTGGGCGCGTTGTTCCTCGGCGTCCTCCTAGGGGTAGTTGCGACAGCGCTCGCCTACAAAGCCGACCAGAAGAAGCCGGAGGGCGGCTAGCGACCAAGCAATTAGGCAGAGTGCTCTTGGTTGGGTGTGGTTCACAGATCACACCGATCCAAGGCAAGCGGATGCAGGGTTGCCGGCGATAAGGTGTCTGGCGGAAGGCCTACCTCAAGACCGGCCTAGAGCACGGTTCGGGGGTTGAAGGATCGATTTCCTGACAAGGCTGTTCGAGATGATATGCGTATTTGTCTCTGAGACCGCGATGATCTTTTCGTACAAAAAGACAGGGGCAGGTAAGGAGAACTTGGCGCGTTCCCTTGCATTCGACCCCTGTCCAGTAACCAAGAAAGGCGATGGCACCCTCGCCAACCTGCCGTAGGGTGTAAGTTCCGAGTCCTGCTCGGCCTCGCTCGGCGGATATGTAGGCGAGGCCGAAGTGTGGTGGATTGAAGTAGCCTGAGGCGTCCCACTGTTGTTGTGGAGGCCTGCTCGTGTTGAACTTTGCGATCACGCGGAAACCGAGTTGGCTCAGCTCGGCGGTTTCATAAAATGGGACCAGTCGGGGATTCGGCTTATCAGAGTTGTATTCTTTAAATTCAACTTCCCATTCGCCTCCAATCGTGCCTTGCGTGACTGCCGTGGCGAGACGCACAGTTATGTCGTCTTTGAAGAATCCGAATGCCGCGACCGCGATTGCGCCGAGGATTGCTGCCATCAGGCTCTTGAGGGTTTTCTTTGCGGCTCGCGATGCGTGCTCTCGGTCCATGCGACCCTCCTTGCCGAAGGCCTCCGCCTGACGCAGCCGCCCAGCGATCGTGACGGGTACGGCAGCGTGCTCTTCGTGGGGATTCTGGCTGGTTGCGGGCATGATCGCTGTGGATAGCAATGCAGGTCAAGTGGAGCATGCTGGACTGTGATCGGCACTCACTCTGGAAGAGGATGGCGTTCTGTCGGATCTTTACTGTTCTGAAGCCCGTTCAAGCTCAGCTGGCGAGGGGTCTCAGTCCAAGGAACAGAGCGTTCTAGGGAGCGGCGGCAAGAGATTCGACAAGAGATTCCGCGATTGACATCGCATAGGCAAGGTTCTAGAGTTCCCGGCCACTGACCCATCGCGTGCAGTGCAGGCCCGGCCCCCGCCCACGTTGGGAGGGAGGCGGCGCATGGCAAACGCCCCGTGCAGGGAAACCCTGGCGGGGCGTTTGTGTCTTGGGTTCTGCCAGTCTGCCGGTTGGCACCATGGGGAGGCATCTCTTGATAACCAGGCCCCATCTGAAATCCTCGCTTACGAGAGTATCGGCGATTGTACTCGTGAGCCTCGCCATACTTGTCGGATTCTCTGGCCGCGCATCGGCTCAGGCCCTGCTAGGCGGGAACTTCCCGATTTCTGCTGCCGCAGGGTCACAATCCCTCCCGGCAATAGCATCCGATGGGACGAACTATCTCGTGGTCTGGACGGACACGCGCACCGCCGGAGCTACGTCTGCCGACATCTACGGCGCCCGGGTAACCTCAGACGGCGTCGTATTGGATCCGGGCGGGTTCCCTATCTCGACGGCGGTCGGCTTTCAGCAAACCCCCGCTGTAGCCTTCGATGGTACTAACTACCTGGTCGTATGGGACGATTACCGTTCGGGGGCTCTCGCCGACATCTACGGGGCGCGGGTGAGCCGTGAGGGCCAGGTTCTCGACCCGAATGGCTTCGCCATTTCGACCGCATCGATTGACCGTTGTCTCAATCTCGGTCTCGGGTGTTTAGGCAATCCAAGATCCCCGACCGTGGCCTTCGACGGGATCGACTATCTGGTGGTTTGGGAGGATTTCCGCGATTTCCCCGACCCATTCAAGATATTTGGTGCCCGGGTAACCCCGGGTGGAGCTGTGCTTGACCCTAACGGCTTCATCATCTCAGACCCTGCATCCGGTGCGTTTCGGCCCGCAATCGCGTTCGACGGCACCAACTCCTTGGTGATCTATCACCAAGTCTTGAATAACATACCCGGCGTTTATGGAGTACGAGTAAGTCCTGCTTCAGCGATGCTTGACCCCGGTGGATTTCTCATATTTTCGACGTCGAATTTCGCGTCAGCTTCGAAACTTGCCTTTGACGGCACAAACTACATGGTCGTGTGGAATAACGTTGTGAATGGAGGGAACACGATATCCGGTACACGGGTGTCTCCGGGAGCAACAATACTCGACCCGGGCAGCATTGCCATTTCATCTTCTCCGGCTGTTCCCTTTGATCAACCGGTGATCGCATCTGCCGGAGGCAACTTCCTTGTTGCATGGATCGATATTCGGGATGCAAACCGATTCAATCTCTTCGGAACCATCGTCGCATCTACCGGAGTTGTGGCAACACCCCAAGGTCTCCAAATCTCTCTTCTGCCGCCACTACCCGCGCAAATCTCACAGGGCGTCGGGTTCGGTCCTGCGGTGGGAGGAAGCGACACCACATTTCTTGCCACGTGGCTTGATCTTCGTAACACCGACCCTTCATGCAATGCGCCGGAGTGCGTTGAGCTCGATATCTATGGACAGGTGGTTGGGTTAGGTGTAACGCCTCCGTCACTACGCCTCATTTGCCGTCCCCTCGATCCTGTTTCAGGCCTTTTTGGCCAACTCGTACCGCTCATTGCGCGCCACTGCTATTTTCTCGCAACTGACTCTACTGGCTTGCAGACTACGTATGGCGCTTACGATATCCGTGAACAATTGACCCCAAAGAAGAATTGGGATGCGGATCTTCCCAATGGTGAGCCGAAGATTCCTGGTGGGTGTACGGGCAGTGTGTTGGGAAGCGATTGCGCTGAGATTCCGATTCTTCACTCGCAATCGTTTACCGGCATTATCCAAGGCTTGGAACAAGCAGTTCTTGCTGGGGCAGAGGGTCGTTATGATAATGTCGACAACAACTCAAATGCGTGGGCTCAACGTCGCATAGACGCACTACGCTTGGCGGTGACGTTGCCGCGTGATGTAATTGCCACTGAGGGTGATTTGTGCCTCCTGCTTCCAGACTTGTACCAAAACCTCAGAGACGCCGGCGTTTCAATCCTTAGGCCAGTGATTCTTTGGTTTTATGGGTTCGTCAGGTGTGTGCTGTGAAGCAAGAAGCAACACTAGCGAGTTGAAATGAGATTGTCGAACTGATAGAAAATGAACAGTATGAAAGCAAAGATGCAAATTCCTAAGAGACAGGCCAGAATAATTGCCTTTAGTATTAGTAGGCGTTGTCCTGGAGCGGTGCACCTAGACACAACAAGCGCGAGGCCGGTGACCACAGAGACCATCAGGGCCATCAATAGCAATAGGAGATTAGGATTTAGCATAGATGTTAACGGCTTGATTTGATGATCAGCGCGATGCGAGAGGCGCGGTGTGGCAGGTGTGATTTACTGTAAGGGAGTGGGAAGTGCCGGAAAGAGGGTGATCCCAGGACAAAGTTAGCATCGAGGTGAAGGCGGGATGGGCCCGAGAGCACGGGGCAGTTACTCTTTCATCATACAGACTTCTTGGCAGACGCGGAAGAGCGGGCTGTGGACAAGTTTACGCGGACGAGTCCACAGGGGACAACGTTGCCTCAAGCACCACCAGTGCGACCTCAGAAGCCTTGCCCCTGACGATAAGTGGCGGTGGCGATGTGATTGCTTCCATCCCAAGAACAGAGCGATCTAGGGATATGAGAAAAAGCCGCTTCTAGAAGAGCGGCGTCTGGGGATGCGGCAGACGAAGCGTCTTCCTTCTTATCAAGTAGAGATGCTCCAACTAGACCGCCGATAGTTGCCCCGCCCAACGGGCAGGAGTTTTAGACATTGACAACCCTTTAGTTCCGCCTTAAAAGGGGCCCGCATCGGTCCCTGGTCCTGTTGAGCGTGTGAGGTGTTAGGTGGACCCAGGTTCGAGCCCTCTCTTGCCCCTTATCTCGTCCCTCACGCCGTACCGGGTGTGCGCACCCGTCCCTCACGGCTGGGCAAGCAATACCGGATCACGGCCGAGCCCGACTCTCCCTTGCTCGACTCTCCCTTGATAGAACGATCGCAGGAGGCAGGCATGAGACACCCTTGTGGAGCGTGTGACGAGTCCGGAAAATGCCAAAATGATCACCACAATTTGATTTCGGGGATGGCGGCGGCTGGGTCCTTGGGCGTCCTCGACAACGCATGTCCCGCCTGTGGAGAAGGTCACGCCACACCGGGCAAGTGTTCCGTGTGCGGCGGCAGCGGCTGGCAGGACGACTAGCTACACTGATCCTTGCATACTTGGTGACGGTGGATGGAGAAACGCCCGTTCACGCACGAAGAGCTGACGCTGGTTTTGTGTTTTGGAGGGAAGGCCTGTGCATTCACAGGTGGCGCTGACACAGTTATGCTGAAAAGAGAATCCGCCGCAACATTTCTAACTTCGGTTCCCAAGTCATCGACGCCGCTCCCAGGATGGAGAGGCGCTCTGAGGGCTCGGAGCCGCCAAGACAAATGAATCACCGAGTCATCAGAATTCTTATCGGCGTCGTGATCATCGCCGCCGTGGTCGGCGGGGTAGTGTATTGGGAATGGCCTGGCGTGCCGCGGCTAACTGTTGCGCCGCCTCCAGCGGAGGCCGTCCCGACGATGAACTGGGCGCCGACCTCTGTAACTCAAATAATTGCTCCTGGAGAAAGCAAGACGATTTCTGTTTCGTTTGTTGCTTCGGAAGCGGTCAGCGACGTCGTGGTGAGCGTTGTTCCGGAACTGCAGCCATTCGTCCAGGTTAGCCCCTCGGCGTTTGGCGGCATTGTTCAAGGCCAGACACTCAATGTAAGCATAACGGTTTCTGCCGCCTCGAGCTCGCCGCTCGGAACATTTGCTGGGACAGTCCAGCTTAGGAGTAGGGTCGATCCGAAGAAGATATTCGCTAAGCCGCTGCCAGTCACTGTTGAAGTCTGGCAGCGTATTACTGAACCAGGCTCTGGAGTGTCGCTCGTTGCACCGCAAGACTGGATTATCGAGATTCACGAAAACGCGGCGCTGTTGTTGAGTCCGTCGACGGCAAGCAGGCGGAGCGATCCTGAGGACATTCATGTACCTCCAGATATCCATGTAGAGGTGCTGCTGAACACAGAAAATCGTGACGTGGTGAACTTCGCGCGCCTATTCAATGACGGCTGGTTCAGCTCGTACAGAAATCAGCAAGAGTCTGCAACGTCGAGTCGGCCTGTTGTGGTCTTTAGTGACCTCGATGCCGACGTAGGTCACGCGCCAGTGTTGGCAGCATTCATAGAGGTGTCGAGTAGCCGGGTTGTCCTCGTGACAGTGCCAGTATATTCGGCGGAACTCAGGAGCGACATCACGAGGGTCTTCGAGACAGTGGTCAGTTTTGTGGCTCAGCCTTAGGAGGAGAGGAGCTCAGTGTGGCACTCACGGGGACGTAAGCACCTCCTAATGATGTGGCTTGCGCTTGGTCTTGCGGCTCTCTCGTGGCTAGCGAGTGCCATCTCGGCTGACGCCCAGGTCATATGCGATTTAAGCCCGGGAGGGGCGGCGGTGCCCGCGATGGCGTTTGTATATCCCGTCGGTGACGAGGACAGTCGTCCCGTCTCGTCGGGCTTCGAGCCGAATGGCTTTGTGGTGACACAGGGATTTCCGATCAGCGGCCATACGGGCGTGGATCTGGCCACCGTGGGCAACGCTGCGGGTGAGCCCGTGCGCGCCATCGCGACTGGCCGTGTGGTGTTTCGGCAAGATGGTATAGCGGCGACTGGATGGGGCCACATAGTACGTATCGAGCATCGCCTGCCGGAGGGTGGTTTTATCTATTCTCAGTATGCGCATCTCCAGGAAAATAGCGTCCAGGTGACTTGCGGTGACATTAATATCGGCGACATTATCGGTAGGGTAGGGAATACCGGGAATTCAACTAATCCTCATCTACATTTCGAAGTGAAGCGCATTGATACAAGCGGCTGTGGGTATCTGCCGGATGCGAGATGCGCCGGTGACAGTTTTGCTAACTATTTCTCGCCTTTGCAGTTCGTCGCCGACCGGCGGATCGATTCCGATGGAGACGCACTGGCGGACGACTGGGAACTCGCCCACTGGGGCAACCTGACCACGGTCAATGACCCGAACGCCGACTTCGATGGAGACGGCCTGACGAACCTCCAGGAGTTCCAACTCGGCACGAATCCTACCCTCCGCGACACCGACGGCGATGGCTTCACGGACGGAGAAGAGGTGGCGGCGGGTTCGGACCCTCGCGACCCTGCGAGCCGGCCGGCGCCGCCTGTCCCGCCCGATCTACGCGCGTACGACGACTTTTCCAGTTCACAGATCGACGCGATGCGGTGGACGACCCTGGAGTTCGTGCGGGAGATTCGGGACAGGCGTTTGACGTCAAAGGTGCGGTCGAGCGGAGGCTTCGTGACGGATTTCCTGCCCCTGCGCTCGCCTGACGGCGTGACAGCGATTGAGGCCGAGGTAACCGTGCAGGACATCGCGGTCCCCGCCACGGGACTCAGCCAGGCCAGATTGTTCCAGAAGATATATAACGACGGCACATCGGCAACCCGCGGCATAGGGGACATCGGAGCGCAGATCTCCGTAGCCAGAAGATTTGGGACCGCGGCATTTATCCGGATCGGGCTCTTTCGCTGCGGCGACCCGCCGTGTACGGCGGCGGCGGCCCAGACGCTGTTCGATGCCGCAATCGCTGGGATCGAGCCCGTGTTGGGTCAAGCGGTGACGTTGGGCATCGAGTGGGATGGAGCGCTCGTGGCGTTTATCGTCAACGGTCAGCGGAACGTAATCGACCCGAGGGGGTTCGCCTCGGTTGCCCTGGCGATGCCGACGATGCCGGTTGTGGCCATCGGAACCTCTACGAGTGGAGCGGAATCGAGGGTGACTGCTCAGTTCGACGACGTCCGGGTGAACGGTGTCCTCTATGACGATTTCGTGGGGCCCGAGCTCGATCCCGCACGCTGGGCGGCGTTTGAGCGAGTGCGGGAGATCCAGAACGGGAGATTAGTGTCGAGGGTGAGGGAGATCACCTTCGCGGTGACGAACGACCTGCAGTTTGCGAACCCTGCGGCGGTTACAGCAATCAGAACGAACGTGGCGTTAGAGTCCTTTCGGGCAGGGCGAGCGGGTGAATTTGTCGGCGCTCGGATCGAAGGATCATTCTTCAACGACGGACGGGCAACCGGAATCACCGGCGATCGAACCGGTGACGTTTGGGCCAAGATTGGAGTGTACGGCACGGCCGGTCAGGAAGAGGTTCGGTATCTCGTCTGGGCGTGCAATGACGCGCCCTGTTTTACCAGGACCTTCTTGACGCCGTTTAACTCGTTAGGGCGGGTGTCATCGGGTACGACGACGACACTCCTGTTACGGTGGGACGGTAGCGAGTTTACGTTCCAGGCGGACGGAATCGGCGCGGCGAGTTTTTCCCCTGGGTCGGTTGGCGGAGCCGCGAACAGTCCCCTGAAAAGCATCGGTACTGAGAAGTTTTGCGCAGCCACTGCATGCGATCTAGACGTCCGCGCGTCATTCGATGATGTATTCGTCATCTCACGCTCCACCTCGGCGCAATTCCTCTCGTTCGTCGAAGGAAACCCAGGCGTCCCGGGCGACGGGATCATGGTGAGTGCCGTGGGAGGCGCGTTGGATTTTGCTTTTGAGCTCCTAGAGCCGTTTCCATTGGGCCCGGCGTCAGATGGTCTAACGGCAACAGTATTTTTGCCAGCGAATGTACAGAACTTTCGAAGTGTCTCGTTCAATATAATCAATCTTAAAGAATCTGAGCCGTGCAAGGTGAGCTTCGGAGCAGGGGCCGGGTTGCCGACGGGAACTGTGGTCATTAATGGCGTTGAGGGTACCTTCATTAACGTGCCACAGTCTTTTATCGACTTTTGGGTCAGTTTCGCAAATCTAGTCGAACCTGGGTGTAATATCACGCGAATGGACCTTTTCATAGGGATAATCTTTCTCCATACTGACGTCCTTGGAGAATTGATCACGACGCTTGATGCGGCCGCGATCATCCTTGGACAGAATGCGGTTCCCACTCCCTAATCGAGAGAGTTCTCTGTTCCAGGGACGTGAGCCGGCTGGCTGCCGAGTGTCTTCGACGAGCTCCAACTGCTCCAACCGCGCAGTCCCCGCGCCGCGAGTAACTCCCGGAAGAAGAACTCCATCAGTCGTTGATGTTCGGAAGGATCCTCAACTTGAACGTGCCAGGCTTCACTCTCGCCGAGCACGCGGTATGCGATTTCAGTTGTGCACTTGACCGTGCGCGATGCCGGGCCGTCATCCTCTACCGCGGTCTCGAAATAGATGGTCCCGAGCTTGTTCGCTGGGGAACTGTAGTCGTACCATCGCTTCACGCAATTCTGCCGATTGTCCCAAACGAAAGGATACTGACCCGGCGGATTTGATCTGCTGATATCCAAATCGGCCGCGCGATCCTGAGCTCGGCGTCGTTCTTCAGTTGTGATGAAAAATGTAAGCAGAGGATTTGTGATCTAAGCCGGCGACTCTGACCAGGAAACAAGTTGCGCATTGTTGCCGTATTGGGCAAACCCGGCCGGCTTCTTTTCTTTCCGCGGGGCGCGCTAGGGTGAAGGGATACATGAACGCGCCCAATGGATCATACAAAGAGAACGATCTGACAGTCTTTGCCGAGACCGACTTTCGTGAGCAGGGGCAGCGGTTCGGGATCAAACGACGAGACCGCCGGCACCACATGTACCTCGTGGGCAAAACGGGCATGGGCAAGTCGACCCTGCTTCGCACGCTGATCCTCGCGGACCTCCAGGCAGGCAACGGGCTCGCCTTGATCGACCCGCACGGCGACCTTGCCGACCAGGTGCTGTCGTGCATTTCGGAATCTCGGCGCGGGGACCTCATAGCGTTCGATCCCGCCACGCCACGCGGGATTGTTCCCTTCAACCCACTCGCGGTCGCTGACACTTCGCGCCGTCACCTGGCCGCGGCCGGCCTTGTGGCTGCCTTTCGGAAGATCT
>Ga0184623_10000158_pt1 | contig 27404 bp, 35 predicted proteins | sample PLM1_100_b1_FD_133138 | JGI IMG/M metagenome (GOLD analysis project Ga0184623, IMG submission 133138) | Groundwater sediment microbial communities from an aquifer in East River, Colorado, USA - PLM1_100_b1 | ecosystem: Environmental > Terrestrial > Soil > Riparian zone | place: USA: East River... | reverse complement strand
GTTCTACTTCTTTTTTGCCCTTTGGTTCTACTTCTTTTTTGCCCTTTGGTTCTACTTCTTTTTTGCCCTTTGGTTCTACTTCTTTTTTGCCCTTTGGTTCTACCTTTGGTTCTACTTCTTTTTTGCCCTTTGGTTCTACCTTTGGTTCTACTTCTTTTTTGCCCTTTGCTTCTACCTTTGGTTCTACTTCTTTTTTGCCCTTTGGTTCTGCTTCTTCAGCTAACTTCTTTCCATCAATCTTGCCTGGATTTAAAACCTTAATTTTCAACTTGGTAGCTTCAGTAACTATATCGATTCTTTTTTTGTTTCCAACAGCATGAGCTATTCTTGCTGCATCTTTACTGGGATCAATTTTCGTCAAATCCTTAGTATTAAAAACCAAAATATCATTATAACCTGACGGATGTAAACCTCTTGATTTTCTAGGTCCCTTATAACCAACCTTAACCAAATGAGGAACCCCTGAAACCTGCTGTCTCATCTTATTATCTTTTCCCTTGGGTTTTCTCCAATTTGTTGCAAGTTTTTTATATCTCCAGCTCTCTTGTCGCACAAACTCTGGTCTTTTTTCTGCTATTTTTTTTCTGAGTTGCAGGAGATCCTTATTTATAACCATTGAACTATTGTCAAGACCCTATTTTTTAAATAAAAATGTTTCTAGATATACAGGAATTTAATGGCTTGCGTCATATTTATGGAATTAGTAGAGTCATGAGTAAAAATAGGAATTACAAGTTGTATAGCTATTTGCAGAAAATCAGATATTGTTATATTCATTATATCCCAATAATATAGTAATTAGTTGACAGAATATCGCACTGGAGAATTGGCACCACATAGTGGCGCCTTTAATTTCTTGAGACATGACTTTACCCTCTTGAGACGTATTCGAAGTGTAAATTGTTCACCAAAGCCAAAGGAACGAATTGTCCCTCTATCAATAGGTGATCCATTTCCACCTTGCAAGAGTTGTAATACTGGCGTTATTTGGAAGGGTTAAGGGCAATATTTCACTTTTCAAAGTTCAATATTTGATCTAAATTTATTGCACTATATTTATGAATCCATATTTCTCTCTGGTTGTTCTCAAGATCGACATGTTATATTCAAATATTCGTTTTGAATATTCTTTTAGGATATCCATCATTGGTTCGGAAGTTTTGTCTGTATAGAATCCAGGGCAATCACCAGTTAGTTGGAATGAAGCATGCACTACGGGTTTGTCATTATCAGATTCCATCCATGAAGAAAATGGATAAAGCCAACAAACACCTGGTTTATCGGGATGTAATTCACAACTACCGCATCCATCCAAAAACCTGCATGGTAATGGTTTACCATCTTGTTCCTCTGTTTCTTTTGCATTTCTCTTGAGAGAAATCATACTAATGGTGGTAATTACATTACTCATAGTCGACATTTCGTTCCAACTAGAGATTGTGGTTTCTTTTTTGATAAATTCAGATTCTAATGCATATCCCATTTTTTTTGAAATTAATGATATGTCGTCCTTAGTAAGCGGTAATCTCCCCTGCCTCTCACAGCAATTATGACAATCCGGCCACAGGCATTTCCAAAGAACGTAAGTTTTGTCCTTAGCAAGATAGGGAATATGAAAAACGACACCATTTACAACTAATTGAAAATCAGAAACATCATCGCGTTTTCCTAGATGAAGATCATATATTGGCTGTTCTATTGTCCACTTGTTGGCCAAATTTTCCAAGGACTCTTTTATCTCTAATTCTTTCAAAATCTATTGTGGTTATGTCAAACCCAAGTTTAAATGTGCCTAAGAAACAACTTTCACTTGAACCGCGCAACATGCTTAACTTTCAAGATCCTACTGGCCCAAAAGTAGAATCAAGTAATAAAGGAAAACACGCCTCATCAACACAAAATAGGAGAATGGTATGGAAGAACATTATCTGGCCATTAATATTGGATGTAAATCGTTCCTATTTCACGTTAATCGAGTACCATTCAAAAAGAGATAATTTTTGCAATAATAAAAAAATACAACCATCAAAAGTTGCAGGTGGTTTTGTATCTCTGTTGGTTAAGGGTATTCTTATAAGACAAAAAAGTATCTATTCTATACATTATAGACTTATACCGTACATGAGAAAGAAGGCTAATCTGGAATATGGTCAAGCAATAAGAGAAACAAGTACTAAGCGATAAGAAAAATTATTTTGAACCACTAGATTCAACCCATTGGATCTTGCATAATTTAGTTTAATCAAAAAATTCCATCATCTATATTTTGTGGTTTGTAACTTTCCATTATCTGCTGTGACAATTATTTTTTGAAAATCTAGATCTTCCTTATCGGGGGTAACGAATATTGAACTAAAAGGTCCGATAGAATTGTAAATTTGTTTTTTCTCTTTATTGTCATCAAATGCTACTGTTACATTTTGAATTTCTTGAGGATAGTTATTATTTATTTTTATACTAATGGTGTTTAGGTCTTCCCCTCTTTCGATTATCTCAACAGTCAACCCAGCTCTTGGAATAAATACCATCAATATTACAATAGCAACAATCACAAAGCCGCCGTAAATAGTATATCGAGCTATTCTTATCCAATCCCTAGTTTTTTTGCCTTTGTTTTTGTAATGCGAACCTTCATCATCATCATTATTATCCCACCTTCCCAATTTTTTTTCAATAATATATTGGGCAAAATTATTATAAACATTTTTTATCACAGACCCAAAAATAAAGTCTATTAATATTGCAAAAATAGAAGTTGATGCTAGCTACTTTTTTCCTGTCACAAATAACTATTTTCTCTGAACATTGCTATTTGTTGAACTTTCGATAAAATGCTATTATGCTATCACAGTTCTTGCACTTGTACTCTCCTTTTTCTACAAGTATCACTCCTTGGCCCAATTCCTCGTTGGGAGTCTCGTATTTTATGAGTGGAGAACCAGTAAATTCCTTTCCACATACATTACAATAATATTTTAAAAATCTATCTTCACTCAATCTTCCCACGTTAGCTAGAAATATTTGTGGAATTCCCAGATTGGCTTTAATTTCTTCACGCTCTGTTATTTTTGCTAAAGCATATCCACCTGAGCCTAACAATTTCTTTTCTTCTAAATCCTCATTTTCACTCATGTGTCTAATATAGGTAAATCCATAATTTTAATACTACATGTTGTTTGATTTGATTTATGCATATTTATCTACTCAGTAAAGTTAATGAAATTTAAGATGATTCTGATCTCAGATGCCTTCAAAAATTGATTCAAATCTTTTGATAGATAGGGTTGAGTTCAAGTTATATGCTGCCGAAAAACATTTGAATAATCTACAAGAAATCGAGTCAAAATACCGAAACATGGAAAAGGACGACATAGAACTCCAAGTGGAAATGGAGATAGATTGCTTTCTTTCTCAAATTTTGGGAGCAGTAGATTCTCTGTTGATTCAAATCGACATGAAATTAGAATTGGGAATTTCGATTGAAAAGGTCGACTTAAATACAATTCAAAGTGCGTTGAATGCCAAAACAAAAAATATTGGTCTACTCACAGAAGTACATCAAGCGTCAGAATACAATAGCTGGCTGTGGGCACTAAAAGAATTTAGAAATCAAACCATGCAAAGACCGTCAAAACTAATCCAAGATCATTTTTTCTATGATAAGACAAGAGCCTTCGCATCAAAACAACGAAATAAATCATTAGTTAATCCTGATGAATACACCAGCAAAAATCTAATACCATATTTTCAGAAAAGTGTTAAACAAGTTAGGCAATTGGTTAATACTGTCAGAATGAAAGAACCTCTCCTAACGTAGATATTGATAAATAAATAAAGTTTAACAAGTATATATTTAATTAGAATCTCTAATTACGATATATGAATGACCGATCCAAACAAAAATTCCGACTATTTTAACATGGTAGAACAGGAAATAAACTGTACACTCTGCGGTAATTATATGGGACATATCATGATAAAGAAAGAAGGTCAAACTGATGACCAATTAGTTGAAGCATTGAACGTATTTAGCAAATTTCCTGCTATAGAGCAAATCTGTCCTACATGTTGGATTACAAAGGTAAAGAGGCGCGACGATTATCGTATAGATGAATCAAAAAGGTAATAAATTAAAGTTTAGATAATTTACCCTTAAAAGAATCACAATCACGAATTTCCTTATCCACTAGGTTAAATTTCGAGAAATCATACCCCAGTTTTTTAATTGTATTAGTCTTTGATAATTCTAGATCGTTTTTATAGAAATCTAAGGCATCAGCCATAATTTTTTTATAATCACTATCTTCAAAAATTGAAGAACCTGTCTTAGGGTCTTTAATAATACCTTTCTCTTCAATCCATAGTCGTAGTTGCTCTGCGAGAGTTGATTCTCTTATTAGATCCAGTTTCAAACATTCATTGTCAACAATGATAATATCCTTGTCATAGAGTGCTTTTCTTAATCTTTCGGCATAATGGGCCAATGCAGAAATCCAAAGTCTATTATCTTCTCCCAAAGTATCTATCGAAACCACTATTGATTCAATAGAATTTAATTTTTATTTATCCATTTCTTAACAACATGACGCTCTTGGACGCTTTCACTTTATTATATGAAATAACATACCTCTAAGCAGTGAGTATATCATAAGATGCTTTTTCTTCCAAATCAGTTGAACGACTAGAATCGTATTCTGCCCTCCTCCTCCCCTTCTAAGTGATTTAGATATTAAATTGAATAATTCATGACAATAATTATGGGCCGAACAGTTCCGTCATATCGAATCGCTTCAGATATAGAAAAAATATCGTAAGCCAGAAAAAAGGGGGATTATTTGGCACGAACTCCAAATGGAACTCAAATCTTTATTTGATTTTATTTTCATTGAAACATTTACCAGGATTAACTGCATTAGGATCTGCCTGGGATGCTGCTTCGCATTGAGATTTCTTTGCGTCGGGGTCGGCGACACATTTGTTCCCGCCCGAGACCTCATAACACCATATTGGGGCTGCTTCAACTTGTAGTGCGCCATACATAACCACGGTTGTTGCTCCTAGCATTGCAATTGACAATGCTATTATCATTCCAGATTTTCCTGTCTTATTCATTGACATTTTCCAGTAGAGATAATACTTAAGGGTTTACAAAAGAGGAATTAAAACCCGAAGAAAAATCATCCTACAAGATTTATGAACATGCGGGAGAAGCAAAAGAATTTCCGAAGACTGATTTCATAGTCAAAGCCGACGGCATTGACTTTACTGATGCTGAATATGTTTCAAATGATAAATTGATAGGTGATATTGATGACTTGACCAACTCGTTGAAGGGTATACCTAAGATAGTTTCACAAGTTATAGAATATGAAAACGGAACCCATGTAATTACTAATGTAACTGAAGTACCTAACGTTAATTCAAGCGAAAACTAGATTATTTAAAATCATAACCTTTCAAAATTTTAATTTCGTTACTTACGCTTACGAACAACATGACGTTCTTTTCCTGACTTTTGCTCATTATATGAAATTACATGTATACCACTGGCCATGTCTTTGAGAAGTTGCTCGTCGTTTATCTCGTTGCCCTTACTATCATAGTATTTCTTTTTCTTCTTTGCCTGTACTATTTTTGTCTGCTGATTCGTATGTTTGGCCTTTATTCTTTCTTCAGTTGCTGTATCTTTTTCTAGATAAGTTGTACCACATAAAGGGCAAAATAATACACCAGGTTCATCTAACTTTGAAATTACCCTGGTTCCTTCATGAATAATGCAGTGCTTATATTTTTCTCCTGGAATCCTACTGGATATCGGGAAGTCAAATCCTATGATGTTAAATCTATTACTCATCTTCTTTCTCCCATTTCATACATTTTAAGGGCTAAACGAGTAGAATCAAAAACATCAAATGTGCTGTTTGCTGTAGTGTCATCTTTCTCAAGATTGCCATTATCCTTAAAACGGGCCATACGCATCTGAGTTATAAGATCACTATGTTCCTTACTGGATAATGAAAACCAACTGTTAGATACTAAGTGTTGGAAACGACCTAGCAACTCTTTACCATATTCACTAAATGAAATGGGTACAACAAACATTCTATATTCATAGTCCACTTTGTGTCTGTTACTTTGTTCTATCACCGATTCATAATTGGTAGTTTCATTGAATTGTATTTTTAATGATTTGATAAAGTCAGGCTTTGCACCATCGACATACACCTTTTGAGGCTTGTACTTGTATCTTAACTGTGTACATTCATGTATCATTGTTTCATAAGAAGGCCTATCATATTCCTTGGCTAATAGAACCTTTAGAATGTCATCCTCTAATTGCATTATTGTAATACCAAATTTTGAACTTCCAAAACCCGGATCAACGCCCATGGATATAGTGCACGCTTCATTAACTTTTGGTACTTCATGATCATAGCAGCATAATTCAATTTCATTTGGTAGAAACACGTTTCCAAGGCCATAACCGTACTTACCTTCGTACTCTCTAGCAAAGAAAGCAGGATCTAGTCTCTTTTGTTTTTCTAAGAATACATTATCGAATATCTTTCCTTTGCCTTTTTCTACTAACATGTAATGTTTATGGAAAACAGAATTGGGATCGTTTTCTATTGTTTCAAATAATCCACCTGAAGGGCCAGCAGTACCTACTAGAATGATCTTAGCCTTACTCTTTTCTTCGTATGCTTTAACTACATACAGTAACGATTCTCTTTCTAATGGCTTGAATGAATCACCTTCATCCACAAAGAGATATGCAACATCAGTATATCCTCTAACATCATCCAGGTTCTTAGTTGGAAATACTTTGAACCAAACATCATTGATGTAACATTCTGTATATTTGGAATCTCTTATCATAAACTTGTATTCAATATCAAATAGTTTCTCTATCTTTTTCTTAATTATATTCGCAAATTGTTCACGAGTTCCGGCTATTATGAATATTGCCTTATCTTTGAGTCGATTAGATGATACTGCTTGCCATGCGAAATATCTGGTTAAGAACGTAGTTGCTCCTATACCTCTGGCCTTCTTAGTCCATACATGTTGATTGTTTTCTATTACTTGTTGAAATTCTAATTCATAATCATACAATGGGTGTACAACGTCATTCTTCTTTGGCATACCTATCATGTGATTGAAGCAACAATCTCTTATTCCATCAAATTCAACATCATTACAATAGAATGGTTTTCCTAAGAATGGATTATCTGTATCTGTTAATAGAGGATTAACAGTATTGTAGCGAGGATAAGGATTAGGCCTTTTCATACTTAGTCTCCTCTTGTTTTAACTTGGCCCCTTCCTGTAGAACGTATCTTGTACTGTCATAATAGGAAGATAAGTACAATTGATTTTCTTCTATCTTCTCTAATATCTGTACTCTTTTAGATGGATTCTTTTCTAAATGATAGTTGGCCCACATTTCCTTTAAGATAGTTCGTAGTGTGTCTATGCGCTGCATGTGCTGTAGTAGCCATTCTTTGGATGCTATTAGATTAAGTCGTTCTTGTGCTGATTCTTCTACTTCTTTCTTTAGTCTGTAAAACTCGGCCCTCGATATGTCATAACCATTCTTATCCAAATAATCTAATGATTCATTCTCATGTAGATTCATGGCCATACAATCTATAACATAAGGTAAGACACCTGTTGTCTTAGTCTCTTTTCTACGCATTTTTAAGCACCTTTGGGATACTTTTCGTCTCTTACTGCTATAGTCTGATCTCCGTTAGTTGCAGTTAAACGAACAAAGCATTTATCACAATAGTATTCCAATCTAGATGCTGGTTGCTCTGAATCTCCAATATCATACCTTACTCTTTTACTAGGAGTTTCCCCACAGACTGTACAGCCTCTATAGCCTATCCTGGCCATGGCTGCCTTCTTTACGCCTTTAGAAAAACTACTGCTTAGTACTCTGTTTAATTCTGCTAGTTTCTCTGGTTCTATCTTTATATCTGTTATAACGGGATTCATTTTATATAACCGGTATCTGTTCTTTTCTCTGGAATACTTTTCTGTGGTAACTTTGTTGTATTTTCAGATCTAAAACTTCGTACTTGGTTCAGGTGTATTGTAATTTCTTCAAAAGTCATTTTTGATTTGGCAAATGATTCTATACTCTTATTTTTCTCTTCTGCACTCTTGAAATAAATTCCTTCATGTAAATGTCTTATCATATCATATCTAAATCCTTCTTCTAAGGTATTACGATCTTTTTTGTTTTCCTTCATTTCGGTCAAAGAAGAGAGATAAATTTCCAATACCGCTAATGCATGTTTTACTTTGTTGTATTCTTCAATAGGAACTGTTTCAACTTGCTCTTCTGAGTCTATAGTAACTAGAAATCTGTATACTCTTTGAAGGACTTCTTTTATCATTTGAATCCTCCTCAATTCTTTGCCAACATCTCTATAAGTTTACCTTTGTTTTGTAACATTTCTATCATTATAGATTGTGATGCTTGTAACTTGTCTTCGTGACATTTCATTATTTGATTTATGTAATCCCTGGGATAGGCATTAAATGGAACATATTTGTATAAAAATAGATGTTTGGCTTTGATGTTACCTTTGTATCTGTACAATTCGGTATTTTCATTTTTTTTAACAGGGGTTTGGATAACTAATGGCGTATTGACTCCGTCGTTTATCTCTAAATTGTCTCCTAATTTGGATGCGTTTATGCCAAGAACTACAGGATCCCTATAGTTCGGATTTAATTTCATCTGCTTTTCTGGATCGTCCGGATATTGATCAAGTAATGATTTACCTAATCCATGAATAATTGCCTCTTCTGGATCGGTCGTAAAATATACATATCCTTTCGTAAACCATTCTTCTGCTTCAAACGATTTAGGCATACTGCAACGCAATAATCCATCTTTCTTAATCATACCCCAACGCGACATAGTTGTACCATGATAGATAATTTTTGGTACTCTCATTCTATTCTACAACTTTTTAATGTGTATATTTTAGGTAAACCTTCAGAAAAGGACAATTTTTAACTATGACCTTAACTTGTGAATCCTGGCCCACGAGGACAGTTGTGGTTCCTCTTCAGATGCGCTTTTAGTTGCGCTTATTGGTTCATAAGTTTCCTGTGAACCTCCGTTTAATTTTTGGAGTCTGCCCCATGAGGATAGTTGTACATCTTCTTTTGTTTCTACACTTGCGTTCTTCAATGGTGACCTTGTTAGAAATTCTATTGCAGAGACTGCTGCATCATCAAGCATAGTGATATTATAGCCGTTTATATTTTTGGTAATCAATTTCACTTTCCCTGTTTTATGTAATTCTTGTTATAGGGTTGTTGTACCTTTGCCGCGTCATTAGAAATCTTTGTAACAAATTCATTGAATTGTTTGTCTTTTAGTAAATCCATGAGATCGGTCGCTGTTTCATTTAGTAACTCATCCGGCAGTATAACAGAACTTGATGGATATTCCCTTCGATAATATTTTTCCTCTTCTTTGAAACTTTCTGTTGTTCGACTTTTGCGATCATCTAGTTCTACGAACCTAGGATCGCGTCCATATGTGGATTCCATCACTTTCAGTGCAGGAAGCCTATGTTCACTTGTTTCTACGTTGAAATTTATCTTAGCCTCTCTATTATCATTTTTTCCTAATCGCCCTAAAGTTTTCGATACAGACACTGAGACTTTACCATACTCATCCACATCAAATCCTACATACCAATCATTTACTTTCCTACTCATCCATAGAGAATCACTTTTTTTCTGTTTGGGTTCATGGTCATAAATAATTGTTCTTTGACTTCTAACATGCGGATCGCTCATATCGGGACTCATTTTATAGAATCCTCCTTTTCTAAGAGTCTTCGAATAATATCATCATAAGTGTCGTTCTTTTTACCTATCTCCGATAATTTTGTATAGGTGTCATCTTTTACTCTAATGAACTTAGTTAATTGCGTGCTCATTTGTAAACCAAAGAGTACCTGTAAACTATATGAGAACTAATTTAATTACTAAAGTATAGAAAAGTTCTGACTTAACACAACTGAGTTGTGTTAATTATTTATTGTAATTTCCTAATCTTGGCATAGTGCTTACCTGATTCTTTGAATGTTTCCCACTCTATCACATCACCAACATCCAAGCCTAAGTATTCCACAACATCATTAGGAATAGTTGCACGTACTGATTTTGACTTGGAATTAGCAAGTGCTATTCTAGATATCTTTACCAATTGCTCATCTAATTGCATATATTACCTAAGATAAAGTTATTTATAAAGTTACCTAATCTACCTAACGTTTATATAGACATAGTTACCTACTATACCTATGTCAGAATATCTAAAGGAATGTATCTTCTGTAAAGACAAGATACGAATGTCAGACAAAGAAGGCAAATGGTTACCATTCAACCAGGATGGTAGCCAACATGATTGCAAGAAAGAAAAGAAAAACGGAAATGGAAAGGTAAAGGTCGCAACGATAGACGGACTAGCAGCACTTGATCTTATTCCACACTTGGGAAAAGCGTTTTACTTGAGTGAAGGTGAGATCAGAGGTCAAAAAGTAGTTGAGGTTTTCATCGAATGAAGCAAGATAAAAAACCATATTGGACTACACCTCACGGAACCAAATACGATTTCATAAACGAACAAGCCGGCTATGTTAGGGCGCATGTAGATTTTACAGTGAATCTAAAAAGACTGCTCTTGTTCGAAGAGTTCTGCGATGTAACTGGAAGATTCTTTCCTATAGTAGTAAAGGACGCAATATGGGAAAAAATGGATAAAGAGATCAGAAACGGCAACGTGGAAGAAATAGGAAAGTACATCAAAGAAGAATACTTGCAAAAATGGGATTCCAGTTCAAAATTTAGCAGCGGTTCTAATCTCCAGGACCCGGTAAATTAATGACCGACAAAAATCACTGTAAATCATGCGGGGAATGGTTACCATTTGGTAGTATCGATATGTGCCCAGAGTGTGGAATGATCCAAAAATGAAGATAAAGTTCACAGAATCTAACATTCCCTATATTTGCTGCAAAAACTGCGAAACAAAGTTAGATCTTACTGAAATTGTATTGAACCAAGATATCTGTAATAAGTGCAAGTGGGAAACAAGTAATTAGTTCCTATTAACACAAATCTTATTTTTATTAATTATAATGACTAAACAAAGAACAGTTACAGTCTCATTTCCGAGGCCGTTGCTTGAAGAACTTGACCAGGTTAGAGGGGACGTACCTAGGAGCAGATACCTTCAAAGGATGTTAGAAAAACAATTCGAGGCCCAAAACAAATGATTGATGAAAATACCCAACTCCTAGAACGATTTCACCACATTCTCAAAGAATTAACATCCCATGCTAAAGAGTCGAATTGTCAGCATAGTGTACAGCAGTTACTAGATGAGATTGAATTTGAAAATGAATAATCAACAATCAAAAGAAGAAACAAAGCCGAAGGAAGAAATTGTTTACAAGTTTAGTAGTAAAGGACAGGGCCAGTTAAGAGAAGCGGCCATCGTAGAAGGTAAACCATATTTTTTAAAATATTTCTATGGCCAGGATAAAAGTGGTCAGGATAGAAGATTCATCCAGGTCGAACCAAAAATTATTGATGCTACTCCAGCACTAAGACCCCCACTTATGCAAGAATATCCGTATAGTCCTTATGAATTTAAAACTACTGAAGAGCCACAAATATATTTACAAAAAGCATTGAGAGAAACACCAGATTCATTATTAACGAAAATCAAAAATGTGGTAAAAAAATATAACGACGTTGATGAAAAGACAGCAACTCTATTAAGCGCAAATATTTTAGGTTCCTATTTTCAAGACCGATTTAGTACTGTTCATTATCTTATAATTATTGGTGCGAATGGTACCGGTAAAAGTGCTTTTGGTGATACTTTTGAGTGTCTAGGATATAGAGCCGTAAACATCACAAATGCAACTGAAGCATTTTGGTTCAGAATATTTGGGACTATCGAATACGGGCAAGTGACCGTTATTGTCGAAGAATTTGACAAGATGGATGAAAATAGTCAGATCATGGCAACGCTAAAGGTTGGATATCAACCAAATGCCAAAGTTCCAAGAATGAACAGTGATAATACAAAAATGGAATTCTTTTATCCTTACTGTTTTAAAATAATGATTGCTGAAAGGTCACCAAACGAAGATAAGGGAAGGGGCGTATTAGATAGATCCTTCAAGATAAAATCGTATAAAGGAATTCCAGATTATAATATCAAAGAAATTAGAAACCCTCAAGGCAATTCTATGAGGCAGGAACTTTTCGATGAATTAGTAGATCTAAGAAAGTTATTACTTATGTATAGACTTGTACACATCAAAGATCCTTACAAAGAAATTGAAATTGGATTAGATGGAAGAGATGAAGAACTTTGTAAACCACTATTGCAACTCTTCTATACTTTAGGAGCGACAGAAGAAACTCAAGGAGAAATTGAAAAAGCGCTAGAATATTTCCTTAGTATAAAGAATAAAAGGAAAAATGATTCACTCGAAGCATCAATATATCCTCTTGTAAAGAACATGGTTTCAGAGATTAATACATCAATTTCTGCCACTGAAATTTGGTTAAAAATAACTGATTCATTAGAGGGAAAAGTAGATGATAAGAATTCAAATGTATGGTATAGCGCAGATTTTGGTAAAAAATATCGAAACACTGTCACGAAATTAATTTGTGATAAATTCGGTGCAGAGGCTGATCATAAAGAGAATGGCAATAATCTTGTTTTCGACATTGAAAAATTAATAAAAATGGGAAAAATCTATCGAAACAATGGCGGAATTAAGACAATAGAGAAAACTGATTCACTGACGCATCCAGATCATCCCAGCAGAAGAGGGTTAGATGAATCAGGCAATTGCGGAACCGCAAATTTAGAGAATCTAAATGACCTAAACAAAGATGATTCACAAAGTACCCTCTCTTCCAGGGATGGTCAGGATGAATCAGTGAATCAGCCCAAGGCTAAGTGTCCGTATTGCGACTACGAGGAGCATCCATTTTTCATAAAAGTACACATCAAACACTCACATCCGGAGCATGGAAATGGGTCAATTTAAGACAAAACCTGATGACTGCTCTATTTGTCGAAGAATAGGCTATGTTAGTCTTGTTCACGGTTGTACATGGTTATGTCAAAAATGTCTTAGATTCCTAAGTGAGCAAAGGATTTAGATTTACAATGTATCCTCCCTGCCTTTCTAGTGTGTCAAGCCTTAAATGTCATCAGAATACATCTAAGAGTAGTGATTTTTTGTGCTATATGCGCCACAAAGGAGTTGAAAGGTAAATAACTACAAGTACTCAGACAACAGCCGAAGTTTATTATCTTGAGAAACGAATTGAAAATTGTAAGCAATTTTTAAAGGAAACCGGAATAACTCAAAAAGCCAAAATCAAAGAATGGGCCGAGAGTTTAGAACGTTTATACAAGTTAGGAAAATCAACAATTCCAACTAACCAAATATCATCTCATTTACGTAATATAGCAGCAGAAGAATTTGATTGGACCAAAGGACAAATTGATTATATCACCGAGGTTCTAGCAAAAGAAGGTTATACAGATTCAAACCGTGATGGACATAAAAATGAAAGTAGGGTCTACCCTACTTCGGAAATTCTAAAATATAAAGAAATTCAGAAGGAATTAGCCAAAGAAGGAACACTAAAAGCAATAGCAAAAGAAGATCCAGAAGCATTAAGAGATATCGTTAAACTTAGTGAAATTGTAGAAAAAAAAGGAAAAGAAGCAGCAGACCAAAACAACATTGCCTTGCTAGGCAATCGGGAAAGAGAAATGAAAATTTCGACATGGAGACCAGAACCGGATAAATCTGAAATGTATTATAGTGCGGGTGAAATTCATGTTGAATTATTCGAATTTCTTAAAAACTGGAAAAAGGTAGTAGATAGATTACACGAGTACCCGCCAACTGATGATAAAGTGGACCTGGAGACTGCAAATCGACTATTAGTATTTGCAGATGTGGTAAAGTGTTTAAATTTATTCTTACCATCACTCGTAGACCAGAGACAAGCATATTGTAAAATGGCTTGGTGGAGGATATTACTTGACGAAAGACAATATACGAAGCATGCTGCTGCTATGAAAAACAAAATAGAAATAATAGAAAATGGTAAACCAACAGGAAAATTCCAAGCAGTGACAAATAAAAGTATAAACAAAAAGAAAGAAAAAATCGCTAGAGATTATGAAGAGACAGAACAGATAACAACTGTACCAAAGATGTGGCTTGAATGGATGAATGGCCTGGTACAATGGCGTGAAGTTGAATCAAAAATGGGTGGATCTATAGCAGCACGTAGAGCCAAACTTCACGATAAATTAAGCGAAAGTGCATTTGGAAAGTCATAAATTATTTATGACTTTTAGATCTTTGTTTTAAGACTTCTTGCTTGAATTTCTCAAAGTCTGCTTTTAATTCATCAAGTTTTGATTTCTCAACTTGTATACTTTCCAGTTTCAGTTTAAGCCTATTTTCTTCGTTTATTGTAAGGTTATCAATTCCTTTTTCATATTCATTATACATTTTATCCACTGTAGGTCTGTAATAACATCCAGTTAAACCGATTTTATGGCCCAATAGCATTTCTCTTACTTCTGGATTAACATCAGAGTTAATGCATTGAGTAGTAAAGAATTTACGAAAACCGTGAGCCCTAGCAATCTCTTTTCTATTCCTGGTATGATTAATGGGCCTAACACCTGATTTCAGTAGTAAAACACTCAATAAAGATTCAATACCGCTTATCGACATGCCTTTACTTTTATTTCTAATTTGTTCTAAATCTGTAATATCAAATTGATCTCTGATAAGAAAAGAATCCTTATTCAGGTCTTCACCGTTTTTGGTCCTAAAATCAAGATAAGCATCAATATAAGAAGTGCATTCAGGAGTACAGAATGTAAAATACTGTGAATTAGAGCCTTCATAAACAGTTATTTTGTAAATATTATTGATTTTCTCTAGGTTTTTAATCCTGATATTGGGTAAACCACCTATTCTAATGCCCGATGATGCCATTAGTAGAACAATAGTTTTTGCTCTTAGATCTGAAACGTCTAATATCTTTCTAATGTCTTTGTCAGTGTATGCTCTATCGACTACTTTCCTTGAATACTCACCTTTGAACATCTTTATCTTTTTCTTGTTTAAAGAAATGTCATTCATGTCGTAGAAATGATAAATTGCGTTCAGTCTTGTTGAAATTGAATTATAAGATAATTTCTTCTCTCTCAATGACATCAAATATGGTATTATCTGATTTTGTCGTCCAATCAAATTTTCAAATTTATTTATGCCGCAGAACTCCATAAATAACCTCAAATTGTATTCATAAATTTTCTTGGTTATATCGGATTTGATAGAGTTTACAAAGTTTAGATATACATCTTCTTTTTGAACTAACATTCATTTTACTCCCAAATACGGCTATAAGGTAACTAATCTAAATATAAGCGGGTTAAGCAAAGCATACCGATAAATATTCGTTTGAAAATTTCTATTTGTAGCTCGAGAATTAGCCCGGTCGAATCTACACGATTGTGTCGATGCCGAATCTAGCGGTCAAACTCCACAGGAGGGCTATGGATTTCAGGCTCTGGATCGTCTTGAAAAGATACCTGAGGACAGCAGTTCGAATCTGCTCCGGGCTACCATTTAAAATCTAAATTTGTGGCCCAAATTTAGCCAAGTATTTGGATTCTTCTCCAAATCTCTTGAAATTTTCTATGAATAAATGTGCTAATCTTTTTGCTGCAACAACGTATTGATCTTTGTTGGACCAAGAAGAACTTGGGTCCAAAATTCTTGAGGGGATTTGAGGACATGAGATAGGTATTTCTAGATTGAAGATATTATCGTGTTTATATTGAACCCTCTCTAAGTCTCCGTTTATTGATGCCGATACCATTGTTCTTGTGTACTTTAGGTTCATTCTCTTGCCTATTCCATATGGACCGCCGGTCCAGCCAGTATTTATAAGATATACACTCGTGTTGTGTTTTGAAATCTTATCTGCAAGCATTTTTGCATATTCAATAGAATGTAATGGCATAAATGGCGCCCCAAAACATTGAGAAAATGTCTCTTTTGGTTCAGTAATTCCTCTTTCTGTACCTGCTAGTTTACTCGTATAACCGGAAATAAAATGATACATAGCTCCTTCCCTCGTCAATTTCGCTACCGGTGGCATTACACCAAATGCATCTGCAGTAAGAAAGATTATAACTTTAGGATGATCAGCAACTGAGGGTTTTACTGCACCAGGGATAAACTCTAACGGGTAAACAACTCGAGTGTTTTCGGTAAGGTAGCTGTCGTCAAAATTTGGTTCTCGTGTTACTTCATCAACAATTACGTTCTCCATTACAGAACCAAATCTGATTGCATTCCAAATTTGTGGTTCATTTTCCTGCTTAAGATTTATACATTTTGCATAACATCCACCTTCAAAATTAAAAATTCCCTTATCAGACCATCCATGCTCATCATCTCCTATCAAGTACCTCTGTGGGTCTGCTGATAATGTTGTCTTTCCGGTACCTGATAATCCAAAAAATAATGCTGTTTCTCCATTCTTTCCCATATTGGCAGAACAATGCATGGGGAATACCCCCCTTTGTGGAAGTAAGAAATTCATAACAGTAAATATTGCCTTTTTTATTTCACCAGCGTAGGATGTGTAGCCTATTAGAACCATTTTCTTGGAGAAATTAATGATTATAAAGGTGCCGCTTTTGGTTCCGTCAATTCCAGGAAGAGAAGCAAAATCATTTACGAAGAACAGAGTGAATTCAGGTTTATGATTATTAAGATCCTCAGGTTTCGGCCGTATAAAAATCTGCGATGCAAAAATATTATGCCACGCACTGTCGGTAAAAACCCTTATTGGTAGGCGATTGTCAGTATCAGCGCCTACAAATCCATCAAATATAAAAAAGTCCTTTCCAGATACATGTTGTTTCATTCTTTCAAAAATTTTTTCAAACTTTTCTGTAGTGATGGGATGGTTCGCTTTGCCCCAGTCTACAAGTTTATGCGATATTTCGTCATCAACAATGAATTTATCATCAGGAGAACGTCCAGTAAACTTACCTGTCTTAACCGACAATGCTCCAGAATTTGATAATAGTCCTTCATTTCTCTGAATTGCAATTTCAATCAGAGTTGCTATTGGTAAGTTTCTCTCAATTTTTCCAAAATTAATATTCATCTTCTCAAGTTGTAGAAGATAGCTCTTTGTATGACCATTATCCTCGTCATTCATTGATACGATGTAAGGTCCACAATGGGTATTTAATTTATTTCATGTTAAAATAAACTATATTAAATTTTTATCGATATCAAATCGACTGATAGAAACACAATGATTTTTCTCGTAAAGAAGTAATCGGTTTACTAATTTAATTGAAAACAATCATTGTGTAATACCCATGTTTTATACTTTCTAGAATAGTATGCCAGTCCGTTATCCTCGTCATTAATCTTATAATAATTATAATTTTCCTGTCTCTCCAATGTACGTAGGATCTTAAGTACAGTCCTATCTTCAACCAAATATCTTAGAATTCTCTCTACTTCTCTCTCCATCAATTCTTGGTACCTATTGTAATTCATAATTCTGTTATTACTTATATATGGTAACGAACATTTTTAATATAAAATTCCACGTACTTTTCTAGAGGAAAATTAAGTAAAAGAAAAGATGAATAATAAGACTCTTTTTTCATTTTCACAAATGTATTTAAATGAGAGCATCAAGTAAAAATTATATTTTATCCCCAAGATTCTCATCAAAAATAACACAATTTTAAAACAATAGATATAAATTAACTTTTTAAAGTACAGTTGACGTGAACTTTTTTATAGGGCATTTTACAATGGGCAATTTATCTCATATTAAAATTTTTCAATCAAATGTTCTAATCCCAATCTGTTTTTTGCTTATTTTCAGTTTCATCTCTGCAAATTCTTATGCACAAACTGCAGGTATTGATGATACTTTATTGCCCAAATTATTTGATAGAGTGAAAGACGCTGTTGTACAAATTACTGTATCAAACAAGAATCCCAGTGATTCTGCACTAGGTTCAGGTTTTGTTTTTGACAAATTTGGTCATATTATCACAAATGACCATGTGATTCGTAATAGATCTTACAATGATACTAATAATACTAATAATGTTACTATAACTTTTTTGAATGAAAAGTCCTTTAAAGTAAAAATAATTGGTAGTGATCCCTTTTCTGATCTGGCCGTTTTACAGGTAGAAAATTCAAAAAACGAATCATTGATACCATTGGTCTTGAGTAATTCTTCTAATGTAAAAATTGGAGAACATGTGATTGCAATAGGTAACCCATTCGGACTTTCTGGTTCTATGACTGAAGGCATAATAAGTGGATTAGGAAGAGTCATTCCATCTCAGAATCCAGAAAGGCCTGAAGGTCCAGAATTATCGCCTGATCAAGACAATACACTTCTTCCTCCAACCTCATTTTCGATACCAGAGATAATACAAACTGATGCAGCCATAAATCCTGGAAATTCTGGGGGGCCATTACTTAATTTAAGGGGACAGGTAATTGGAATAAATAGTGCTATTTTTTCATTAACAGGCGGATATTCTGGTGTAGGATTTGCAATACCAGCAAGTACTATTCAAAGAGTAGTACCGATCTTGATATCAGAACATTCCTATAAACATCCATGGATTGGAATTTCAGGTATAGACGTTAATGAAGAGATTGCCTCCGCTATGAAATTAAACACGACATCAGGTTTTCTTGTAATAGATACTAGTCCGGGGGGACCTGCATCAAAGGCTGGAGTACAAGGTGGAGATAAATTAGTAGATGTAAACGGAAGGAAGATAAGATTGTTTGGGGATGTTATTACGAAAATTGATAATCAAAATGTTTCCAAAATTGATGACATACTAGTGTATCTGGAACAACAAAAGAAGGTCGGACAAAGTGTTACCTTAACTGTCATCAGAGATGGTAAATCCCAAACAATTGATGTTGTTTTGGCTGAAAGACCATTACGACTCAACATAGAACCGCTCTGGCTGGGAATTGATGGTATTGATATGAGTGCTGATATTGCTTCTAAACTGAAGCTTAATCAGAGCACTGGAATTCTAGTAGTTGGAATTATTTCGGATGGACCTGCAGACAAGGCTGGCATAAGAGGGGGTTATAAGATAACAGAAATTAATGGAACTCAAATAGAATTAGGAGGAGATATTATTACCAGTGCGGATAAGCAGCCAATTCAAAATTTGGAAGAGCTATCACATTATATCACAAATAATAAGATAGAAGGCGATGTAATCAGTATTGGTATTCTGAGAGATGGTCAACCGCAAGAAATTAAGATTACTTTGGAAACAAAACCAAAGGATCTAAGACAATAGTTGGATAAGATAGAGAATAGGTAGAAACAAGGATATTAATTGGAATCGGTAAATTCTTTATAACTATTCTTAAATTCTGTATTTGTTCTGTGCAAAAAATCGATGAATTTTTTGTCTTTAGATAGAATTTCCCTCATACTACTTTCTAATTCATAATATGCTACCTCCGTGTCACCAGTTTTCGATTTTGGTGTAAGAGAAAGAATATTTGAATCAGAATACATAATTATAATTCTAAATGCTAATAGTTTCGCATTTAGTTCTAATTCGAACAATAAATCATTCATCATTTTGTTTTTATGTTCCTCATTTGAGTTCTGTGTATCTTCCAACCAGTTTAAAGTAATTCTGCAGCATTGTTTAAGATACTGCGTTATCATGGAATAAAATCTGGCCGTACTTGATGCTATTGTATCTACTTCAAAATATTGATACAAGAGTGTTAGAAGAATTGGATCATTGCTATACTTTTTCAAAAGATTAGGAGGATAACTTCTGGTTTCAGACAGCACGTAAAAAAGGCCGGTACTAGTTAGTTGGTATTTTCTCATACCTCTTAGCATTAGTCCCTTTTTTTCCACAAGTAACTTGGACCCTAGTAATTTTGAGATAGATGGTATATCACCAATTTGGGTCTTGTCTCTTAGTTTTAGATATGATCCTATTTGTGCAGAAAAATCAACATTGTTTATTACCTTAAATAAAATTGATTTTTCTTCTGTTCCTACTTCTTTTCTTTTATAATCATACAATATTGCGAAATAATTAGAGTAGTCCATTTTTAATCTTGGAGTATTGGAATAATAAAATTAATTGAATTTAAATTGTTCATTGTAAAAATGCAGTATGTATGAAAATTATTCTAAAAGTTTCACATCAAGTCAGAGCTGAACCGAGTTTATTACCATATCGGAATTATTTTTTGACAATTGAATAATACTACATTTAAAAAGCACTCTCTTTGTGTAACTCGTGAGGGGCCATCGTCTAGCTTGGTCAAGGATACCATCTCATTTGATTTGATTTGATTTCATTTAGGTATTGGCCTGGGGCGCTGGCGGTCGTGGGTTCAAATCCCACTGGCCCCAAATCAATCTTGTCCCTTTATTTAGCACCTAATTGTACAGATATGTAGCGAAAAATGCAAAGCGCAATAGAGGAAGAGAATAAACCTAAACTTGAATTAACAAATCCATATTATATGTTTAAATTTTCTATAAGGTCTGAGCTTACAAGAAAATATTATGAGAGAAGAATCAAAAGATTTTTTGACTTTATAGAATTCAATGTTCACAAAGAAATTGAACAGCGTTGTAATGATTTTGTTGAAAAATCGCGAATTGACGTTAGCTGGGCATTAAATAAAATTATCATTTTCTTACAGTTTCAAAAGGAGCGAACAGTAAAAGGCGAAATAACTGCGGCAACATTAAGTAATTTTGTAAAATCCATTAAGCTATTTTGTGAAATGTCTGATGTTGCAATTCCTTGGAAAAAGATAACAAGAGGCTTACCACGTGCAAGTCAATCGGCTAATGATAGAGCGCCCGGTATAAATGAAATTAGGAAACTGATTGAGTATCCAGATAGAAGAATAAAGCCTATCGTTTACACAATGGTGTCATCTGGAATAAGAATAGGTGCATGGGATTCTCTTCAATGGAAACATATTTCCCCGATAACTAATGAAAGTGGCATAGTTATCAGTGCAAGAATTATTGTATATGCCGGAGACAGGGAGGTATATTATTCTTTTATAACTCCAGAAGCATACTCATCTCTAAAGGAATGGATGGATTTTAGAGCATCTTATGGTGAAAAAATAACCGAAGATTCTTGGCTCATGCGTGATTTATGGCAGACTACAAACATGAATTATGGTGCAAGATGGGGACTTGCAGCATACCCTAAGAAATTGAAGAGTAGCGGAATAAAAAGAATAATTGAGAGAGCATTATGGGAACAAGGGTTGAGGCAGCCCCTGGGAAAAGGTGAGAAAAGACATGAATGGAAAGCAGCACATGGATTTCGTAAGTTCTATAAAACAAGAACAGAACAAGTAATGAAACCGATAAATGTTGAAATAACTATGGGACACAACATAGGGCTTTCAGCTTCTTATTATAAACCTACAGAAAAAGAAGTATTAAACGACTATCTTAGAGCAGTTGATTTACTATGTATTAGTAATGTCAATATCAAACTCGAAAAACAAATTTGTGAGTTGAATGAAAAAAATAAAGAAAATGAGTATATTATAAGAGGTAAACTTGAAGAGAAAGATAAACAAATTGAAGTTTTAATGAAAAAACAAGAGAAGTTCGATATATTAATTCAGTCACTTATTGATTCAGGGCAATTGAAACCGAATGTTGTACAGTAGTATATACAAATGTTATGTGAAATGTTTACGTCTTCAATTTTAATGTGTCATAGGTTTCCTTTTGTAATTTGATAATCTCTAGCATCAATCTATAAAACCATTCTCTTATCAGAGGCTTTTTGTTATCTTTCTCAAGGATTAAAGATAAACAATCTTTAGGTCTTGGTGATTTTGGATTATGTATTCGTACGTTGCTAATCGAAGAATAATACTTTGTAGGGTTACTAACCCGTGTGTGAAATTCATAGTCATAGTAAAGATGGAAGTAATAAAACGCAGTAACTTCATCTGCAAATAATTCCTCAAGATGATGTGATACTTCTCTTATGAATTCTGATGATGAGCTAACCGATTCAAAAAAAGCACATTCAAGTGGATTTAGTATAATGATAATTTCGTTTATCTTTTTCATTAAAACATATACTTTTTCTGGTGCTGGTCTATCTATAACATCGTTTTCATCTTTTATGGAATAATCCTTGTATTGATTTTTTCGTCCTTTATACTTATATGACATTTCAGAAGGATAATTGAGCCAAACATATGCGCCTGTATTTACAAATTCTCCTATTTGCTGACGAGTTTGCAAAACAATTTCGCTAACGCCATCGTATAATTCTTTATTTCCACCCCTAATTACAGAAAGATTGTCAGAATCCCCTACACGAGTCTCTCTATCTAATATTATATCAAAGTTATAATCTGAAAATATCCCATGATTCTTCATAAGGAGTTGTTGTCCCCAAAGTTAGTAAGTCAAATATTAGTTCTTGAATAGCAGCATATCTTCGTACAGCTTCGAGTATGGCGGAGACGGTAAGGGACAATAGTGCCCGGTTATCCCGCATAACTAATTCTGTTTCCTTTTTAGCAGCTTCCCTTACCCTCTAATATCCAACATCATTGTCAAGTCTCTGAATAATTGTATTCTTTCTTCGCATTCTGTAACTCAGTCTTGTTATTTCACTCGTTTTTTGTACACACTCAAAATCGTAGAATTGAAGTGAGTTCTTACACTGCTGTACTTGTTTTGCCATTGACTCCAATTGACTATCTAGGTCCCAGTGTTTGGAGGCCAAAACCTGAATCTGATTACTCATTTTCGCGTGAATACTTTGAAGTTGTGGCAATCTATAACCGTACTTTACCTGCTCTTGAACCTGCTCTGGAATCATTGCTAGACCCTTCATTAAATCGAAAAGACGCAAGAATGGAATTATGTTCCCTTTTACATGTTTGAAAGCTGAATTAAACCATTCCAAATTTCTTAAACTCTGATATCTTTGATGAATTACAAATACATAATCTGTCGCAATGTCCAATTCTATGGCGACTTCAATGGGTTTCCTCCCTTCACTAAATAACTTCAACGCTTGAGTTTCCTTGCTTATTTGGAAAGTCTGTTTTGAGCCGTCATCCTTTGTAGAACCTAACATTGCTTTTTTAACCTTAGATATGGTACTTGGTGATACATGACATTCTTTCATAATACTTTTGTAACTATACCCTCGTTGTAACATATCAATAACGTATTGTTCTTTTTCCTCAGGAGTCTCTTCAAATACATTTATCATTAGATATAATGATGTGGGGCTATTGATAGCTCTTTCTATTTAGAGTCTAAAATAGTGCTACAGCTACTACATGTAGCATATACCTACTACAGGAAGCGAGTATCTACTACAGCCTGCTACAAACTGAATTTGAAAAAATCTCTTTTAAGTCTTGCATGACTAACCATTTTTTGATTTTTTTGTACCAGAAATTCTGTCAGCTTAGTATCCTAATAATAGAATTGTTAGACCTATAACATTTACAAGCAGGACACCCGCCAACGTAACTATACTCCACTTTTCAAAGTCATAACACAACGAGGCCATTGTTAATTGCCTACTCCAAATCCAGAGTCGGTTTTTTTGTCGGCTTCGAGTAACGTTTCATCATCTTAATTATAAATGAGACTTCCTCTGCATTATTTGCTAGTCGTGCCACTTTGATGATGTCTCTAATATCTCTTGAGCCTTCAATCCATAAATTCTCAGCAATCACTTCTGCTGTATGTTTATCTACTTTTTCCTTGGCAAGTCTGACAACGGATATTTCCATGAATTCTTCAAAAGTATATTCTGGAACTTGCAGTATTACAAATCTCGATAAAAGAGGTTCAATAATTTTTTCACAGGAGTTAGCAGTTGCAAAGACCCATGAAGTTAATTCCATTTGTCTCGACTTGTTAATCTTGGTTTCAGAAATTAATCCCGTCTCCATCAAATGTAGTAACGAACTCTGGTTGGCACCATTCATCTTATCTAGTTCATCAATTAACAGAAATTTGGGACTTTTTTCAAAGAGCTGATTTACAAGGCCAGCTTTAGTAGTATTGCTCCCAACAATAAAATAAGACTCTTTGATACTACGCATTACTTCCGTCAAGAACATTGTTTTAGCTGAACCAGGTGAACCCACTAATAAGAGATGAACTGGTCTCTTAGCAGATACTGCTTTAACAAAAACTTTCTTAATATCGCCATAACCTACTATTTCATTAAAGTTAAATATTCCGCTAGAGAACGGTTTATGCCATATTGAATCTAAAGCTTGTTTTATAGATATCATATAGTTGTTACCAATATCCTAACTCTTCATTAAGCCTAATACAAAGCCACCAGAAAGCCCTCCTGTTAGCGGTATTCCCAAATTTGCTGTAATAGTAGAAATCTGTCCCGTGTCAGTTATTGAGTTACCAATTATTGATAGTGTCGATTCCGAGACAGAATATAATCTATCCCAGTTGATATTGAGAATGCTTTGAGATTGAAGATACATTAAAGCTCCAAAGAAAAGACCAATAATGACAGCAAGAATTTTCATAACACGTTTCAAAGCAAACCCAATGAGAAATCCCACTATTCCTCCTGAACCAGCAGTAAATAATGTTGAAGGAATATTCTCGATACTCACATCGTATCAAGAATGTCCAAATACATCTAAGCTTAAAGCTTTTGTGCAGTCAGTTTATAGAAGATTTATTGCAAAATAAAAAGCTGACCCTTTCAAACCTGAAACAAAATGTCCATACTCGAACGTTTTTGGACAGCTTTTTGATATGAAACTATGTTTCAGTGTATGAAACTAAATGTGAGTGTCTTTTTACCAAAAATGTATACAGCATGCGTATTTTTGAAAAACCTGTCCGTCTCATCTTTGCATTCTTCAGCTTTACCATTACAAGAGAAAGTGAATCGTCATTGAACAGCTTGATAAATTTAACTTGTTTGGACTGATTCTAAATAATGCAAATTAAAAGTTGTTATGTCGATAACAAAGCTGCATGTTCTTTCAAATGCCTATTTCCATGAATGATATAACAGATCTGTTAAATTGTAGACCCTGTTGATTGCTATAAATTAATTTTCGCATCTAAAATTTTTTGAACTATATCCTCTTTTTCTTCTATTATTTGATCTTTAAATAAACCCCAATTTTCTTGCCAATAAATTATTTCTTTCGTACTATTATTAGGATATATTTGATTTTTTAATATATTCCAAGTAGTTAAATTTATATCATTAGACAAATTTGTTTGAATTTTTTGTAGAAAATCAATTCTTAACTCTTCAGGACGAACTCCACTCAAGGCATAGAAATATTCTACTGCATTACTAAATTTTTTCCAATCTTTGCCAACATCAATATTTGGAAAATAAGCATTAATTTGTGATTGTATTATATCACTATTAATCTTCCAATCTCTATATTCATTATCGTATTCTTCCTGAGTTAAAGAACTATTTCTTCCTCCAGATTGTGATACTTCAACAAATTGGATTGCCATTAACATTCTTGTTGTATACTCACTAATCTTGCTAACTAAACTTGTTTTAATCTCTAATTCTTTTTCATGGTTTTGCCACTGTGTAGTAATAAATGGAATTAATAAACCTGTCAGTATACCTCCAACAATTAAAAGTAAAAATTGGTTTGATAGTATTTCCTTAACTGAATTCTTTTTGAAAATCATTAATTAGTAGATGAATATATCATAAATATTTAAGTTAATATCAGTAAATACAGTGAAGATAATCTCCATAACTTTAACAACATTAATGAATTTGTATACAAACCCGATGTACTCCTTCTGGGTTCGAGCACCACTATCCGATTTTCAATTGACTTTTGTAAAATAATAAACAAAGTCCGTAACATCGGTGAACTTGCAAAGGTGCTCAATTTGATGAAATTTAGTAGTCCATCTTTTTCGTATCATTTTAGAACTTCATTACGATAAAAGAAAAACTTATTGGTTAGTATTCCATTCTTATGTTAGAAACCTACTTTTAGGACTGATATCGGCACGCATCCCTTCCGGCCCGTACCGACAAGATTAAAAGTATGTTCAATTCCAATTATTTCCAAATATATCGTTACTAGAATCAATACACTACATAAAGTGACGCGTACTTTACTAGAAAACCTCCCTAGTTACTAAAATATGGTAGATTCCATTTGTTAGAATGAACCCACCTACCACACGGGACCTAGCAGATATGAATCCTTTTTTGCGGGGCTGAATCGGCCGCAGAGAAAGCTGAAACTAGAGCAAGAGGACATGCAACAGATAAAACGTCGCCAACAGTAGTCGGTACCACGCCTGCTGATGGAGAAAAAGGAGTCGCAGTTACTTCACCTGTTACAGCTACATTTGGTGGGCCAATGCTCACTTCAACTATCAACAAAAATACATTTACAGTAAAGAAAGATGGTACTACCATCAACATAGATGGCACAGTAACTCTAAGCTCTGATGGTAAAACTACTATCTTTGACCCTATAAATGATTTCGATTCAGCTACAAAATATATAGCAACAATTAATACGGAAGCAAAAGATCTGGCCGGTAATGCATTGCATACACCAAAATCGTGGACATTTACCACGTTATGAAAGCATATTCATTTAAGGCAGACTTTATTGAATAAATAATCAATTTCTGTCATTAGTATAAACATGTACTGAGATTCTAACACCTTTAGCAGTTTCTTCTAACTTCAAAGAATGTGAATTTGAGATCAAGAAAGTAAAGCAAGCATAGTTATACCTAATTGTGTTATAATTATACTATGACAAGGGGACTATCGGTACCGGAGAAGTTGATCCCTATTGGAGTAATAAAGTAAACCACTAATGAAAAAACCAAAACCAACTATAACGCCAATTATTATTTCAGACGATAATTTAGAATTCTTAAAGAAAAAATTAGATGATCCAAACTTATCACAATATCTGAAAAGACGCTTTATTAGAGAAATAATGGGCAGTACCTGTTTCATATGTCGAGAAATGCCTACAAAGATAGCAAGTTATGATATGGATGGTATTTCATTGATTGAAAGATATTGTGATAAATGCTTTAAAATTAAAAGCGAATAAAAAATTTTAAAATACGATAAATTAAAGGCTTAGTTTCTCATTTTATTTAACGAGAATAATAAGATGGAGGCTAAATACGATTTGTGCGTTTGTGGT
>Ga0184623_10000156_pt1 | contig 27629 bp, 23 predicted proteins | sample PLM1_100_b1_FD_133138 | JGI IMG/M metagenome (GOLD analysis project Ga0184623, IMG submission 133138) | Groundwater sediment microbial communities from an aquifer in East River, Colorado, USA - PLM1_100_b1 | ecosystem: Environmental > Terrestrial > Soil > Riparian zone | place: USA: East River... | reverse complement strand
CGTTTCGGCGTCATTCCTTTCGCTGCGCGATTTCCCGTTGCGCCCGTGCATGGCTTCTGGATCTTCGATGATCAGCGGGTCGCGGTTGAGAACTTCACCGCCGAGCTCACTATTACACGGCCGGCCGAGGTCGTCGCACACCTCCGATTGTTTGCGCAGCTCGCCGATGCCGCCCTCTATGGCACTGACGCTCGTGCCCTGCTGACTCGGGTGCTTACCGAACTCGTGGACCAGCCTGGCTGACGTGCTTCCGGGTGCTCACCACAGCCGGCACCCAGACAGCGCGCGCGCCTACGACGTTGGCCCTGCAATGACATCCGCTGGGTCCAAACCGTCCTGCGCCGCGCAGAGGAGCGCGCGGTGCCTGATACCGCCGACACAGCGCCGTCGCGAAACGGCTAGCGCCAGCTCGGCTGGTGCAGGCTCCAGCGGCCGTTGCGTGCCCGGAGGTGGGTCACCGACAGCGGCGCGATGTCGACCTGCCAGAACACCTGCCTCGGCATGGATAGAGCGTGGACGAGAGCCGCTCTGATCACCGACGCGTGGGTGAACACCAGGAGCCGGTGATCGCGGGCGGCTTGGCCGTCGAGCCAGTCGCCGACTCGGGTGGTGAGGGCGTTGAGGCTCTCCCCGCCGTGCGGCGCCGCGTCGAGGTCGGTGAGCCAAGTCCCCACGGCGTTGGGATGTTCGGCGGCGACGTCCGTGAGAGTCCGGCCTGCCCAGGTGCCGTAATCGCAGTCCGCGACAGCAGGCTCGATGGTGGGTTCGTGGCCGGCGGCGCGGGCCGTCTGCACGGCGGCCCGGGCGGGGCTGGCGTAGACGGCGTCGGGACGGCCAAGCGGTGCGCCGGCAAGGACGAGGGCGGCCGTGTGGCCGCCCTCGTCAAGCTCGTCGCCGCCCCCGAAGACCGCGCGTCGCAGCGCGGGCGTCGGAGCGTGCGCCACCAGCCGGAGGCTGGCCACGCCTACGCGCGAACGGCGTCAGCGGCCTCGGTGGCAGGCGCCGCGGATGCCTTGGCGCGGCTGGCCAGGTCAACCAAGGCAGCGAACGCCAGCCCGAGGCCCGTCCAGAGCACGGCCTGAGTGCCGAGCGACGCGAGCCGGAAGTTCCACAGCAGGCTGGCCGGGAACCCGTTAGGCACCTCATCGACGGTGGGCAGGACGGCGTAGGCGATCCCCACGACGACCAGGAACGCACCGGCTCCCGCCGCGAACCGCAGCCACTCCGGCGCCACGGCCCGCACAGCGCGGAAGGCAAGGACGCCGGCCCAGACCGCGACGAGGCCGATGACGAGGATCGCCAGGTAGGACACCGTTCGCTGGTTGATCGTCTCGGGATCCCCGACGGCCGGCGGGTTGGCCGGGTACTTCAGGAACGGCACGAGCACCGCGCCGAGGAACGCCGCGCCGGCCAGGCCGAGGATGGCCGTCGCGTCGCTGCGCGCCCGGAGGCGGCGGCGGGCCACGGCGTACACCGTGGCGAACATGCCGCCCACCGCGATCCCGTACAGGGCCAGCGCGAGGAACAGCCCGGCACGCTGGCCGTCCCGGCTGACCGGCGGTTCCTCCTCGTGGCCGGCGTCGGCCTCGGCCCCGTGTGAGTGCGCGGCCTGCTCTTCCAGCGCGATCGCGGCGTCGATCCGGGGTTCGCCGGCGACGTACGCGAAGGCGCCGGCGAGCAGACCAGCGAGCAGGCCCGCGAGCAGGCCACGCAGCAACAATGCACCAAAGCTCTGCATGTGAGTCAGACCCCGCTCAGTGGCAGGGGACGCCGAGCAGGTGCCGGCCGTCGTGCATCAACTCATGCAGGTAGTTGCCGCTCTGGGACACCGCGCCCTGGTCGAACGCCACGAGGTAGGTGAGCAGCAGGAGGGCGCCGAAGACGGCCAGTGCCGTCCACAGCACGCGCGGGGAGACGGCAGGGTGGGTGAGCGGCTGAGCCGATGTGGAGCTGGGCATGATCAACGGACCTCCTGGGGATGACGCGTCCCATTCGAAAGGCTGCGACGAAGGAGCGTCCTGACTCACGGCCCCGCCTGAGCGGGACCGTTCACAGTGGCGCGACCGCACCGGACTTGCACCGGTTTCCCTCGCGACGCCGCAGATGGCCTGGCGAACATAGCCGCGCCGGACGGCCACGGTCAATCATCCTGGCAGCCTGGGAGTGACCACTGTGACAAGCCACACCCGGTGTGGCGCTACGCGCGCATTTCGTAGGTGCCAGCGTGAGCCCGGACCTGCTCCCACACGCGGGTGAAGCGGTCCGCGTCGACAGCGGGCTTGCGGATCTGGTCGCGCGCCCAGGCCTGCTGCGCCTCGGTGGTGGATGCCATCCCGTGCAGCTCGACGGCGTACGCGGAGAAGTCCTGTACCAGGACGGCGAAGATCTGGTCGATGACGTCGCGGTCGACGCCGGCATGCTCCGCCTGCTCCAGGATCAGCTGCCCGTACGGCACGAGCGTGAACAGCTGCCCGAGGGTGAGCAGGAAGTCGAGGTCCTTCTGCTGGTCGGCGTCCGGGGGAGCGGTGGCAAGCAGCGCGCCGAGGCCGTCGGCCTGGGCCAGGAAGCGGGCAACGTTCGGCACATCCGCGAACGACTCGAAGATCGGCCGCCACGGGCCGAACTGGATCCGGCTGAGCCCCTTGGTCGGGCCCTGCCGGAACAGAAACTCGTCGTCGCCGGCCTGGCGCCGCGCGGGCACCGCCGGGTACTCGGCGGGGTTGAACAGGTAGTTCGCCATGAACTTGAGCACCAGCGCCATGTTCACGTGCACGGTGCCTTCGAGGCGGGGCAGCGCGCGGATGTCGCGTACGGCCAGGTCGAAGTAGGTGTCCTTCTCGAAGCCCTTGGCCGCGATCACGTCCGACAGCAGGGTCACGACCCGCTCGCCCTCGGTCGTCACCTTCATCTTGGTGATCGGGTTGAACAGCAGGTAACGGCGATCGTCCGGGCCGGCGGCGCGGAAGTACTCGATCGAGCGGTCGCTGAAGAGCTTCATCGCGACGAGGCGGGCCCACGCGTCGGTGAGCATCCGTCGCACGTGGACGAAGTCGGTGACCTTGGTGCCGTACAGCACCCGGTTGTCGGCGTGCGTGATCGCCTCGTAGAACGCGTGCTCGCAGATACCGATCGAGGCGAACCCGAGGTTGAACTTGCCGACGTTGACGGTGTTGAGCGCCGCGTCGAACGCCGCCTGGCCGGTGTGCAGGATGTCTGCCTCGGTGACCGGGTAGTCGTCGATGCGGAACTCGCTGACGAACATCTGTGAGTCGACGATGTTCTTGATCAGCGTGTAGTTCGGGTGCTGGCTGTCGACGGCGAAGAAGACGTACCCGTCCGGGCCCTCGACGTCGGCACGGCGGCCGAACACGGACACCATCCCGGCGAGGTTGCCGTTGCCGATGTAGTACTTGCCGCCGTTCGCCCGGAACCCGCCGGCGCCTGAGTCCTCGGGCGTGAGGATCATGTCCGTCGAGTAGATGTCGGCGCCGTGCTCCTTCTCCGACAGCCCGAACGCGAAGATCGCGCCGGCGTCGAGGAGTTCGGCCGCCCGGCGGCGGGCCTCGGCGTTGCCGCTCTGCCAGATCGGGCCCAGGCCGAGGATCGTGACCTGCCACGTGTACCAGTAGGCGAGGCCGTAGAAGCCGGTGATCTCGTTGAACGCGCAGATCCGGCTGGCGTCCCAGCGCTTGTCGGCGTTGTCCCCGGCCTCCGCGGCCGGGGTGAGGAGGGTCGAGAAGACCTTGTTCTCCTTCACGAACTCCAGGAAGTCGGCGTACCAGACCCGCTGGTGGTCGTGCTCGAGCAGCGTCTGCTTGCCGCGCGTCTCGAAGAAGTCGATCGTCTTGAGCATCAGCTCACGAGAGCGGGCGTCGAGGTGGGTCGGCTCGTAGGTGCGGGGGTTGAAGAGCAATCCGCCGGTACCTGTCTTCTCGACACTCGCCATGTGACTCTCCTCTGCCGGTCGCGTGGACCAGAAGTTACTCGCGGGTCACATCCTGGCACCATGTGACCTCCGTCATGACGCCCCTCGAGAGTCGGCGAAATTGTAGGCGGGTTCGATGTCGGCCATCCGTCGGAGGCTATCCATCCGTGCCCGTCGTGTCGTGTCCGGCCGTCGCCAGCGCCAGTGCGGTCATCGCTTGGACTGCCTCGCGGTCGGTGAGGCTCTGATCGAGACAGAGCGATCGCCAGGTCCAGAACGACACCGCATGGCCGAGGACGGCCCGGAGCCGTTTGCGGCGAGATCCGCGCACCGCGAATGGTTGCAGCATCGGTTCGGCGTCTCGGTAGAAGCGGTAGAGGTCGGACAGGCCCGTACGCAGACGTCGCCCGGGGTCGCTGATCCGGCTCCAGGCGTCGGAGTCCGGCATCACCTGGCCGGCGGCCCAGTGCGCGCTGCAGGCCATGAACAGCGCCTTGTCGTCAGCGGGTCCGGCGACCGTGAGGTCGTGCTCGGGGCCGGCGGATACATCACGAAACCGCGCGGCGAGCTGCACGCCATGTGGAACGCCGGGAAAGTCCCCGCCCTCGCCGAACGCTACGGCCTGACCCCACCTCGCTGATCGGACCGAGTACCACCGCTTGAGCGCCACCGCGGCCCGGGGAAGCGTCCGGAGGGGGGCCGACGCTTCCCCGGGTGGGGAGGAAGGTCAGCTCAGCAGGCGCCTGGGCCGCCGTGACGCATGCTGCGGCCGTCGGTCCGGGTCGCGGTGTAGTAACTGGGGTGGGTGTGGCCGGTCACGATGCTCGGCGTCGCGGGACTGTCCCACAGGCCGATGTTGTAGATCCGGGTGGCGGACGTTGACGACGAGAAGAGCCCGTTGCCCATGTCGGTACACGGCGTGGCACTGCTTGCCGCCACCTCTCCGAACCACTGCTGGACCCCGGCCTGAGTGAACCGGCCACCCCACAGCGAGTCCGGGAAGTAGCCGAGCCAGCCGACGCCGTCGGCCGAGATCCACCAGGCGCCGGGCGCGTGCCTGATGGTGAGGTACTGGACAGTGCCCGGCGTCAGCTTCTTGCCGGCCGGGCCGCCGCCTCCGGCCCTGGGCACGAACCCGCAGCCGTTGTAGCAGGTCGGCTGGCCGTCGACCCAGTGGTAGACGAATAGGTGCGGTTCCGCGCTGCCGTTGTTCACGGCACGGTCAACGGTCCAGCCCACCTCGACGATCTGTTTCCCGTCGGCGGAGGAGACAGCGAGCTCAGCCAGCGTGTGCGCATCCGAGGTGGATAACGGCGGCCTGGCGACGTCGAACCAGGCGAAGGCCCCGCCCGAGGTGGCCGTCTGCGCGGCCTGGGCATACAAGAACTGGGTAGCCGCAGCGGTTCCTAACTCACCGGCACGGTCATCCGCAGCCGAGCCCGGCAGCGGCGGCGGCTTGGCCTTGGGCGCGTACACCCCGATCGCCGCAGGAGTGGCCGGCCTGGCGGCGTCCGGGTCGACCTGCGCGGCGCCCGCGGGCAAGCTGCTTGTGAGCGTGATCGCAACCGTGGCGCCGGCAAGAAGTAAGGCTCTCTTCACGGATATCCCTTCCTGGGCTTCCGAGGCCGCTGGACGTCCTCGTCGGCGCACACTGTGCCATATCCCGGAATGTCGGGCTATGCGTGTTTGTACCGGGCGCTTTCTACGGCCAGCCGATGCCCGGTGCGGGTGCCGCAGCGGTCAGCACCTGACCCGTCCGCGCCCCGTCAGCGATGCTGGCAGGACCACGCCAATCCGCCGCCATCATGAACAGCGTTCTGCTGTCCGCGCCCCCGAGCATGCAGGCGAAGCAGCCGCGGTCCAGGTCGATCGTCTGCAGCACCTCGCCGCCTTCGCGAACGCGCACGCAACGCTTGTTGGGGACGTCCCCGTACCAGACGGCGCCTTCCGCATCCAGGGAAATGCCGTCCGGAAAGCCGCCGTCGAGGTCGGCCCATACCCGCCGGTTCGACAGGTCGCCATCGGCATCGATGTCGAAGGCCGTGAGCCTGTTGGCGTAGGACTCGGCGAGGATCAGCGTCGAGTTGTCGGGCGTCACGACCATGCCGTTGGGGAAGGCGACGCCATCGGCGACCTGCCGAGCCGAGCCATCGGGGGTGACCAGAGCGAGGATTCCGGGGGCGAACTCGCCGGCAGGGAAATCAAAGCCGATGTTGTTGAGGTAGGCGTTACCCCGACCGTCCACGACTATCTCGTTCCAGGGACAGTCACACAGGCTCGTCAGGTCGGCATGGGTCACCTGCGACCCGTCGGGTTCTCTGCGCAGGAGAAGCCGATCGCTCGCCGAGACGATAAGCAGGCGCCCATCTGGCAGCCAGTCGATGCTGAACGGAAATGACGGGACGCGGACGATGACCTCGCTCTTGCCCTCGAGATCGACGGCAATGACCTCTTGCGCGCCCCAGTCGGAGAACCACAGACGGTCATCGTGCCAACGGGGCGACTCGCCAAGCACGAGACCGGTCATCAGGGTTTGGAGTTCAGGCATCGAAGACTCCTCGGCTCGGGCAGCCCGTGTGGCGCCCCTCGCAGGGATGTAGAAGCTGCGGAGCCGATTTCGACATGATGGGCGAGGGAACTATCCGTCCCGACTGAGCCTGCGGATGACGGCCTCGGCGAGCCGGGTCGCGCTGGCCGCCGTCGCATAGTCGAGGTTGTCCGGGGTGTCGCTCATCAGGTGGTAGTGCGACAGTGCCTTGTAGTCGTTGACCGAGACGAGGGTGGCCGTCGGGTATCCGGCGCGGTTGGTGATAAGGCTGTCGGTGGTCGTCCGGGCGCGCAGGCCGCGCCAGAGCGGGATGCGCTCGTCGGCCGCGACCTCGGCCACGAGATCCTTGAACAGCTCCTGGTAGTCCTGCATCGCCAGCGGTCCCTCGCCTTCGAGCAGGATCAGGTGCGGCGAGCCGATCGTCTCCAGGTTGATGACGTGCGTGGACTCCGTCGGCAGCGCGCCGAAGTGCCGGGCGCCGAAGGCGAGGATCCCCTCCTGCATCGACTCCTCGGCGCCGCACGACACGAGCAGCACCCGGATGCCCGGCACCGGGTTCTCCTGTAACGCCGCCGCCAGCCGGACCAACCCGGCCACGCCGGACAGGTTGTCGTTGGCGCCGGGGGAGACGGGGCTGCGGGCGACGTCAGCGAAGATCGCGGTGGCCAGCGCCGACAGTCCGGTGCCGAGCGCGGTCAGGCTGCGGCGCCGGGTCAGCGCACCAGCGGCGACGAGCGCAGGGCCGGCCACCAGCGGCCAGACCAGCGGCGGCGCCGTCTTGACTCGATCCATGACCTCAGGGAACCGCTCGTGCGCCCAACGCTGAGCGGACTGGTCGAAGAGCCGGCCGGTGCGCGGCGCGTCGTGGTGGGCCAGGACGACCACGGTGCGCTTGGCCGAGCGGTCACCGGTCTCCGCGACGACGTTCCAGCAGTGCCGCTGCGGCAGTACCCGGCGCAACCAGCGGACCCGCGACGTCACCTCGCCGCCGATCGTGGCCGCTGCCGCCCCGGCGACCAGCGCGGCGCGCCACCGTGCCCCGGCGAGGGCAGCCGCCCCGGCCGCAAGGCCAGCGGCGCTCGGCAGGCCCAGCGGCCACCAGTACGTCCCGTGCGCCCGCTCAGTCTCGACGCGCGCGTCACACCCGAGCTCGCGGAACCGCTCGGCGAGCCACTCGGCGGCGACCTGCTCGCCCGGCCGCGCCGAGCCACGGTCAGGGATCGCCGCCAGCGTCGACACCACCTCCCGCAGCGCCGCCTTGTCCTCGTCCGCCGCCATCCTGCCCGGAGCCGCCACTGCGCCATCCCTCCGCCGATGTCCGTGTTCGGGGCAGTCTGGCACGCGCGGGTCAGGGACTGCATGACCTCCGGATCGCCGTCGAGTTCGACCAGGCCAACCCATTTCATACCGGGGAGCCACCCGCCGGATCACGCTACGGACCGATGCCGCGCGGGCACGAATTACCTAGCCTCGACGGTATGACCAGCCTGGCCACCCGGATCGAGGCCGCCACGCCGGCCAGCCGCGACCGATCCCTCGACGGGCTCCGCGCGCTGGCGATCCTCGGCGTGGTCGTCGGCCACTGGTTCGTCATGGCGCTCACAACGCCCGGCGGGGGCGTGTTGCGCGTCCGCAGTCCGCTGGCGTACCTGCCCGCGTACGCGCCGGTGAGCTGGGTGCTGCACCTGCTGGCGCTGTTCTTCCTGGTCGGCGGGTACGCCGGGGCGCGCAGCCTGGCCCGGTCCCGGGAGCGGGGCGACACGTACCGCAACTGGGTCGCCGCCCGCCTGTTGCGCCTCGGCCGGCCGGTCGTGGCCGCCACCGCATTCCTCGGCGCGACGCTGCCGCTGCTCGCGCTTGCCGGCGTCCCCGAGCGCACGCTCCGGACGGCCGTCTCACTGGTCGTCCAGCCGCTCTGGTTCATCGCCGTCTACGCCGTGATCACCGCGCTTACCCCGGTCGCGCTGGCGCTGGATCGCCGGCTCGGTGCGGCGTCGGCGGCAGGCGCGCTGCTGGTCGTCGCCGTGGTCGACGCCCTTCGGTACGGGCCGTGGCTGGACGCGGCGCCCGGCTGGCTCGGCCTGGTCAACGTCGTGCCAGGCTGGGGCTTCGCGTACCTGCTGGGCGTGGCCTGGGCACACGGCCGTGTCAGCCGGCGCGGCGCCGCGCTCCTGGCAGCCGGCGGGTTGGCGCTCGCGCTGCTCCTGGTCCTGCGTCTCGACTACCCGGCCAGCATCGTTGGCGTCCCGGGCGTCGGCCGCAGCAACGCGCACCCGCCGTCGCTGCTGGTTGTGGCGCTGGCCGCCGTCCAGTCCGGGTTCGCGATCCTGGCCCGCGACCGGCTCTCCACCGCGCTGCGCCGCCCCCGACTCTGGGCGGCGGTCGCGGTGGTCAACCTGTCGGCCATGACGATCTTCTGCTGGCACCAGATCGCGCTGCTCGCCCTCTCCGGTGGCGCACTCGTCGCCGTGCCCGGCGGGCTGCCCGGCCTTCACGACCTGCCGGACAACCTCGTCTGGGTCCTGCACCGCGCCGCCTGGTTCCCGGCGTATCTCGTCGTACTGGCCGGTTCCGTCGCGCTGGCCCGCCGGTTCGAGGGGCCGTGGACGGGCGTGCCGATCCCGGCCCGGCTGGTCGCCGGCGCGCTCGCGGCCGGGTTCGGCGTGTACGCGCTATTGCTGAGGTGACCCCAGCGCGACACGGGACGGGTCCGAACCGGACAATGACCCGGTGCGGGTGACGTGGTGGGGCCACAGTACGGTCGCGATCGAGGACCGTGGCGTGCGGCTACTCACCGACCCGGTACTACGTGGGCGGCTCGGCCACCTCCGGCGGCGCCGTGGCCGCACGCCCACCCTCGACCTCGTCGCACCGGACGCGGTACTCGTGTCGCATCTGCACGCCGACCATCTCGACGTCGTGTCGCTGCGCCGGCTCGACGGATCCGTACGCCTCATCGTGCCGCGCGGCGCCGGAGCATTCCTGCGCCAGGTCGATGCAGGGCTCAGCCGGCGCTGCGAGGAGATTGTCGCGGGGGAGGAGATCACCATCGGGACTGTCCGGGTGCGGGCCGTGCCGGCGAACCACGGCGCGGCGCGCGGGCCCTGGTCACGCCACCGCGCCCCGGCCCTCGGCTACACCGTCCACGGCGACCACACGGCCTGGTTCGCCGGCGACACGGACCTCTTTGACGGCATGGGCGAGTTGGGCCCGCTCGACGTGGCGCTGATCCCGGTCGGCGGTTGGGGGCCGACGCTGGGTCGCGGGCACCTCGATCCGGGCGCCGCCGCCGAGGCGGTACGCCGGTCGGCGCCGGCCTGGGCGGTCCCGATCCATTTCGGCACGTTCTGGCCGATCGGCTGTGAGCGCGTACGGCCTGACCGGTTCCACGCGCCCGGCGACGAGTTCGCCACCCTGGCCGCGGGTGTCGCGCCCAGCACCCGCGTCCGCGTGCTGGACCCCGGCGAGAGCCTGGAGCCGCTCGCATGACCTGGCAGATCGATCCGGCCGCGATCATCTCGCTGCTGGCGGTGGTGGCGTTCGGCGCGATCGTGCCCGTGATCCCGACCGGTGCGGCGGTGAGCGCAGCTGCGGTCATCGCCGCGCACCAGAGCATCCCGAGCCTGCTCAGCGTCGTCGCGGCCGGCGCTGTCGGGGCGTACGTCGGTGACGGTGTGACCTACGCGGTCCTGCGCTGGGGCGGCGACGGCGCCGCGCGGCGGATGCCCTGGCTGCGGGCCAACGGCGTGTCGCAGCGCACGGCCGACCGGCTCGCCGCGCGACCGATCCCGGTGCTGCTCGTGTCGCGGTTGATCCCGGGCGGGCGGGTGCCGGTGCTGCTGGCGGCGGCGCTGTTCGGTGTGCCGTGGCGCCACTTCGCCATCGCCAACGCAGCCGCGTCGCTGCTCTGGTCAGCGGTGTACGCGTCGATCGGGCTCGCCGGACGGGCCCTGTTCCCCGAGCCCTGGCAGGGCATCGTCGCGGTGGTCGTCCTCGTCGTCCTCATCTCGCTGATCGGGGGACGCGTCCGCAACTGGCGGGAGAGTCGCGCGCAGGCCTAGCTCCTCCAGCCACCGCGCCAGTTGCCGGTAGATCGCGTCTGGCCCGACGAGTGGGCGCTCGTCGACGGTCCAGCCGGCCGGGTAGACCAGGAACGCGTCGGTCTGACCGCCGCCCAGCCCGCCGTGGCATCCCACCAGCTCCTCGAATGCCGCGACCTCGTCAGTGCCGGCGTCGAGCCGGCTCACCACGACCAGGTCGCCGACGTGCGCCATCTCCTGGTGCGCGAGCAGGTCGCCGGCCGTCCGCTGTCCGTACGGCTCCAGCGGGTCGACGCCCTCGACCGCGCCGGTGCGCAGCGCGTGCGTGCCGAGGGCGCTGATCGCCACCGGCCCGTGCGCCACGGAATCAACCACGACGAACCCGACACCGGGATGCGCAGCCAGCCCCTCGACCAGCCCCGGATGCGCCACCGTCAACTCCTCCAGCACCTGCGGCATCGGCTGGCCGACGAGGTAGACCATCGCGAGGTTGCCGGACGCGACGACGATCGACTCGGGATCCCCGCGCTCGATCGCCCGACTCTCCAGCTCGGCCGGTCCCAGCACGACGTCGCCAGTCTCCATCCGCGCCCGCATCGCCGCCCGTGCCGCCGCACCCGTCGGACTGCGCTGGCCGGTCACGCCGGTGAGCAGCGTGTTCAGCGGGCCCCACTCCTCGACCTGACCCGTTGCCGCGCGGGTCCGGTCGCCGTCATGGAGCAGCCGCCGGACGACCTGCTCCAGCGTCTCGCCGTACCGCTGCCGGAACGGCGCGCCCTGGCTCTGGCCGTGGTCGGAGAGGACAACGATCTCGTAGTCGCGGGACGCGCTGCGGGCGAGCCGCTGCAACGTCCCGAGCACCCGGTCGACGCCCTCCAACGCGTGCAGCGCCTCCGGCCTGGCCGGACCGGCGTGGTGAGCCACCTCGTCGTAGTCGACGAAGTCGCAGTAGATCACCGGGGCGCCGCGAGCCATCTGCTCGGCGATAAGGGCGACGTTGAGGTCGCGCAGCAGCACGTTCGACACCGCGCGCAGCACGACGAACGCGCCACCCCGGCGGACCCGCGGCGAGATGCCCCGACGACGCTGGCGGCGTGCCTGGTGGACCTCCTTCGCCATCTCGCCCGCCGAGAGGATCAGCCCGCGCGCCAGCCCGTACGGGTTGGCCATGAACGCCGCGTAGCCGCGCGCCGACCGGCCCGGAAGGGCGGCGTTGCTGACGGTCAGCAGGCTGACGGTCGCGTCGCCGGAGAAGATGTTGCCGATGCTGGCGCCGCCGTCGGCGAGCAGGCCGCGGCCGTCGGAAATGCGGCGCTCGACGACCGCGGCGTCGCTGGGCCGGTTGGTGACCATGAGCCGGCCACTGTCGCGCTCGTACCAGCGGAACGCCGGGATCTCGCTGACGTTGCCGTGCAGGATGCCGGCCTGGCTCGCCGGTGTGGTGGACGGCAGGCCGGTGTGCCAGGGCGCGAAGCTGTGCGTCCCGCCGCGCAGCCAGCGGCCGAGGTTCGGCAGGTTGCCGGCCTTCACCGCCCAGCCGAGCAGCCCTGCGCCGAGTCCATCGATCTGGATGAGCAGCACGCCGGGTCCTGGGACGTGCGGGTTGCGCCGCTTCTCCCGCGCCATCTGCCGGAGGGCCTGGCCGAGGAAGGCGTCGTCGCTACCGGCGTCGGCCAGCCAGTTGATGAGAGCGGTGAGGGCGGCGGCGATCCACGAGGCGACGAAGACGTCCGGGACGCTCGGCGCGTTGACGCCCGGGTCCAGGGCGAACGCGACCCACATGACGATCGCCTGCACGCAGATACCCAGCAGCAGCGCGCCGACCCCGCCCAACGCCACCGCGCAGGCGACCAGCAGCGGCCGCAACAGCGCGCCCACGATCGCGACGACGAAGACGAGCCGCACCATCGCCGGGATGCCGGTCGAGTGGATGCCCGGAAGCGCCCACAACGTGACGCTCAGGACGACGAACGACGTGATGCCGGCACGCAGCATCGACTGCATCCGCGACATGGTCGGACGCCAGTCGCGCAGCAGTTCCAGCCCGATGCGCAGTACCCCCTGCGCTCTGCCCCCGGCCGCGCCGTTCGGGCGGGGCGCACCATCACCGCCCGTCACCAATCCACCCTGACACAGGCGGCGGGCTCCGTGTCCCAAGACCCGCGGTTCTCAGGGAGAGATCAGGGTCTGCCCGGACCCGGGGGAGCGCTAGCGGGGGAGCCGGGCCTCGATCGCCGCCAGCACCTCGGGCGCCTCGGGCGTGGTGCCTGGGCGGAAGCGCGCGACAACGGTGCCGTCCGGAGCGACCAGGAACTTCTCGAAGTTCCACTGAATGTCGCCGGCCACCCCGTCGGCGTCGGCGGTCTGCGTCAGCTCGGTGTAGAGCGGGTGCCGGCCGTCACCGTTCACCTCGAGCTTCTCGAACAGCGGGAAGCTCACGCCGTAGCTGGTGGAGCAGAAGGTCTGGATCTCCTCGGCCGAACCCGGCTCCTGCCCGCCGAACTGGTTGCACGGGAAGCCTACGACGGAGAACCCGCGGTCGGCGTACTTCTCCTGCAGCCGCTCCAGGCCCGCGTACTGCGGGGTGAGACCGCACTTGGACGCCACGTTGACCACGAGCAGCGCGTTGCCGGCAAGGTCGCTGAGGGAGCCGGGCTCACCGGCGAGGGCGCGGAGCGGAATGTCGTGAACCGTCACGGTTGGTCGTTCCTCCGGGTCGAGGGTGGAGCCTCAAGCCTAACCGGACGGGCGTACCGATCAGGCCAGCGTGCCACGCTGCCGGTCACGCCATCCGGTCGAGGATCTCGTTGACCAGTTCCATCGGCGTGTGCGGGTGGAGGAATGCGAACCGGGCCACGGTCTCGCCCTCCCAGGCGGACGGCGGGATGAACGCCACCTGGTCGCGGAGCAGCTGATCCGCCCAGGCGGTGTACTTCTCCGATGTCCAGTCGACGCGACGGAACAGGACCACGCCGAGGTCCGGTTCGCGGATCAACTCCAGGTAGGGGCGGGAGCGGATCTCGGCGGCGGTGTCCCGCGCCAGCTGGATCGCCGTCTCGATCGCGTCGGTGTACGCCTGCACGCCGTGGACGGCCAGGGAGAACCACAGCGGCAGCCCGCGGGCCCGCCGGGTCAGGTGGTAGGCGTAGTCGGTCGGGTTCCACTCGCCCGGCTTGTCGTGGATCACGTCCAGGTACGACGCGTCCTGCGTGTGTACCTGCCGCGCCAGGGACGGGTCGCGGTAGAGCAACGCGGCACAGTCGAACGGCGCGAACATCCATTTGTGCGGATCGACGATGAACGAGTCGGCGTGCTCGATCCCGTCGTACTTGTGCCGGACGCTCGGCGCGAACAAGCCGGACCCGCCGTAGGCGCCGTCCACGTGGAACCAGATGCCGTGCTCGCGGGCCACCTCGGCGACGCCGGCCAGATCGTCCACGATGCCGGCGTTCGTCGTGCCGGAGGTGGCCACCACCGCCGCGATGGACGCCGGGTCGCCGTCCGCCTCGACCGCCGCCCGCAACGCCGCGCCGGTGAGCTGGTGGTCGGCGGTCTCGACCGTGAGCGTGTCCATCTCCAGGATCCGCAGCGTGTTGACGATCGAGGAGTGCGCGTCGGTGCCGACGGCCACCCGCCAGCGGTTGTTCTGCGACCTGTTCCGTTTGGCCGTTTCCCGCGCGACGGCGAGCGCGGACAGGTTGCCCGCCGACCCGCCGGAGACGAAGCACCCGCCGGCCGACTCGGGCAGCCCGGCGCGGTCGGCGATCAGTCGCAGCACCTCGTTCTCGGCGTGGATCGCGCCCGCGGCCTCCAGCCACGAGATGCCCTGGATGGAGGCGCACGAGACGAGCATGTCGAACAGCAGCGACGCCTTCGTGGGGGCCGCCGGGATGAACCCGAGGAAGCGTGGGCTGTCGGCCGAGATCACGGCCGGCGCGAGCATCGACGCGTAGACGCCGAGCACCTGGTCGGCGTTGGTGCCACGATCGTTGAGCAGTCCCTTGGTGATCGCCGCCAGCTCGGCCGGGTCGCGGGACCCCTGGTCAAGCGGCACCGGATCGAGCCGGAGCCGGTTCTCCGCGTAGGCCAGCACGGACCGGATCATCTGCTCGGTGGTGGCGTCCACGCTGTGCATGTCCGGAACCTACGGGCGGGCAGGCCAGCCAGCAATAGTCCACGATGTCCCGTCGCGACGGGACGGTTGGCCCTCGTGGCACAGCGCCGGCGTCCGGACCGTGTGGCAGGGTACGTCCATGGCGATGTTCGGGCCGGACGTGACGTTCCTGGGCGTGCCGAAATGCGATCTGGGCGATCCGGAGAGCTTCCACGGCGCCGACGTCGTCGTGATCGGAGCGCCGTACGACGCGGGCACCTCCTACCGGGCCGGTGCCCGGTTCGGACCGCAGGCCATCCGCACCACCGACTACCTGCCGCACGATGCGTCGCGCCCGCACCTGACGCTGCGGGTCGACCCGCTCAAGGAACTGACCGTCCTCGACGCCGGCGACGTCGAGATGCCCGGGGTGGAGGCGCGGCAGCCGCTCGACCGGCTCGAAGCCGCCGTGCAGACCGTCGCGGACGCCGGCGCGGTGCCGATCATCCTCGGCGGCGACCACACGATCACCTGGCCGGACGTCACCGGGGTGGCGCGCGCGGTGGGCTGGGGCCGGGTCTCGGTCATCCATTTCGACGCTCACGCCGACACCGGCGAGCTGCAGTTCGGGTCGCTGATCGGGCACGGGCTGCCGATGCGCCGGCTGATCGAGTCGGGCGCCTGCCGCGGCGACCGGTTCCTCCAGCTGGGGCTGCGCGGGTACTGGCCGGAGCCGGAGACGCTGGGCTGGATGGCCGAGCAGCGGATGCGGTCGTACGAGATGCACGAGATCGTCCAGCGCGGGCTGGAAACCTGCCTCGACGAGGCGTTCACGATCGCCACCGACGACTGCGACGGGGTGTTCGTCTCTGTCGACATCGACGTCACCGACCCCGGTTCGGCGCCGGGCACCGGCACCCCGGAACCGGGCGGCTTCACCCCGCGCCAGCTGCTCGACACGGTGCGCCGGATCGCCATCGAGCTGCCGGTCGTCGGCATGGACATCGTCGAGGTGTCGCCGCCGTACGACAGCTCCGACGTGACAGCGTTCCTGGCGAACCGGGTGGTGCTGGAGATGCTGTCCGGCATGGCCTACCGGCGTGGCGGCGGCACCTGGGCCAGCATCCCGCCGACCCTCCTCGACGGCCGCTAGGGGTGGCGGGGCTGCCATTCGTCGTTCACCGATGTTGCAAATCTCGGACACGTGTCTGAGATTTGCAACATCCCTCAACAGCGTTACCCACCCCGCCAGGGCTGTGACGCGGCGCGTCCGGGCCGGTGCCAGCCGTCGAGCATGCAGTCCTCGACACCATGTCGAAGTTGTCGTCACTAATTGTCCTGCGGTGCCATAACCCGGTGGCCAGCGAGACGCTTACGCTCGTCTCGCATCGTCCTCACCCATGAACTGCCAGGTAGCGCGCCGTGCTGCCGCGGCGGACGGGAACTGCCGATGGACATCTGCGACGTGTCGGCGATCGAGCTCAGCGCCGCCCTGCGCCGCCGGGAGCTGTCCGCTGTCGAAGCCCTGGAAGCTGTCCTGCGCAGGGCCGACGACATCGCCGCGACCGTCAACCCGTTCACCGCCGTCCTGACCGATCGCGCGTTGGAGGCCGCACGAGCCGCCGACGCCGCCCTGGCTCGCGGCGACGGCGGACCGCTCTGCGGAGTCCCGGTCAGCACCAAGGACTCGCACTGGATGGCCGGCGTCGAATCCACGGCCGGATCCCGGACCCGCCTCGGGTTCGTGCCGACTGAGACGATGGGCGCGATCGAACGGCTGGAGGCGGCCGGTGCCGTCGTCTTCGCCCGCACCACCACCCCCGAGTTCTGCTATTTCGGGATCACCGAGTCGGAGCTGTTCGGCCGCACGTCGAACCCGTGGAACCTCGACCGTACGGCAGGTGGCTCCTCCGGCGGCGCGGCCGCTGCGGTGGCCGCCGGCTGTGGTCCGCTCTCGCTCGGCGGCGACGGGGGCGGCTCGATCCGCATTCCGGCCGCGTTCTGCGGGATCGTCGGGTTCAAGCCGACGTTCGGGCTGGTACCGCACGAGCCGTCGACGGCCGGCTGGAAGACCCTGGTCGCTGTCGGGCCGATGGCTCGGTCGGTGGTCGATGCCCAATTGATGCTGAACGTCGTCGCCGGCTTCGACCGGCGCGACCGGCACAGCCTCCCACCGCCCGTGGCGAACCAGGATCCGGGGACGTTGCGGCTGGTCGTTTCGGCGGACCTGGGCTTCGCCCCGCTCGACGACGACGTCCGCCGGGCGTTCCACCTGACGCTCGATCAGCTCGCCGCCGCCGGCGTGGAGCTGATCGAGGACCGCCCCGGGCTCGGCAGTTCCGTCCACACGTGGAGCGCGATCGCGCTGGCCGAGGCCTACCACGCCGAGCAGGACGAGTTCCTGCACCGGCCAGACGACCTGACCCCGGCCGCGGTCGAGTACCTCACCGCCGGCAGTTACGTGACGGTCGAGCAGTACATCGGTGCGCAGTTCGTCCGGGAACATGTCCACCGGGCGTACGCGGACTTCTTCGCCCGTACCGGCGCCACCGCGCTGCTCACGCCGACGCTCGGCTGCGAAGCCTTCCCGCACGGCCTGCGCCACCCGGACCGCATCGGCGGCGTCCCGATCACGCCGCCGGACCTGGACTGGGCGCCGCTCCTCTACGACGCCAACCTGGCCGGCCTGCCCGGATGCGCGCTGCCGATGGGGCTCGGTGACGACGGGCTGCCGGTGTCCTTGCAGGTGCTCGGGGCGCGCTGCGACGACGCGCGGGTGCTGGCCGCCGCGCACACGATCGAGCAGGTGATCGGCGTCGGCGCCCGCCCGACCGCCGCGACCCGATGAGGAGGCCACCATGACCGAAACGCCCTCGAAGCTGCGCGGGGTCTCCGATCTCCGGGAGTTCTTCCGCACCAACCAGACGCCGATCTACTTCATCTCGCCGACCGCGTTCAACCTTCTCGGGATCGACCGGTGGGTGCGCAACTTCCACTACATCAGCTACTTCGACTCGTTCGAGGGCTCGCACCCGAACATCTTCGTGCCGCAGGAACGGGAGGCGCGGGAGTTCCGGTCCATCGAGGACATCTGCAACTACCTGCTCAGCCACCGCGAGGTTCTCGACTTCATCTCCTCGCACGGCCCGGGCGGCCGGTGCGCGTTCGTCATGTTCGACGAGGAGACCGAGGCACTCGCGGTGGAGGCCGGTCTCAAGGTGGCACACCCACCGGCGGCGCTGCGGCACCGGCTGGACTCCAAGATCGTCACCACCCAGCTCGGCAACGACGCCGGCGTCCCGAGCGTGCCGAACGTGCTGGGCCGCGCCCGCAGCTACAAGGAGCTGAAGAACCTGGCGAAGAGCGCCGGCCTCGGCAAGGACCTGGTCGTCCAGATGCCCTACGGCGACTCGGGCAAGACCACGTTCTTCATCAAGTCCAAGGCCGACTGGGAGAAGTGCGCCGAGAAGGATCCGCTGCACGAGCAGGAGCTGAAGGTGATGCGCCGGATCAACCACCGCGCGATCGCCGTGGAGGCGGTGCTGACCCGGCACGGCACGCTCGTCGGGCCGCTGATGAACGACATCACCGGCCACGCCGAGCTGACGCCGTACCGCGGCGGCTGGGCGGGCAACGACTACCCGGCGACGCTCACCCCGAAGCAGAAGCGGCGGGCCCGCAAGCTCACCGAACGGCTCGGCAACCGGCTGGCCCAGGAAGGCTACCGGGGCTTCTTCGAGGTGGACTACCTGGTCGACCTGGACACCGGCAAGCTGTACCTCGGCGAGCTGAACCCCCGGATCAGCGGCATCAGCTCGATGACCAACGTGACCGCCGGGGCCTACGCCGACATGCCGCTGTTCCTCTTCCACCTGCTGGAGTACCTGGACGTCGACTACGACGTGGACGTCGCCGAGATCAACCAGCGGTGGTCGCGGGAGGCGACGGTCGACGTGTGGAGCCAGATCATCGTCAAGGAGACGAACGACGAGGTCGAGCTGCTCACCCAGACACCGCATACCGGTATCTACCAGCTCGGCAAGGACGGCGCGGTCAGCTTCCGGCGGTGGGGCAACGACTGGCACGGGATCGTGAACGAGTCCGAGGCGTTCTACCTGCGGATCCACTCGCCCGGCGACTACCGCTACCTCGGCGCCGACCTGGGGGCACTGGTCACCCGCGGCCGGCTGCAAACCGACGACAACGAACTGGAGGACCGCTGTAAGCAGTGGATCGCCGGCATGCGGTCCCAGTTCGCCGGTACGCCGCTCACCCCGCAGGAGCCGCCGCCGGTCGGCCCGCTGGCGTTCAAGATGGCCTGAGGAGTGACTGTGGAGACGCATCCGCTGGATCCGCTGACCGCCGACGAGTTCCGCCAGGTGGCGGCCGCACTCCGCCGCGACCGGGGCGTTGACGAGCGCTGGCGGATCGCGTCCGTGGAGCTACGGGAGCCGGCGAAGGCGGCTGTCAACGCGTTCGACAGCGGCGACGGTCCGGCGCCGGCGCGGGAAGCGCAGGCCGTCTGCTGGGACCGCGAGGACGGCCAGGCGTACCGGGCGGCGGTGTCCCTAAGCGAAAAGGCAGCGGTTACCGGCTGGGAGCACCTATCGGGCCAGCACCCGAACATGACCGTCGACGAGTGGCACGAGTGCGACGAGTTGCTCCGCGCCGCCCCGCAGCTGGCCGCGGCGCTGGCGAAACGCGGCATCACCGACCTCGACCGGGTGCTCGTGGACGTCTGGGCGTATGGCGCCGCGCTGGTGCCGGAGCAGTACCGCGGCCGGCGGATCGGCTGGGGTGACGTGTGGTGGCGGGCGAGCGAGCAGGGCAGCCCGTATGCGCACCCGGTGCCGGGGTTGCATCCGATCGTCGACCTGAACCGGATGGAGCTGCTGGAGATCGAGGACGTCCCCGAACCGCCGCCGGCCCCAGACGTGCAGGGGGAGTACCTGCCCAGCCTCGTCGGGACACCGCAGCGCGAGGTGAAGCCGCTGGAGATCACCCAGCCCGAGGGCGTGTCGTTCACCCTGGACGGCACCCTGCTGTCGTGGCAGAACTGGCAGCTGCGGATCGGCTTCAACTACCGCGAAGGGCTGGTGCTGCACACGGTCGGGTACACCGACGGCGACCGGCTGCGCCCGGTGGCGCACCGGCTGTCGTTCGCCGAGATGGTGGTGCCATACCGCGACCCGACCGTCGACCACTACCGGCGCACCGCGTTCGACATCGGCGAGTGGGGTCTCGGCTTCATGACCACGTCACTCGAACTCGGCTGCGACTGCCTCGGCGAGATCACCTACGTCGACGCGGTGATCCACGACTCCCACGGCGAGCCGAGGACGATCACGAACGCGATCTGCATCCACGAGGAGGACAGCGCCGTCCTGTGGAAGCACGTCGACCACGTCCACGGCGCGGAGGTGCGGCGGTCGCGGCGGCTGGTGGTGTCGTTCCACGTCACGGTGGCGAACTACGAGTACCTCGTCTACTGGCGCTTCTACCAGGACGGCAACATCGAGTGCGAGGTGCGGGCCACCGGGATCATGGTCACCACGCACTTCCCGGACGGGCAGCAGCCGCCGTACGGCACGCTCGTCGACGAACGGACGTACGCCCCGTTCCACCAGCACTTCATCGTCGCCCGGCTCGACCTAGACGTGGACGGCACCGACAACACGGTGTACGCGTCGGAGTCCGTACCGCAGCCCGTGTCGGCGGAGGACCCGTACGGGCTCGGCCTTGTCGTGCGGAGCACGCCGCTGCGCACCGAGGCCGACGGGCGGCAGGACTACGACTGGGCGTCCCAGCGCGGGTGGAAGGTCGCCAACGACAGCGTCCGCAACGGGATCGGCACGCCGGTCGGGTACAAGCTGGTGCCGAGCGCCAGCATCCCGTCGCTGCTGGACCCGTCGTCGCCGGTGCTGCGCCGCGCCGAGGCGATCAGGCACACGCTCTGGGTCACGCCGTACCACCCCGACGAGCGGTGGCCGTGCGGCGAGTTCCCCAACCTCAGCGACCGCGACACCGGCCTCCCGGTGTGGACGGCCGCCAACCGTTCGATCGACAACACCGACGTGGTGCTCTGGTACGTGTTCGGCATCCACCACGTCACCCGCCCCGAGGACTGGCCCGTCATGCCGGTGGACACGGTCGCGTTCTGGCTCAAGCCCTTCGGGTTCTTCGACCGCAACCCGGCGCTCGACGTGCCGCCCAGCCAGGGCCACTGTCACAGCGAGCACCGGTCCGACTGAGGAGGTTCCGATGGCAGATCGGGTCCTGCGCAACTTTATCAACGGGGAGTACACCGATGCGCTCGACGGCCGGACGGCGCCAGTGATCGACCCGAGCATCGGGGAGGTGTTCGCCGAAGCGCCGCTCTCCGGCGAGGCCGATGTGGACGCCGCGCTCCAGTCCGCCGCGCGCGCGTTCGAGACATGGCGCGACAGCACGCCGAGCGACCGTCAGCGGGCGCTGCTGAAGATGGCCGACGCGATGGAGGCGAAGGCGGACGAGCTGGTCGCGGCTGAGAGCCAGAACACCGGCAAGCCGCTCGCCCTCACGGCCTCCGAGGAACTGCCGCCGATGGTGGACCAGATCCGGTTCTTCGCCGGGGCGGCACGGGTGTTGGAGGGCAAGTCGGCAGGGGAATACATGGCCGACCACACCTCGATGATCCGGCGGGAGCCGATCGGCGTGTGCGCGCAGGTGGCGCCGTGGAACTACCCGATGATGATGGCCGTCTGGAAGTTCGCGCCCGCCATCGCCGCCGGCAACACGGTCGTCCTCAAACCGTCCGACACCACGCCCGTCACCGCGCTGATGCTTGCCGAGATTGCCGCCGAGTACCTGCCGCCGGGCGTCTTCAACGTCGTCTGCGGCGACCGCGACACCGGGCGTGCGCTCGTTCGCCACCCCATCCCGCAGATGGTGTCGATCACCGGCTCGACGCGGGCTGGCGTCGAGGTGGCCCGCGCCGCAGCCGAAGACGTCAAGCGGGTCCACCTGGAGCTGGGCGGGAAAGCGCCCGTGATCGTGTTCGACGACGCCGACGTCGGGAAGGCCGCCGAGGCGATCGCGCTCGCCGGCTACTTCAACGCCGGCCAGGACTGCACCGCCGCCACTCGGGTGCTGGCCGGCCCGCGCGTTCACGACGACTTCGTCGCGGCGCTCACCGAACAGGCGGCGGGCACCGTCACCGGCCCGCCGGACGACGAGAACGCCCTGTACGGACCGCTGAACAACATCAACCAGCTGAAATGGGTCAGCGGGATGGTGGAGCGAGCACCCGACCACGCCAAGGTCGCCACCGGCGGCCAGCGGGTCGGCGACCGGGGCTACTTCTACGCGCCGACCGTCGTCGACGGGCTGCGCCAGGACGACGAGCTTATCCAGTCCGAGGTGTTCGGGCCGGTCATCACCGTCCAGCAGTTCAGCGACGAGGGCGAGGCGCTGCGCTGGGCCAACGGCGTCGAGTTCGCGCTGGCGTCCAGTGTCTGGACCAAAGATCATGGCCGGGCGATGCGGATGGCGAAGCGGCTCGACTTCGGCTGCGTATGGATCAACACCCATATCCCGCTGATCGCCGAGATGCCGCATGGCGGGTTCAAGCACTCCGGGTACGGCAAGGACCTGTCGATGTACGGGCTGGAGGACTACACCCGCATCAAGCACGTCATGAGCTACATCGGCACCTGAACGTCGGAGCCCAGCGTCACCTGGTGCTCGCCGCTGGTGAACGTGTCGATGGTGTGCCGCCAAGTCGAGCCGCGCCAGCGGTACTCGACAGAAAGGTCGTCGGGCCGGTACACGGCCGTGTAGAGGGTGCCGAAGCCGAGGTCGAACGTGGTGGAGTGCAGCGGCGGTTCGAGGAACCGGGCCACCAGCGACTCCAGGCTCTCGGTGCCTACCAGCGTCGCCAGGGCGGCCTGGCGTTCCAGGCTGTGCGTGGCGTGAGCCTGCTCCGGCCAGTCCAGCTGTTCCTGGTGGTTGGTCGCGTACGGCTGGCGCAGGAAGCGCGGGTCGCGGTACGGACCGAGATAGGCGGTGAAGTACTCGCCGGTCCGGTCGACCACCGTGACGTTGTACGCCATGTGCACGGGGAGCCGTGCCAGCGTCTCGCGCGCCTGGGCGGCTGTGTCGCACACCTCCAGCACGTACCTGAGCACGAGCGGGATGCCGAAACCGGTGCCGACCTCACGCCGGCCACCGAACGCGAGCGAGACCGCGAGCCCTGCGTCGTTCATGCCGTCGACCAGGCCCCAGAGGCAGTCGCCCATGCCGAGGACGCGCCGGCCGGTGAGCGCGGTGCCGTAGACCACGCGCTCCAGCAACTGCGGCGCGTAGTCGTAGTTGCGCACCAACGCGGGCCGGCCCACCGTCTGCACCGCCTGCGAGCAGCCGGCCAGGTAGGCGGGCGGGTTGTAGAGCGTGAGCATGCGCGCGGGCAGCTCGCCGCCTCCGGCCAGCTCGACGAGCCGGTGCCAGGCCGGTACCAGCTCGGGCATGTGCGTGGCCAGCGCCCGGCGGCACGCCTCCAGGCCCGGCCGGGCCGCCGACCCGTCGCGCAGGTACCAGCTGCGGTACCCGGGCCAGCGCGCCGCGAACAGGTGTTGCCACGCGGGACCAGGCCACGGTTCGGCGAGGGCCCAGAAGGTCACGGGCCACGTACCGGACGTCACGGGAGCTCCCTCCTGGCCAGCGTGTCCCACTCGCCGCCACGACCTCGACACCCTGTCGACTTCCGGGGTCGCCGCGTTCTCTCCTACGCTCCAAGCACCGCGACGGGTAGCGCTGTCCGTGCGGCTCGGGGGCCCGCCGGCCTGGCGATGGGAGGGCGGCATGACCGACAACCGGCCCCTACGGACGCGCTGTTCCGGAGGAAGCCTATCTCGGCATTCGTGGTCGAGACCGGGGCGACCACCGAGGGCGGCGAGTCGAACAACGACAACGGCGCCCGCGAAGTTCTCCGACCGAAACGGACTGTCCGGATTTCCGGGCAGTAACCGGGCGGCGGATACCCCCAAAACCCCGACAGTTCGGGGCAACGGGGGGAAGCGGAGGGCGCGTCAGCCCGTGGCGACCTCCAGGTAGTCGAGGTTGGGGCCGCCGTTGGCTGTAGTGGCGGTGACCTTGACGGTGTTGGCGCCCGCGACGAGCGGCGCCGTGATCGACGCCGTCTGCCACGTGGTCCAGGCGCCGGTGCCGTTGAAGGCGAGGCCGGCGTTGACCACGGTGCCGTTGACGTTGATCGACAGCGGCCGGTTCGTGGTCGTCCCGTTGGCGTACCGGAACCGCAGGGTGGCGGTGCCCGCGGCGGCCACGCTGACCGCGAACTGCACCGCGCTCCCCACCGCGTTGTCGAAGTTGACGAACCCGGAGCCGGAGTGGCCCGCGTGGTTCGACTCGACCACGCCCGCGGTGATCGTCGCGTTCTCGGCCTCGTACCGGTTGCCCGGTTCCGGCGTCGGCGGATCCCCGATCTGCTTCCCGTTGATCTTGACGTTCACCAGCACCAGACCGTCGACGTTGGAGAAGACGTTCGAGGTGTCGGACACGCCACGGAAGTCGCAGTTGCGCACGGTGAAGCCGTGGACGTGGCTGCTGGACAGGCCGCTGACGTCAAAGGCCTTGCGTCCGGCGCGCGTACACGTGGAGTTGGTGATCGAGAACGGGCCAAACCGGGGCGGGAAGCTGCCGGTCTGTCCGTTGTAGACCGGATTGACGAACGCCACCGACCGCTCCAGCACGCCGGAGAAGCTGTCCAGGTTGATGTTCTCGCTGAACCCGCCGCGCCGGGTGTTGGACTTCACGTACAACGCGTACTTCGTCGCGCCCACCAGCGAGCACCGGTACGCGTACACGTTGCGGATGCCGCCGGTCTGCTCGCTGCCGCAGGTGATGGCGCCCCAGTTGCCGTTCATGATGCAGTCGAACACGACGAGGTTCTGGCATGGCACGTTGATCCGGCGGCCGTCGGTGTCGCGCCCGGACTTGATCGCGACGTTGTCGTCGTGTGCGCCGAGGTTGGAGTTACGGATCACGACGTGGTCGCAGGATTCTGGGTCGACGCCGTCGGTGTTGCTGTGCGCGGTGCTCGGGTCGGTGTTGACGTTGTCGATCGTGACGTTCTTACACAGCGTCGGGTGGAACTGCCAGAACATCGAGTTCTTGAGCGTGATGCCCTGGATCAGCACGGTGTCGCAGTTGTACGGTTCGACGAACGTCGAGCGCATGGTGTGGCCCGAGCCCGGCACGACCCGCTGCTGCGGGGGCTTGGACACCTGCGTCTCCAGCCAGGCCCGGTCGTTGCCCTTGTTCCATGACGACGTGCCGGCCGCGTCGAGCGTGCCGGTGCCGGTGAGGGCGATGTTCGTCTCGCCGTACGCGTAGATCATGGGGGAGCGGTTCATGCACTCGATCCCCTCGTACCGGGTGAGCACGATCGGGAACCGCGACGCCGTGCCGCTGAACTTCAGCGTCGCGCCCTGAAGCTTGAAGTCCACGTTGCTCTTGAGGTAGACCGCGCCGGTCACGTACGTGCCGGACGGCACGATCACGTGGCCGCCGCCGGCCGCGCTGGCAGCGGCGATCGCGCGGGCGAAGGCGTCGGTGTTGTCGGTGCTGTTGTCGCCCTTGGCGCCGTAGTCCAGGACGGAGAAGTTCCGGTCGGGGAAGGTCGGCACCTTCGTGTTCGCGACGATCTCGTTCGCCGCCGGCCAGGGGAGCGTCGGCGCGGGCGCCACCAGGCTTGCGCGGTACGGGGCGGCTAAGCCGCTGGCGAGCCAGAGCGGCGATGCGGCGGCGCCACCGGCGATGGCCGCGCCCGCTGCGAGAAACGCTCTCCTGCTGATCGGGGACATGCCAGGCTCCTTGAGATCGGGTGCCGAAGGGGGCGATCGATCCGACCTTTCGACTGCCTAGGCAGGTTACAAACACGTAAATATCTGTCAAGATTTCCGAGCGGCAACCTCAACACGGAGAAGTCATCTGACGAGTAATCGTGGCAAAAGGCCACGACGACGCGGACCCGCCGGCGCCTACCAGCGGTCGACGTGCAACACGCTCTCCAGCGGTTCGCGCCGCGCCGGCTTGAAATCCGTGCCGATCGTGAACGCTGTCGGGATGAGCGCCGCCTGCCGCACGTCCTCGGGCAGGCTGAGCAGCGCCGCCACCTCTGCCTCGTACATGAGGTGCAGCGTGGTCCACGCCGTACCCAACCCGCGCGCCCGTGCCGCGAGCATGTAGCTCCACGCCGCCGGCAGGATCGAGCCCCACAAGCCGGCCTGGTTGCCCCCGGGCAGCCTGCTCACCCGCAGGCACGGGATGACGAGGACGGGCACCTTGCCCATCCGCTCGCCGAGGTAGGCCACGCTGTCGCCGACGCGGGACTGCACGGCCGCCCGCTCCGGGTCCTCGGCGAACAGGCGCGCCGCCGAACCGGGGGAGTCCAGGTAGGACTCGACCGCGCGCCGGTACAGGTCGCCGATGGCCGCTCGCTGCCCCTCGTCGGTGACCACCACCCAGTGCCACTGCTGCCGGTTGCTGCCCGAGGGCGCCTGCAGTGCGATGTCCAGGCACTCGCGGACGAGTTCCAGCGGTACCGGCCGCTCCAGGTCCAGACGCTTGCGCACGGAGCGCGTCGTCGTCAGCAGCTCGTCTGGCGTGAGATCAAGGCTGGTCACGGGCATCATCCTGACACGCTGAGTAGTAGGGCTCAGGCGGTGGCGGGGTCCGGAGGACGATGATCCTCGGCATGACGGAGCACACGAACGCTGATCGTCTCGCGGGTGCCGTGGCCCGGTTGGTCGCGGACGGCACGCTCACGCCCGACCAGGCTGAGCGGGTGACCGCGCAGCTGCGCCCGCTGTTCACCCCGCAGGCCACCGCCGCACCCAAGACCCGCGGCCTGCTGGTGGAGTTCGCCGGATATCTCGGCGGCGCGCTCCTGCTCGGCGGCGTGTCGCTCGTGGTTGTGCCGACCTGGGACAACCTGCCGTTCGGGGCGCGCCTGGCGCTGGCGGCCGTGGTCACCGTGCTTCTCGCTGTCGGGGCCGTCGTGATCGGCCGCCGGGGGCGGCGCGACGCCGAGGCGCCCGACGCGAGCGAGCGCCTCGCCTCGACCCTGGCCGCACTGGCCGCCGGCGGCGCCGCGACGACTGCAGCCGTCCTCGCTGCCGACAACCTCGAACCGTTGCTCGGGTCGATCGCCGCGCTCGTCGTGACCGCCGTCGCCTACCCGCTGTTGCGTGGCGCACCGCTGCTCGTCGCCACCTGTGCCGCGTCGGCGATGACGGTCGGCAGCGTGCTCGACCGGGCCAACGTCGATAGCCAGACCGGCTGGGCGACCGCGTTCGCGCTGCTCGGCGCCGGTTGGCTCGCGCTGGGGATCACCGGCGTGGTCCGGGAACGCGGTACGGCTGGCCTGCTCGGCGGCGTGATCGGGCTGGGCGCTGGTGAGACCGCGTCCGTCGTGGACGCCGACTCCGTGGCCCTGTACGGGCTGGCGCTCGGCGTGCTGTTCATCGCCGCCTGCTTCGGCGCCTACCTGGCGAGCCACCGCTGGCCGCTGCTCGTGCCGGCCGTGCTCACCGCGCTGATCGTGCCGCCGACGGCGTTGGCGAACGCGCTGGAGAGTGGGCTGGCCGCCGGAGTCGCGGTGGCCGCGGTCGGCGCGTTGATCCTCGCCGCGGGCGGCGTCACGCTGATCGTGCGCCCGGGGCCCAGCCGAGCGTAAGAGCGCTCTCCAGAAGCGGCGGCGCCGGGCGCACTCCAGCGCTGTAGACCAAGACAGCTCCACCGCCTGCGCGGACCTGTCTGCCCGACTTGATAGCAAGTGACCGCGTCCGGGGTGTTGACACCCGATTAATTCTTGGTTATCAACTTCTGTGAGAGCGCTTTCTCGTTCGGTTTCTGCACACGGTTCCTGCCACGGTCGGGTCCGAGTCACCGCACGCTCGAGGCCCGCCGGGCTAACCCCTGCCGCCCCCCACCTGCGGCCGGGACACGACAGCACCGCGCCCAGCT
>Ga0184623_10000155_pt1 | contig 27743 bp, 23 predicted proteins | sample PLM1_100_b1_FD_133138 | JGI IMG/M metagenome (GOLD analysis project Ga0184623, IMG submission 133138) | Groundwater sediment microbial communities from an aquifer in East River, Colorado, USA - PLM1_100_b1 | ecosystem: Environmental > Terrestrial > Soil > Riparian zone | place: USA: East River... | reverse complement strand
GTTTGACGTCGAGAAGGCGAAAGCTGTCGGCATTCCGGAAGGGCCGCTGTGGGGGAAACTCGCAAAGGGTGAGCCGGTCGAGTTGCCTGACGGCCGGCGGCTGACGGCAGAAGGCTTTGTTGGAGCAACGAGACCCGGTCGCGTGGTCGCGTTCACCGGCGACACGCGACCCTGCGCCGCAACCGTGGACGCGGCGCAGGGAGCCGATCTCCTTATTCACGAAGCCACATTCGGGGAAGAAGAACGCGATCGCGCGCGCGATACCGGTCATGCGACCGCAAAAGAAGCGGCACAGGTTGCGCTCGCCGCCAAGGCCAAACGCCTGGTGTTATCGCACGTTTCAGCGCGGTACTCGATCAGCGCGGACGAGCTGGTGCGGGAAGCGCGCGAGGTCTTTCCCAACACGAGTGTCGCCAAGGACGGCCTCGAGGTGGACGTACCGTTTTCAGACTAGGGTTATATTCCCCGCCCCATGGGACCGGTTTCATTCACCTATTCTGCCAGCGTGCAGTCGCCGATCGACAAGGTCTTCGCCCTCATTTCCGATCCGCTACGGATGCCGGAGTGGTTGCCGCGCTGCGTCGCGGTGAAGGCCACGACCAGCGACAGGGCCGGCAAAGGAGCGCGGTACAAGGTCACCTTCCAGCGCGATGCACATCGGCATGAAGCGGTCATCGAGATCATCGACTTCCAGGCACCGCACACGTTCGGGTGGGTCGAGATCTACCACCGCGCCGGCTCGAAGACGTTTTTTGCGTTGAGCTTCGCGGGTGGGTCCACCAAAGTCACGCTCAAGCACATCTGGCAGCCGACAGGGTTTCGGTCGTGGCTCAACGGCCAGTTCTACCGGCGCCGCAACTCGCGCCGCATGTTCGATGGGCTGATCAACAATTTGAGAAAAGCGCTGACCCGCTAAGTTCCCCTTCCTTAATAAGCCCGCTAGCGGGACGCCCGAAGCATTGATGCCAAGCCATATCGCGTCATCGAGATCAGCCAGAGAGTCGAGCGTGAGCGTAAATACCACTGGCCCCACCTCACTGAGAGACGGAGCGTCGAGAGCAGAAGTGAGATCACGGGGATTGGTCCTCGTAAGGGTCGTCGTTGAGCCATCGCTTACTCGCTAATACCCGGCACTGCGATGTGCTGATGGGCTGGCCGGTCTAGATCGTGGGAGCTAACATGCGCTATGCTAAATGGTCGTGGCGCTCCCTTCACCACGAAACTCATCGCCGTAGTTCTCTCGGTCGTCGCACTCGCGTTGGGCCGGGAGTTCTTCATCCCACTCGCGCTGGCAGTGTGCTTTCAGGCGCTCCTGACCCCGCTCGTGCGCGGGCTGGGACGGCTGCGGCTGCCAGCGCCGGTGGGCGCCGCGATCGTGGTTCTGGGCGCGCTCGCCGTGTTCGGCGTCGGTGGCTGGGCGTTGTCGGGACCGATCAGCGCGTGGGTGGACAAGGCACCGTCGAATATCGCGACCGCGCGGGAGAAGCTGCGCGAGCTCGGCCGTCCCCTCGACAGATTGACCGACGCGGCATCGGGGACGCCCGCGGTCGATCCGCCGGCGGCGCCGGCGGCGCCGGCGGCCGCAGCGCCCAGCGCCCCGCAACCGCCCCCAGCGCCCCCGCCAGCCCAGGCGGCGCCGGGTCCCGCGGTGCCGTCACTATTCGCCCAGTTGCTGGGACGCGCGACCACGGTCGTCGCGGGGCTGCTCGAGGTCATCGTGCTGGTTTATCTGATGCTCGCGGCGGGGAACATGCTGTTTCGCAAGTTGGTGAAGTTGTTGCCAGCGCCCGATGACTTGCGGACGGCGACCGACATCCTGAACGAAACCGAGTCGATTGTGGGGCGTTACCTCACCGTCACGGCGCTCATCAATGTGGGGCAGGGCATCGCCGTCGGTCTCGCCATGTGGGCGATCGGCATGCCCGATCCATTCATTTGGGGCCTCATGACGTTCGTGCTCGAGTTCATTCCTTATCTGGGGGGCGTGATCATTGTCGGGCTACTCCTGATCAGCGGCTTTTCGGTTTTCTCGGGGTTGGGGGAGGTGCTGCTCGCGCCGGCCATCTATCTCGTCATCAGCACGTTCCAAAACAACGTGGTCTCGCCCTATGCGTACGGCAATCACCTCAAGCTGAACCCGCTCGCGGTGATGATCTTCGTGCTGTTCTGGTGGTTCATCTGGGGGATCCCAGGCGCATTTCTGGCGATCCCGATCGCGGCCACGCTTAAAGTGCTGGGCGATCAGGTGCCGACGATGTCGGCGATGGGGGAGTTGCTTGGAGAATAGATTCGGAATGGTTACTTTTCCGGCCCCGTTCGGGGCTGTAGCTCAGCTGGGAGAGCGCCTGGATCGCACCCAGGAGGTCAGGGGTTCGAGCCCCCTCAGCTCCATACATCTAGACGTCTCGACGTCTAGATGTCTAGACGTCTAGATGTCTAGACGTCTAGTACTCTGCCCCTTGGTGTAACTGGCAACACGCCTGACTCTGGATCAGGAGAGTCCTGGTTCGATCCCAGGAGGGGCAATTTGAAGACCCGACCGCTCGGAAACACCGGCTACCGCGTCAGCGAAATCGGGTTCGGCGGCTGGGGTATCGGCGGCGAGATGTGGCGCGGCGTGGAGGACAGCGAAGGCCGCACAGCCCTCCGCGAAGCCATCGATCAAGGCATCACGTTCTTCGACACCGCGCTCGCGTACGGCAACGGCCATAGCGAGCGCGTGATCGGTGAAACGCTGAAGGACGACATCCGGGCGAACCGCGCCGTCGTCGCCACGAAGATCCCGCCGATGAATCGCCAGTGGCCCGGGCAAGCCAGCTACAAGCTCGGAGACGTTTTCCCCGCGCAGTACATCCAGTCGTCCACCGAGAACTCGCTCAAGAACCTCCGCGTCGAAGCGCTACACATTCAGCAGCTGCACGTGTGGAACGATGCCTGGCTCCAGGACCCCGACTGGGACGCGTCATTCGAGCAGATCGGGCGCCTTAAGGAGGAAGGGAAGGTCCTGCACTGGGGCATGTCGATCAACGATCACGCGCCCGAGACGGCGCTGCGTGTGCTTCAAGATCCGATCTTCGAGACCGCGCAGGTGATTTACAACATCTACGACCGCTCGCCCGAGAAGGCGCTCTTCGATCTGGCCAGGAAGAAGCCGCTCGGCATCATCGTGCGCGTGCCGTTTGACGAAGGCGCGCTCACCGGTCAGATCAAAGCGACCACCGTATTTCCGGCGGGCGACTGGCGGGCCGATTACTTCGCCGGCGACCGGAAGGTCGAGGCGGAGCGGAGAGGGAAGGCGCTGGCGACGGTCCTGGATGACCAGGTCGAGACGCTGCCCGAGCTGGCGCTGCGATTCTGCTTGTCGGCTGCGGAGGTGTCGACGGTGATCCCCGGCATGCGCCGCCCGGCGCACGTGCGCCAGAACGCGATGGTCTCGGCGAAAGGTTCGCTGCCGGCGGGTATGCTTGCCAAACTGAAGCCGCATGCCTGGGACAAGAACTGGTACGATTAGCAGCTAAGTGACTCCCTGGTCTCGCGATCGTCATCTGCTCCATTCGCGCACCACTTGTTGATTCTGTGCCACCCGCGGGACGACACCCGGCGTGTGGCCCAAGCTTCTGGTCACAGGCAACCCTTGTCCCAACAACATGCTACCCGTCTCGGGATGAAGGGCGCTGCTGTGGTCCCGAACGTGCAGCCTATTTTGCCGCAGGGGCAACGCTACGGCAAACGACACTACCGGGGACGAGCGCCACCAGCGGCGTAAGGGCTGGGACCGGCGGCGCGGGTCGGGCCGCCGCATCATGCTCACGCGGCGGCGCGAGCATGTGCGCGTCGCCAGCGAGTGCCGCAAAGGCCAGCGGCGCACCCTCGCATACCGCCGCTCCGGCAAGGATCGCCGCCGGACACCTCCGGAGACGTCGTACTAGCCACGGGTACTAGTTTTTCGGCGCCGAGCTGTAGCTGTCGCTGCGAATCCGCCACACGCCGTCGCGCCCGCGTTGCCAGACTTTCGCGAACTTCCCCCGATGTTCCGACTCGTGCCCGGATGGGCTGCGGCCGATGATCGTGTAATAGCCGTAATCGTTCCGCACATCGCCGCTCACAAGGCGGTCGAACAGCTCGAACGTAATCCTGCGCGTGTGGCCACGCTCCCGATCGGTCTCGAATGCGTCCGCATAGTGTTCACGAATGGCCGCACGACCTTTGAGAATCTCTCCTCCCGGCGGCAGCATCAGCGCATCCTCGGTGTAGAGCGCGGCCACGCGCTCCGCATCGAGCGTCGCGTACGCCGTCGAGAACCGCTGATAGGGCTCATCGATCTGGAAGAGTCCGACGATCAGGCTGAGAAGAATGGCGCTCATGGGGCCCTCCGCGGATGCAGCTCCCACAAGACGTTCACGATCACCCAGCGGCCGTTCCACTTGGCGAGATGCAGGTAGTCCACCCATCCCGACGCATAGATCTTCGCGCTGGCCGCATTCTGGTAGATGTCGAAAATGGTGACGTCTTTCCGCTGCTCTGCGGCGGGGGTGTCCTTGCCGCCGCCATCGCGCGTGCCGAGCACGAGCGACATCGCGCTCATCTGTCCGAGCTGGTTGCGGCCCTGCTCGTTGGTGCGCACGATGCGCTTGGCGAGCTCGGGATGCAGCGCGCGCTCCATCCGTGTGCCGTTCCCTTCGTAATAGCCTTCGATGTAATCGAGCGCCGCCCGGCGGATCGCGCTGGAATCGGCCGCGGTTTGTGCGCTGAGCGCCACGACCGGCATGACGGCGAGTAGCAACAGTGTCCAAAGTACCATGACTCCATCCGGTAGGTGATGATGGGTTAGCGTAGACTGACGACCGACAACTGACAACCGATTTGGCGCGACCTGGACGCTACGTGGCTTCAATTATCCGGTGCAGAGCCTGGCTGTGAGCCGCGCTCGACGTCAGCGTGGTCCCGTCCTTCAGAATCACGACGTACTCACCGTGAAACCACGGCTCGAGCTCCTTGATGCGGTCCACGTTGACGATCGCGGAGCGGTGCACGCGCACGAAGCCGTGCGGGGTGAGCCGCTGCTCGAGCCCGGTGAGTGTGTGCCGCACGACGTGGATGTCGCGCCCCGCGTGCAGCTGAACGTGCTTGCCATCGGCCTCGATCCAATCGATCTCGCTCGGCTTGAGGAATGACACCTTCCCCCGCGTGCGAATCACCAGGCGATCGATCGGCCGCGCGTCGAGCAGGCCGAGTAAGTCGCGTTTGGTGGCCCGTGCCAACGCCTTGCGAAACCGCTCCGGCTCTATGGGCTTCAGCAGGTAATCGATAGCGTGAACGTCGAACGCCTTGATCGCGTACTCGTCGTACGCCGTGACAAAAATGACCGCCGGAAGCCATTCCGAGGCCACCGCGTCGAGCACCTCGAAGCCGTCGAGATCCGGCATCTGTACGTCGAGAAACACGAGGTCGGGGCGGTGCTCGAGGATCGCGTCCACGGCGTCGCGCCCGCCGCCGCATTCCTCCATCACCGCCACGTCGGTTCCCTGGAGCAGCGAGCGGATGCGCTCCCGCGCTAGGGCTTCGTCATCCACGATGAGGGCTCGAAGAGCGGCCATCAGCCGTCTGCCATCAGCTTGAATGGGATACTAAGCCGTAGAGTGAATCCCTCACCGGCGAGCGTTTCAACGCGGCCGGCGTCGCCGTACAGCCGCGCGATGCGCTCGCGCGTATTGGTGAGGCCGATGCCATTCGTCGGCGCCGCCCCGCCGAGACCGGGCCCGTCGTCCGACACCTCCAGCTCCAAAGAGCGCCCATCGCGCCTGGCCCGCACGGCGACGTGCCCGATGTCGGGCCGATCGGCCATGCCGTGCGTGATCGCGTTCTCCACGATTGGCTGCAGCACGAGGCTCGGCACCAGCGCCTCCCGCACATCAGCGTCGGCCTCGACGGCGATCACCAGGCGATCGCCGAATCGCACGCGCATGATATCGAGATAACGATCGAGAAAGGCCAGCTCTTCGCGTAGCGGGACTTCCTGGCTTGCCGTGCTCCGCAGCGACAGTCGCAGCAAGTCGGAAAGATCTGTCAACATCCGATCCGCAGCGGCCTGGTCCCGGTGAATCAGGGTGGAGATCGATTGCAACGTGTTGAACAGAAAGTGCGGCTGCAGCTGCGCCCGCAGGTTCTCGAGGGCGAGGCGCGTGGCCTCGAGCTCCCGCTCGCGCGACTCGCGGTAATACTCGATCGCGTGGATCACGCCCACCGCCGCCCAGTACGCGAGCATGTCGGCGTAAAACCCGCCCAGCAGAATCATCGAATAGGTTCTGGGCTCTTCGGGATTCAGCAGGTTGTAGAGCGGAGCGTAGACCGCGACTTTGAGCAGCACGAATACGAACGACGCCGCCAGATGAACGGGAAGGCGCGCCCACCAGCGCTCGCCGCGAATTGGAAGGCGACGCACCATCCAGTAGAATGCCGGCGTGAACATTCCACAGGTGAGCCAGTCGGCGAGCGAATTGGGCAGGATGAGGACCCAGTCCACCGGCCGTCCAGTCAAGGCGCGCCACGTGGCATTCTGGGCCGCGGACAACAATCCCAATACCGTCCAGGTCAGTATCCCCAGGAGCCAGAGATGCTTGGTCTTGGTGCGCGCCATGGGTGTGATTCTACTGGGCCCGTCGCGAGTTGGCAGGCTTACCGGCACGAATCGGCCCTGTGGTGTCGCCAATTCGCTTTAACGAAGTTCTGCCAGCCGCCGCTCGAGGAACCGCCGTTCCGGCTCTTCGACGGAAAGCTCCAGCGCGCGCTTGTACGCCGCCACAGCCTCGGCCTTGCGCCCCAGCCGCCGGAAAAGATCTGCTCTCGCGGCGTGCGTAAGGTGGTATTCGGTCAATTCTCCGCTCGCGAGAATCTCATTGATCAGCTCGAGCCCGTGCTCGGGACCGTCGCGCATCGCGATCGCGGCTGCCCGATTCAGCTCGATCACGGGCGACGGATCGGCCCGGAGCAGCACATCGTATAGTCCGACGATTTCGCTCCAGTCGGTTGTGACCGACGACTCCGCTTCGGCATGTACAGCCGCGATCGCAGCTTGGAGCAGATAGGGACCGACGCTCCGAGATGCGAAGGCGTGCTCGATCAGCACCACTCCTTCCTTTATCTGTGTCTTGTTCCACTGGGACCGGTCCTGCTCCTCCAGCGGGATCAGCTCACCCGCGGCTGTTGTGCGGGTGGCGCGACGCGCGTCGTGCAACAGCATCAGCGCGAGCAGGCCGACCGCCTCGGGCTCCGGAAGTAGCTCGACGAGCAGCCGGCCAAGCCGAATCGCTTCGACGGCGAGATCGGGTCGTGTGAAATAGCCCTGATTGAAAACGAGATAGACGACATGGAGCACCGTGGCCAGGCGCTCGGGGAGATCGCCGCGCGAGGGGAGTTCGTATGGAATGCGTGCTTCGCGGATCTTCGCTTTCGCGCGCACGATGCGCTGGGCCAACGTCGGCGCCGTCGTCAGAAATGCAGCCGCGACTTGCTCAGTCGTCAGGCCGCACACCTCGCGCAGCGTCATCGCGACTTGAGCGTCGGGATTCAACGCCGGGTGGCAGCAGGTGAAGATCAGGCGCAGCCGGTCGTCTATCACGTCATGGGGGTCTTCAGGTAGCTCGCCGGCGACTTCTAGGTCGCCAGAAACTTCGCGCCGAGTCCGGCGCAGCCGGTCAATGGCCTTGAATCGCCCCGTCGAGATCAGCCAGGACCGAGGATTGGCGGGCATGCCCTCGATGGGCCAGCGCTCGACCGCCGCCGCGAATGCATCCTGAAGCGCCTCCTCGGCGAGATCGAAATCGCCGAGGAGACGAATCAGGGTGGCAAGGACGCGGCGCGACTCGGCGCGGTAGACCGACTCGATCGTGTCTACGGCTGGTCGAACTCCATAATCGGACGTACTTCGATGATGCCATTGCGGGCGCTCGGGATCCGCGCCGCCACCTGGACCGCGTCCTTCAAATCTTTCGCGTTGATCAGGTAGTAGCCGCCGAGTTGTTCCTTCGTTTCCACGTACGGACCGTCGGTCGTCGAGATCTTGCCGTTGCGCACCCGAACCGACGTCGCGGTGTTGGTGGGCTGCAGCGCCTCTCCACCGATGTAGTTGCCGCTCTTCTTGGCGTTCTCATTGAACGCGTTGTACTCGGCCATCCCCTTCTGCATGTCGGCTTCGGACATGTTCTGCCAGGCTTTCTCGTCCTCGTAGATCAAGCACAGGTATCGCATCGCTGCCTCCAAAAGGGTTTGCCTATTAGTCGTTTGGGATGTCGGTCATTCGACAATGGGACGTGTCACCCCCAGATGGGCCGAACCTCCACGGAGCCCCATTTGGCCGATGGGATACGCGCCGCCACCTGGATCGCGTCGTTCAAGTCCTTGGCCTCGATGAGAAAGTAGCCGCCGAGCTGCTCTTTGGTCTCGGCGAATGGCCCGTCGGTGGTCGAGAGCTTGCCGTTGCGAACCCGAACCGTCGTGGCGGCATCGGTGTGTTTCAGCCCGTTGCTGCCGATGTAATGGCCGCTCTTCTTGATGTCTTCAGTGAAGGCCGAGTAGTCCTGCTTCGCCTGCTCGATCACGTCCCGTGAAACGTTCACTTCCTGCTTCTCTTCCTGGTAAACCAAGCACAAGTATTTCATGGCTCCTCCCAAGAGATCGAAATATGTCTCGGACACCAGGTAGTCGTTGGGAGGGATGGGAAATCGACACTAATTCAGCGTCGCAACTAATACGTCGTCGCGGTGCCACCCCCCAATGCGCGGTAGACGGCGACGAGCCCTGTTGTAGCGGCGGTGCGGCCGGTCGCCAGCCGGTCTTGCGCCTCGAGCATCGTGCGTTCGGCATCGAGCACCTGGAGAAAATCCGTGGCGCCTTCCTCGAACCGCAGTCGAGCCAGCGCGGCAGCACGCTCGCTCGCGCTTGCCGCAGCCTCGAGATGTTGCAGGCTCTGGCGAGCCTTGTTGTAGGTGACGACGGAGGTCTCGATTTCCTCGAACGCCTGCAGCTGTGTCTTGCGATAGTACGCGTCCGCTTCCGCTTCCTGCGCGCGCGCGATGTCCACTCCTGCCTTGACGCGCCCCAGGTTGAGCGCCGGCCAGGAGATCACCGGCCCAATGGCGTAGCGCGGCCTCCCGACATCGCCGAGCGATTCGAAGGTGTTGCTCACGTAACCCGCGCCACCCCCAATGCTCAATCGGGGCAGATACGCCGCCTTGGCGGCTCCCACAAACGCTCCGCCCGCGGCGAGCTGTCGCTCAGCGCTACGCACATCGGGCCGCAGGCGCACCACGCGCTCAGCGTTGCCAACGGCGACGGAGTCGGGAAGCGCCGGCAAGGCTCCACGCTCTCCCACCGCCGTGCCGATCTCGCTGGCGGGCCGGCCCACCAGCACCGCAATGCGGCGTTGCATGGCTGCGATAGACGCCTCCAGCGCCGGTATGCCGGCGAGCGTAGAGCTGAGCAGGGTTTTGGCGCGCTCGGTGTCGAACTCGCTGCCGCGCCCGGCTTCGAGACGCTGTTGGGTCACCTCGAGTGTGCGTAGCTGGTTCTGGGCGTTGCGTTGCGCCACGCCGAGGCGGTCCTGCGCGCCGCGCAAATCGAAGTACGCACTCGCAAGCTCGGCCGAGAGCAGGACCTGCAGATCCTCGACGTCCTCCTGCGCCGCCGCCATCAGCGCTCCCTGGCCCTGGGTGGACTTCCGGATTCTGCCGAACACGTCGAGCTCCCAGGAGAGCAGCAACCCGGCGTCCCACACGTTCTGGTCGGGGAATGCTGGTGCACCGCCCGGGAACCCAACATTGGACAGCCGCTGCCGTGTGTAGCTCGCGGTCGCGGTCACCGTGGGTGCGAAGTCGAGTGCCGCATCGAGCCGCGCGGCGCGCGCGCCACGTAACCGCGCACGGGCCGCGACGACGTCGTGATTGAACTTCACGACGTCACCGACCAACTGCTGGAGCGTGCTATCGTCGAGCGTTCTCCAGAACGCGCCGGTCTGCTGGCGATCCTGACCTGCGGCCGGCGCGGCGATACTCACCGTCAGCGCGACAAGTACCGCTCCAAGAATCCGTTTCATGTCTGCAAGACCTCCTGCCCCCCCCCAACCGGCTCGTAGGCGGGGGCGGCCTTATGCTCGGCGGCAATGAGAGAATAGAAGACCGGCACGATGAACAGCGTGAACAGCGTGCCCAGTGTCATACCAGTCACGAGCGTCATCCCTATGCTGTTGCGCGCCGCGGACCCCGGACCGGAGACGAGGACCAGCGGGAGGTGGCCGAACACCGTCGCGGCCGAGGTCATCAGCACAGGACGCAGCCGTGTCAACGTCGCCTCGCGCAGCGCCGCCATTTTTGCCAGGCCGCGCTCCTGCAACGTGTTCGCGAACTGCACGATCAGTATTCCGTTCTTCGCGATCAGCCCGACCAGCGTGATCAGCCCGACCTGCGAATAGATGTTGAGCGTCGTGAGATCGAGGAAGCTGAACAGCAGCGCGCCCGAGATCGCGAGCGGCACCGACCCCAACAACACGATCAGCGGATCCCGGAAGCTGCGGAACTGCGCCGCGAGCACCAGGTAGATCAGGATGACCGCGAAGCCGAGCGTGAGGGTCAGCGTGCCACCCTCGCGGCGGATCTGACGCGATTCGCCGGAATGATCGATCGTCAGGCCGGGCGTATTGAGGCCGCTGGCGGCCGTTTCGAGCACCCGCAGCCCCTCTTCCTTGGTCACGCCGGGATTGACGGCGCCGAACACGCGCACCGCGTTGCGTTGCTGAAACCGCGTCAACGTGCGCGGAGCGGTGGTCGCCTCGATATGCGTGAACGTAGACACCGGCACGAGCTGCCCCGTCGGAGTCTTGATTTTGAGATTCAGCAGTGGCCCGACGGTGGTCCGGTCGGCGTCCCCGATCTGCGGGATCACCTTGTAACTGCGATCGAAGTAGTTGAACCGGTTGACGTATCCGCCGCCCAAGGCCGTCCCCAGCTCGCGTCCGACGCTGGCCAGGTCGAGACCGAGATCCGCCACCTGATCGCGATCGATCACGACCCGAGCCTCAGGCAGATCGATCTTGAGATCGGTGTCGACGTACAGGAACTTGCCGCTCTGCCAGCCTGCGCCGACGACGGCGCCGGCGGTTTGCAGCATCTGCTCCGGCGGGCCGTCGCTCTGGAGCACCAGCTCGACGTCATACGACCCAGGTGTCGGCAACGGCGGATCGAGGCGCGGGAACACGCGCACGCCCGGCACTTGCGAGACCGCGCCGTACACGGCCGGGAACAGTTCCGTGGTTGAGCGCTCCCGCTCCTTCCAATCCTTCGCCACCAGGCCGCCGAACGCGCCCCACGAGGCGGTCAACGACCACATGAACCTCGTCTCCGGAAATGCCGTGATCGCTTTGACGACGTCGAGCGTTGCCCGGTTATTGGCCGCGAGCGAGGCGTCTGGCGGCACGTCCATGAACAGGCTGATGTGGCTCTGATCCTCTACCGGCGCGAGCTCACGCTTGGAGTTCGTGTACAGCGGCCATGCGGCGACCATGACCAGTACCGCGGCCGCCACGATCCCTCCGCGCATGGCGAGCGCGCCGTCGAGGAGCCGAGCGTACGTGTGCCGCACCGCTTCAAATCCGCGGTTCACCAGTCTGGCGAGCCGGCCTTCCTGGCCCTGCGGATGCACAAAGTGAGCGCTCATCACCGGCGACAACGTCACCGCCACGATGCCCGAGACGACCACCGCCGCCGCGAGGGTGATGGCGAACTCCAGGAACAGTGAGCCCGTGAGGCCGCCCTGAAACCCAATCGGGGCATAGACCGCCGCGAGTGTGATCGTCATCGCGATAATGGGACCGACCAGCTCGCGCGCGCCGATGAGCGCCGCTTGCAGCCGCGTCTTACCCAGGTGGACGTGGCGCTCGACGTTCTCGACGACCACGATCGCGTCGTCCACCACGAGGCCGACCGAAAGCACGATCGCCAGCATCGTGAGCAGATTCAGGCTGAAGCCGAACGCCAGCATCACAATCGCTGCGCCGACCAGTGACACCGGCATCGCTACCAGGGGGACGAGTGCGGTTCGGATCGAGCCGAGGAACAGGAACACGACGATCCCCACGATCAGGATCGTCTCCATCAACGTCTTGGTAATTTCCTTGAGCGCGTCCTGCATGAAGACCGTGCCATCGTAGGCGACGCGCATCTGGATGTCCGAGGGCAGCGTCGGCTGGATGCGCGCGAGCTCGGCATGCAGGCGATGCGACACCTCGATCTCATTCGAGCCGATGGTCGGCCAGACGCCGAGGTAGACCGCTTCCTCCTCGTTGAACTTCGCGATCATGTCCGGCTCTTCGGCGCCCAGCTCGACCTTGGCAACGTCCGCCAGCCGCACGACCGCGCCGTCCACGTCGGTCACGATGAGCTTCTCGAACTCGCCCGTCGAGCGCAGATCGGTGTTGGCGAGCAGGTTGACCTGGACGAGGTTGCCCTTGGTCTGGCCGACGGCGGCGAGGTAATTGTTGCGCTGCAGCGCGGCAAACACGTCTCCAGGCGACAGGTTGTGGGCCGCCAGGCGATCGGGATCGATCCAGACGCGCATCGCGATCGGCCGCCCGCCGACGATGTCGATACGCTGCACGTCGGCGAGTGTGGCAAACTGAGGCTGCAGCGTGCGCGCCAGCCAATCGGTAATCGCCGGCACGTCGCGCTGCGACGATGAGAAGCTCAGGTAGAACGACGCGTACGGCCGATCGGCGCGTTGCACCTCGACCTGCGGGGGCTCAGCCTCGGCCGGCAGCTCCGAGCGCACCTGTTGCAGGCGCGCGGTGACTTCGGCCAGCGCCGCCGTGCTGTTCTGATTCAGCTTGAGTCGCACGGTGACGATGCTGACACCGGCGCGGCTGGTCGATTCGATGTAATCGACGCCGCTGATGGCCGACACGGCGCGCTCGATCGGCGTCGTCAGGAACCCACGGACGGCTTCGGCGCTCGCGCCGTAGTAGACCGTGCTGATGACGACCGACGAGCTTTGAATGTTCGGGTACTGCTGCACCGGCAGCATGGTGAGCGCCCGCCATCCCACCAGCACGATCGCGAGGTTCACGACGATCGCCAGCACCGGGTGGCGGATGAAGAGATCGGTGAACGAGCGCATTACTGGGCTCCTCCGCCGACCACAACCAGCGCCGCTTCCCGCAGCTTGAAGGAGCCCGAGGCGGCCACCTGCTCGCCAACCGTCAGGCCTTCGAGGATGACGATCTCATCGCCCAGCATTGCACCACTGCGGACGGGCCGTTGGTGCGCCCGGATCTGACCGCTCCCATCGGGCGCCACGACAAACACGTGGTCCCCAGCAGGCCCTCGGCGCAGCGCATTCACGGGAATGACGATCGCCTTGGCGGAAGGTCCGGTCGGCACGAGCACGCGGACCGACGATCCTGGAGCGGGCGCCTTCGCGCCGACAATCATCGCGCGGACCATGGCCGTGCGCGTCGTCGGATCCACGCGCGCGTCCACGGCGACGATGCGGGCCGCGATCGGCGTCAAATCGGAGGCAAGCACCTGGACGGGCTCGCCCGCGCGCAGGCTGGCCGCGACTTGCTGTGACACCGTGAAGTCGACGTGCGCCGCGCCATCGACTCCCTGCAGGGTCGTCAGCTGTGTGCCTTCATTCAGGTATTGGCCGGGATGCACATCGGCGATGCCCACGCGCGCGCGGAACGGCGCGCGAATGGTCTTCTTGGCGATGACGGCCTGGGTGCGCGCGATCTGCGCCTGCGCGATATCCCGTTCGGCGACGGCGCGATCGACTTCCTCCGCCGAGACGGCGCCGTGCTGGCGCAGCCGCTCGAGGCGGGCGAGGCTGGTCTGCGCGAGGGCGGCTTGCGCCTCGTGAGCGCGCAGATCGGCTTGCTCGACCGAGATGTCCAGCGCGACCAGTACGGTGCCCGAGTCCACGACGCGTCCTGGAACGAGGGTCACCTCGCGCACCGTGCCTGAGAGCTCGGTCCGCAAGGTGATGGACCGAAGTGCCAGGACCGTGCCGATGGACGTCGTCGTGACGCGGTGTTGCTGCTCCGTCGCCACGGCAGTCGTGATCGTTTCCACCGGCTCCGGCTGATGCGCGGCAGCCCTGGCGCTCGCGCGAGCGGACGCGGTCTTCCACGCCGCGAGCGCTGCGCCGATAACGAGCACGACCGCGATCAGTATTGCCGACCCCCGACCGTTCTCTTCGAGAATACGAATACGCATATCCAACTACCTCCCGCTTGTTCTACGTAGTGGTTGATGCTGCCACCAGATGGTCGGATGACGGCGATCGCATTCGACAGGGCGCTGCAGTGTCACAGCAGTGTCGACGATGTTCGACGCAGCACCCGGATGTTCCGGACTGCCGAAGAACGTGTTTGGAACATGGAATTGTTCCCGCGACGATTCGGCGGGCTTGACAATGCGTGTTGGGAACAGATTTTGCAGGATGGCCGTTGCAAAACGCATGAAACAGCGGCGATTCGTCAGCGCGGCCGAGGACGCGGCGCTCGGCGTGATGATGGCGGCGGATCATCTGCAGCAGACACTGGCAGAGATCTGCGACCGCCACGGCATCACGACCGATCAGTACGGCGTGCTGCGCATCCTGCGGGACGCCGGTCCCACCGGCCGCGCGCGTGGCGAGGTGGCCGAGCGGTGCATCCACGCCCGCGCTCCGGACATGACGCGCATGCTCGACCGCCTGGTGCGCCAGGGCCTCGCGAAGCGGTCGCGTGATTCAGAGGACCACCGCTGCTCCCTTGCCACGATCACGAAGGCCGGTCTCGCGCTCCTGGCGCGCATGGACCCGGAGATCGCCTCGGCCATGCGCCAGCTGACGAAATCCCTCTCACGTCCCCAACTGCAACAGCTCACCCGTCTCACGGGCGCCCTCGTCGAGTAGATCCGCGCCACCGGAACAATGCGTGTTGTGCACACGTTCTCGGCATGTTCACTCCATCACGCAATACCATTTCACGGTTTTTGGAGGTTGACATGCTGAAGCGTTCACTTTTCCTGTCACTGGCTCTTGCTGCCGTCGCGCTCACCCCGGCGACGCTGAATGCCCAGAGCCCCAACCCGCTCGCTGATCGCTTTACCTTGGCGGCCGCCTTCGGTGGGCTATCCGGCGCCGCCAATCTGAACCCGGCGGGCACCGCGGACTGGCGCCTCGGCTGGGCCGGCTCGATCGACGCCAACTACTGGATCCTGCCCCGCCTCGGCGTCCGCCTCAGCGGCACCTGGGCGCAAGACAGCCTGCGTGGAGGCGGGATAACCGGCCGCGGAACGTTCAACAAGTTCGCGTATGACGCCGATGTCGTGCTCCGCTATCCGCTGGCCGCCGGATCTGGCACGGTCGTTCCCTACGTGCTGGGCGGTGCGGGCGCGATCAGCGTGCATCAGCTCGGCTCGGACAGCACCTGGACGAGGTTTGCGGGGAATTTCGGTGCCGGCATCGAGTATCGCTTCAGCCGCATCGGCGTGCGCGCGGAAGCACGCGACTACGTCTACAAGTTCGACCGCTATGGTTTCGACAGGACGCAGCATGACATCGCGTGGCAGGGCGGAGTGACGGTCTCCTTCTAATGCCGCAGGTGTCTCGAGGTCGATACTTCCGGCAGCTGCGTGCCCTGGGCGCCTGGTGGCGTGTCGGTTTCAGTGTGCTCGAGCCGCAGCTGCTGGTTGAATCGATTACGGAAGATGATTTCGATGTGACGACTCAGGAGGTGGAGCGGGTGTCCACTCCTGAGACGAGGCCCTACACGTCGAACGGAGGGGCGGAGGATCGACATCGCGTCAACGGCTCTGGGGCGTTCGACGGAGGAGGATGGCAGCCACTGGAACCAACACCAGAGCGAGCGCAGCACTGATGAACGCCGTCAGCTGGAACGCGCTCGCGAACGCGGCCCGAGCAGTGCCAAGGAACTGACCGCGGAGTTGCTCCGGCAGCTGCTCCGCCACAGCCACCGCGCCGCCGAGCGTCGCGCGAGCAGCCTCGGCCGCGGCTGGCGACAGGTCGGTCAGCACCGCGTCACCCATCGCGCCCCGGTACACCGCGATGCCGATGCTTCCGAGAATCGCGATGCCGAGCGCGCCGCCCAGCTCGGAGCTGGTTTCCGAGATCGCTGACGCGGCACCCGCCTTCTCGACCGGTGCGCTTCCCACGATGAAGTCCGTGGCCAGGATGACAACCGGAGAAATGCCGAGTGAGTACATCAGCGAACCCGCAATCAGGGCACCAAGGCCGGCGCTGTCGGCGGCATAGCTGAGCACAACAAAGCCGGCGGCCGCGAGCACCAGACCGGCGACGATGACGGACGCTGGCCGGACGCGCCGCACGATCAGCGGAACCAGCAGCGAGCCCGCGACGAACGCGAGCATCGACGGAATGGTCGCCAATCCGGCCTGCAAAGGCGACAGCCCGAGGACCAACTGCAGATGCTGCGCGATGAAGATGTATGCTCCGAATGCAACGAGCGTTGCAATCATATAAAGGGCCAGTGATCCGCTAAAGGCGGCGGACTGAAACAACCGGATATCGATGAGCGGGTCGGAGAGCTGTTGCTGCCGGCGCACGAACACGATGCCCAGCACAGCTCCAGCGACTATCGCGGCAGCGGCCGGCCATCCGAGGCCATGCTCGGCGATGCGCTTCAATCCGTAGATCACCGCCAGCACGGCACCGAGCGACAACGCCGCGCTGAGAATATCCAGCCGGCCCGCCTTGGGATCGCGAAATTCAGGCAGCAACCGCGGACCCACGACGAGCAGCAATACCATCACGGGCACCCCAATGAGGAAGACCGATCCCCACCAGAAGTACTGCAACACGATGCCACCCACGAGAGGCCCGATCGCCCCGCCGACCGAATAGCTGGTCACCCACACACCGATCGCGACTCGGCGCTGATGCTCATCGAGGAACATGTTGCGGATCAGCGACAGCGTGGATGGCGCCAGCGTTGCACCGGCGAAGCCGAGCAGCGCGCGGGTCACAATCAACATGGTGGCGCTTTGCGAGAACGCGGCGACCACCGAAGCGGCACCGAACGCCGCGGCGCCGATCATGAGCAGGCGACGGCGGCCGATCCGGTCGCCGAGGGTGCCCATCGTGATGAGCGATCCCGCGACGAGAAAACCGTAGATGTCGATGATCCACAGCAGCTCAGCGCTGCTCGGCCGTAGCGCCGCGCTGAGCTGCGGGACCGCGAGGTTCAACACCGTCAGGTCCATCGAGTAGAGCAGGCACGGCAGGGCGATGACCGCCAGGCCGATCCACTCGCGGCGTGTTGCTTTGGGAACAGCTGATGCGCTTGTGCTCACGTCGGAACATATCGCCGTTATCGGGCATTCATTGGGACGCTGCCCCTCGGCGTATGGGGGATCTCTGTACGTTGCCGTTACCAAGCGGGACTAGTGAAACCGGCGGTTGAGGTGGTTGCGTTAATGGAGCATCTATGAGCACGACCCTGCGACTGACGCGTTTCGCCTTTGGCGCGATGCAACGCGCGGCCCCGAGCCTCGCGGCGCGTTGGGCCGAGCGGCTGTTTTGCTCGCCGCCACGCCGTTCGATCAGTCAGCGGATGGCGGCCTGGCTGCGCGATGCGCGGCGGTTGGACGTCAGCGTGGGAGACCGGCGCGTGGCGGCCTGGGTGTGGGGTGAGCGCGGGCCGGGCGTGCTGCTGGTGCACGGATGGGGAAGCCGGGGCGCCCGGTTCGTCGATCTTGGCGGCGCCCTGCTCGCCACCGGTCACCGCGTGATGACATTCGACGCACCGGGGCATGGCGCATCCTCAGGCAGGCTGAGCTCCGGTCCTGAATTCGCCCGCGCCGCGATTGCGGTGTCGAAAGCCGTGGGATCGGTGAGCGTCGTCGTGGGACACTCACTCGGTGGCTTCGCGGCGGCACTGGCACTAGGCAGCGGACTCGATGCCCGGCGCGCGGTTCTTGTTGCGCCGTCTGCCAACGCCGATTCCTACAGCGCGCAGTTCGCAGCACTGCTTGGCGTCGATGCTCCCGTCATGGCATCGATGCGCGGGCGGCTCGAGCGGCGGCTGGGGTTCGCGTGGTCGGAGATGGATGTGCCGATCCTGGCTCGCGACATGCGCGTCCCCTTGCTCGTCATTCACGATCGAGACGATCGCGAGGTGGGCTGGGACCATGGCGCGGCGATCGCGCGAGCATGGCCCGGTGCCGAGCTCGTGACCACCACCGGCTTGGGCCATCATCGCATTGTCAGCGACCCGGGCGTTATCCAGCAGGTCCTGGCGTTTCTGCAGCGCGACTGAGCCGGGGCGGCTATCGCAAAACGGGCTTCAATGTTCCTATTCACGCATGCTCTCTTCCTTATTACTGCTGCTCCAGGCGACTCCGCCACCGCCACCACAGCCCCGCCGCACCGTCCCCGACTCGGGTGTGATCGCCACGGCCGCACAGGTCACACCCGCCGGCGTGCAGAGCGTGTTCGCCGCCCGCGTGACCGGCGTGCGCTTTGGCGCGGCGCCCGGGGAGATCTGGGTTGCCGTGAACGGCGCGGCCTATCGCCTCGGCTGGCGCGACAACGTCATGCTGGCCAGCGCGGCCTTCCAAGGACGCGCCGGAGTCCACGGCGTGGCGATCGATCCGGTGAACGGCCGCGCGTTTGTCTCTACCGTCGGCAAGACATTCGCGTATGACGGCAGCGCCAGCGCACGCCTGACATCACCCAAGCTCGGCGAGCACATGGCCGGTGGCCTCGCGGTCGCGCGGCGCGCGAACGCCTCAGGCCATCGCGTCGCCGTCGTGCCACTGCCCGCGAACGACGCGCTCGCGGTCCTCGATGCGGACGACGGCTCGCTGCTCAAGACCATCCCGCTCGGCGTCTTGCCCGTGGCGGCGGTCCTGAGTGCCGATGGATCCGTCGCCTACGTCTCGAATCTCGGTGGCCGGAAACCTACCGCGCGAGATCGCTCCGCCAAGCAGTGCTGCGACGCGTTCGCGGAGCTCGTGCGCGTGGACGCGCGCGGGATTGCGGCGCCAGGCAGTGTGACGGCCGTCGACCTCGTCACCGGCACGGTCCGCAAAGTCATTGCCGTGCGGCGGCACCCCACCGGCGTCGCGTGGGACGAGAAAACCGGTAGGCTGTACGTCGCCAACGGTAACTCTGACAGCGTGAGCGTGATCGACACACGCCGCGATGTCGTAATCCGTACGATCGCCATGGCGCCGTTCCTCGAGCGCAAGATCGGGTACGCACCCACGGCGGTGGCGCTGTCCCCCGACGGCACGACTCTGTACGTCGCGTTGGGCGGACTGAACGCCGTCGCGGTTTACGCCCTGCCGGAAGGGCGCTTTCGCGGACTCATCCCGACTGGATGGTATCCCTCAAGCCTCGATGTCAGCGCTGATGGGCGTACGATCGCCGTCGGGGCGCTGTTTGGCGTGGGATCGGGCAGCGGACGCACGTCAGGAATGACGGGACACTACGTCCACTCCTATCGCGGATCGGTGAACGTCATTGCTGTGCCGACCGATGCGGAGCTCGCGGCCTACACAACCTCGGTCGCTCAGAACAACCGTCTCACGCTGCGGGGCGGGGAGCAGCCGCAACTCGCGGCTCGGCACAACGTCCCGGCGCGCGCGGTACCGGAGCGGCCCGGCGAGCCGTCGTTGATCGATCATGTCGTCTACATCATCCGCGAGAATCGGACCTACGATCAGGTGTTGGGCGACATGGGCCGGGGCGCGAGCGACAGCTCGCTCGTGCAGTACGGCCGCGACGTGACTCCCAACACGCATGCGCTCGCAGACCAATTCGTGCTGCTCGATCATTTCTTCGCGTCAGGCGGCAATTCTGCCGATGGCCACAACTGGCTGACGCAGGCCAACGAGACCGAGTATCCGATGTGGCCGCTGTATGAAGGACGCAGCTATCCCTCGGAAGGCCAGGACCCGCTCGCCTACTCCGCCGGCGGCTTCCTGTGGGAGGCGGCGCAGGCGAAGGGAAAGACGGTGAGCGTGTTCGGCGAGTACGCGCCCGCGCCAAAGAGCGACAGCGCGACCGTCCGAGCGTCGCTGCTGGCGCAGTACCGAGACTCGCAGCCGCACAATCCGGCATTCTTCCGCGGCTTACTCGCCAAGCGTTACAACACACGCTCCGACATTCCATCGCTCGATCGCGTGCTGGTGCGCGAGTATCCGGGATGGACGCAGGAGATTCCGGACGTCGTCAAGGCGGACGTATTTCTGGAGCATCTGCGCGAATGGGAAGCGCGGGGCCGGATGCCCAATCTCGTCATGGTGATCTTACCGAGCAATCACACCCAGGGGACAAGCCCGGGGTGGTGTACTCCCAAGGCGTGCGTGGCGGACAACGATCTCGCGCTCGGCCGCATGGTCGAGGGGCTCACGCACAGCTCGTTCTGGAAGTCCATGGCGATTCTGGTCGTCGAGGACGACGCGCAGAACGGCGTCGATCACATCGACGGACACCGCACCGTGGCGCTCGTCGCCAGCCCGTACGCCAAGCGCGGCGCGCTCGATGCGACGTTCTACGCGCAACCGAGCATGGTGAAGACGATCGAGCTGATGCTCGGTCTGCCGGCGCTCAGCATGTTCGATCTCGTCGCGACAGACATGCGGGCGAGCTTCATTGGGCCCGACGAGTCACCGGACTTCACGCCCTACGCGGTGCTCGTACCGCAGCAGTCGCTGCACGAGGTCAATCAGCGGGTGGGAGCGATTACCGGTCCGCATGCCGCCGAACGGCGCCGGGCCGCGCTCGCGTCGGCGCGCATGAAGTTCAACGCCCCCGATGCCGCGCCGACTGACTTGTTGAACAAGATTCTCTGGCACGACGCCCGTGGCTGGGGCACGCCGTTCCCGGGAGTGAAGCGGTCGCTGTTTTTCCCGATGGCTGTGGATATCGAGGACGATGAGCGAGAAGAGCGGCGCACCAACCCCTAGCCTCATCAAGTTCTTCGGCCTCACGTACGCCACGACCTGGGTGCTTTGGGGCCTCGCAGCGCTAGCCCCGACGGGCTCACTCCGCTTCTCGTTGTTCCTGCCCGGTACATTCGCTCCCGCATTCGTAGCGATCTGGCTGACTTCGCGCACGGGCGGACCGGCCGGCACCCGAGCCCTCGTCGAACGCGTGTTCAAGTGGCAGGTGCCCGTGCGTTGGTATCTGTTCGCGGTGCTCTACTTCGCCACGATCAAGCTGGTGGCGGCCGTGGTGCATCGTCTGGGGACCGGGGTGTGGCCGGAGGTCGAGCAAGGAAACTGGTTGCTCTTTCTGGCGGCCATCATCGCGTCCACGCCATTCCAGGCGGGGGAAGAAATCGGATGGCGAGGCTATGCGCTGCCGCGGCTCACCGAGCGCTTCGGACTGGGCGGAGCCGCGCTGCTGCTCGGCGTCGTCTGGGCCACGTGGCATCTGCCGCTGTTCTTCATTCCCGCCACCGATAACACTGGAATGTCATTCCCCGTCTATCTGATCACCGTGACCGGCAGCTCCGTCGCACTCGCGTGGCTCTACGCGCGCACGGGCGGAAGCTTGCTGCTGGTCATGCTAATGCACGCGGCCGCCAACAACACACCGCACTTCATTTCGCAAGAGGAGTCCAGTGGCGTGCTGGCGTTCGATAGGTCGCTGGTGGGGTTGCTAATGGTGGTCGGACTGTGGATCGGGGCGGGCTGGTTGTTAGTGCGGATGAAGAGAGAATCCACGTCCTTCAGGACGCGCGAAGTAGCCGAGCCGGCCCTTTAGGGCACGGATCAAAACGGGTGTCAATTCTTCGTTTTATCCGTGCGCTGAAGCGCCGGCTCGGCCACTACACGCGCTCTGAAGAGCGTTCTACTTATTACGACGCCATCTGCTGAGCTTCCTTCCTTATCAACGCATATCCCAGCGTGTTGAAATTGTAGACCGCGAGCTCGCGGAACATCGGCTTCGCTTTTTCCGATTGGCCCGAACCGTCCAGCGCCATGGCGTAGTGATACTTGATGTACGGATCCAACAGGTTCCCCTGCGCGAAGTGTGCGGCGGCTTCCGCGTTGTGTCCCTGATACAAGGCGATAAATCCCTTCAGTTGGTGCACGGGCTCCATCTTGCGCGGGTTCACGTCCGGAGTGACGAGCGCCGTCAGACGGTCGGTCTCGCGTTGCGCGGTCCGATATTCGCCTTTTCGGGCCGCGAACCATGCGGTGAAGTAGGCGACGCCCTGTTCCTGCGCCCGGCGGAAGCCGGCACTGCCGACCTGATCAGCCTGCTGCATCATCAGCGGCGTGCGCTGCTTGAGCGCCGCGTCCACAGCCGGGAAATCGCGCGTGTCGATCGCGATCAGCGCGACGTTGCTCAACGCGTTGACCTTCACCGCGAGCGGATCAGGCAGCCCCATCCCGTCGGCCTGTGCCACCAACCGATTGAGCTCGGCGATCGCGCCTGGTGCGTCGCCGGCATAGACACTCACGTAGGCGCGGAACGGCGCGAAGAAGCCCCGCTCATTGCCGCGACCCAGCGACATGGACGAGTCGTAGTCGGCGCGCGCCGCGGCGTAGTCGCCCGAGAACGAATTGACGTGGCCGCGCTGCTGCACCAGTCCGGCGTCTCGGGGATTCAGCTCGTGGCCGCGCGTGTACTCGGCCCGAGCCTGCGGCATGTCGTTCAGCGCCCGGTACGCGTCGCCGAGAAAGTCGTGCATGCTCGGCTCGTTGGGCGCGAGCGCCTCGGCATGCTTGAAGTGCTCGAGCGCCTGATTGAAGTCACGCGGCTCGTTGAACAGGTACGTGGTGCCGAGGTTGATGTGCGCGGCCACCAGACGCGGTGCCAGCGCTATGGCCTTCGAGTAGGACGCACGGCCCTCGGCGGTGCGGTTCAGGCCGGTCTGGACGCCGGCGAGGACGAGATGGGCGCGCGGGCTCTCGGGAAACTTCGCGACGAGCTGCTGCGCGGACGCCAGCTGCCCGCTGACATCGTTCTCCAAACCTTTACGGACAATCTGGATCTGTAGTTGCTCGGCTTCCGACGCGCCCGCGGCGAGCTGCTCGGCGCGCGCGAGATTGGTCTTGAAATCCGCCAGCGAATTCGACGTGTTGGCCACGTTCAGGTAGCCGAACGCGAACGTGGAATCGGCAGCGACGGCGCGTTGGAAGTGATCGAGCGCCTCGAACGCTTGGCTGAGGTCGAGCTCGCGCTGGCCGGCGAGGAAATGGCTGCGCGCGTCAGCCGAGGTCGTCGTGATCGGGTGGCCGATGATGGCGCTGGTGACGCCATCGAGGGCGGCGAGATCGCGCGACGCGGGCGGGGGGGGCGGTGCGGCGCCGCAGGATGACAGGATGAATGTGGCAGCTACAGCGAGCAATGGGCGATGCAGGCTCGACATGTCGGCTCCTAGCAAGGATATGAGGAGCCTGCCCGCCCGTACCGCGGTTCACAAGGGCGAAGAAACTGTGAAGCCTGTCAGCGAATTGTCCGAAGCAGGGTTTACTGCATGTCTCCCGCCCTAAACCTTAGTCCCACCGTTCCCCGTGTCGCATCCACTTGCGGCCCCAGATCCTTGAACGTCGCCGAGCGCCCACTCGCCGGGTCCTCGGCGCGCACCGTGGAGTTCTGGAAGAGGGGGTAGTAGCCGATCGCCATCCGCACCGCGCCGGATGGGACGGTGCAGTTGCATGACACCGCGCCGGCGAGCCCGGCGTTGATGATTACGGTGATTGGCCGGCTCGTTTCATTAGTAATGAGTGGCGCGAAATAGGCTTGCGTCCCGGGACGCGGCGTCGCCTTGAGCACCACGCTCCCTCGCGGCCGCCTGATGTCGATCGCCTGGCCGAGTGGCAGGCCTAGCTCGCGCTCGCCCGCGCGGGGCCGGATTACGCGCCATATCACGCTCGCTGTGGTGTCACGCCGCAGTCCAATGCGCACACTGCCGCCAGGTGCGACACGCCACGTTGCGGCTCCGACTTGGACCGTCACGCTATCCCCGAGCTGATTGTCGAAGGAGAGCATGGGTTGCCTGAAGAACATTGCGCCGGCGCCGAGCGCGAGCACTGGCAACGCGATAACAAGAACCACCCAACCGACGCGACGGGGTCGTCCTTTCCGACCGACCGGCCGTCCGGCCGGCCGGCCGCGCGTCGTCGCTCCACTCACTAGGAGTTCAGTCGCCGCCTGCGCAGCCGTCGCCCGCGAACGCATCGTGCTCGGCTGTTTGTCGCTCTCCAACGCAGCGATGACTTCGGCAGCCGACTGAAAGCGATCCGCCGGCTGCTTCTCGAGACAGCGCAGGATCACGTCCGATAGCTCGCGCGGCACCTGCGGATTCACCTCGCTCGCGGCGGGCGGCGGATCGGCGATGTGCTTGCCCACGATCTGCTGCGACGACTCGCCGTCGAACGGCGGGATGCCCGTCACCATCTGAAAGAGCACACAGCCGAGGGAGTAAAGATCCGAGCGGGCGCCGAGGTTCGGATCGCCGAGCGCCTGCTCGGGACTCATGTAGTGCGGCGTGCCGATCACGAGTCCCGTCTGTGTCAGCCCCGGGCCGGCCTCGCTATCGAGCCGCCGGGCGATCCCGAAATCCACGAGCAACGGCCGGCCGCGCGCGACGTCGAGCATGATGTTGTCGGGCTTGATGTCGCGATGCAGCAGGCCGGCTTTGTGCGCGTGATCGAGCGCGTCGAGAATCGGAATGATGATGGCGAGCGCGCGCTCGGCGGGCAGCGCGCCAGACCTCTTGAGCAGCTCGCCCAGCGACATCCCGTCCACAAACGGCATCGCGTAGTAGACGAGCCCCTCGCCTCCGCCCACAAAGTGGATCGGCAGGATGTTGGGATGCTCGAGCCGCGCCGCGGCGCGGGTCTCGCGCTGGAAGCGCTCGATCATCCCGGATGTCCAGGCGACGTCGGGACGCAACACCTTCACGGCGAGGCGGCGTTCGAGGTCCTTGTCCCACACTTCGTAGACCTCGGCGAAGCCGCCGGAGCCGACGAGACGGCGGACTTCGTACTTGGCGCCGAGGGCCAGGGCGAGGCTGGAGAACGTGGCGGAGACCTGGTCAGGCATCGGCGCCAACTATGGGGCGAGCTTGGACTGAGCGCAAACCATTCCGAATGGGGACCGCAGAGGTCCCCAAAACGGCACTATGTGACCTTTCTCACGGCGCTGACCCGGGAATAGTCCCATCATGTACCGCGGTAAGTCCCCTGCACAGCCACTTCGTCTAACCTAGAAGAGAAGGGTTCCGCTCATGAAGGCCGTTCGTGCTCTCGCGGTCCTGCTGGTTGTCTGCCTGTTTGCGCCCTCCTGCGGCGAGAATACTCCAACTGCTGTCCCGATTTCAGTAGCCCCACTCCCAGCCCCCCCAGTCCCAGCACCAGAAGCGGGTCTCATCGGCGCACTGCTCGGGCCGACGGGACTGCTCAAGTGCTCGAACCTCCCGTATGCGACGTCCACAAAGACGATCGGGCCGCTGGGCGGCTCCATCAGCGCTGGCCCGCACACACTGACCGTCCCGCCGGGGGCGCTGCTCAGTCCGACGACGATCACGATGACCGCGCCGACGGGGCGGGGCGTGAATGCCGTCAGGTTCCAGCCCGAAGGGCTGCGGTTCGTGGCACCCGCGGCGCTCACGATGAGCTACGCGAACTGCAATCTGCTCGGTAAGCTCCTGCCCAAGCGGATCGCGTACACGGACAGAAATCTCAACATCCTCTATTACCTGCTGTCGTTCGACAATCTGTTCAGCAAGAGCGTCACGGGTAAAGTCAATCACTTCTCCGACTACGTGGTAGCCTGGTGACGTTGTGACCGCTGTCTCAATCCCCGGTCCAGGGCAAGCGGGTCCGAGAGCACCGGCTCGCCCGGCCGGGGATCTGCTGCACGAAGCGCGCGCCCGCGAGCGGGCCGCGTGCATTCCCGAAGCAATTCAGCTGTACGAGACCGCTATCTCCACCGCTGAGCGGACCGGAGAAAAGGCCGTGCTCGCCGAGGCGCTACGGCGTCTGGCTGTGGTCCTCCATCACCGCAACGAGTCGGCCCGCGCGCGCGAGCTGTGTAACCGCAGCTACAAAGTCGCCGGCGATCTCAAGAACGACATTCTCGCCGCCGAGGCGTTGAACACGATGGGCGGCCTGGCGCTCCGGACCGGCGCCATGGAGGACGCGCGCTCGCACTTCCTCCAAGCGCTCGAGCGCGGCGGCCAGGCGCGCGAGCTGCTGGCGCGCGTCGAGCAGAACCTCGGCATCCTGGCCAACATCAAGGGTGAGATCGAAGCCGCGGTGTCGCACTACGAACGGTCGGTCGAATCGTATCTGGCCACGAACGACGAGCATGGCTGCGCGACGGCGTATGTCAATCTTGGCATCGCGCACACCGACTTGAGGCAATACGACTGGGCTGACAGCTACTTCGGTAAGAGCTTCGAGATTGCCGAGCGAGCCGGCGACGCCCATTTGCAGGGGATGTGCCTCGTGAATCACGCCGAGGCGCACTTCCTGCGCGGTCGCTACGAGGCGGCGCGCCGCAATGCCGAGGCTGCGCTCGCCATCTTTGACCAGCTCGATTCCCTGGCCGATAAGTCCGAAGCCTACAAGATGATCGGCATGGTGTACCGCGAAACCGGCCGGCCCGCGCTCGCCGAGTCGCGCCTACGCACGGCGATCGATCTGGCGGTGAGCGCGGGCTCGGTGCTCAACGAAGCCGAGGCCGCCCGCGAGTTGGCGCTGCTGCTGCAGGCCATGGGACGCAATCAGGACGCGCTGACGCTGCTCAACACGGCGCACCGCCTGTTCCTGCGGCTCGAGGCACGTGTGGATCTGGTGTTTGTGGGCGGCAAGGTATCCGAGCTCCAGGCCACGTTCTTCGACGTCGTACGCGAGTGGGGGCAGTCGATCGAATCGGCGGACAGCTACACGTTCGGGCATTGCGAGCGGGTGGCGCAGCGCGCTCTCGCCGTCGCGCGCGTGCTAGAGCTGGACGAAACCGAGCAAACGACGATTCGCCTCGGCGCCTATCTCCACGACCTCGGCAAGGTGCGGGTGCCGCACGAGATCCTGAACAAGCCGGGCCCGCTGACGCGCGAGGAGTTCGAGATTGTGCAGATGCACCCGATCTGGGGCCTCGAGCTGCTCGCCGCCGTCGAATTCCCGTGGGACTTGAAGCCGATCATCCGCTGGCATCACGAGCGCTATGACGGGACGGGCTATCCCGATCGCCTGCGCGGCGAGGAAATCCCCGTCGCGGCGCAGATCGTTGGCATCGTAGACGTCTACGACGCGCTCACGACGGCTCGCTCGTACCGGCCCGCGATGTCGCATGCGGCTGCGATGGCGGAGATTGAAAGGTGTCGCGGCTGGTGGTCTGAAGGCGTATACGCCGCGTTTATAGCAGGAGCGCCTCAACCCGATACGCATGCACCATCTTTGCCCGCGGTGACCATCCAAACACAGTAAAGCGTCCATCCTGCGACGCGACGAGCGCGAGCGAGTCGCGCTGCTCGTGCACGAATTGCGCGGCGGAAAAGTGGCGCGTGCCGCCAAGCTCGGATGGCTTGATCGTAAACGGTTGCTGGCCCACGATCGGCTCGCGTACCAGGACCTCCTCCACCGACTGCACTCCCTCGCGGCGCCCGATCTTCGCACCGAAAGCCAGCACGTCCCAGTGATCGCTCAGCACGACTGCGCCGTCCACCGCGGTGAGCCCGCCGATGGCGTCGGTCGCCTGCTTGAACT
>Ga0184623_10000154_pt1 | contig 27779 bp, 26 predicted proteins | sample PLM1_100_b1_FD_133138 | JGI IMG/M metagenome (GOLD analysis project Ga0184623, IMG submission 133138) | Groundwater sediment microbial communities from an aquifer in East River, Colorado, USA - PLM1_100_b1 | ecosystem: Environmental > Terrestrial > Soil > Riparian zone | place: USA: East River... | reverse complement strand
TCCGGCTCTTGCCGCCGGCTTCGCCCTCCTGCTGTTCTTTGCCTACGGCATGGCCTGGCTCGGAGTCTGGCTCGGCCTCAACGTGCCGACGGTCGAGGTCGCCCAGCAGGTGATCTTCACCGTTCTCTTTCCGATCACGTTCGTCTCGAACGTGTTTGTTCCGGCGTCGACCCTCCCGTCCTGGCTCCAGCCCTTCGCTGAATGGAACCCGACCAGCACGTTGACGGCAGCCCTCCGTGAGCTGTGGGGCAACCCCAGCCCGCCCGTGTCCGACAGCCTTGCATCGACCGAGCCCGCGCTCGTGACGATCATCTGGGTGATTCTGTTCATCGTGATCTTCGCCCCGCTCGGGACCCGGCGCTACCGCTCGATGAGCCGCTGATGAGCGAGGGCTCCGAGCGAGGCGCCCGCCACCGGCCGCGCCGCCCACCAGCTGCCGGCTCGCGCGCGGCCGACGCCGCCGACGCCGCCGCGGCGAGTTCGGCGTCGGGCGGTCCGGTCGTTGAGCGCGAGCCGGCCGAGCCCGGTCCCGCCAACGCCCGCTGGCGGGCGCTCCTCGCCGAGGGCGGTCCGATCCTCGCCGACGGGGCGATGGGGACGATGCTCTTCGCTTCGGGCCTCCAGTTCGGCGATCCACCCGAGGTCTGGAACGTCAGCCAGCCTGAGGTCGTCCGTCGGATCCATCGCGGCTATCTCGAGGCCGGCTCGCGGATCGTCATGACGAACACGTTCGGCGGGAACCGGCTTCGGCTCCGACTCCATGGCTTGCAGGACCGGGTCACGGACCTCAATCGGACGGCAGCGATCCTCCTTCGGGCGGAGGTTGACGCTGCGGGCGGTCGAGCACTCGTGGCCGGCGACATCGGACCGACCGGCGAGATCATGGCGCCGCTCGGGACGCTGTCCGACGAGGAGGCTACCGAGGTCTTCGCCGAGCAGGCGGCGGGGCTCATCGCCGGCGGCGTCGACGTGATATGGATCGAGACGATGTCCCACCTATCGGAGATCAGGGCCGCGATCCAGGGCGTCCGCCAGGTGTCGGCCGGGATCCCGATCATCGCGACGATGACGTTCGACACGCGCGGCCATACGATGATGGGCGTGTCACCGGAGCAGGCCGTCACGTCGCTCGCGGCATGGGGCGCCGATGCGATCGGCGGCAACTGCGGCAACGGGCCGGACGAGTTGCTGCCGGTCATCGAGCGGATGCACGCGGCGGCGCCGGACATCACGCTCGTGGCGAAGTCGAACGCAGGGATGCCGGAGCTGGTCGACCTGCGGGCGGTCTACCGAGCCGACCCCGCCACGATGGCGGAGGCGGGGCTTGACTTCAAGGCGGCTGGTGCGCGGATCATCGGCGCATGCTGCGGAAGCACGCCCGCTCATCTCAAGGCGATGGCGGAGGCGCTCACGGCGGTCGGCTAGGCAAGCGATTACGGCGCGACGATCGGGCGGACGATCGGTTGGCCACAGGCGTACCACTCGCCGACCCGAACCTCGCCACCCGGGATCTCAACGGAGTCGCCGGCACGTGCGACGACGCCGCCGGCCGGGTCGACAAGGGAAGGCTGACCGGCAACAACTCGGGTGGTGTACCCGTCGGGCCAATCGACGATGAGATGGCGGTTGTCGCTGTCAAACAGGCCGATGTCGGTTCCCAGGACTTCGAGGGTCCCGCGGATCAGCGAAGCCGGACACGCCACGGCCGTTGTCTCCGGGACGCGGGCATCACCGCAGGCGACTCCCACGAGGGCGGACGCGAGCGCGACTAGCGCGCAGGCAACCCGCCCGCTCAATGCCCGGGTTCGGCTTCCGGCAGCCGCTCGCCCGCCTCGATCCGCGTCGCTAGCCGGTTCTCAGCTGGCGTAAGCGGGCATGAGAACTTCGCCTGGTAGACGCACGACGGGTGGTAGGCGAGGTTGAAGTCGATCGCGTACGTGCCGTCCTCGTCCGGCTCGAGATCCAGATATCGCCCGGCGCCGTACGTCTCGCGGCCGCTCGTCTGGTCGAGGAACGGGACGAAGAGCGAGTCGCCCCGGCCACCGTCGAGCTGATACGCGGTCAGGCGTCGCGGCTCGCCGCCGAGCTCGAAGCTGAACGTTCCGGCGCGATGGGCCGGCCGCAGCTTGCCATCCGAGGTCGGAATCTCGAAGCTCGATGGCTCGTCGCCGGCGTACGGCTCCAGCTGAAGCCCCTCGACGGCGAGGTCCTCGTCAATCGGGAAGTAGGGCAAGCCCTCGAACGCCGCCCGCTCGTCCTCGGGGATCGGGCTGTTCGGTGACGACTTGAAGAACTCGTCCTTCTCCGCGCGGTAGCCGCCGATTGCGGCCCGGTACGAGTGCTCGTGGTGAGCGTGGGGGTCGTGGTCGTGGTCGGACGCCATCGCAGCTCCAATCGTGGCGGAGAGGGTGGGATTCGAACCCACGGATCTTTCGATCAACGGTTTTCAAGACCGCCGCATTCGACCGCTCTGCCACCTCTCCGCGGCGGAGGATACCGCGACGCGCGGTCGACCCTTTACTATGCGACCGGATTTTCCGGCAAATGACCGCGATACGAGCGTTTGGCACGCCCTGCGCGAGCCAACAAGGCCCAGCGAGCGTGAAGACGTGGTCGGATCCTGCCAGATGCCCGCCAGGTGAGCGGTTGGCAACAACGCCGGTGACGAACGCTCGCTGGGCGTGCATTTGCCGCTTTCGGCCAGGCGGCGGCGTTGGCGCCGGGGCGCTGCTGCTCAGCCAATGTCGTGGACCATCCAGACGTTCTGATCGTGGTAGGCCCCCTCGTCGCGGTTGCGATCGATGACAAGCGGCTGGGTCGCTGCCGGGATGACATACGAGCCGCTCTCAGGAAACGACATACCGGTCCACGACTCCCAGTCCGAGACGGAGCCGCGCATCGTCATCGACTCTGGCGCAGCCCGGACGAGCCGACCGCCCAGGCGCGCGTGGAGCCTGATCCACGGGTCGAACGGCAGCCCATCCGCTCGGGTCCACAGGGCATATCGCTCGATGGGGATGAGAGGGTTGCGGTCCTTCAAGGTCGGTCGGACGCAGGCGATCACGGCGCCGTACCCGACGGCGCGGGCGGCGGCCTGCATCGCCCCGACCATCGTCCCGGAGATACCTCCGCCGCGGAGGCCCGGTCGCACGACGATCTGCATCGCTCCCATGGTGTTCACGGGCCGCCCGACATCGTGGTCGGCGGCGCTCCGAATTACCTGGTCCTCCCAGCCGGTCGGCAGGCCGGCATCGGTCCCGTCCCGGGCCAGCGGCATGGCGTTGTTCGTCGCGACCATTTCGCCGTCGGCATCGAGCAGGACGAGCTGGAACTGCGGCCAGTCCGAGAAGCAGCGCCGAACAAGCCGTTTGCAACCGGGCTCTCATGCATGTACGCGGGCCAGGCTGCGCCGTTGAAGTGGTCGGAAGGGTCGACGAGGTCGGGCCGCTCGGCCAGCGACACGATCGAGCGGCCGTCGGGGATCGTCAGGCCGTGCGCCAGAAGGAGTTCTTCGGCGGTCTTCTCCGCCGGCTGGGTCACCTGCGCGGATCGGCCTTCTCGACGACGACCGTGCCTGCGATGAGGTCGTGCCAGCCGCGGCGGCGGGCGTCGATGAAGACCCAGACAAATCCCAGGTAGAAGACGGCGGCCGACACCCAGAAGCCGAGCAGCCGCACAAACGCCTGCGCGCCGGAGATCTTGCCGCCGTCGCTGTCCCGGACGACGTACAGGTGGAACGGCCGCATCCCCGGCGTCTGGCCGTTCTTCGCCCAGAAGTATGGGAAGTAGGCGAGCGTCACGAGTAGGACACCGATCACGTACAGCACGGTGCCGCCGACCGCGACGCCCGCCGTGACCGAGCTGGAGCGGCCGTTGGTCCCGGCGACCGCCACGAGCACGACGGACAGAGCGATCGTCATCAGGATCAGTATCACGGTGACGATGAGCCCATCGAGGATGTAGGCGAGGAATCGGCCGCCATGCGGGGCGAACTTGACGCCGGGTGCAGGCCCGACCTCCTCGGTCGGTGCCTCCCAGGAGACGATTGGCGTGGTCCGCTGCTCGGGCGGCGCAGCGGGCGCGGCGCCCGGTGCCGGCGCGGGGTCCGGTGCCAGCCCGGCGCCCGGATCGGACGGTGTCGTCATGACGGTCCCTCCTCGCTCCAGCCTCCCTCAGGCCGGTGCGGCGATCGCATCCAGCCCGAGGTACGGGCGGAGAACGTCCGGGACCATGATGCTCCCATCGGGCTGCTGGTACGTCTCGAGGATCGCGGCGACGGTTCGGGCAAGAGCCAACCCGGAGCCGTTGAGGGTGTGGACGAGCTCCGGCTTCGCTCCGGGCTCCGGCCGGTAGCGGATCGCCATCCGGCGCGCCTGGAAGTCGCGGAAGTTCGAGCAGGAGCTGACCTCGAGCCAGCGCTCGACGCCGGGTGCCCACACTTCGAGGTCGTACTTCTTAGCCTGGGTGAAGCCCATGTCGCGCGTCGCCATGAGGAGCACGCGGTAGGCCAGGCCCAGGCGCTGGAGGAGGATCTCCGCCCGCTCCGTCATCCACTCGAGCGCCGCCTCCGACTCGCCGGGCCGCTCGAACAGCACCATCTCGACCTTGTCGAACTGGTGGACTCGCAGAATGCCCCGCGTGTCCTTGCCCGCGGCGCCCGCCTCGCGTCGGAAGCAGGGCGAGTACGCGGCATAGCGAATCGGGAGGACATGGGCGTCGAGGATCTCGTCGCGGTGAAGATTCGTGACGGGGACCTCGGCGGTCGGGACCAGGTAGAGCTCGTCGCGGGTCACGACGTACATCTGGTCTTCCTTGTCCGGGATCTGGCCGGTGCCGGTGGCGGACGCAGTGTTGACGACGGCGGGCGGCCAGACTTCCGTCATACCGTTTTCGCGGGTGTGGACGTCGAGGAACCAGTTGATGAGCCCGCGCTGGAGCGCCGAGCCGGCGCCCTTGTAGACCGGGAAACCCGATCCAGCGATCTTGGCGCCGCGGGGGTTGTCGATGATGTCGAGCGCCTCGCCGAGCTCCCAGTGGGGCTTGCGGGTCCAGGTCGCGCCGCGCGGCGGGGCGTCGGCGCCGACCTCACCCTCCTTCGGCTGCTCGACCGGGAGGAGCTCACCCCAGGTCCGAACCGTGACGTTCGCCTCTTCGCCACCAATGGGCACCTCGGGGTCGGCGGGATTGGGAATTCGCAGGAGGAGATCCTCGACTTCGGCCTCGACGGTCGCGAGCTCCGCGTCGACGGCGGCGATCCGCTCGCCGGCGGCGGTCGAGGCGGCCTTCAGGTCAGCGACCTCGGGGCCGTTCGGTGAGGCGCCGCCCTTGATCGTCTCGCCGATCTGTTTCGAGGCCGTGTTGCGTTCAGCCTTGAGCGCGTCGCCCTCACCGAGCAGCGCACGTCGGCGAGCATCCAGCTCGAGCGCCCGATCGATGACCGCGGGGTCCTCGCCCTTGTCGATCGCCCCCTTGCGGACGGCGTCGGCATCCTCGCGCAGCCGCTGCAGCCCGACGCTCACGCGACACCTCCGACCGCTGTCGCCGCGGCTTCGCGCAGCCGGGCCACGACGAAGTCCCGATCGAGGCTGGCCAGAAGCCAGCCGGCTCGCGGACCATTCGTGCGGCCGAGGAAGGCGAGATAGAGGGCGCTGAAGGCGACCTTCGGCTCAAGGCCGAGTCCCGTCGCGGTCGCGAAGATCGCGTCCTGCCACGCATCGCCTGCCTCTGGTCGCCGCGCCTCGACCGCATCGGCGAGCGCCGTCAGGTACGCCCGCTGGCTGTCGTCCAGGGCAGCAGCCTCGCCTGGCAGCGCGTCCCGGCGAATCGTCAATCGCGCCCGTTCGGGTGCGTACGTCGCCAGCCAGCGTCGCGCCGCCCCGATCCGCTGCTCGAGGATCTCCCGCTCTCGATCGTTCAGCGGGCTCCCCTTCTCCGCCTCGATCCGCGACGCGACGTCGACGTTCGGGATCTGGACGAGGAGGGCGAGGTGGCCGAAGGCCGGCCGGAACAGGGCGGCCTCCGCCGCGACGTCCGCATCCGGGTCGAGGAGCGAGTAGCGGAATGTCGCATCGTAGCCTGGCGCGATCTCGCCCTTGACCTCGCGCCCGGCGGTGGCGGCGGCGAAGCGGTCGAACTCGTCGTAGAGCCGCGGGACGGCGTCGGTGCCGTCCGGGTCGAAATCGACCGCGTGGTTCGGCTTCGGGCGGAGGAAGAAGAAGCGGAGCTGCTCCGGGAGAATGACCTCGGCGATCTCGTGGGCGGCGGCGCCGCGACCCTTGGAGGTCGACATCTTCTTGCCGCCGATGTTGATGAACTCGTACGGGACGTTGAGCGGCGGCTCGCGCTCGAACACCTCGCGGGCGATCGCGTCCGAGCGGTCACGCGATCCGCCGGCGGTCGAGAGGTCCTTGCCCGACGGCTCGATCGTCACGCCGAAGAGGCTCCATTGGGCGGCCCATTCGAGGTTCCACGGCAGCTTGGCGCGTCCGCCGAAGGGCGACGTCCAGCCCGTATAGCCGCAGCCCGTCGCCCAGTCGACGAGGTTCGGCCGGCACTGGTACGCGACCCGCTGGCCGTCCCAGCCGGTGACGATCGTGGTCCCGATCTTGCCGCAGTTCTCACAGATGACGCTGAGCGGGTGCCAGGTGTCCGGATGCTGGACGTTGGCGACGCGCCGGTAGATCTCGCGGACGACGGCGGCCTTGTCGAGGGCCGTCCGGATAAACGGGTCCATGTCGCCCGTCGGATAGATCTCGCTCATCCAGTAGTAGCGATCGGGCCGGATCCCGAGGCCGTCGAAGATGTCGGTGAAGACTTTCGCGTGGTGGCGGGCGTACGAGGAATGCCCATCGGTCTCCTGGTCCGGAATGTGGGCGAGAGGCTTGCCCATCGCGTCGGCGACGGCGTCGGGTGTCAGGAGCGCCTGGGCGTCCATCGGATCCATGTCGTCCACGCCGTAGAGATACGTGATCTCGAGGCCGTGGGCACGCATGGCGCGGACGATGACGTCGAGGAGGACCGGGCCACGCAGGCTGCCGACGTGGACAGTCCCCGACGGTGTCTTCGAGTCGTTGATGACCTGCGGCCCGCTGACGCTAGCCGCAAGTTCATCCGCCCAGTCCATGGAGTCGCGTGCCTCCGGGGATCCTGCGCCGGGCGCCCCGGCGCCGATGAACTGCCTAAGAAATGCTGGTGATCTTGTAGGTGAAGTCGCCTGCGGGAACCTTGACGAGGACCTTCTCGCCCTTCTTCTTGCCCAGCAGGGCCCGCCCGACGGGGCTCTCGTTCGAGATCCGGCCCTCGGTCGGCTTGGCCTCGGTCGACCCGACGATCGTGAACGACTCCTTGCCGTCGTCGCTCTCGACCGCCACGGTCGACCCGATCTGGACGTGGTCGGTCGAGTGGTTCTCGTCGATGATCGTCGCGTTCTTGATCAGCGCCTGGAGCGTCTGGATCCGACCCTCGACGAACGCCTGCTCGTTCTTCGCGTCCTCGTATTCGGCGTTCTCGGACAGATCGCCGTGTTCCTTGGCGTCGTGGATCCGCTGGGCGACCTCAGGCCGCTTGACGCTCGTCATCTCGTCGAGCTCGGCACGGAGCTTCTCGAGGCCTTCTTTTGACAGGTAGGTGGGCTTGTTGTTCACGGGTGCGCCCCCTTCGGGACCAGTCGAGGATTCGACGGGTCATAGGGTCGAGATAAAGGAAAGAACTCCAGGTTCCGCGCGTGGGTTCGCGCGCCTGAAGTTCGACCGGCCGATAGCCTAGCGCGCGACGCTCAGGGTGTCAAAAAGGCAGAGGTACCAGTGGTGTTGCCGCCACGCGCTACTCCGCGAGCCGGACGAGGCGGCGCTTGATCCGCTGGAGCGAGCCGCGGTCGGGGAAGGCGACGAAGAGCGTGTCGTCACCGGCGATCGACCCCGCGACCTCGGGCCAGCGCGCGCGGTCCAGGGCGGCGGCGATCGCGTGAGCCGATCCCGGGAGCGTCCGCATCACGAGCAGCAACCCAGCCTCGTGGAACTCGACCGGCAGATCGGCGAGGAGCTTGCGGAGCCGATCCTCACCCGACGTCTCGGCCTCGATCAGCCGCGGCGGCAGTGCGTAGGCCTGGGTGCCCTCGCGGCTGACCTTGATCAGCCCCAGCTCGGCGACGTCGCGGCTGATCGTCGCCTGCGTCGTCCGAAACCCACGGTCGCGGAGTGCTCCCGCGAGCTCCTGTTGCGTCCGAATCGGGCGCTGGTCGACCAGGTCGCGGATCGCCCGCTGCCGAAGCTGCTTCATGACTTCCATCGGCATGTCCTCAACCGAGCCAGGTCACGAGGACGACGGCCGCGAGGATCACCCGGTAGACCACGAAGACGTCGGTCGATCGGCTGCGGAGAAAGCGCAACAGCACGGCAATGGCCACGAACCCCGAGACGAGCGCGGCAGCCATGCCGCCGAGGAGCGGCGCCAGCTGGACGACCGGGCCCGACTCCTCCGTGACGACCTTGTAGGTCTCGTAGGCCGCGGCCGCAGCCGTGATCGGTGTCGCCATGAGAAACGAGAAGCGCGCCGCCGACTCCCGATCCAGACCAGCGAACAGCCCGGCCGAGATCGAGATCCCCGACCGGCTGATGCCCGGCACGAGCGCGAGTGCCTGCGCCCCGCCGATCGCGAGCGCCTTGGGGAATGTCAGGTCGACCGCCAGCAGGCGGCGGGAACCCTGTCGCTCGGCGAGCCACAGGATGCCGCCGCCGACGACGAGCATCAGGGCCACGAGGCCGACTTCGCGGAACCGCTCCTCGACGAGATCGTTGAGAAGCACGCCGAGGATGAGCGCGGGCACCGTCGCCACGGCGATGAGCCATGCGAGCCGCCGATCCGGATCGCTCTCGAACGAGCGGTCGCGAATCGTCGCGAGCCCGGCCGGGATGAGCCGCAGCCAGTCGGACCGGAAGTAGACGAGGAGCGCGGCCAGTGTCCCGATGTGGAGCATCACGCTGAAGGCAAGCGACGTGATGAAGGGATCGTTCCAACCGGCCAGGTACGGAACGATGATGAGGTGACCGGACGACGAGACCGGCAGGAACTCGGTGAGTCCCTGCACGATCCCCATGATCACCGCCTGCGCGAACGTGTCCATCAGGGCGGCGGCCGCGTTCGGGCCTCAGCCCCTACCGAATGAACAGCGGGGCGAGAACGAGAGTGATGGTAGCCAAGAGCTTGACCAGGACGTGGAGTGACGGTCCTGCCGTGTCTTTGAACGGATCGCCGACCGTGTCGCCGACGACCGCCGCGGCGTGCGCCTCGGAGCCCTTGCCGAGGACATTGCCGTCGGCGTCCTTGAGGTTGCCGGACTCGATGTACTTTTTGGCGTTGTCCCACGCCCCGCCGCCGTTGTTCAGGACGGTCGCGAGCATGACGCCTGCGATCGTCCCGACCATGAGCATGCCCGCGACAGCCTCCGCGCCGAGGAGCAGGCCGACGACGATCGGCGTCGCGACGGCGACCACGCCCGGGGCGATCATCTCGCGCAGCGCGGCCTTGGTGGTGATGTCGACTACGCGCGCGTAGTCCGGGCGCTGGGTGTAGTCCATGATCCCGGGCATCTCGCGGAACTGGCGGCGGACCTCGACGATGATCGCCTGGGCCGTCGTGCCGACCGCGCGGATCGCGAGCGAGCTGAAGAAATAGACGAGCATCGCGCCGATGAGGCCCGCGATGAAGACTTCGACCTTGGCGAGGTCGACCGAGGTGAGCAACTCGCCCCCGCGGTTCGTCTGGATGAGGTTGACCTTGTCGATGTACGCGGAGAAGAGCAGGAACGCGGCCAGCGACGCCGACGCGATCGCGTAGCCCTTCGTCAGCGCCTTCGTCGTGTTTCCGACCGCATCGAGGCGGTCCGTGATCTCGCGTGCGCCGGCCTCGGCCCGGCTGAACTCGGCGATGCCGCCGGCGTTGTCGGTGATCGGGCCGAACGTATCCATCGCCAGGATGTATGCGGTCGTCATGAGCATCGCCATCGTGGCGACGGCGGTCCCGAAGATGCCGCCCACGTCGCGGCCCGCCTCGTTCACGATGCCGGCCTGGCTCCCGAGCCAGTGGCTGGCGAACAGGGCGATGCCGATCGTGATGGCGGTCAGGAACGTTGTCTCGTAGCCGACGGCCGTGCCGGAAATGATGTTGGTCGCGGGGCCCGTCCGCGACGCCTCGGCGATCTCGCGGACGGGGCGGAACGAACCGGCCGTGTAGTACTGCGTGATGTAGACGAAGGCGACGCTCGTGGCCAGGCCGACGACGCCGGCGCCGAAGAAGTAGAGCCAGACGGGTAGCCCGGACGGGGCGTTGCCGTTCGTCTGGAGCATCACGTTCGTCACGAGCAGCAGCGCCACGACAGAGAGGATCGTGGTGACCCAATAGCCGCGGTTCAGCATGTTCATCGGGTTCTCGTCTTCCTTGCCGCGAATGAAGAAGATCGCGACGATCGTCGAAAGCAACCCGAAGGCGCGCACCACGAGCGGGAAGAAGATCCACGCCGTCGGATTCGGCCAGTCCGCCGCGAGAGCGATCGTGTAGACCCCGACGCCCAGGATCATCGCGCCGATGTTCTCGGCCGCCGTGGACTCGAACAGGTCCGCTCCGCGGCCGGCGCAGTCGCCGACGTTGTCGCCGACGAGGTCCGCAACGACACCCGCGTTCCGCGGGTCGTCTTCCGGGATGCCCTTCTCGACCTTGCCGACGAGATCCGAGCCGACGTCGGCTGCTTTGGTGTAGATCCCGCCACCGAGCTGGGCGAACAGAGCGACGAACGAGGCGCCGAAGCCGAAGCCGACGATCAGGAACGGCGCGTCATGTATGGCCTGCCCGTCGCCGAGGCCACCGAAGAGGCTGAAGATGCCGTAGACGCCGAGCAGCGACAGGGCCACGACAAGGAAGCCCGAAACGGCTCCGCCGCGCATCGCCACCTGGACCGCCTCGACGAGGCTGCGGCGCGCGGCGGCTGCCGTGCGGACGTTCGCCTTGACGCTGATGTACATGCCGATGATGCCGGAGGCCATCGAGCAGGCCGCCCCGACGAGGAACGCCAGGCCGGTCCGCCAGCCGAGGTCGAGCCCGAAGACCTTGGTGTCTGCCACGTCCGCGCCCTCGAAGATCGTGATGACGGCGGCGATGACCACTGCCCCCACGATCGCCAGGATCCCGATCGTCGTGTACTGGCGCCGGATGAACGCGACGGCCCCTTCGAAGATAGTGCCGGCCACGTCCTCCATCTCCTTCGTGCCCGTGTCGCGCGACAGCACGTCACGGGCGAGGTAGATCGCGAAGAGCACGGCGATGATGCCCGCCGGCAGGATGATCATCTGGAGTGCAGCGGCGGCATCCATCAGGGTCTGCGGGTCCTCCTCATGCGAGTCGCGCCCGAGGCATGGCCGCGCGCGAGGTCCGGCGCGGGTTCCGGGATCAACGACCGTTGGGCGGGGCGGCCTGGGCGACTTGTGCTGGGAGTTTTCAGGCCGCGGGCGAGTGTATCAAGGCGGAATCCACTGGGTCAAACACAGCCGCCGACGCGGTTATGCAACCGACGGGCGGCGGCCCGGCACGGCTCGAGCAGGCGGATTCCACGCCTGCGGAGGCACGGGCCGCGGGCGGGGTCCCCACCACCTATACTGCCGAACTTGTGACCAGAAGACCCGCCCTTGGGTGTCTTTTCGAGATCGTCGAGACGCCCGTACTGACACTCATCATTTTTTTTTGTCATCCAGACTTTCGTCGCCCAGCCGTATCAGATCCGCCAGCAGTCGATGGAAACGACCCTGCTACCCGACCAGTACGTCCTCGTCGACAAGCTGACGCCTCGGTTCGACACCTACAAGCGCGGCGACATCGTGGTCTTCATGCCGCCCGACGGCTGGGCCCGCGACGACCCGCCGACCCCGTACATCAAGCGAGTGATCGGTATCGGGGGCGACACGATCGAGATCCGCGACGGCATGGCCCTCGTCAACGGCATCGAGCTCTTTGAGCCGTATGTCTTCAAGGAGGACGATGGCACGACCCAGGAGACCGAGGATCCGCTCCAGATGGAGAAATGGATCGTGCCGGAGGGGGAGCTGTTCCTCATGGGCGATCACCGCAAGATGTCGGCCGACTCCCGTGAGTTCGGCCCGGTCGAGGTCGACAAGGTGATCGGGCGCGCCTGGCTTCGCTACTGGCCGATCAACACCCTGTCGATCCTGCCAACGCCAGAACATCCGGAGCTTCAGTCGCCGGCGCCGTGAACCTCGCTCTCGCAGGCCTGGCCTGCGTCGTCGTGGCGGGGGCGGTTGTCGCGGTCTCAGCTCGCGAGGCCCGGGCGGCGCTGCTCGGACTCTTGGTCGCGCTTCTTGGAGCGTCGCTCGTCGCCGACCCGCTGCCCGGCCCGTTGCCGATCGCCGCGCGGCTCGCTTCCGCGTTTCTCGCCTGCCGGCTCATCGCCGTCGTGATCCGCGACCTTGACGAGCCGACGAGCGGTTCGCGTCTCGGCTGGCCGGTTGAGGCTCTCGCCGCCGCCGCCGCGGCGGTGATCGGCTTCGGGACGCACGGCCTCGGGGCGCCAGGAGAAGGACCGGCCGAGGCCCAGGCCGCCGGGTTCGCCGTCGGTGTCCTGGCAGCGTCGCCGATCGTCTCCAGCCGCGATGTCTTCCGGCTCGGGATCGGAGCGATCCTGCTGCTTCTCGGCGGCCTCCTCGTCCGACAGGGCCTGGGCGGCACGCCCTCGGAGCTTGAGCAACTGGTGACGAGCGGCCTCGTCGTCGGGCTCGGCGGGGCCGTCGGAGTCATCATCGCCGGGGCTCGAGCCGCGGTCGGAAGTCTCGTTGTCAGCGACCGGCCGGCGCGCGACGCTCCGCGTGAAGGCCGGCACCTGCGGCCGTGACGATCCTGCCGTTCCTTGTCATCACGTTCGGCGCCGGAGCCGCCTCGCTCCTCACCCGCCGCAATGGGCCGCTGTCGACGGCGATCGGGATCGGGGGTCTTGCCGCTGCCGTGATCGCGGCCGGAATGATTACGGCCGACGACGGGCTGCCGATGGGCGGCGCCGAGCTGATCGGCTCGGCCTATCTTCGGCTGTTCGTGCTGTTCGGGTCGATCGTCGCGCTCCTCCTCGCCGTCCTCGGGCTCGCCACGACGTCCCACCGGTACACCCCGGGCGTGCTGCTCGGCGGCATCGGAGCGGCCGGCCTGGCGCTGGCGATGCCCGACGCGCGGATCGCTGTCATCGCGGCGACTGCGGGCGGGCTCCTCGGCATCCTCGTGACGATCGTCCCGCCCGCGACAGCTCGCGGCGTCGTCGTCGCCGGTCGCGAGTTGCGGGCGCTGGCCATTGCGGGCGTGCTGGCGATCCTCGCCGCGGCCTGGATCGCGCGGCCGCTCGAGGCGCTGGCGGCGGAGCCCGCCGTGTTCGGTCTCGCCTACCTCGGTTTCGCCATCGCGGTGGCGATCCGGTTCGGTGCGATCCCGTTCCACTTCTGGGCGGCCCGTCTCGCCGATGCCGCTCCGGAGGTCACCCTGCCGATGCTCATGGCCTGGAGCCCGGCGGCCTTCGCGGTCGTCGCCCTCGCCTGGGCCGATCAATCGGTGGCGCCGCTCATCCTCCCGTTGGGCGTCGAGCGATCGCTCATCGTCGCGGTCGGCGTCGTGAGCGTGATCCTTGGCTCGTTAGCCGCCTGGATCCAGGACGACCTCGAGCATGTCGTCGGCTACACGATCATTGCCGATGCAGGCATCGCGATCCTCGGACTCGCGGCGCTCAATCCGGCGGCCTGGGAGCCAGCCAGGACGTGGGTCATCGTCTTCGTCATGGTCCGCAGCGCGTTTGCCGCCTGGGCCGTTGCCGTCCGCGGCGCGTTCGGGACGCGGCGGATCGCTCAGCTGAACGGCTGGGTGCTTCGGGCGCCGGTCCTCGCGGTCTCCTTCGGGCTCATCGTCATCGCCGCGGTCAGCTGGCCGGGCCTCGTCGGGTGGGAGTCGCGGGCCACCCTCATCGACCTGACCCTCGACGGCCCGTTCCTGGCTTTGGTCACGGCCGGCGTGCTGATGCAGATCGTTGTCTTCGGGCGGCTGCTGTACGTCGGTTTGAGCCGGCCGTCGCAGGCGGTCGCCGGCGGCCTCAGCGAGCGTCCGCTGTGGCCGGGTTCGATTCCAGCACGGCCGATGGTCGGGCGGACCGGCACGGAGCGAGCGTTCGAGCGAACGAGCCATGCTCTGCGCGCGGGCCTCGACATCGCGAGGGTCGTGCCGGCGGCTCTGCGAGAGAACAGCACGCTGATCGCGGCGCTCCTCGTGCTGGTGTTGTCCGGTTTGTCGCTGGGCGTGGCGTCAGGTGGCCTCGGGGTTCCCGAGGCGGCGCGCGCCGTGCCGGGCCAGGAGCCGGGGCCCGGCCCGGTCGAGAGCGAGCCGCCTCCCAGCGAGTCGCCTCCCAGCGAACCGCCCGCCACCGCCACGCCCCCGACTGAGACGGGATCCCCGTCCGCCTCGGGGTCGCCCTTGCCGGTTGGCTCGGCTGCGCCCGGGCCGAGTGCGTCGGCGCCGCCATCGCCGTGAACCTGGCGGAACCCTCACCCCATAGCGCAGGTGAAGGCCTATTCCTCGGGGGCGAGCGCCCAGCGATCGATCTCCCGCCCGTAGTCGATGAGCTCGTCCGGTTCGAACCAGAGCGCGAGCTCCGTCGCCGCGGTGTCGGCGCCGTCGGAGGCGTGGATGAGGTTCTGGGCCGTCTCGAGGGCAAAGTCGCCGCGGATCGTGCCTGGCGCCGCCTCGCGCGGCCGCGTCGCTCCCACCATCAAGCGGACGACGGCGATGGCGTTCGGTCCCTCGAAGGCGGCGGCCACGAGTGGGCTCGACGTGATGAACTCCACGAGGCCAGCGAAAAACTGCTTCTCGCGGTGAACCGCGTAGTGGCGTTCGGCGAGGTCACGGTCCACCGCGACCATCTTCAGGCCGACGAGCTTCAGGCCCCGCTCCTCGAACCGGGCGAGGATGCGTCCGACGAGAAGGCGCTGGACGCCATCCGGCTTGACGACGACGAGAGTGCGTTCGTTCACGAATCCTCCTGGGGATCGGTTTGGTCCTGGTCGATCGGTTCGCCGTCCGTCTCGGAGGGCTCCGGGGCGTCCTGAGCGGTGGGCTCCGGGGCGTCCTGAGCGGTGGGCCCCGGGGCGTCCTCAGCGGTGGGCTCCGGGGCGTCCTGAGCGGCGGGCTCCGGGGCGTCCTCGAAGGGCTCCGTCGAGGGCTCGGGCGACGGCTCCGGCGACCGATCGTCCGAGCGGCGTTCCAGGCCGATCGCGGCGACCGCCGCCGCGTAGTCACGAATCGCCTCTGCCTCGTGCCCGACGATCCGATGGGCGTCGCCACGAACCAGGGCGAGAACGGGCTCCGATCGGCCGGCGATCAGGTCCAGGACGGCCGGCGCCAGAGACGGGGCGGCTCGCATGGCAAGGGCCAGGCCGGCGGCCGCCTGCCCCGGTCGGTCGGCCTCGAGCGCTGCGCGGGCGCGGGCGAGCAACTCCGCGGAGTCGGGCAGGGCCGGGGCGACCGTGGCATGGTCCGCGTCCCAGAGGCCCGGGCCGGACAGATCCGATGGCGCGGCCGGCTCGACCTCCGCGGACGAGGCATCCATTTCCGAGTCCGACGTTTCGACGGACCAGTCGGGCGGGAGCGCCCCCAGATCCGAAAAGAGCGTCCCGGCCGGCTCGAGGGGCCCGCCCGTGTCGACCGGCCAGATTGAGCTGCGCGGCATCCCGGCGAAGATCGCGTCGAGCAGGCCCTCACTCGCCGCCAGCGCCCGGCCGGCCAGCCGCCGAGCCTCGCCGGGCCGGCCGAGATGTGACTGCATCTCGGCGGCGATGACGAGCGCGAGCACGTCCTCCGGATCGCCCTCGAGATAGGCTGCCGCGGCATCGCCGGCGCCCGCGAGGTCACCCGTCCGCCAGCGGACCTCGGCGAGGTCGCGGATCCCCTGGTCGTCGAGGCTATTCCGCCCGGCCATGGATTCGAGCTCCGCTCGGGCAAGGCCGAGCGAGCCGAGGCGGAGATGAAGTCGGGCGAGGACGAGATCGGCCGCCCGTTCGTCGGAATCCTGGTTCACCGGCTCCTCGGCGATCGTCACGCGGGCAGGCGCAGGCGGCGCTCGAGGCCGCGCGCGTAGCGGGCGGGGGCGACGACCGCCAGCCTGAGGCCCTCGTCGCGGAAGAGCTCGCCGGCCAGCCGCCCGACTTCCGCCGCGTCGACGGCCGCGACTGCAGCGAGCGCCTCCTCCAGCGTCAAGACCTTGTCGTGGAGCGCCTCCTGGCCGCCGATCCACGATGCGACATGGCGCGTCTCGTCCATCCGCAGCTCCAGGCCACCGGACAGGTACGCCTTGGCCTTGTCGAGCTCCTCCTGCGGGACAGGCTCGTCGCGGAGCTTCACGAGCTCGACGAGGATCGCCTCGAGAGCCGCCGGCAGGCGATCCGGATCGACGCCGGCCGAGATCTCGAAGGCGCCGGCGTCGGCGTAGTCGACGAGACCTGACGATACGTCGTAGGCGAGGCCGAGCTCCTCCCGGACGGAGAGGAAGAGGCGGCTCGACATCCCGTCGCCAAGCACGGCGTTGAGCACCGACAGCGCCCACGCATCAGGATGGTCGCGGCGCAGGCCGGGAACCCCGAGCACGAGCTGCGCCTGCGAGGCGTCGCGCCGCGCCCCGAAGAGGAAGCGCTTGCCGGCCGGCAGGGTCGGCGCCGCGGAGTAGCCCGGGATCTTGCCGTTGCCCGTGCCGAAGGCGCCACCCGCCAGGGCAAGCGCCTCTTCGTGGCCGACGTCGCCGGCGAGTGCGACGACGGTGTTCGCCGGGCGGTACATCGTCCGCCAGAAGTCGCGGATCGTCGCCGCTGGGAGCGCCCGGATCCCCGCCTCGTCGCCGCAGATCTCGCGGCCGAGCGGGCCGTCCCCGAACATAGCCTGCTGGAAGAGGATCTGCGCGTATTCGGCCGGGTCGTCGAGGTACGAGCGGATCTCCTCCACGATCACGGCCCGCTCGCCTTCGATCTCGTCGTCGGCGAGGCGCGGCCGGACGATCAGTTCGCCCAGGACGTCCATCGCGCGCGTCGCCGCGCGCCGCGGGACGCGGACCCAGTAGACCGTCGACTCGCGGTCGGTTGCCGCGTTGAACGACCCGCCCACGCCCTCGATCGCCTCGGAGATTGCTCGCGTCGAGGGAAACCGGGCCGTCCCCTTGAACGTGATGTGCTCCATGAAGTGCGCGACGCCGGCCTCCGCGGGCGTCTCGAGGCGCGAGCCGGCGAGGACGTACGCCGCAATGGAGACCGAACGCGCGCCGGGGAGCCGGGCACTGATGACGCGCGGCCCTGATGGCAGCGCGGTCCGTTCGAACATTGCGGCCGATGGTACATGAAGGACGGACGAGGCCGACTCCGCGGCCGGCCTCGGACTGGTCGGATGGGGACCTAGAGGAACGTCGTGCTAACCCACGCCTGTGTGAAGTACACGACGAAGGCGATAGCGACCGCCCACAGGAGCGGATGGATGTCGGTGATCTTGCCCCGGACGACCTTGATCAAGACGTACGAGATGAACCCCGCCCCGATCCCGACCGTGATGCTGAAGGTCAGGGGCATGAGGATCAAGGTCAGGAGGGCGGGAATGCCTTCCTCGACGTTGCCGAAGTCGATGTCCCGGATGAGCGTGAACATCAGATAGCCGACGAGGATGAGGACAGGAGCGGTGGCGTTGAACGGGACGAGCGGCGCCAGGGGCGTCACGAAGATCGCGACAAGGAACAGGAGTCCCGTAACGATCGACGCAAAGCCCGTTCGACCGCCCTCAGCGACGCCGGCCGCGCTCTCGATGTAGCTCGTGTTCGAGCTGATCCCCGCCGCGCCTCCGACCACCGCGCCGGCCGAGTCCACGATGAGCAGGGGACCGATCTGCGGGACGCGTCCTTCCTCGTCCGTCAGGCCAGCCTGCTCGGCGATGGCGGTCGCGGTGCCCATCGTGTCGAAGAAGTCGGCCAGCATGATCGTGAAGATCACGAGAATCGCCGTGAGTGCGCCGAGTGACCACACGTTCGTCACGTCGAACTGGCCGATCGTGGAGAAGTCCGGCGCCAGGGCGATCCCACCTTCCGGGACCGCAGTCACCCCGACGAGGAATGCGACGATCGATGTGACGACGATGCTGATCAACAGGGCGGCAGGGACACGTCGTACAAACAGGACGATCGTGAGAACGAGTCCGAAGATCGTGACCCACTCACTGACGGTGTTCGGGAAGTTGAATTCGACCGGTACCGGACCGGTTCCCACCGGGCGGGTGACGAGCCCACCGTCGACCAGTCCGATGAATAGGATGAACAGACCGATACCAACGCCGATCGCCCGCTTGAGCGAAAGCGGCACCGCATTCATCACGGCCTCGCGAAGTCCGACGAGGACGAGAACGAGGATCGCCAGGCCCTCTAGGACGATCACGCCCATTGCGCCCTGCCAACTCAGGCCGAGGCCGCCCTGGTCGATCGGACCCGCAAGGTAGAAGGCCACGATGCCGTTGATTCCGAGACCCGCCGCCAACGCGATCGGAACGTTCGCGAAGATGCCCATGGCGATCGTCAGGAGTCCGGCCACCAATGCCGTCGCCGCTGCAGCGGCTGCAACTGGGATTCCGGCCGCGCTCAGGATGGATGGGTTGACGACAATGATGTAGGCCATGACCAGGAACGTGGTCAAACCGGCCTTGGCCTCCGTTGCGAGGTTCGTACCGCGTTCCTCGAACCGGAAGTAGTCGGCTATCGCGTTACCGCTCGGGGCGGGACGCGGCGAGGTACCTTCAACGTCCACTCGGTTCCCTTCCTCCAGCCTACGTGACACGCCGGAGCGCGACGGCTCGGACCGCATCACTCACCGCGGCCGCCGATTCCCTCCCGCGGCGACCATCGGACCGGCTCGCTCGGCATCCCGGTCCGGACCTTCCTGGCCGGCCCTCTCCGGCCGGCTCCGATCTCGCTACTCGACTTCGCGGGCGTCTAGGCCGAGCAGCTCCATCTGGACGAAACCGCTGGTATCGAACTCCAGCTGGTGCGGGGCGTGACGCGACTCGTCGTCCGACGAGGTCATCGGGGCGTACTCGATGATGACCCGCTCATCACCCTGGACGAGGGTGTAGACGAGGAGCTGATCGGGACGGGTCTCGAACTCGAGGTGCTCGAAGGAATCGATGTTCAGGGTGATCGCGATCGGCGTGAAGTAGGTCGACGTCTCCGGCTCGTCGAAAACGATCCGCTCGACCCAGCCGGTGCCGTGCGCGACGAGGTCGCGACCGCGGAGGAAGCGGTAGGACACCGTCTGCTTGAGCGTCGGCCGGAGCAGGTTCTGCATGTCGGCGCGGCTCGTGACTACGCCCTGGTTGACGAAGAACTTGGCAGGCGTGGCGCTCGACACAGTGGGCTCCTGGCACGGGCGTAACGGCTCGGCCGATGGTACCCCACCAAGGGCCCGGCCCGAGCGCCCTCCGCGCCGGGTCGGGCCGCAGATTCTCGCCTAGACGTCCTTGATCAGCCAGACATCGCCGGCGGAGCTGCGGCCGCGCGAGCCGCGGTCGCGGGCCGGCCGGCCACGCCGCGTATGATCCCGCCATGCTGCTCGCCGTCGACATCGGCAACACGAATATCACCCTCGGGCTGTTCAAGGCAGGTGCGCTGACCGCGACGCGCCGAGCGGCGACGCACGCCCGGGCGAGCGCTGATGAGCTCGAGCTGCTGCTCGACAGCCTGCTTCGCCTCGACGAGGCCTCGTTCGCCGACGTCTCGGCGATCGCCTGCGCCTCCGTCGTCCCAAACCTCACGACCGGCATCGAGACGATCGCCGCCCGCCGAGAGCGGCCGCTCGTCGTCGCGAGTGCGGGTACCGTGCCGCTCGCCATCCGGACGGACCGCCCCCAAGAGGTCGGTGCCGACCGGCTCGTCAACGCTTTGGCCGCCGCGCGGCTCCATGGGACGCCCGCCGTCGTCGTCGATTTCGGGACCGCCACGACGCTCGACTGCGTTGCGGCCGACGGTGCCTACGTCGGCGGCGCGATCGCGCCTGGCCTCGAGCTCGGACTTGAGGCGCTGGCCGCGCGGACGGCGAAACTCCCCCGGATCGAGCTCCGGACGCCCGACCGGGCGATCGGGCGCGACACTGTCAGCGCGATGCAGTCCGGAACGATCTTCGGCTACCAGGCCCTGGCCACGGGATTGCTCAGCCGCGTTCGCCGCGAGCTCGCCGATGCGGCGGGCGTCGACCCGGCCGACGTCAAGGCCATCCTGACCGGCGGCCTGTCGGCCGCGCCGTGGGCGCGAGCCCTCGACGGGATCGATGCGATCGACCCGGATCTCACCCTCAAGGGCCTGGCGATCCTCCATGCCGAGGTGAGCGGCGGCGAGCCGCTCGAACTCGGGCTGCTGCGATGACCGGACGCCTCGCTGGCCGGCTCGTCGCGCTCGGCGTGACCGGCTCGATCGCGGCGTACAAGTCCGTCGAGCTGCTTCGGCTGCTGCAGGCGGAGGGTGCCGACGTCGTCGTCCTTCTCTCACCGGCGGCGACCCGGTTCGTCGCCCCCCTCACGTTCGATGCGCTGAGCCGGCACGCGTCGGAATCGGATCTCCTGTCTCTCCTGCCGGACGGACGGATCGGACACATCGTGGCCGCGGACACCGCCGACGCCATCGTGGTCGCCCCGGCGACCGCCCACTGGCTCGGCGCGATGGCCCACGGCCTCGCGGGCGACACGGTCACGGCAACGGCCCTCGCTTCGGGCGCCCCCGTCGTCGTCGCGCCGGCGATGGACGGCGACATGTGGTCGCATCCCGCGACGCAGGAGAATGTCCGCCGGCTACGCGACGACTTCGGCTACACGATCGTCGAGCCGGACTCCGGGCCGCTCGCGTCCGGGCAGGTCAGCGTCGGGCGATTGGCGGAGCTGCCGCGGATCGTCAATGCGGTGGTCGAGGCCGTCGGGCAGCGCCCAGTCCGGGCACCGGATCCGGCGGATCGCCCGCCCCGGATCGAGTCGCCGCGCGAGGCGGACCTCACCGGCCGCCGGATCCTAGTCACGGCCGGTGGCACCGCCGAGCCGATCGATCCGGTCCGGTTCATCGGCAACCGATCGAGCGGCAAGATGGGCGCCGCGGTGGCCGAAGCCGCGATCGAGCGCGGCGCGAGGGTGACGCTCGTCGTCGGCCACTTCACCGCCGCGCTGCCGAGCAACGCCGCCATCGTCCGGGTCGAGACGACCGCCGAGATGCGGGACGCGGTTCTCGACATCCTCGACTCGTCGGATGTCCTCGTGATGGCCGCGGCCGTCGCCGATTTCCGTCCGAAGCGGACCGCGGCCACGAAGCTGCCCCGGGGCGAAGGCCTGACGATCGACCTCGAGCCGACCGAGGACATCCTCGCCGGCGCGGCAGCGGCCGCCCGGGCTCCCGGTTCTCGGACCCCGCGGCCGATTCTCGTCGGATTCGCGGCCGAGACGGGCTCCCTCGAGCGGGCCGCGGATAAGCTCCGCCGCAAGGGGGTCGATCTCCTCGTCGCCAACGACGTCTCCGCGGCCGGTTCGGGCTTCGGGACCGACACGAACCAGGTCACGATCCTCGACGCTGACGGCGGGGAGCAGGCGCTCCCGCTCCTGTCCAAGCGCGCTGTCGCGGACATTCTCCTCGATCGCGTCGCGCGGGCGCTGGACGAGCGTGACGCCGCCGCGCAGACTGAACCGATGCGACAGGAGATCGGCCGATGAGCGCCACCCCCTCCCCCACCCCGGACGCCGTCCGTCGCCTGAACGTCACCGACATCGCCAAGATGTACGCCGACGGCGAGCGGATCGCGATGCTGACCGCCTACGACTACCCGACGGCGAAGCTCCTCGACGAGGCGGGCATCCCGTTCCTGCTCGTCGGCGACTCGCTCGGCCGGGCGATGCTCGGCTACGAGAACGAGCTGAGCGTGTCGATGGAGGACATGCTCCATCACGCCGCGGCCGTCACCCGCGGCGCGCGCCACGCCCTCGTCGTCGGCGACATGCCGTTCCTGTCGTACGCAACCCCGGAGGATGCAGTCCGGAACGCCGGTCGGTTCGTCCACGATGCCGGCGTCCAGGCAGTCAAGGTGGAAGGTGGCGTCCGAAGCGGGCGCGTGATCGAGACGCTCGTCAAGGCCGGGATCCCGGTCATGGGCCACATCGGGCTCACGCCGCAGTCGGCGAACGCGATCGGCAAGTTCCGGGTTCAGGGCAAGAGCCGCGAGCAGGCCCGGGCGCTGCTCCACGATGCCCTGGCGGTCCAGGAGGCGGGCGCCTTCTCGATCGTCCTCGAGCTGGTACCCGAGCAACTCGCGGCGGCAATCACCGAGCGCCTCCGCATCCCGACGATCGGGATCGGTGCGGGACCCGGCTGCAGCGGCCAGGTCCAGATCATCAACGACCTGCTCGGTCTCGATACGTGGCAACCGAAACACGCCAGGCCGTACGTCAACCTGCGCGAGACGATCCTCGGGGCCGTCCGGGCGTACGCCGCGGATGTCGCGACGGGCTCGTTCCCGGGCCCGGAGCAGACAGTTCGAATGGACGACAGCGTCCTCGACGAGGTTCTTGGACGATCAACCCTCGATGCGTCACCGGGCACGGAAGACGCCGACATCCCCGCCGGCGGGATCCCGCTCGACCGCGATCTCTAATCCTCGGGCGAATGGCGTCGCAGAGCTCCGCCTTCGACCTCGGAGGGCTGGCACCAGCATGACGGGGAACTCTTGGCAGTTTCGCGACGCGTGACAAGAGTCCTTCGCACCCGCGCGGACTTGCGCGAGGCACTCGCGGAGGTTCCGCGGCCCATCGGGCTGGTCCCGACGATGGGCTGGCTCCACGACGGGCATCGCTCGCTCATGCAGCGGGCGCGAGCCGATAACGCCTCGACGATCGCAACGATCTTCGTCAACCCGCGCCAGTTCAACGAGGCCGCCGACTACCAGCGTTATCCGCGCAACGAGGCCCGGGATCTCGCCATCGCCGAAGAGGCGGGCCTCGACCTCGTGTTCGCCCCGCCGGTCGAGGAGATCTACCTGCCGGGGTTCGACACGACGGTGTCGGTCGGGGCGGTCGCTGCCCCCCTCGAGGGCGCCGCTCGTCCCGGCCACTTCGACGGTGTCGCCACCGTAGTCGCGATCCTGTTCGACCTCGTCGGCGCCGACCGGGCCTACTTCGGCCAGAAGGACGCCCAGCAGGTGATGGTGATTCGCCAGATGGCCCGCGACCTCGCGATCCCGACCGAGGTCATCGCCTGCCCGACGGTCCGCGAGCCGGACGGCCTGGCACTGTCCTCGCGGAACGTCCATCTCTCGCCCGATGAGCGCGCCGCGGCCCCGGTTCTCCGTCGGGCGCTGCTTGCCGCGCGAGGCCGCTGGGAAGCCGGCGAGCGATCCGGCGACCGACTGAGAACGGCGATGCTCGAGGTGCTCGCCGAGGAGCCTCTCGCAAAGCCCGATTACGTCTCGGTCGCCGACGGCCTGATGCTGGCCGAGCTCGACCGGGTGGTCGGACCGGCGCTCCTTTCGCTCGCGGTCCGGTTCGGCCAGACGCGACTCATCGACAACGAGGTGCTCGCGGACGAGTAGCCCAAGCCGCCGTCGCCGGCGCGGTGCCGCGGATCCGAAGGTTGCCAAATGCACGCCAAGCGGGCGTTCGTCAAGGAATCCGTGTCAGGTGCCCGCCACGGCAGCATTTGACAGGAATCGGCCGAGACGCGCGCTGGAGTGCGGCGACCTCGCATGTCAGCCCTTGACGTACGCTCACCCGGCGGTCATTTGACAGAAAGTCGGACCGAAGGAGCCGCCAGGGGCCGACCGAAGGGCGCCCGCCATTGCGGCAAGGATTCAGGGGAATCATCGCTGGTCGCCGGCCGAGGGGGACCGTACGGTCACGGCATGGACACTGAAGATTGGGATTGGCGGGGGGCCGCGGCCGTAGCGGTCGTGGTGGTCGTGCTCCTTTTCGGAGCAGCTCTCTACATGGGCGGGCAGACGTCCACGATCCTCTCGAACGTCGGCAACGCGGTCGGCGCAGGAACTGAGGGCGGCGACCCGGCAAGCGGGCAACAAGACGTCGGAGCTCCCGTCGACGAGGGCCAGCAGGTCGCCGATGCCGCCGGCGCAGCGGGCGAAGCCGCCCCGGAGTTGCTGATCATTCGGACGGGCCAGCTCGAGATCGAGGTGGCGGACCTGGCCGTGGCCGTCGCCACCGCCCGGACCCGGGTGCTCGCCGTCGGTGGCTACATCAGCGCATCGGACGAGACCGCGTCCGACGAGCAGGCGAGCGCATCGGCCGTCTACCGAATCCCGGCCGACCGTTGGGACGAGGCGCTCGACGGGATTCGTGGCCTCGCATCAGAGGTCCACGCCCAACAGGTCGAGACGGAGGCCGTGACGGCCCAGGTGGTCGACCTCGGAGCACGGATCACGAACCTCCGCGCGAGCGAGGCGGCGCTCCAGGGAATCATGGGCCAGGCGACGAAGATCACCGACGTCCTCGCCGTCCAGACCGAGCTGACGACGGTGCGCGGCGAGATCGAGCGGCTCGTTGCCGAGAAGGCGCTTCTCGAGGAGCGCGCGGCGTACGGGACCCTGACCGTCGTATTCAGCCTGCCGGCGACGCCGGCGACCGAGGAGGTCCGGCGGGGCTGGGATCCGGCGACCGACGCTGATCGGGCGACGGGCACGCTGATCAGCCTTGGTCAGGCAGCGGCATCTAGCGCAATCTGGCTCGGGATCGTCGGGTTGCCGGTCGCTATCGTTCTTCTCGTCGTGGTCGGCTTGTTCTGGCGGGTCGCCCGGTTGGTGTCCCGGAGAGTGACGGTCGCGCCGGACCCGTCCTGACCGCCGCTCTTAGGTCCGGATCGCGGGCTCGCGGGCGACCTGCAGGATGCCGTCGATGTCGAGGTGATCGGCGACAAGGGCCTTGATCAGGGCGATCTTCTCGCGGTCGGCGGCATGGGTCTTGACGAGAAGGTCGTGCACCTCGGAGGCGACGACGTAGGTGTCCTCGGACACGAGGGTCGCGAAGATGTCGGCTTCCCGGATGGCATCGAGAACGGACGGGCGCGGCCGGTAGCCGCCGGTGAGGACGAGCCCGACCGCGGCGCCCTCATGGCCGGCGACCGACGCCGCTCCCTCGTTCGTCGCCGCGGCCGCGATCGCCGCGATCCGAGCGGCCACGGCAGCGTTCGCCGTCCGGAGTCGCTCGGCGAAATGGGCGGTCGTCAGGGTGAGGATCACGTCCTCCCGATCGCCCGGCACGATGACGAGCGTGCCTGGCCCAACCCGCTCGAGCATGTGGCCGGCCTCCATCGCCCCGATCGCGACGCCGTCGATCACCCGGTCGAGATCGGGTCCCGGGTGGATCGTCTCGCCGTGGACGCCCTCGAGGATCATCGCGAGCGTCGGGTTGGATAGGATCGGCCGGACCGGGAGGACGCCGAGGAGCGGGATGGCGTGGCGTCCGAGGCCGCGCTCGAGGACCTTGGCGATGCCCGGCTGAGCGTCGAGATCGACCTTGTTGACGATCGCCCCCGCGACTTCCACCCCGTGGGCGGCGAAGAGCGACGCGTTCAGCACGATCTCGTCGATGGGGCGGCCGACGCCGCCCTCGCTGATGATCACCGCCGGGGTGCCGAGCATCGAGGCGACGACCGCATTCGACAGGCCGATGACCGCCCCGACGCCGGCGTGGCCGGTCCCCTCGATCAGTAGCATCTCGTGGTCGCGGAATGTGGCGTGTGCCGCCCGGACATTGGCCCCGAGGTCCTCGACGACGCGGCCCGCGATGTAGTCCTTCGTGAAGCCGCGGGGGATGTGGACCGGGCTCATGACCGAGTACGGCTCGGCCAGGCCGAAGACCGTCTTCATCAGGACCGCGTCCTCGTCGGCCGGCTCGCCGTCCTCGATGACGGTGCGTTGACCGACGGGCTTGAAGAATCCGGTGTGAAGCCCCGATCGGGCGAACCCGTCGACCAGCCCGAGCGCCGCCGTCGTCTTGCCGCGGTTCTGGCCCGTCGCGGCTAGGTACAGCTGACGCACGGAGGCGGTGACTCTAGCCGCGAGCGGTCGTCTTGCGCTCGATCAGCGCGATCGCGTCCTTCAGGCGCCCGACGGTCTCGGCGTCGATCGCATCGGGTTCGAGATAGGGGCCCAGTCGCTCCATGATGTCGGAGACGAGGCCGAGGAACACGCTCGCGTCGGCCACGAAGAACTGGGGCTCGTTGTTGTAGCGGACGAGCGTCAGGCGGCCCTGGAGGACGCGGCGCTCCTCGACGTGGGCGACCTGGGTAGCGAAGTTGTGGCCCTGAATCCCATCGGGGTTGTTGAGGAAGTTCAGGGCATTGTCGATCGCCAGCCCGAACCGGGCGCGCCAGGCGACGAGGCGCTCGTGAACCTCGGACGGGATGCGGACCTCCGCGACCTCGTCGAAGACCTCAGGGGCGACGGTCAACAGCCCGACCAGCGTCGTTCCCGCGCGCGGCCCAAGCATCACCTGGAGGCTCCGTTCGAGGGTGAAGACCTCGGAGTCGAAGCGCGGGCTGGTGATGACGTCGGTCAGGAGGTCCTCGACGTTGTCGAGGATCCCGGGCTCCGCCACCGCGTTCGCGAGGTGGAGGATCTCCTCCTTGAACAGGAACTTCTCTTCGTGATCGAGCATGCGGCGGATGGTAGCACCGCACTTGGCCGCAGCCGCCTCCTGAATCGAACGGCCCCGGTCGATTAACCGAGGCCGTCGTCCGATCGGTTGGGGGGCCTACGGGTAGAGGCCGCGCATCGACGTCGCGTCGGCGACGCGCTGGACGGCGAGCAGGTAGGCGGCCGTGCGCATATCGATCTCGTCGCGCTGGGCGATCGCGAGCGTTTCCTGGAACGCCTTGACCATGATCTCCTTGAGCTTGGAGTTGACTACGCTCTCGCTCCAGTGGTCGCGGTTGAGGTCCTGGACCCACTCGAAGTAGCTGACCGTCACGCCGCCGGCGTTGCACAGGATGTCGGGGATCATGAAGACGCCGCGCTGGAACATCTGCTGGTCCGCCTCGGGCGTCGTCGGGCCGTTGGCCGCTTCGGCGACGATGCGGGCCTTGATGTTCCCGGCATTCCGGGCGGTGATCTGGTTCTCGAGGGCGGCCGGGATCAGGATGTCGCAGTCGACCTCGAGGACGGCCGCGTTGCTGATGTCCTGCGCGCCGGGCAAGCCCTGGACGGTCCCGTGCTCCTTCTTCCAGCCGTTGACGCGGCCGATGTCGAGACCGTCGGGGTTGTAAATGCCGCCGGTCGAATCGGAGACCGCGACGACCGTCGCGCCCTCGTCGGTGATCAGCCGGGCAGCGATCGCGCCGGCGTTGCCGAAACCCTGGATCGAGACGCGGGCGCGGGTGATGTCCATGCCGATCTCGCGAACGGCCTCAAGGATGCAGTAGACGGTTCCGCGTGCCGTGGCCTCATTCCGGCCCTCCGACCCGCCGAGGCTGATCGGCTTGCCCGTCACGACACCCGGCACCGTGTAGCCCACGTGCATCGAGTAGGTGTCCATCATCCAGGCCATGATCTGGGCGTTCGTGTTGACGTCCGGGGCCGGGATGTCCTTCTCGGGGCCGATGAGGACCTCGATCTCGGTGAAGAACCGGCGGGTCAGCGCCTCGAGCTCCTTCTGACTGAGCTTCTTCGGGTCGACGATGACGCCGCCCTTTCCGCCGCCGTACGGGA
>Ga0184623_10000153_pt1 | contig 27845 bp, 13 predicted proteins | sample PLM1_100_b1_FD_133138 | JGI IMG/M metagenome (GOLD analysis project Ga0184623, IMG submission 133138) | Groundwater sediment microbial communities from an aquifer in East River, Colorado, USA - PLM1_100_b1 | ecosystem: Environmental > Terrestrial > Soil > Riparian zone | place: USA: East River... | reverse complement strand
TCGATGGGCTCCTTCCCACCGCCCGGGAAGTCCGCCGCGAGGCGCTCGGCCACCTCGCGGCTCTGCGTGCCGTCGGGGAGCACGCGGTAGTCGATGTCGCCGAAGTTGACCCGGAGGAACGGGGCGCCGAGCAGAGCCAGCAGCGGTACGACGACGGGCACGACAGCGACCGGCCGTCGCATCACCGCGGCCGCGAACCGGAACCACGTCCCGGGCGATTTCGGGCGGTGCCGGCCGCGCCGCGCTCTCCTGCGCAGCGGCACCCTGAGCGCGTCAACCCGATGTCCGAGCACCGCCAGTAGAGCCGGCAGAGCCGTCAGCGCCGCCAGCACGGCCAAAGCTGTGACAGCGATCCCCGCGATGGCCATCGAACGGAAATAGACCTGCGGGAAGAGGAACAGGCAGGCCAGCGCGCTCGCGACGATGAGCCCCGAGGTGAGCACCGCGCGCCCGGCGCTGGCCACCGTGCGGGCGACCGCCTCCTCGACGGCGGGCTGCTCGCGTAGTTCTTCCCGGAACCGGGTGACCACGAGCAGCGCATAGTCCACCGCCAGCCCCAGCCCGAGCATGCTCACGACGTTCACCGAGAACACCGACACATCCGTGACCAGCGCCAACGCCCGGAGGATGGCGAACGCTCCCGTGATGACCAGGGCGCCGGTGATGACAGGGAGCACCGCTGCGACGACGCCGCCGATGAGGACGAGGAGGAGCAGCAGAAGTGCCGGCAACGACAGCAGTTCGGCCCGCCGGATGTCGCTCTCGACCCGCTTGTTGATGTCATTCGAGACCGCGATCCGGCCGCCGACCTCGACCCGGTAGCCCGCGGGGGGCACGGAGAGCTGTTCCCGGATCCGCTCGTACGCCTTCCCGCGGGCGGAGTCGTCCGTGCCGGCGAGGGTGAACACGACGGCGACGCTCCTGCGGTCGGCGGAGACGAGCCGCGCAGACCTGGTCGACCAGGGCGTGGCGACGTCCCGGAACGTCGCGCGAGGCAGCTCGGCGACGGCGCCGTCGACCGCGCGCCGGTACTCGGGGTCGGCGGCGGTGCGATCGCGGCTCGTATAGACGGCCACCACGTCGGCACTGTCGCGCGGAAGTCGCTCGTCCAGGATCTGCCCGGCCTGCCCGGACTCGCTACCGGGATCGCCGAACCCGCTGCCGGCCAGGTCACCGAAGACGCCCGCCCCCCAGATGGACGCCGCGGCCAGCACGGCCAGCGCGGCCGCCAGCACCGCGTGTCGCCGCCGGTACAGCGCCCTGCCGAGGGTGCCCAACATCCGAATGTGTCCGCCTCTCCAACCGTCCCACCGGTACGGACCGGGCGGCCGACGGGAGAAATACGCGCGCTGTCTCGGTATCAATGCCGGCGCGGCGGCTGTCCGGAACACATCCACGAGGCCTCGAAACGGAGCAGCCATGCCGGATCCATTGCAGACCGCGTCCACGCTGGTGGGGATCGCACAGGCGCGCGCCTTCGCGCAGCCCCGAGGTGGCTTTGCCTACCTGCGCCGGGGCGAGGACGTCGAGGCCACGCTGACGTTCGCTGAGCTCGACCGGCAGGCCCGTGCGGTCGCCTTCGAGCTGAGCCGGACCGCGGAGCCCGGCACGCGGGCGGTCCTGCAGTACCCGCCAGGGCTGGATTTCATCGTCGGCTTCTTCGGCTGTCTGTACGCCGGGCTGGTGGCAGTGCCCACGGCGCCGCTGTCCAGCAGTCGTGGTGACGCCGCGGCCACCGCCCGGTCGCGATCCGTCGTCCGTAACTGCACGCCGCAACTCCTCCTCTCCACCGGCGAGTTCCTCGACCGGATGCCGGCGGAGTTGCGCCGGGCCGGTGACCTCGCCGGGCTGCGCGCTGTCGCCACCGACCGGGTCGACGTCGCGGCAGCGGACCGCTGGTGGCCACCCGCCACCGGCCCGGACGACGTGGCCTACCTGCAGTACTCGTCCGGGTCCACAGGTTCCCCGAAGGGCGTCGTGCTGACCCACCGCAGCGTGCTGCACAACCTTGGCGTCATCCGGGACCTCGGTGGATTCGGCCCGACGTCGGTCGGTGTGCTGTGGCTGCCGATGTTCCACGACATGGGCCTTGTCGCCGGTGCGCTGATGCCCGTGTTCTCCGGTGGCCGGGCGAAGCTGATGTCCCCGGTCGCGTTCCTGCAACGCCCGGCGACGTGGCTCTCCGCCATCAGCGGCGAGGAGGACGTGACCTCTGCGGCGCCCAACTTCGCGTACGAGCTGTGTGCCCAGCGGGTTACCGAGACGCAGCGGGCCAAACTGGACCTGCGGGGCTGGCGGCTCGCCATCGTCGGTGCCGAACGGGTCCGTGCGGCCACCCTGGAGCGCTTCGCCGGGGTCTTCGGGCCGAGCGGATTCCGGGCCGAGTCGTTCCTGCCGTCATACGGCCTGGCCGAGGCGACGCTGCTGGTCAGCGGCGGGCCGGCGGGGCGCCGACCGGTAGTGCGTCACGTGGATCGCGAGGCCCTGGCCCGGGACCTGCTGGTGTCGGCGAAGGCGGGCGGCGAGACGGTCGCGCTGGTGGGCAGCGGCAAGGTGCGGCCCGGTCTGCGGGTCACAGTGGTCGCCCCGGAGACCCTCCAGCCGTGCCGGCCGGGGGAGATCGGCGAGATCTGTGTCGCCGGTGAGAGCGTCGGGTCCGGCTACTGGAACGCGCCGCACGCCACCGGCGAGGCGTTCGGGCAGTCGGTCAACGGTGCGCGCGCGCCGTTCCTGCGCACCGGTGACCTCGGTGCCGTCGTCGACGGCGAGTTGTTCGTCAGCGGGCGGCGCAAGGACCTGATCATCGTCGACGGCCGTAATCACTACCCGTCCGATCTGGAGGCCACCGCTGAGGGGGCCCATCCGGCGCTACGGCCGGGCTGCTGCGCCGTCGTGCCGGTCGACGACGGGGAACGGGAACGCATCGTCGTACTGGTCGAGCTCAGCTCGGCCGCGCTGCGCGCCAAGGCGCCGCCCGGTGACCACGACGGCACGTTCGGGCGGCGCTCCCGCACCGAGCAGGTCGCCACCTGCGTCCGCCGCGCGCTGTCCGCCGCCCACGGCCTGTCCGTGGACGAGGTCGTGCTGCTGCGCCCCGGCAGCCTGCCGTTCACCAGCAGCGGCAAGTTGCAGCACTTCGCGTGCAAGGCCCGCTACGAGGCCGGGCAGTTCGATCGCTACCGCGTCGACATCTCTGGCGGGGAGCCGGACGCGGCGGACGGGGTGGCGGTATGAGCGGCGTGCGTCCGGATCGCGAGATGGTGCGGACCTGGCTGATCAAGTCGGTTGCCGTCGCGGTGGGCATGGCTCCCGAGGAGATCGACCCGACCTTGCCGTTCTCCGACTTCGGGCTGACGTCGAGCCAGGCCATCAGCATGTCGGGAGAGCTGGAGGAGTGGCTGGACCGCGACCTGTCGCCCACCCTGCTCTACACGTACCCGACGATCGACAGCCTCGCCACCGCCCTGGCCGACGGCGCGACGGCGGCGGTGACCAGCGGCGGCGCGCCGACCCTCACTGCTGACCCGGCCGGTGACGATCTTGTCGCCGTGGTCGGCATCGGCTGCCGGTTCCCGGGCGGTGCCGACACGCCCGCGCGGTTCTGGGACAACCTGCTCGCCGGCACCGACGCCGCCCGCGACGTGCCCACCGACCGCTGGGACGCGGACGACTACTACGACCCGGACCCGGGCGCGTCCGGCACGGCGTACACGCGGCGCGGCGCGTTCCTCGGTGACGTCGCCGGTTTCGACGCCCACTTCTTCGGCATCCCCCCGGCGGAGGCGCTCCGGATGGACCCGCAGCAGCGCCTGCTTCTGGAGGTGACCTGGACTGCTCTGGAGGACGCCGGCCTCGCGCCGGACGGGCTCCGAGGCAGCCGCACCGGCGTGTTCGTCGGGATGATGGCGAGCCAGGAGTACGGGCGGTTGCAGACCGACCGCGACGGTTCCACCTGCCTCGACGATCCGTACTTCGGCTACGGCCTCGCTCCCAGCGTGGCGGCCGGACGGCTCTCCTACGTCCTCGACCTGCGCGGACCGAGCCTGTGCGTCGACACGGCGTGCTCGTCGTCCCTGCTGTCCGTGCACCTCGCCGCGGCGAGCCTGCGCCGCGGCGAGTGCGAGCTCGCCGTCGCCGGCGGCGTGAGCGCTGTGCTGCACCCCGCCGCCATAGTTCAGGCCTGCCGGTCCCGGATGCTCGCCCCCGACGGCCGCTGCAAGTCCTTCGACGCGGCGGCCGACGGCTACGTGATGGGGGAGGGCTGCGGCGTTGTCATCCTTGAGCGGTTGCGTGATGCCGCCACGAACGGTCACCGGATTCTTGCCGTGGTGCGCGGGTCCGCGGTCGGCCAGGACGGGCGCAGCAACGGCATGACCGCGCCGAGCCTTCCCGCCCAGGTTCAGGTCATCCGCGACGCGCTGGCGGCCGCGGGCGCCGCTCCGAACGAGGTCGACTACGTCGAGGCGCACGGATCCGGGACCTCGCTCGGCGACGCCATCGAGCTGACCGCGCTGGAGGAGGTCTTCGGTGGCGGCCGCGATCCGCAGCGCCCGCTCGTGGTGGGGGCGGTGAAGAGCGGACTCGGGCACCTGCTCGGCGCGGCGGGCATCGCCGGCCTGATCAAGACCGTCCTCGCCCTGCGCCACCGGCACATCCCCCCGAACGTGCACCTCGATCGGCCCAACGCGGCGGTCGACTGGCAGGACGGCGAGGTGCTGCTGCCCCGGCAGCCGACCGAGTGGCCGGATCCCGGCCGCGCCCGGCTGGCGGGTGTCAGCTCGTTCGGCTGGTCCGGGACCAACGTGCACCTACTGCTGGAGGAGGCACCCCCGCCCGAGCCGACCCCTGCGGGCAGGGAGTGGCAACTGCTCCCACTGAGCGCGCGTAGCGGAACCGCGCTCGCCCGCAGCGCCGCCGCGCTACACGACGCCCTCGGTGACGGGTCCGGCGTCGACCTCGCGGACGTGGCGCATACGTTGCAGTCCGGGCGGGCCGCGTTGGAGCACCGCACGGCCATCGTCTGCCGCGACGTGGACGACGCGCTGGTGCGGCTGCGGGAGGTGGCCGACGGCGCCGCCTCGACGCACCGGGTCGGACCAGGCGCCATGGCCGGGCCGGTCTTCCTCTTCCCCGGCACCGGCGACCAGTACGTCGGGATGGGGCGCGAGCTTTACCGGGACGAACCGGTGTTCCGCCGCACTGTCGACGACTGCGCCGCGATCCTGCGCCCGATCCTGGGCACCGACCTCCGCGACGTGCTCTACCCGGTAGGAGCCGCACCGGCCGCCATACCGGACCTGGCCGCTCTGCTGGGCCGTCGCACTGAGCAGGCGGGACCCGGCGACGAGCTGGCCACCCGCACGGATCTCGCGCACTGCGCCGTGTTCTCCGTCGAGTACGCGCTGGCCCAGCTGTTGCAGTCGTGGGGCGTGCGGCCCTCCGCGGTGCTGGGGTACAGCTTGGGCGAGTACGTCGCCGCCTGCGTCGCGGGCGTGTTCCCCCTCGCCGACGCGCTGCGCGTCGTCGCGGGGCGCGCCCGGCTGATCGGCGGGCTGCCGGAGGGCGCGATGGTGGCCGTGCCGCTGCCCGCGTCGGCCGTCGAGGCGGCCCTGCCTGCGGGCGTGTCGGTGGCCGCGACCGGTGGACCCGCGATGACGGTGGTCGCGGGGCCACTCGAGCCGATCGAGGCGTTCGAGCGGTCCCTGGACGGCCGGGACGTGGCCCACATGCGCGTCGACACCGGCCACCCGCTGCACACCCCGCATCTGGAGCCAGTCCGGGCGGAAGTAGCCGAGCTGGTGGCGAGCGCCGAGCTGAGCGACCCGACGGTCACCTTCGTCTCCACGGCGACCGGCGGCGAGATCTCCGCGGAGCTGGTCCGTGATCCCGCCTACTGGGCGGCGCAGATGTGCCGTCCGATCCGCTTCGACCAGGCCGTGACGGCGCTCGGCGGCGGGCCGTCGGTACTCCTGGAGCTCGGGCCTGGGCAGACGCTCACCAGCCTCGCCACGCAGATCCTCGCGGACCGGCAGCGGCACGACGTTCTCCCGGTGCCCACGCTGCGGCCGGCGTCCGCGGTGGGCCAGGGCGGCGACCGCGAACACCTGCTCGCCGCCGTGGCTCGGTACTGGATGTGCGGTGGCGAGGTGGAGTGGCCACGGCTGCACGACTCGCAGCCCCGGCGCACGCTGCCGCTGCCGACATACCCCTTCGAGCACGTGCGGTACTGGCCGGACCCGCTACCCGGCGCGGACGTCCCGCAGGCGCTCCCGGCCCGCCGCCGCGGCGGCGACCGCGCTGATGTCGCCGACTGGTTCTCGGCGCCGGTCTGGTCCTCGCCACCCGTGGTTCTGCCCCCGGCCGACCCCGCGGGCACGGCCTGGCTGGTGTTCACCGACGGCTCGCCGCTCGCCGACGCGGTGACCGACCGGCTGCGGACGCGTGGCGCCGAGGTGGTGAGCGTGCGGCCGGGCGGCGCGTTCCGCCAGGCCGGCCCCGACGCCTACACGATCGAGCCCGCCAGCGGCCCGGACCACGACGCCCTGTTCGCGCACCTGCGCGACGTGGATCGGTTCCCGGCTCATGTGGTGCACGCGTGGTCGCTGGCGTCCGCCGAGCCCGACCAGGGCTGGGACAGCGGCTTCTTCAGCCTCATGCACACGCTGCGCGCCGCCGGCCGGTCGTCCGCGGGGCGCCGCCTCCAGCTGGATGTCCTTTCGAGCGGCATTCACGACGTCCTCGGTGACGAGGAGACCTGCCCGGAGAAGGCGACCGTCCTCGGGCTGTGCCGCACGGCGGAGCAGGAGCTGCCGACCGTGCGCTGCCGCAGCATCGATGTCACCACGGCCGACGCCGCGGACCCGAGGCCGGGGGCGGTGGCGGACCGATTGATGCGGGAGCTGTGCACGCCGACCGGCGACCGCTACGTCGCCTTCCGGGGCCGGCGCCGGTGGATCTCCAGTTGGGAGAAGGTGCGGATCGATCCGGCCGGCCCCGGGCAGGTGTGGCGGGACGGTGGCGCCTACCTCATCACCGGCGGATTCGGCGGTCTCGGCCTCGCCCTCGCCCGCCAGCTCGCCGAACGGCACCGGGTACGGCTCGCTCTGCTCGGCCGCTCGCCGTTGCCCGAACGGGAGCGCTGGGACGACGACGCGGCGCTGGCCGACGACGGGGTGCGGGAACGGATCGCCGCGGTCCGCGAGCTCGAACGGCTCGGCTGCGAAGTGCTGCCGGTGTCCGCCGACGTCGCCGATCCGGAGCAGCTCGCCGCGGCGATCGCGACGGTGAAGGCCCGGTTCCACCGCATCGACGGGGTGCTGCACGCCGCCGGGGTGCCGGCTGGGGGCCTGCTCCAGCTCAAGACCCGCTCGGAGGCCGAGACGGTGTTGCGTCCGAAGGTCGCCGGCACGCTCGCCCTGCACCGGCTGCTGCGCGACGAGCCGCCGGACTTCTTCGCCGCTTTCTCCTCGGCCGTGGTCGCCCTCGGCGGGCTCGGCGAGAGCGACTACTGCGCGGCGAACTGGTTCCTGGACGCCTTCGCCCGGCACGCCCGCCGCAGCGGCTTCCCGATGACGGCGGTCGACTGGGGCCCCTGGCGCCGCGACTCCTGGACAACGGGTCGGTCGGAGACCGCCGCGCTCGACGACCGGGTACGGCAGTTGCGCCAAACGCACGGCATCCGCGACGACGAGGGCTTCGACGCGCTCACCCGCGCCCTGGCGACCGGCGTTCCGCAGCTACTCGTCGCGCCCCTGGACCTGCCGGCACTCGCGGCGTGGTGGGACGAGGTGTCCGCCGAGCTGACCTCGGCGCCCGTAGCCGCGCACCGGGCGTACCCGCGGCCGCAGTTGCGCACGCCGTACGTGGGGCCGCGGACCGACCTCGAACGGCAGGTCGCCGACGTGTGGCGGCGTCACCTCGGGCTCGACCGGGTGGGCGTCGACGACCAGTTCTTCGAGCTCGGGGGCACGTCGCTGGTCGGCCTCGGCATCGTGGCGGCGCTGGAGAAGGAGAACGGTATTTCCCTGTCCGCCGCGGATGTCTTTGAAGCACCGACACCGGCATCGCTCGCCTCGCTCATCGCGGCACGGCAGGCCGGCGCCGAAGCCGGACTCGTCACGCAGCGACACGCCGGCGCCCAATCCCAGGGCCGACGCGGCGAGCAACGCCGCCGCCTGGCCGCCGCCCGCCGATCCCGCGCGGAACACCGAGGAGAGCAATGAGCATCGAACCGGCCGACGACGCCTCCACACGGGTCGCGATCATCGGAATGGGTGGGCGCTTTCCGGGCGCCCGGGACGTGGACGAGTTCTGGCGCAACCTCTGTGCCGGCGTGGAGTCCATCACCCGTTTCACCGACGACGAGCTCGCGGCCGCCGGTGTCAGCGCCGACGAGCTCTCCGACCCCAGCTACGTCAAGGCCGGCGCGGTGCTCGACGGCATCGAGTTGTTCGACGCCGACTTCTTCGGGATGACGCCGCGGGAGGCCCAACTCGTCGACCCGCAACAGCGGCTCTTCCTGGAAACGGCGTGGACCGCGATGGAGTCCGCCGGCCTCGATCCGTCCACATACGACGGTTCGGTGGGCGTCTTCGCCGGGTCCGCGCTGAGCACCTACCTGCTGCACAACCTCGGCCCGAGCGCCGAGGTTCGGCAGACGGCGAGCCCCATCCAGGTGGTGCTCGGCAACGACAAGGACTCGATGAGCACCCGGACCGCGTACGCATTCGACCTGCGCGGCCCCAGCTACTCGATCCAGAGCTACTGCTCGACATCGCTCGTCGCGGTCGCCGCGGCCTGCACCAGCCTGGTCGGCGGCGAGTGCGACGTCGCGCTCGCCGGCGGCGCGGCCATCAGCGTGCCGCACCGGATCGGCTACCGCTACCAGGAGGGCGGCATCGCCTCGCCCGACGGACGGTGCCGCGCGTTCGACGCCGACGCGAAGGGCGCGCCGCTGGGCAACGGCGTCGGCGTCGTCGTGCTCAAGCGGCTCGATGACGCGCTCGCCGACGGCGACCACATCTCCGCCGTGATCCGGGGCTGGGCGGTCAACAACGACGGCTCGCTCAAGGTCGGCTACACGGCGCCCGGGGTACGCGGCCAGGCCGGCGTCATCACCGAGGCGCTGGCCAACGCGGACGTCGACCCGGTCACCGTCGACTACATCGAGGCCCACGGCACCGGCACCGCGCTGGGAGACGCGGCCGAGTTCGCGGCCTTGACCGGCGCCTTCGCGTCAGTCACCGACCACGGGCGGTGCGCGCTCGGATCGGTGAAGACCAACGTCGGCCACCTCGACCGTGCCGCCGGCGTGACCGGTCTGATCAAGACCGCGCTCGCACTCGAGCACCGGACGCTTCCACCCACGCTGCACTTCCGCCGGGCGAACCCGCAGATCGACCTGGACCGCAGCCCGTTCCGCGTGGTGACCGAGCTGACCTCCTGGGCCGCCAACGGGCGTCCTCGTCGCGCCGGGGTCAGCGCCTTCGGGATCGGGGGCACCAACGCCCACATCGTCCTGGAAGAGGCGCCGGAGCGTGTAGCTGTTGCGGCGCCATCCGGCCGCCCGCACCTCCTGGTTCTCTCCGCCCGCACTGCCGCGGCCGCCGACGCGCGGGTCCGCGACCTCGCCGACCACCTCGACGAGCACCCCGACGCCGACCTCGCCGACGTCGCGCACACGCTCCGGGTCGGCCGCAGGGAGTTCGAGCACCGCCGCGCCCTCGTCGTCAACGGGAGCGGCGACGCGCAGGCGGTACTGCGCGATCCGACGTCGGCCAGGTTGCTGCGCGGCGGTGACCCGCGGCCGGGACGCCCCGTCGGGCTGATCTTTTCCGGGGTGGGGGAGCAGTACCCCGGCGTGGCGGCGAGCCTGTACCGCTCGGAGCCGGTGTTCCGGGAGGTGCTCGACGAGTGCTGCGAGCTGCTCGAGCCGCTGCTCGGGAGGGACCTGCGCGAACTGCTGGTCAGCGACGGCAGCACCGAGCGACCGGACGGCGGGATGGACCTGCGGGCACTGCTGGGCCGGGGCGGCCCGGCGGGCGGCGAGGACCGGCCGGAGGCCGCGCTCCTGGCCTCCACAGCGGTCGCTCAACCGGCGATGTTCGTCGTCGAGTACGCGCTCGCGCGGCTACTCGACTCGTGGGGCGTGCGGCCGGACGCGATGGCCGGGTACAGCCTCGGGGAGTATGTCGCCGCGACGCTGGCCGGCGTGCTGTCCTGGCCGGACGCGCTGCGCCTGGTGGCTTACCGGGCCAGGCTCATCGACGGGCTGCCCGCCGGCGCGATGGTCGGCGTGCCGCTGTCCGAGGAGGAGCTGGCGCCGCTGCTGGGCCCGGACCTCGACATCGCGGCGGTGAACGCGCCACGGCTCTGCGTCGTGGCCGGCCCCGTCGAGGCGGTCGCCCGGCTGGAGGCGCGGCTCGCCGACCGCGATGTCGCCTTCCGCCGCCTGCAGACCACCCACGCCTTCCACTCTCGCGCGCTCACCGCGGTCGCGGACGCGTTGACGGACTGGATCCAGGAGAACGTGGCGCTGTCGGCGCCCCGGCAGCGGTACCTGTCGACGTTGACAGGGACGTGGATCCGAAACGAGGAGGCAACTGATCCGGGGTACTGGGCGCGGCACATGTGCGCGCCGGTGCGGTTCGCGGACGTGGCGGCGGAGTTGTTGGCGGATCCGGATCGGGTGTTGGTGGAGGTCGGTCCTGGTCAGTCGTTGGGCGCGTTCGTGCGGCAGCATCCCGGGTGCGCGCCGGAGCGGATGGGCCTGGTGGTGCCGACATTGCCGGGCGCGCACGAGCTGAGGGACGCCGCCGGTGCGGTGCACGGCGCGGTGGCCCGGTTGTGGTTGGCCGGGGTGTCGTTGGACTGGGTGGCGTATTCGGGGCCGGGGCGGCGGCGGGTTCCGCTGCCGACGTATCCGTTCCAGCGCGAGCGGTACTGGATCGACGCACCCCGCAGCGGAGCGCCGGTCGCCCTCGCCGCGCCCCCGGCGCCGCCGGCCGAGCCCGGGAAGCGACCGCTGGCGCAGTGGTTCGCGGCCCCGCGCTGGGATTCCGTCGACGCTCCCGCTGACGCGAACCCGGTTGGCCCGTTCCTGCTCTTCGCCGACACGGCCCCGCTGGGTAACGCTCTGGGAGACCGGCTCGCCGGCCGCGGTCCGTGTGTCGTCGTCCGTCCCGGCGGACGCTTCGAGGAGTTGGTCGACGGCACCTTCGTGCTGCGGCCGGACGAGACCGACGACTACACGCGGCTGGTGGAGATTCTCGCGGCGCGCGGCCAGCTGCCGCGGACGGTGGCCCATCTGTGGACCGTCACCGGCCCGGACGCCGACCCCACGGCGGCCGAGACCGTACGGCGGCAGCGGCGGCTCGGCTTCGACAGCCTCAGCCGGCTCGCCCCCACGCTGGCGGCGCACGCCGAGCACGAGGTGTCGATCGTCGTGGTCACCGACCACCTCCACGACCTGGACGGCTCCGAGGAGCTGGCGCCGGGCAAGGCCGGCGTCCTCGCTGCGTGCCTGGTGATCCCCCAGGAATACCCGACGCTGTCGTGCCGCAGCGTCGACCTCGCCGGGTCGTTCGCCGACGGCCCCGGTCTGCTCGACGGGATCGAGCGGGAGCTGTCGGCGCCCGGCAACGGTGAGGTCGTCGCCCTCCGCGCCGGCGTCCGTCACGTGCGGACGTACGGGCCGGCCCCTGATGCGGCGGCGCCGCTCGCCCTGCGCGAGGGCGGCGTCTATCTGCTGACCGGTGGGCTCGGCGGGGTCGGGCTAACACTCGCCGACCACCTCGCCCGCACGATCGGCCGGCCGCGGCTGGTACTTACCGGCCGGCGCGGCCTGCCGCCGCGGGAAACCTGGCCCCTGCTGGTGGAGACCGAGCCGGACTCCGCGACCACCCGTCGCGTCCGTCGCGTCCTCGCGCTCGAAGAGCTCGGCGCCGAGGTGCTCGTGCTCGCCGCCGACGCGGCCGACCCGGACGCGATGGGCCGCGCCGTCGAGGAGGTCATTGACCGCTTCGGCGTGGTGCACGGCGTCATCCACGGCGCCGGGGTGACCGCGCCCGAGGAGTTCCAGCCCCTGGAGGCGCTCACGGCGGCCAGTGTGGACAGGCACTTCACTGCGAAGGTCGACAGCCTGCTCGCCCTCGACCGGGCACTGGCCGGCCAGCACCTGGACTTCTGCGTCCTGCAGTCGTCGATGTCGGCCGTCCTGGGTGGCATCGGCTTCGCGGCCTACGCGGCGGCGAACTCGGTGCTGGACGCGTTCGCCGGCTTCCGCGCCCGCACGGGCGCCCGCTGGGTCAGCGTCGACTGGGACACCTGGCAGTCCACCTCAGGGCCGGTCGCGCGGACCGGCGTCGGTGCGTCGATGACGCGCTTCTCGATGACCACCGAGGAAGGCCTCGCCGCCTTCGGCCGCGCGCTCGCCACGCCCGCTCACCAGCTCGCGGTCTCCACCGGTGACCTCGACGCCCGGCTGCGGCAGTGGGTGGCCGGCCGGGGCGTCGACCCGGACGCCTGCCCGCGCGCCACGGCCGACCTGTTCCCGCGGCCGGATTTGGCGGAGCTCTACGTCCGTCCCCGGACCGGACACGAGCGGCGGCTTGCCGCGATGTGGCAGGAGACCCTCGGCCTGGAGCGGGTGGGGCTCAACGACAACTTCTTCGACCTTGGCGGGACCTCGCTCATGGGTCTGCAGCTGCTGCGCCGGGTCAGCCAGGAGTACGGCCGGTCGCTGCCCGCCGTCGCGCTGTTCGAGGCACCGACCGTCGCCGCGCTGACCCGGTTCCTCAACGCCGACGACACCGACGACACCGGGGACGGGACGCTAGCGGAACTGGAGCGGCGGCGCGACGCCACGCGCCAGGCTGTGGGCGCGGGCGACATCGCCATCATCGGCATGGCCGGCCGGTTCCCGGGCGCCCGCGACGTCGAGGAGTTCTGGCGCAACCTGCGTGAAGGCGTCGAGTCCATCAGCTTCTTCACCGAGGAGGAGCTGATCGCCGCCGGCGTGCCGGCCGAGCAGGTCCGCCAGGAGAACTACGTGAAGGCCCGCCCGGTACTCGACGGCGCCGACCGCTTCGACGCCGGCTTCTTCGGCTACAGCCCGCGGGAGGCGGAGCTCACTGACCCCCAGCACCGGGTCTTCCTGGAATGCGCCTGGCACGCGCTTGAGCACGCCGGCTACGCACCGCGTTCCTACCCGGGTCAGGTCGGCGTCTTCGCCGGCACCAACATCAGCACCTACCTGCGCGCCCTCTACGAGGCCGGGGCCCTGGACGACCAGGTCAGCGACTACCAGGCGGTGATCGGCAACGACAAGGACGCCCTGACCACGACGGTCTCCTACAAGCTCGACCTCACCGGCCCCAGCCTCGCGGTGCAGACCTTCTGCTCCACGTCGCTCGTCGCGGTCCACCTGGCCGTGCAGAGCCTGCGCGGCGGCGAGTGCGACATGGCGCTGGCCGGTGGCGTGTCGATCCGTGTGCCGGACCGCATCGGCCACCTCTACACCGAGGGCGGCATGGAGTCGCCGGACGGGCACGTCCGCACGTTCGACGTCGGGTCACGGGGCTCGATGTTCGGCGACGGCGCGGGCGTGGTCGTACTCAAGCGGCTCGCCGACGCGCTGGCCGACGGCGACCACGTGACCGCTGTCATCAAGGGCTCTGCCGTGAACAACGACGGTTCGCTCAAGGTCGGCTTCACCGCGCCGAGCGTCACCGGCCAGACCGAGGTCGTCAGGCAGGCGCTGCGCGACGCCGGGGTGGCGCCCGAGACCATCTCCTACGTCGAGGCGCACGGCACCGGGACCCCGCTGGGCGACCCGATCGAGGTCGCGTCCCTGACGCGCGCCTTCGGTGACGCCCCGGCGCGCGGGTCGTGCGCGATCGGATCAGTGAAGACGAACGTCGGCCACCTCGACCGGGCGGCGGGCGTGTCCGGCCTGGTCAAGGCGGCGCTGGCGCTGGAGAACCGGGAGATCCCGCCGACCCTGCACTTCACCCGGCCCAATCCTGAGATCGACTTCGCCGGCAGCCCGTTCCACGTTAACGACCGCCTCCGGAGCTGGGTGCCCGCTCCCGGGACACCCCGGCGCGCCGGCATCAACTCCCTCGGTATGGGCGGCACGAACGTACACGTCGTACTTGAAGAGGCGCCGGCCCGCCCGCCGGCGCCGCCGGGGCGAGCCGAACAGCTACTCCTGCTCTCCGCGCGCACCGAGGCCGCGCTCGACGAGGCGACCGGCAACCTCGCCCGGCACCTGCGTGACCACACCGGCGCGGACCTTCCGGACGTTGCGTACACCCTCCAGGTGGGGCGGGAGACCTTCGCCCACCGGCGCGCCGTGCGCTGCCGGAGCATCGACGAGGGGGTCGCCGCGCTGGAGGGCGACGCGCCCGAGCGGGTGCTCGCCGGGCGCGAGGAGCTGACAGGTCGGCCGGTGGGACTGACGTTCGGCGGGGACGGCGCGCGCTGCGCCGAGGTCGCCGGGAGCCTGTACCGCTCCGAACCGTCGTTCCGCGCGGTCATCGACGAAGGCTGCGCGGCACTGGAACCGTCGCTCGGGGGCGACCTGCGCGAGCTGCTGTCGGGTGGCGGGGCGGATGCGCCGGTGCCCGCGGTGCTGGCCCGCGCCTCGGCGTTCCTGGTCGAGTACGCGCTGGCCCGGCTGCTGGAGTCGTGGGGCGTGCGGCCGGACGGGATGGCCGGCGACGGGGTGGGCGAGCACGTCGCCGCCGCTCTGGCCGGCGTACTGCCATGGCTGGACGCGCTGCGGCTCGTCGTCCACCGCGCCCAGCTCGTGGACGGGGCCGACTCGCAGGACCCGGACCGCGTCGCGGAGTCGTTGACCGGGTGGGTGCGGGAGAACGTGGTGTTGTCGGCGCCGCGGGTCCGGTACCTGTCGACGTTGACGGGGACGTGGATCCGGGATGAGGAGGCCACCGATCCGGGGTACTGGGCCCGGCACCGGTGTGCGCCGGTGGGGTTCGCGGATGTGGCGGCGGAGTTGTTGGCGGATCCGGATCGGGTGTTGGTGGAGGTCGGTCCTGGCCAGTCGCTGGGCGCGTCCGTTGTTTCGGCGTTGCCGGGCGTCCATGAGGTCGCGGACGCGGCGACCGTGCTGCACGCCGCGGTGGCTCGGCTGTGGCTGGCCGGGGTGTCGCTGGACTGGGTGGCGTATTCGGGGCCGGGGCGGCGGCGGGTTCCGCTGCCGACCTATCCGTTCCAGCGCGAGCGGTACTGGGTCGACGCAACCCGCACCCCGCGCCAGCGCGGGCAGGCGCACCTCCTGCCCGACCTCGACGGCGATCCGCGGCGCACCCTGGACGCGTTGCCCCGCCTGGGACTGGACTCCTGGCTCTGGGTGCCGGCGTGGCGCCAGTCGGTGCCACCCGCTTCGGGCACCGTGCCGGCAGAAGGACCCTGGCTGGTGCTCGCGGACACCGCCGGCGTCGCCGACGACCTCCTCCGCCGGTTCGCCGAGGCCGGGATCCCCGCCGTGCCGGTGTGGGCCGGGGACGCCTACGGGCGCTCGGCGGACGGCGGGTACGTCATCCGGCCGGGAGACCGCGACGACACGGGCCGGCTCCTGGACGCCGTCCGCGCCGAGGTCGGCGAACCCCGGTACGTCGCCCACCTGTGGTCGCTCGACGACGCGCCCCTGCGCGACGCGGCGGCGGCACGCGAGCACGCCACCGATCGCGGCTATCTGAGCCTGCTGTGGCTGTGCCAGGCGCTCGGCACGGCGTCCGCTGCGGCGCCGTGCGACGTCGTGGTCGCGTCCGCCGGAGCCTACGACGTGACCGGACTCGACGAGGTCAGCCCCAACAGCGCTACCGTGGCCGGCCCCTGCAGGGTGATCCCGCTCGAACACACCAGGATCCGGTGCCGCCAGGTGGACGTCTTGGCGCCCACCTCCGTGGCCGGCGCCGCCGCGCTGGCCGGCCGGCTCCTTGGCGAGTTCGCCGGGGGCGACGCCGGCAGTGCGGTCGCCTGGCGTGGGAACCGCCGCTGGGTGCAGGTCTTCGAGCCGCTGCCACGGCCGCCGGTCGATCCGGCCGGTCTGCGCACCGGCGGGGTCTACCTGGTGACGGGCGGCCTGGGCGGCGTCGGTTTGGCTGTGGCGGAGGGCCTTGCGCGGGCCGCGTCCGCGCGGCTGGTGCTGGTCTCGCGCTCCCCACTGCCGTCACGGGAGGACTGGCCGGCGCTCGCCGACGACCCCCGCACCCCGCGGGACCTGCTGCGGCGGGTGGAGGCGGTCCAGTCGCTGGAAGCGCTCGGTGCGGAGGTGCTGGTCTGTGCGGCGGACGTCTGCGACCCGGCCGCCATGCGCGGCGTGGTCCGCACGGCGCTCGACCGGTTCGGTGGGATCGACGGGGTGATCCACGCCGCCGGTGTCCCGGGCATGGGCCTGGTCCAGTTCCGGACGCCGGACAACGCCACCGCCGCCATGGACCCGAAGGTCACGGGGACGGCGGTGCTGCTGGACAGCCTCGCCGACCTGAGCCTGGACTTCGTCGCGCTGTTCTCCTCGATCACGTCCGTCACCGGCGGCGGTCCCGGGCAGGTCGACTACTGCGCGGCGAATGCCTATCTCGACGCCGTCGCCCACTCCTCGCGGGATAGGGGCATGCGGGTGGTGAGCATCGACTGGGGCGAGTGGCAGTGGAACGCATGGAGCGCCGGCCTGTCCGGCTACAACCCGGAGACCCGGCGGTTCTTCGAGGACAACCGGAAGCGGTTCGGTATCGCGCCGGAGGAGGGCTGGCAGGCGTTCCTGGCGGCCCTGGCGTCACAGCAGCCGCAGGTGGTCGTCTCGACGCAGGACTTCCGGGTCCTGGCGGCGATCAGTGACCAGTTCACCGTCGACACCGTCCTGGGGCTGGGCCGCGAGGCCCGCGGCCGGCACGCCCGACCCGACCTCGGCACCTCGTTCGTGGCTCCGGCGACCGACGTGCAGCGCTCGATCGCCGCGCTGTGGTGCGAGGCGCTGGGCCTCACCGAGGTCGGTATCCACGACAACTTCTTCGAGCTGGGCGGCAACTCGCTACTCGGCGTCGACCTGGTCGCGCGCATCTGTCGCGAGCTGCACGTCCCGACCCTGGCGCCGCACGTCCTCTACCTCGCGCCGAGCGTGAGCGCGCTCGCCGACGCCGTCGCCGGCGGGTCGGAGACCGAGTGGGTGGACGACCGGCGTGAACGCGGCGAGCGGCGCCGCCAGCACCTGGGCAGGAGGAGAACCGCATGACCGGTCGGGATCTCGAGGGCGCTGTCGCCGTCATCGGCATGTCGGGCAGGTTCCCCGAAGCGAGGGACGTCCGGACGTTCTGGAACAACCTCGTCGCGGGGGAGCGGGGGATCCGGCCGCTCACCGAGGCTGAGGTCGCCGCGGTGGACCCCGCCGTGCGGGCCAACCCGGGCCATGTCAGGGTCACCGCCGCGGTACCTGACCTGGAGATGTGGGACGCCGCCTTCTTCGGGCACACGCGCCGGGACGCCGAGCTCACCGACCCGCAGCACCGGCTGTTCCTCGAGTGCGCGTGGGAGGCGCTCGAGGACGCCGGCTACGACCCCAGGAACTGCCCGGGGGTGGTCGGGGTTCTGGGCGGCTCCGGCTTCCCCACCTACCTCGTCAACAACCTCAGCGGGCACGCCGAGTTGATGGCCGAGGTCGGCTCGCTCCGGCTGGCGGTGGGCAACGAGCGGGACACGCTGACCACCAAGGTGTCGCACCAGCTCGACCTGAGAGGGCCAAGCTCGGCGGTGCAGAGTGCCTGCTCGACGTCGCTGCTCGCGGTGCACCTCGCGTGCCAGAGCCTGCTCAGTTACGAGAGCGACGTCATGCTCGCCGGGGGCGCGGCGATCTCCGTCCCGCAGGCCGCCGGCTACATCGCCGAGACGGGTGACGTCGCCGCTGCCCGTGGCGAGCGGGAGCATCTGGCGCTCGCCCCTGACGGGGTCTGCCGAAGCTTGGACGCGGACGGCCGCGGCATGGTCCCCGGAAACGGGGTCGGCGTGGTCGCGCTCAAGCGCGCGGCCGACGCGGTGCGCGACGGCGACCACATCTACGCCATGGTCATCGGCTCCGCGACGAACAACGACGGCGGCTCGCGCGCGAGCTACGCGGCCCCGGGAGTCCGCGGGCAGGCGGAGGCGATGGCGGAGGGCCTTGCCACGGCCGGGACTCCGGCCGACTCGATCTCCTATGTGGAGGTGCACGGCAGTGGCACATTGCTCGGCGACTCGGTCGAGCTGGACGCCGTCGGGCGGGCGTTCACACCGCGCGGCGGCGACGTGGGCCCATGCGTCCTCGGATCCGTGAAGGCGAACGTCGGCCACCTCGACCGCGCGTCGGGAGTCACCGGGCTGATCAAGACCGCGCTGATGCTGCACCACCGGACCATCCCGCCGCAGATCGACTTCGAGACGCCGAACCCGAGCCTCGATCTGTCGCCGGCCGGGTTCCGGATCGCGACCGCGCGGGAGGAGTGGTCGCGTCGGGGCGGACCGCTACGCGGCGCCGTGAACTCCTTCGGCCTGGGCGGCACGAACGCGTTCGTCGTGCTGGAGGAGGCCCCGGAGGTCCGCCGCGAGGAGGGACCGGACGGCCCCCAGCTGCTGGTCCTGTCAGCGCGGACCGAGGACGCCCTCGACGCGGCCACCGCCCGGCTCGGCGCCCACCTCCGCGACGAGCCCCGGCGGCCGCTGGCCGACGTCGCGTTCACGCTGCAGACCGGGCGCGCGGCGTTCACCGTCCGCCGCGTTCTGGTCTGCTCCGACCATGAGGACGCCGTCTCGGCGCTGTCCGAGCCCGGCTGGCCGCGATCCCGGTCGGGCGCGCAGGCATCGCACGGCGCCCCGGTCACTCTGCTTATCCCCGGCCGCGAGGCCGTCGATCCGAACGCAGTGGCTGCGGGCGAGCACCTGCCGGGCTTCCGTGCGGCGCTGGCGGAGGTGGCCACGGCCGTGGGGGCGGAAGGCGCGGATCTCGGCGACCACCCAGCCTTCGCCGCGGCCGTCGACTACTCCCTCGGTCGCACCGTGCTGACCTGCGGCATCAGTGTCGACAGCATTGTCGGGATCGGCACAGGAGCCCGCGTCGCAGCCTGCCTGCGCGGCGAGCTGCCCCTCGCGGCGCTCGCCGGTGCGCCCGTTGGCCCCACCTGCCTGGCAGCGGAGCCAGACCGGATCGTGGTCGCAATCGGCGACAGCGCACTGCCGGACGGGCCGCCACCCCGGCGGGTCGCAGCGTTCCAGCCCGGGTGGTCGGAGTCTCCCCGCACACACCTGCTCGACGTGATCGGACGGCTGTGGCTGCACGGCGCGCACGTCGACTGGCCCGCCCTGCACGCGGGCCACCGGCGGCGCGTGTCCCTGCCGAGCTACCCGTTCGAGCGTGAGCGCTTCTGGATCGACCCGGTTCCGCGGACACCGCGCCCCCGCCCGCTCTCCGCCCCAGACGGCGGTTCCCTTCCAGCCCAGACAGGAGCTTCAGCATGTACCGAGTAGGCGTGGTCGGCGCCGGCGTGATGGGTGCCGGCGTGACTCAGGATCTTGCCCAGCACGGGTACGAGGTGGTCCTCGTCGACACCTCCGAGATGGTGTTGCGCCGCGCGCTCGACAACATCACGGCCGGCGCCCGGATGGGGCGGTTGCTGGGATCGGCGGCGCCACAGCTCGACACAGGGCTGGTCGATGCCACCACCGATCTCGGCCGGCTCGCCGGCGTCGACTTCGTCGTCGAGAACATCACCGAGAAATGGGACCTCAAACGGGACCTGTACCCGCAGCTGGACGGCGTCTGCCGCCCGGACGTGGTGTTCGCCGCGAACACCTCGGCCATCCCGATCACCCGTATCGGCTCCCTCACGAAGCGGCCGGACCGCGTGCTGGGCATGCACTTCATGAACCCCGTGCCGATGAAGATGTGCGTCGAGGTGATCCGCGGCTGGCACACCTCGGACGGCACCATCGACGAGGCGCAGCGGCTGCTGGCGGGCCTCGGCAAGGAGGGTGTGGTGGTCTCCGACGCCCCCGGCTTCGTCTCGAACCGCGTGCTGATGCTGACCATCAACGAGGCCGTTTACCTCGTACAGGACGGGGTGGCGAGCGCCGAGGACGTCGACCGGATCTTCACGTCCTGCTTCGACCACCGCATGGGGCCGCTCGCCACCGCGGATCTCATCGGGCTCGACACGATCCTCTACAGCATCGACGTGCTGTACGAGAGCTTCAACGACAGCAAGTACCGCCCCTGCCCGCTGCTCAAGCAGATGGTCGACGCCGGGCTGCACGGCCGCAAGTCCGGCCAGGGCTTCTACACCTACCGCTAGCCGACCCACCGGAGGTTTCAGCATGTCCGCAGGTTCCACACCCGCCGGGGCGCGCGCCGCCATCCGCGGATTCATTATGGACAAGTTCCCCAACGCCGAGCTCGCCGACGACCAGGACATCTTCACGCTCGGCTTCGTCAACTCGCTGTTCGCGATGGAGCTGGTCCTGTTCGTCGAGCGGCACTTCGAGATGCAGGTGTCCAATGAGGAGCTCGACATCGCCAATTTCCGCTCCGTCGACGCCATGGCCGCGCTCGTCGAGCGCGCCCGCCTGGCCGCCTGATCCGGACCGGGGGGGACACGATGATGCCGAGCAGCCCGACGGCGGAGATACCCGCGTTCGACCGGGCCGGCTTCCGCGCTGTGGTGGACCAGCTGGTCGCGCCGTACGCGGACGAGTTCGATCGGACCCAGGAGATCCCGGCCGCCACGCTCCGCGAAGTCGCGAAGTACGGGTGGTGGGGGGCGGCCCTGCCGGCGTCGGTGGGTGGCGCGGGTATGGACATGGTGACCCTCGGCGAGCTGCACGAGGAGGTCGGCCGCGGCTGCTCCTCATTGCGCAGCCTCCTGACGGTCCACACGATGGTCACGGCCATGGTCCACCGCTGGGGCCGGCCCGAGTTGGCGCGGCGCTGGCTGCCGGAGATGGCTTCGGGCGCGGCCCTAGGCGCGTTCTGCCTCACCGAACCCGAAGCAGGTAGCGATGCGGGATCGGTGACGATGACCGCCGTGCGCCGTGGCGACGACTACATCCTGGACGGTGTGAAGGTGTGGATCACCGGCGGGCAGTCGGCCGACGTGCTGCTCGTCATCGCCAGGGCGGAGCGCGGACTCACCGCGTTCCTCGTCGAGGCGGACCGCGAGGGCGTCGAGCGCATCCCGATCGACGGCATCCTCGGCACCCGCGCCAGCATGCTCGCCGAGATCCGGTTCCGGGGCTGCCGGGTCCCCGCGCAGGCGGTCCTCGGCCGGGAGGGCGCGGGGCTGATGCTCGCGACGACCGCCCTCGACCTGGGCAGGTACAGCGTCGCCGCCGGCTGCGTCGGAATCCTCCAGGCCTGCCTGGAAGCCTGCGTGACGCACACCTCGCGCCGACGGCAGGGCGGGCGGCTGCTGCGCGAGCACCAGCTCGTCCGCCGCATGGTTACCGACATGGTGGCGCAGCTGTCCGCGGCCCGCCTGCTGGTGCGACACTCCGGCGAGCTGAAGGACAGGGGCGACCCGGCGACGGTCATGGCGACATTCGTCGCGAAGTACGTCGCGTCCACGAGCGCGATGCGGGTGGCGACCGACGCGGTACAGCTGCACGGCGCCTCGGGATGCGGCCCAGGCTCGCCGGTCGGCCGGTATCTCCGCGACGCCAAGGTCATGGAGATCATCGAGGGCAGCAGCGAGATCCAGCAGCTGACGATCGCGGATGACGCGTACCGGCTGGGCGGGGAGCGGCTTGCGGCCGCCGCGTTCGGGGGGCGGCCGTCATGACCGCGACGGCGGGACGGGTGCCCGGGCCGGCGGCGCTGGGGCAGGGTCGCCGCGGGCAGGTCAAGTGCGTGGTGTGGGACCTGGACAACACAGTGTGGGACGGCGTGCTGCTCGAGGACTGCGAGGTCACGCTGCGGCCGGAGGTCGTGGACGTGATGCGGGCCCTCGACGAGCGGGGGATCCTGCATTCGATCGCCAGCCGCAACGACCGGCGGGCCGCGCTGGACCGGATTGAGCAGTTCGGGCTGTCGGAGTACTTCCTCTACCCACAGATCTCCTGGGGCGCCAAGTCGGAGGCCGTGGCGAGGATCGCCCGCGAACTCAACATCGGAATCGACGCGCTCGCCTTCGTCGACGACCAGATCTTCGAGCTGGAGGAGGTGGCCTTCGCCCAGCCGGACGTGCTGTGCGTCCCGGTGGACCAGATCGGCGGCATCCTGGCGACACCGGAGTTCTCGCCGCGTTTCATCACCGATGAGTCCGCCCAACGCCGCTCCATGTACCAGAGTTCGATCGCGCGCAACGAGGCCGAGCAGGAGCACCACGGGACGAACGAGGAGTTCCTGGCCAGCCTCGACATGGAGCTGACCATCGCCACGGCGGCCGAAGAGGATCTCCAGCGCGCCGAGGAGCTGACGATCCGTACCAACCAGTTGAACTCGACCGGCGTCACCTACTCCTACGCCGACCTCGACCGCTACCGCTGCTCGGCGGACCACCTGTTGCTGGTGGCCAGCCTCGTCGACAGGTTCGGCTCGTACGGCAAGATCGGGCTGGCGCTGATCGACCAGTCGGACGAGGTCTGGCGGCTGAAGCTCCTGCTGATGTCGTGCCGGGTCATGTCGCGCGGGGTCGGCGGGGTGCTCCTCAACCACATCATGGGGTTGGCCCGGGAGCGGGCGGTGGGCCTCGAGGCGGAGTTCGCCCACACCGGGCGCAACCGGCTGATGTACATCACCTACCGGTTCGCGGGTTTCTCGGAGGCCCGCACGGACGGCGATACCACCCTGCTGCGGGCCGACCTCGACCGGGTGCAGCAGCCGCGGTTCCTACGGCTGCGGCTCGACGGGGTCGAGCGGTGACCGAGCCGGAGGAAGCGCCACCCCGGTCAGCGCCGAGCGTGGCGCAGCGGCTGTGGAGGATTGTGCCGCGCCTGGTGCTGAACAGTGCCGGTCCACTCGTCGCGTTCTACCTGGGCAGCAGTGCCGTTGGCACGGTCGGCGGGATCGTCGCGGCCACCGTGACCTCACTCGTGCTGTTCGGGTGGGAGCGCCGGCAGGGGAGGCCGGGGGTGCTGGCCCGGTTGTCGCTCGCCGTGGTCGTCCTGCAGGCCACGGCCGGGCTGATCGCGGGCAGCGCGGCCCTGTACTTCCTGCCCAAGGTCACCGTGGACCTGGTCCAGGGCGTGGCCTTCTTCCTGTCGTGCCTGACCCGCCGCCCGCTCGCGGGCGCCATCGCCGGAGAGTTCGTGACCGTGCCCCGCCGGATGCTCGGCGAGCCGGCGGTGCGGCGCGTGTTCGTCCGCCTCACGCTGCTGTGGGCGACCTACTTCACCGTACGGGGGCTGATCTGCCTGGCCGTACTGGTCACCGCGAGCACGCAGACGTTCCTGCTCGTGCGGGCGCTCATCGACGCGCCGATGGTGATCCCGCTGCTGGCGGTCTCGCTGCGGTACGGCATGCGCAACCTCAGCGGGCGACTCGGGTCCCCACCTGGCGACAGCGACGCGCGGCACGTCGACGCGAACCAGAGAGGGGTCTCGACATGATCCTGCCGACCGATCACCGGTGGTTGCCGCGGGAGCCGGATCCCGCGCCGCCGCTGCGCTTGTTCTGCTTCCCGCACGCCGGAGCCGGCGCCTCGACGTACCGGCCATGGGTGCCCCGGCTCGCAGGCGACGGCGTGCAGGTCTGCCCGGTCCAGCTGCCGGGGCGCGAGAACCGCTTCGGCGAACCCGCGTACCAGCGTCTGGAGCCGCTGCTGGAGGCGCTCGTCCCAGCTCTCACGCCGAGCCTAGGGAAGTCCTTCGCCTTCTTCGGGCACAGCATGGGGGCGCTGGTCGCGTTCGAGCTGACCCGGTCGCTGCGCAGCGCGGAGCTCCCGGCGCCCGTGCACCTCTTCGTGTCCGGACGCATCGCCCCCCAGTTGCGCGACCCCCGGCCGACGCTGCACGACCAGCCGGAATCAGCGCTGCGCGCCGCGCTCGCCGGGCTGGGCGGCATGCCGCAGGCCGTGCTCGACCACCCGGCGCTGATGGCGCTGCAGCTTCCCTTGATCCGCGCCGACCTGGCTGTCAACGAGACGTACCGCTACGTCCCGGGCCCGCCACTGGACGTGCCGATCAGCGCCCACGGCGGCAACCGCGACCCGAAGGTGGGCGAGGACGAGCTACGTGCCTGGGAGGACCAGGCTGGCGGTGACTTCCGGGCGCGACGGTTGCCGGGGGACCACTTCTTCGTCCAGTCGTCGCTCCCGTTACTGCTGCACCACCTTCTCGCCGACCTCGACGCCTCCGCTGGCTGGCCGGCATCACGCGGCGCATGAACGTGCCCACCCTGCGCTCGGCGGACGTGCATGTCTGGCGGGTCGATCTACGGCCGACCGCCGCGGCGTTGGAGGGGTACGCCGCGGCGCTGAGCGCGAGCGAGCAGGAGCGGGAGCGGCGGTTTCGAGAGCCGCGCGCCCGGGCCGCCTTCGTGGTGACGCGGGCCGTCCTCCGCCAGTTGCTCGCGAGCTACCTGGACTGCTCCGCCCGCTCACTCCGTTTCGCTGCCGGGCCACATGGCAAGCCCTTCCTCGCCGGCCACCACGGGATCCACTTCAACGTGTCCCACAGCCGCGACCGTGCGCTCCTGGCCTTCGCTGCAGGAGGTCCGGTGGGGATCGACATCGAATGGCTCGACCCCACGGTCGACGTCGACCATTTCGCGGACAGGTTCTTCTCGCCGGTGGAGCGGGCCGCCCTGCGCGCGCTGGCCCACGAGCAGCGGCGGCGCGCCTTCTTCGCCTGCTGGACCCGGAAGGAGGCCTACGTGAAGGCTCTCGGCTCGGGACTGTCGCACGACCTGGCGGCGTTCGACGTGACTCTCGCGCCCGGCAGGCCCGCCGAGCTGGCCGCGCCGGACAGCGGGCGGTGGGAGCTGGCTGACATCAACGCGCCGGGCCCGTACGCGGCGGCCATCGTTGCTACGCGCGCTCCCGGCGGCCTCACCATCCAGCTGCTCGAGTGGGGCAGCCGCTCGCCAGCACGCGAGCCGGAGTCACCGGCTGGCGTGGGCAGCGAGGAACTTCTCGACCATGAACCGGACGGCCGGAGCCTGGGGTTCCTGCTGCGGGTCGAGCAGGTTGGCGGGGTGGGCGGCGGTGCCGGCGATGACCTCTAGGCGGTGCTCGGGGGCGCCGCTGGCTGCGGCGGCCAACGTGCGCAGGTGGGCGTGGTCGACGTGGGTGGTCCCCGTCCATGTCGACTCCGTTCGCGTCGCGCTGGCCGCCGGCTGCCCCCATCTTCCGACCGCCGTCGGCGCCGGACCAGCGCCGTCTGGTAGTTCGCCGACGTGTTCATTGCGATCAGTGCGATCGCCTTAGGCGCCTCACTTGACATGCAGGTAGTTACCTGCATAACGTGCAGTGTGCCCTCAGAGATGGACAAGGTCTTCAAAGCGCTGGCCGACCAGACTCGGCGCCACCTGCTGGACAGGCTTCACGAGCAGAACGGGCAGACGCTGGGAGAGCTGTGCGAGGGCATCGACATGACGCGTCAATCGGCGACGCAGCACTTGGCTGTCCTTGAGGCCGCCAACCTGGTCAGCACGGTGCGGCGGGGGCGGGAAAAACTGCATTACCTCAATCCCGTTCCCCTCAATGAGATCCAGGAACGGTGGATCGACAAGTTCGAGCGTCCGCGCCTTCGGGCGCTGAGCTCTCTGAAACGACGAGCAGAGGATGACATGACTGACAAGCCGACATTCGTGTACGTCACCTACATCGAGAGCACGCCGGAGAAGGTCTGGCACGCGCTCACCGACGCCGACCTGACCGCCGAATACTGGGGCCACAGCAACGTTTCGGACTGGCAGGTCGGCTCCCGGTGGGAGCACCAACGCACGGACGCCACGCGCACCGCCGATGTCGTCGGCACGGTGGTGGAAAGCCTGCCGCCCACACGACTGGTGACCACCTGGGCCGCGCCCGGCGAGGAGTTGGCCGATGGCCCGTCCCAGGTCACCTTCGACATCGAGCCCTACGGCGCGATCGTGCGGCTGACCGTCACCCACGAGAACCTCGCCGACGAAGCCGAACGCGACGAGGCTGCCGCCGGATGGGCGGCGGTGCTGTCCAACCTCAAGTCCCTCCTCGAGACCGGACACGCTCTCCCGCAAACACCATGGGAGGTGCCGCAGCGGTGACAACGGCCGCGGGTGGCACCTGCGGCTTCGGCCATGGTTGTCGGGGGTGGGTAACGCTGTTTACCGATGTTGCAAATCTCAGACACGTGTCTGAGATTTGCAACATCGGTAAACGACGAACGGCAGCCCCGCCGGCCCTCACACAAGGTCAGCGGCGATGTGACCCACCCCATCCGCCACGGCCAGGTCCGGCTTAGGTATTGTTGCCGTCTCAGCAGTAAGCAACCGAGGAGGTGAGACCCATTACCGCTAGCTCAGGCCGGGTGCTCTCACCTCACGGCTGCGCGGTCCACCCGACATAGGTGACCGAGAGAGCGCCCATTCGGCATCCCGAAAGGCGCTCTCATGTCAGTGTCCCCGTCACCTCGCTCTCGATCCGTCATCGTCACCAGGCTTCGGGCCGCAGGCTGTGTCTTTGCCGAGGACGAGGCGCGGTTGCTCATCTCCGCGGCACGGACGCAGGCCGACCTCGCCGCCATGGTGGACCGGCGAGCCGCCGGCCTGCCCCTCGAACACGTCCTCGGCTGGGCGGAGTTCTGCGGCCTGCGGATAGCCGTGGACCCCGGAGTCTTCGTACCCCGCCGCCGCACCGAGTTCCTCGTCCACCAGGCCGCCGCCCGGCCCGGAACTGTCGTCGTTGACCTGTGCTGCGGCTCGGGCGCGGTGGGCGCCGCGCTGGTCGCGGCCCGGGACCGGGTCGAGTTGTACGCCGTCGACGTCGACCCCGCCGCGGTGCGGTGCGCCCGCCGCAACGTCGCCGCTGCCGGTGGTCAGGTGTACGAAGGTGACCTCTACGAGCCGCTGCCCGCCACGCTGCGAGGCCGCGTCGACGTCTTGGTCGCCAACGCACCCTATGTACCCACCGACGCGGTCGGGCTGCTGCCCCCGGAGGCCCGCATACACGAGCCGCGGGTGGCGCTCGATGGTGGCGCGGACGGGCTTGACGTTCTGCGGCGGGTGATCGCCGCGGCGCCACTATGGCTGGCACCGGGTGGCTACCTGCTGGTCGAGACGAGCGAGCGCCAAGCGCCGCAGACCGTCGAAACCGTCGCCCGCAACGGGCTGATCCCGCGGGTGGCCAGTTCCGACGAGCTGAACGCCACCGTCGTCATCGGAACCAGACCCGCCGTCCAGTGACGTTGGGTGACTTCACCATCGGGCGAACCACCTTCGAGCCTGGGAGCCAGCGAACAGCTAGCTCTGGCGACTACGGCGGCTGTCGAATCATTGCATCGGCATAGCGCCCGGGTGGCTACGCTCTGATGATGGGCAGCGAGGCTGGTCGGCCGGCGAACGATGTCAGGTTGGAGCGCATCGAAGCAGTCACCGACATCGCGCTTGCCCATCTCGGCTTGGAGGAGCTTCTCGCCGAGCTGCTGGATCGAGTACGTGACCTGCTCCAGGTCGATACCGCCGTCGTGCTCCTCCTCGACCAGGCGACCAACGAACTGGTCGCCACGGCCGGGTGCGGCTTGGAGGAGGAGGTCCGGCAGGGTTTCCGCCTCCCAGTCGGGATAGGGTTCGCCGGTCGCGTCGCGGCTGAGCGGCGAGCGGTAAGGATCGAGCACGTGGATGACACGAACGTCGTGAATCCGATCCTTCTGCAGAAGGGTGT
>Ga0184623_10000152_pt1 | contig 27939 bp, 25 predicted proteins | sample PLM1_100_b1_FD_133138 | JGI IMG/M metagenome (GOLD analysis project Ga0184623, IMG submission 133138) | Groundwater sediment microbial communities from an aquifer in East River, Colorado, USA - PLM1_100_b1 | ecosystem: Environmental > Terrestrial > Soil > Riparian zone | place: USA: East River... | reverse complement strand
GTGCCTGCCGAGACGGTCATGCGAATGCGGCTAAGGGGTCGCGCAAATCCGAACGGCTTGTGGTCCTACTCAGACGCTCCGGCTACCTCGTTTGAGTAGTCGCTACTGAGGTACGCGCGCGGCGACGGCGCCATCGTTCTGGTTGACGGCAACGAGCGGCGTGGCGGTCCGAATAGGTTCCCTGGCCGATCGTACGCCCCGGCGCGCAAGGGGTGCGTCGGTGTCACTAATTCATTGGAGGAAACAGATGGCCCGATCCAAGTCGTCGCGCCGCAAGCTGACCGCTGCTGCATTCGCGGCCGTGGCGGCGGCTGCCTTCGTCATCCCGGCATCCGCCTCGTCCGCGTCCGCGCAGTCCAACGCTTCCTTCGCGGCTTCAGGGCACGACGTGCACGGCGCAGCGGGCGTCACCGCCGAGGCCCTGGCCGCTGGCCGGTCTAAACACGGCGAGCACGTTACTGCGGCACAGGCGATAGCGGACTATTGGACGCCGACGCGTATGCGTGCTGCCGAGCCGATCGAGGATTCACCGCAGTTCCAGGCGGCGGCGGCTCTCCACGACCAGCAGCAGGAGCAGCTTAAGGGGTCAGGTAGCGGCAGGCCGAGCACGCCGGCAACCGAGCACCACGTCGACCCAACAGAGGGCGGGTCGATGCTGGCCGCCTTCGATCCGAACCTGTCGTCCAGTTCGCCGACGGCCCGCACCGCTGGCAAGGTCTTCTTCATGCAGGGCGGCAAGACGAAGGTCTGTTCCGGCACCGTAATCAACTCCGAGGGCAAGGACACCGTCTGGACCGCTGGTCACTGCGTCCACGGCGGCAAGGATGGCACCTGGGCCTCCAACTGGAGCTTCGCGCCAGCCTACGACGACGACCTGGCCGACCCCACGCCCTACGAAATCTGGACGTCGAACCGCCTGTGGACGAAAACCGGCTGGGCTGACAACTCCGACTTCTCGGATGACATGGGCGTGGCGATCATGAACACCAGGAACGGGTCGCACATCGTCTCCCTCCTCGGCGGCCAGGGCATCAAGGTCAACGCCGGTAAGAGCGTCTTCGACTACGCATTCGGCTACCCGGCCGAAACGCCATTCGACGGCGGCAACCTCTACCGCTGCAGCGGCACGACCTCGTCCGAGACCTCGCAGACCATCAAGATGTCGTGCGACATGACCCGCGGCTCCAGCGGCGGTGGCTGGCTCAACGCATACAACGGCAGCTGGGGCTACCTCAACGGGATCAACAGCCGCATCGACTCGATCATGAGCCCGACCATTATGGCGTCGCCGTACTTCGACGATTCCGCTTGGGCGTTGTACAACAGCACCCGCAATCTCTGACCGCCCGACAGCGGATTTCAAGTAAACACCAGCACTCCAGGAGGACGCCCGGCGCCGCCGGGCGTCCTCCGCATGTCGCGATGCTCGCCGTCGTGGGAGTCCTCACCTCCTGCGGGGCACCGGCCTCAAACCGGGTTGGCCACGCCGGTCCCGCGGACTCCGTGCCTCCAGCCCACGGGACATCCGGCGAGCCTCCTGTTCGGTGCGCACCGTGCCCGAGTTCACACGGATGACCCCCTGTTCATGCTGCAATCTTTCAACTACATTGCGTAGATCAGTCCATATCCTCGGAACGAGGCAGAGGTCTGCATGGACGGCCCGTACCCTGCGGAGCGTGTCCAGCACGTCGCCAACGAGATGTGCCAGGCGCTCGACGAGCGCATCGCCGCGCTGCTGTGGAGCCGGCAGCGCCGCGGGCTCGAGGTGGGCACGGGCGTCCTGACGACGACGGCTTGGCCGTGGTGGTACGAGTTCCATCCGGCCACGCAGCCGGACATCGCCGACGACGTCCCGGTGCAACTGATCCTCGCCACTGGCCGGCGCGCATATGGGCAGGTGGTCCGCGTCGATCGGCAGGCGATCGTCGTCGCTGTCGAGGAGAGCCTCGGCCCCAACATCCCAGCGGTCCGGCTGATCCCCGACGACGCGTGCGTGCTGCGGGGCCTCCGCAGCCGGCTGGCGCGGCTGAGCAGCCAGGTGGGAGCCGGTCCCGAGTGGTTCGCCTCAGGAGCGACCCTCGCTCTGGTCGGCGAGCGCGGCAGCACCGAGCTAGACGACGGCATCGCCCGCATGGCCGACGCCGGCCCGGCCGGGCTGTCCGACGAGGAGCGCATCGCCCTTGCCACCGCGCAGCGCTACGACGCCGCGTTCGTCTGTGGGCCACAAGGCCAGGCCCGCGACACCGTCCTCGTAGAGATCGTCGTGCAGTTGCTCCGCTCAGGCGCCACGACCCTGCTCGTGTCCGGGAGCAATTCGGCGGCCGACCGAGCCGTGCTGGCCCTCTGTGACCGGTTGGCCGGTGGCCCCGAGCTGCGCGCCGGGGTCATGCACCGAATCGGGCACGTCGGTCTCGCCTCCCTGCGCGAGGAGTACGGGCCGTTCATCGACCCGGCACGGGCGGCGATCGCCGTCGTCGACGACCTGGACGTGCAACTCAGTCACATCGACGCCGAGCGCCGCGACCTTGAGCACGAGCGCGCCGTCATCGACTTCCACGCCGCCGACCAGCGCCTGCTCGAGTCGTACCAACGCGCCGCCGCCGCGCGGTCCCGCGGCTTCCTGTACCGGCTGGTGCGCGGTGCCCGGTTGCGTGCGCTGGAACGCGAGGAGGAAGCGGCGCGCCAGCGCCGGGAACGCGCCAAGCTGGCGCTTGAGCAGGTCACCGCCGGGATGGGCCGACGTGGGGTAAGGGCCGCGGCGCGGGTCGTCGGCAAACTCGACGGCCGCGAACCCAACGAGCGCCGGCTGCGAGCCATCACGCACCGGCTCGAGACCGCAACATCGGAGCGGGAAACCCTGGTGAGCGAGTACGACCGGGTGCGCGACGAGATCCGCGACCGGTTTCGGCTCGCCATCACCACCCCCGCCAGGTTGTGCCTGCAAGAGCTCCCGCGGCGGGCGTTCGACGTCGTCGTGCTGGACGACGCGGCTTGGCTGCCGCTGCCGGTCGCTTTCCTGGCTGCGGCCCGGACCCGGCGCAGCGTGATCACTCTGGGGGAGGTTGGCACCGACCTGCCGGGCCTGCTCGCCAACGCCGACCTCTCCGACCTGTGGCTCCGGCGCGACGTCTTCGCGGCTGCCGGCCTGGCGGGCGCGGACGGCAGCGCGATGCAGGCGCCGTACGTCGCGCAGCTGTCCCAGGGGGTGGACGTGAATCACAACAGCAGGAAGGACCCGTGCGTGTGGGCGCACTGCCCCAACCCAGCGCCGGTCGGCCGGCACGCGGCGACGGCCGACTGGGTGCCCTGCGCGGGCTGCCGTTAGTTCGCAAGGCGAAGGTGACCGCTCCGGAGGCCGAGCGCGCCGCCGTAACGGTCAGGGCGTGGCGCCAGCTTCCCGAGACGTCCTGATCGCGTCGCGGCTGGCCAACCGGTGCGCTCGCCGGATCTCGGCCTCGGCGTAGCGGCGGCGGTCCTCGTCCGTCTCGGGCAGGACGGGCGGCACCCTGCGCGGGCGTCCTTGCTCGTCGATGGCCACAAAGGCGAGGTAGGCGGTGGCGACAACGGTTGGTGGGACGCCCGCCTCGTTCCACCGCTCGGCGACCACCCGCACGCCGACCTCCATCGAGGATTTGCCGGTCCAGTTCACCTGGGCGCAGGCGTACACGAGGTCGCCTACTCGGACCGGAACGAGGAACGCCATCTCGTCCATCGACGCCGTGACCGCGTTTCCGCCGGAGTGCCGCGCAGCGGCGGTCCCGGCCACCTCGTCGGCCAGTTTCATGATCACGCCGCCGTGCACGGTGCCGAGGAGGTTCGTGTCCAGGACGGTCATGATCCGGCTCAGCGTCGTGCGGGCAGCCGAGGTTGGCTTGCCCGGCGGAGCCGGCTCCGGCAGCTCGCGCGAGTCTCGCGGCGATGGCTCCATCACACCTCCCAGGTCACCTGATCGACGTGCACGTCGCGACCGGCTTCAGCCCGGCCACCTCTCCCCCGCCGCACGCCCAGAGCCGGCCGCGGTAGGCCGCGAGCGCGATGCCGTGCCTGGGCGCGGCCATCCGCTCGACCCGCCAGGCGCCGGCCTCGAAAACGGCCAGCTGATCGATCATCGCTTGGCTGGCCGAGTCCTCGCCGCCCGCCACGAACGCCCGATCCCCGAGCGCCCCGGCGCCTGCTCCGCTCGTCGGCGCCGGCAACGCCGGCAGCGAAGTCCAGCGCCGGCGGGCCGGGTCCCAGCAGTCGACTTCGGCGGAGTTCGGCCGGCGGCCGCCGGCCGCGCACGCCATGCCGCGGTGGGAGAAGCCGGCCACGTGATTGCGAGGCGTGGGCATCGGCGGCAGTTCGGTCCACCGGTCGCTCGCCACGTCATACTCCTCGGCCGGCGCAACGTCGCCGCCACCACCGCTGCCCCCGAGGGCGTACAGCTTCGCTCCCGCGGCGACCAGCGCGAGCCCTCCTCTCGCGTGGTTGAGCTGCGCGACTTCGCGCGGACCAGGCAACGCAAAGACCCGGCCGCTGACCGCGCCGCCGGTGAACCCGCCGGCCACGTAGACGACCCCGTCGAGGGCCGCGGCGCCTGGATGGTCGAGGCCCACGGGGAGGTCTGGCTCACGGGTCCAGGCGTTGCCGTCGAACCGGAAGACCGTCGCTGAACTCCGCCGGGCACCGTCCAGGCCGCCGATCACCCACAGGCCCAACTCGTCGATCGCCGCAGACGCCACCTCCTGGCGGGCCTCCGGCAGCGACGGCTCGGTTCGCTGTTCGACGGCTGTGGACGGTTCCGGCGCAGTCGAGCCGGAGGCGCACGCGGCCAGCGCGACGAGCGCCGGCAGCGCGATCCCCAGACCTGCTCTGAGCAGCCGCATGATGGTCAACCTTCGAGCAAGCCGGCTTCGTGGGCAAGGATTGCCTGGATGCGGTTGTCCAGCCCGAGCGGCGTCGGCGTTCACCACCACCGCCAGCGCGGCCGTCACCCGCGTCAGGCGCCGACGACGTCGTCCTCGAACAGATGCTGCCGGTGCGCGACTGCCGCCGCTTCGCCGCGGTTGGCGACTCCTAGCTTGGCGAGGATGTTGGAGACGTGAACGCTCGCCGTCTTGGCGCTGATGAACAAATCGTGCGCGATCTGGCGATTGCTCTGCCCAGAGGCAACACCGCGCAGCACCTCGAGCTCCCTGGGGGTTAGCCCGAAGAAACCGTGCGGGGTCTGGGTGGAAGCCGGCGCCGGGGCAGCCGGCACCAAGAGCGCTAGCCGCGCGCGCCGCGCGAGCAGCGCGATCTCGTCGAGCAGCGGACGTGCCCCCAGCGACCCGGCGATCTCGCTCGCGCGACGGGCGGACTCCTCTGCGATCGGGCGATCGCCAGCCGCCGCTGCTGCCTTCGCATGGCGAAGCAGGGAGTACGCCAGCGGGTAGGGGTTGGCGGTCGCCTCCCACGCGCTCACGGCGGCCTGCCAAGCGGGCGCGTCGAGCCTGCCGGAGGCGCGGGCCAACTCGGCCGACACCACCGCCCGCCACCCGACGAGCACCGGGACATCGGCGGGCAGATCAGCTGCCGCGGCGCGGACCACCTCGACCTCCGCCGCAGCGGCGGCAGCCGCCTGGTCGTCACGGAAATCACGGGCGGTGGCGGCCAACTCTGCGCTAGCCTCCGCGGCCACGGCGAGCAAGGGCCAGACATAGCGGCTGCTGGCTGCCTCTTGGTAGCGCCCCAGCTCGTCGATGGCCCGCTTGAAGGCCGCCGCAGGCTCACCTCGGTAGAGGGCGAGCAACGATTCGAGCCGGGCGGCGGGGAGTTGGTATTGGTCGCTGACGTACTCGCGCGCGAGCATCCCCCGCGTCATCTCAAGATGCCGCTGTGCTGCGGCCTGGTCGCCACGCGCAAGCAGCAGGAAGCCTTGCAGGTGGTGGAGGGAGATCGCCTGAACGCCCGGCGGATCGAGCTCGAGCGCCTCGGTGATGAGCTGGTCCGCTTCGTCCCAGCGGCCGAGCGAGATCAACGACTCGGCGAGGTTGCCGACGAGAAAGGCGCCATAAGTGCGGGCCAAGCCAACGCCGTGCGCCAGCGCGACGCCAGCGCGGGCGGTTGCCACAGCCTGCTCATGCTCGCCCACTGACTCTAAGAGGTCAGACATGTTGACCTTGACCTGCAGCATGCCCTGCTTGTCGCCGATCTCCTCGGCCAGCGCCCGGGCCTGCTCGAGCTCGGCAGCAGCAGCGTCGTGACTCGTGCCGCAACCGCGAATGGTGCGTGCCCGGACCTCGATGAGTCGGTCGCCGACTGCCTGGGCGGCTGCGATGGCCTCGGCCGCCACCGGCAGCGACGCTTCGGGCCCGCGCTTCTTCAGCAGCGCGCGGGCCAGGGACGTCAGCACTGTCGCCCGCGCCCGGCTCGGCGGGCCAGCCGGGAGCAGCGCCTCTGCGGCCCGGAGATCGGCGAGGCCGCCGGGGCGCCCGAGTTGGCCGAGCAGCTTGGCCCGGAAATCGAGCAGGAGCGCGGCGCGTTGCGGGTCGTTGGCCTGGTCGACCTCGGCGAGCGCGGCGTTGGTGAGCGCGAGCCCGCGCTCGTGGTCGCCGGCCTTGTGGGCAGCGTCGATGGCGCGATCGAGGACGCCGAGATGGTCAATGCCGGCCAACTGCTCAGCGTCGGGCACGCGTTCCCAGATCTCGAGAACGCGCTCGAGCAGGCGCCGCTGCTCCGCGAACGCGTAGAGCCGCTCCGCCTCCTCGGCAGCTGCCAAGCAGGCGGGGAGGGCGCGCACGAGGTGATGCGCGGCATACCAGTGATGTGCGATCTGGGACGCCAGCCGGTGGCGCGCTAGCAGATCGGGCTGCCGCTCGAGGGCCTCGGCATAGCGCACATGAACCCGACTGTGCTCGCCCGGCAGCAGGTCGTGGTGGAGCACCTCACTCAGCAGGGAATGCCGAAACGCATAGCCGTCGGACCCGCCGTCGTCAGTGCGGGCGATGAGGAGGTTGCTCGAGACCGCATCGCGAAGCGCGTCGAGCAACGCCGGCTCGGGGAGGTCGATCACCGCGGCGATCAGCCGGTAGTCGACCCGGCCACTGCCCGCCGATGCGACGCGCAGCACCTGCTGGGTCGCCGGCGCGAGCCGCTCGACCCGGGCGAGCAGGAGGTCGCGCAGCGAGTCACTCAGCCCGCACGGGTCATCGGCCAGCGCTGAGCAGGCGAGCTCTTCGACAAAGAAGGCGTTCCCCTCAGACCGGGAGAACACCTTCTCGGCCAGCGACGGCTCGGGTGCTCCCCCAAGGATGCCGGCGAGTTGCGCGACAACCTCGTCGTGGTTGAAGCGCGGCAGCTCAACGCGATCGACGATGCGCACCCGGTCAAGCTCGGCGAGGAACGCCCGCAGCGGGTGGCCCCGGCGGAGCTCGTCGGATCGGAAGGTCGCGACCAGCAGGACAGCCGAGGCACGCAGCGTGCGGGTAAGGAAGCCCAACAGCTCCCTTGTGGACCGATCAGCCCAGTGGAGGTCTTCGAGGACCAGCACGAGCGGCTGCTCGCGGCCCAACCGCTCAAGGAGGTCGACCAAGATCTCGAACAGCCGACCACGGCTCAGTTCGCCCAGGAACGGCTCAGGAGCGGTCTCACCCAGCTCGGGCAGCAGCCGGGCAAGATCGTCGCGGCCGGCCCCGACCAGCTCGTCCAGACGACCGGGTGGCAGGTCGCGGAGCAGCGATCGAAGCGCCATGACCACCGGCGTGAACGGCAGGCCGTCTTCGCCCAACTCCGCGCAGCCGCCGACCAGCACCCGAGCGCCGTCAAGACGAGCGCGGTCGAGGAACTCCTCGACCAGGCGGGACTTGCCGACCCCCGCTTCACCACCGACGACCACCACGGCAGGTTGACCTTCCGTCACCCCACGCAGCGCGGAGTCGAGAGTGTCGAGCTCGCGGTCACGCCCCACGAACACCGGACTGATCGATCGGCTTGCCATGTTGGTGAGCATGGCACGACGGTCTGACAGTTCCGAACGAAAATCGGGGCTGCGCACGGTGGGCGGTGGTCAGCGGCGGGTCGAGACGGACTCGCGCGGCCGCGGGATTGCTCCGTCAGGGACGCTTGCCCCATGGCCGACCGGCGCCCGACCGGCCCTGGTCACGATGGCCGGGCTGGCCGTCGTGTGGGTCGCGTCGTGGCTGGCGCTCCGGTGGGCGAACCGGCCGGCGAGACGGCGGAGGCCTCGCGCCGGTGTGGACGCCCGGCGGGCGGCCCGCGCAATGTCGGCCAGCCGCTCGTGCTCGGCCTCGCGCAGCAGGTCGGCCGCGCGGGACTGATGAATTTCCGAGAAGTACAACATTGGGATCCAGCTCCCTCGTCTGATCGTTCTTCTACGAGGTTCGGCCTAAGGTGGCAACCCGCGCATCGGTCGATTGCCGGATCTCGAGTCCGCGCCCGGCCTTAGTTGGGCGTGAGGGGCCTTACGAGCTTCGCGATCTTGAGCTTTGTGTCGCTGGGAGCGCTCCCAACTGACAAAAAGCTCAAGATCGCGGAGGGGTTGGCCCGCAGCGGGGCCGTTAAGCGGCCACGGTGAGCGACTGGGCCTCGACGCTCACGCGGGCCAAGAGCTCGTCGAACAGCGGCGCGGCGCCGCCAACAGAGAGCAGTCCCGCCTCATACGCCGACCAGCCAAACCGGGCTTGGCCATCGATCGTGGCCGCTGCCCGGGGCGTGGCGGCGCGGGGGAACACTACGCGGTACGCCGCCCCGGTCGCCCGCGCCTGATCCAGCCCCTCGGCGACCGGCAGCAGCACCTCAGGAACCACCGGAAACTCCGTTGGCGCCCCAACGGCCATCGGCAGCGCGACTCGCGTCTCGGCTGCCGCGTACAGGCGCAGGGTCACCGTCGTGCCCCTGCAGCGGAAGTGCAGCCCGCGGCCGTCGGGAAGCACCCCGTGCAACTCGATGGGCACGGCGTGGCTCGGCGGGAGGACCGTGATACCTCGGCGGGTCAGATCGGCGACCCAAGTGGCGAAGCGCATTGGCGGCGGTTCCTCGGCTGCTGGGCGGATCGCGCCGCGACGCGATCCGGGGGTGGCTGCGGGCTCTGATCGTTCGGCCCGGCGGGAGCGGCCGGGCTAGGAACAGACGCAACAGCGACAGCAGCTAGGGCAGCTTGGAGCCAGCACGACGCGCCGACCGAGGTCGGCGGGGTCGGCGGTGGCTGCCCACATGGACAGAATGGTGCCACCTGCGAGGAGACGCCCGCGACAGATCGTCCGCATGATGGACACTGCCGGGCAAACCCGTGACGGACAGCCCGAGCACGCCGACGACGCAGAGCGCCACCCCCAGCGCGGCCAGCGGATCGCCGCCAGGGCGACGGACCGCGCGGGCCGCCACCGGCCTCGGTCGGTCCGCCTAGCGGAAGACCGCGACCAACGCCGCCGTCGCCAGCGCGAAGGCCGGCAGCCAGAGTGGCCGCTGCACCCACCAGGCTGAGCTGCCCGCCGCCGGCTGTGTCCATCCGACCCACAGGTGGGCGAGCAGCGCCACGGTCGGCGGGGCCATGTTCGACACCCGCTCGCCGGGCATGCCCACCATCGACACCGGGTAGGGCCCGAAGGCGCTGAGCGCGATCACGCCGGTCAGGCCCCCGCCTGCGAGCCACAGCCCCACTCGGCGCCCAGCCCGCAGCAGCGAGCCGTCGGCGTACAGGAAACCGAGCTGGTGCACGGCCAGCCAGACGAGGGCGAAGTTCAGGTAGCCGGCGTATACCCCACGCCCAGCCCGAAGCGGAGGAGGTCGACGACTGCCGCGCCGCCGGCGAGAGCCGCCGGCACCGCCGCCCCGTGGCGGCGGTGCCAGCGGAGCATCACCGGCGCCAACGCGACGACGCCGAGGTAGATGCCGACGAACCAGAGCGGCTGCGCGATCAACCGGGTGGCGAGGGCGAACACCCCGGCCGGCCGGCCCAGCACCTCGAGGAGCAGGCCGAAGGCCAGCCAGACCGCGGCGAACACGGCCGTCGGCCGGAGCAGCCGGCCCGCGCGTGACCGGACGAAGTCCGCGTACGTGCCGCCCCGCCGCTCCAACGACCCGAGCGCGACCGCGTGGGAAAACCCGCCCACCACGAAGAAGACCGGCATGACCTGAAACAGCCAGGTGAGCGGCTGCAGCGCGGGCAGCATGGCGAGCGCGTTCGTGGCCGCGACCGAGCCGTCCCGGCCCACGACAAGCACCGCCATCAGCCAGTGCCCGCCGATGACGGCGCCCAGCGAGCCCACGCGCAGGAGGTCGACATATCGGTCCCGGGTGTCTGGCGTGGCGGTCGCGAGCTGGGCGGCGGTCGTCTTCATGACAGCGAGAGTGCCGCCGGGAGGCGGCGGCCCTCATCCGTCGTCGTACTCGGTCTCGACTAGGTACGACAGCCGAGCAGACTGGGGAACGTGGCCGAACCGGATCCCGCGGCGCCCGCCCCCGCCCTCGTCACACTCGATCTGTGGGCCGTGCCCGCCGTGCGCGTCCCGTCGGCGCTGCTCCGAATGGCGCTCGACCGGCGGCTCGTGCGCCGTGCGGGCGGGCTGCGCTTCGCCAAGCTGCTCGGCACCGGCAACGGCCGGACGTTCACCCCGCGCGACGCCGATCCGCTCCGCTGGGGACTCCTGGCCACGTGGGAGTCGGCCGAGGCCGCGGCGGCGTTCGAGCGGTCCGGAACGGTCACCGCATGGAGCCGCATCAGCGCCGAGCGGCTGCGGGTGGCGATGCGCCCGATCGCCAGCCGGGGGCGGTGGTCGAGGCAGGAGCCGTTCGGCCGGCCGACGCCTCGCCCCCACCCCGGCCCGGTCGCCGCGATCACCCGAGCGCGCGTCGCCCCCCGCAAGGCAGCGACGTTCTGGCGGGCGGTGCCGCCGGTGTCAGCCGAGCTGCAGAGCTCGCCCGGGCTCCGCCTGGCTGTCGGGATCGGCGAGGCCCCGCTCGGACTGCAGGGAACGTTCAGCCTGTGGGAGTCGGCGGACGCCATCCGGGAGTTCGCCCACCGGCGGGCGCCGCACGTCGAGGCGATCCGGCGGACCGCGGTCGAAGGGTGGTACGCCGAGGAGCTGTTCGCCCGGTTCGCCGTCCTCCACGTGACCGGGACCTTCGCCGGCCAGCGACCGTAGACTCGCTACCCGTGCGCGACGTGGTGGTCATAGGCGCCGGGCACAACGCCCTCGTCGCCGCCTGCTACCTCGCCCGGGCGGGCCTGGACGTCGAGGTCGTCGAGCGTGACACGATCGTCGGCGGCGCCGTTTCCACCGTCGAGCGCTTTCCCGGCTACCTGGTCGACCGCGGGGCGAGCGCGCACATCATGATTCGGCACACCGGCATCGTCGAAGAGCTGCGCCTGGACGAGTGCGGGCTGGTCTACCTCGACCTCGATCCGTGGGCGTTCGCGCCGTTCTGGACGGGCGCTCCGGGTGAGAGCGAGCAGGTCGGCCTGACCTTCTGGACCGACCTGGACCGGACCTGCGACTCGATCTCGGCGGTGTGCGGCGACAAGGACGCGGTCGCGTACCACCGGTGGGCGAGGGAGTGGGCGGCGCGCAACGAGCGCGTCTTCGCGGCGTTCCAGCAGCCGCCGCACAGCCGCACGCTGGCCCGGCACGCGTTCACGACCAGCCGCGCCGCCTCGGCGCCGCCCGGCGAGATGGCGCGGCAGTTCCTCCAGCCGGCCGACCAGATGCTCGACGAGCACTTCGCCGACGAGCGGCTCAAGACCGCACTCGCCTGGCTGGCCGCGCAGTCCGGCCCGCCGCCGCACGAGCCCGCCACAGCCGACCTGGCCGGCTGGAACGCGCTCATGCACCGGCTGCCGCCCGGACGGCCGGTCGGCGGCTCGGGCCGGCTGTCGGAAGCGCTGGCGGAGCGGCTGCGGCGGACCGGCGGCAGGCTGCGGCTGGGCGACGGCGCCGCCCGCATCACCCGTGGAGCGGCCGGCCGGGCCGACGGGGTGCTGACGGCTTCCGGCGAGCACGTGCGGGCGCGCGCGGTGCTCGCCGGCTGCCACGTGCTGACCGCCTTGGCCCTCCTCGGCGACGGCGAGCGCGTCGACCGGTTACGGCGGCGCGTCCGGGTCGGCAACGGGATTGGGCTGGTCGTCCGGCTCGCGACGCGGGACCTCCCGCGGTACCCCTGCGCCGCCGACGAATCGGCCCACCAAGGGCTGCAGCTGCTCGCGCCCTCGCGGCAGCACCTGCGCCTCGCGTACGGCGACTACCTGGCCCGTCGGCCGCCCGCCGAGCCCGCCGCGCTCGTGATGACGTCCTCGGCGGTCGATCCCTCCATCGCGCCCGCCGGACGGCACAACGTGACCGTCTGGGGTCAGTGGCACGCGTACGAGTTGAGCACGGGAGAACGCTGGGATGACATCCGCGAGCGCGAAGGGGCCAGGCTGGTGGCTCAGGTCGACCGCCTGGCCCCTGGTTTCGCCGCCTCCGTCGAGCAGATGCACGTCCAGACTCCCGCCGACCTGGAGCGCGAGATGGGGCTCGTTCGTGGCAATGTCATGCACGTGGAGATGGGGCTCGACGCGATGTTCGCCCTCCGGCCGCTGCCGGAGCTCGCGGGCTACCGCATGCCGATCGAGGGGCTCTATCTCTGCGGGGCCTCGACCCATCCGGGCGGCGGCGTGTTCGGCGCGAGCGGGCGCAGCGCCGCCCGGGTCCTGCTCCGCGATCAGGGCCGGGCCCGACGCGGCAAGGGCGGCGCCGCGGGACTGTTCCGGGGTAGCACCGCCCGCGGCATAGGGATACTGAGGGGTCGGTTGGCGAGCAGCCGGGAGCGGCTCGCCGGACCCGCCCGGAAGGACGGCTCGTGACCCACATCGTGACCAAGTCCTACGTCTCCACCGTCCGCCGGCGCCGAGCCCGCCGGATGGCGGTCGTGCGGCGCGTCCTGCCCTGGGCGCTCGGAGCGGGCACGATCGGTTGTCAAATCGCCTATCCCCTGGTCGAAGGCGAGGCGCGCACCGCGCTGACGATCGCCACTGTCCTAGGGTTCTTCGCCGCGTCGGTCACCCACGCGTGGTTCACGCGGGGCGCCGGCTGGGCGGTGGGTCTGGTCGTCATCACGGCCGGCGGCGGCTTCGTCGCCGAGGCGGTCGGCGTGCGCAGTGGCGTGCCGTTCGGCGACTACTCCTACGGCGACTCCCTGGGCTGGCAGCTCGCAGGGGTTCCGGTGATCATCCCGCTCGCCTGGGCGATGATGGCCTACCCCGCGCTCGTGATCGCCCGGCGGCTGACGCGGCGCTTCGTTCCGATCGTGGCCGGCGTGGCACTCGCCGCCTGGGACCTCTTCCTCGACCCGCAGATGGTCTCGGCCGGGCACTGGTCGTGGCAGGACCAGACACCGGCGCTCCCCGGCGTTCCGGGCATCCCGCTGACCAACTACCTCGGCTGGCTCGCGGTGGCGCTGGTCATGATGACGGTGCTGCACCTCGCACTCCCCCGCCGGCCCGCCGCCGACGACCGGCTGCCGGCCCTCCTCTACCTGTGGACCTACGCCTCGCAGGTGCTCGCCAACGCGGTCTTCTTCGACCGTCCGGCGGTGGCGCTGTGGGGAGGCATCGGCATGGGCCTGGTCGTTGTTCCGTACCTGTACGTGCTCTGGCGCGACCGGCCGTGATCCGGCGGGCGCTCGCGGCGGCCGGCGCGGCCGGAGCCGTGGCCGCCACCGCCCACACCGCGTACAACCTCGCCGTTGTGCGCACCCCACCGCTCGACCCGCCGCCGGTCGCCGAGCCGGTGTCGGTGCTGGTCCCGGCGCGCAATGAGGCGCACCGCCTGATCACCTGCCTGACCGCCCTTCGCGCCCAGGTCGGCGTCCGGGACCTGGAGATCCTCGTGCTCGACGACTGCTCGACCGACGGGACCGCCGAGGTGGTCCGCGAGGCGGCGGCCGGCGACCCGCGCGTCCGGCTGCTAACCGGGGCGCCGCTGCCGCCCGGCTGGCTGGGCAAGCCGCACGCCTGCCAGCAGCTCGCCGCCCAGGCGCGCGGGTCGCTGCTGGTCTTCGTCGACGCCGACGTCGTGCTCGCGCCGCACGCGGTGGCAGCGACCGTCGCGCTGCTGCGGTGGTCAGGGCTCGACCTGGTCTGCCCGTACCCCAGGCAGCTCGCCGACGGCCTCGCGCCCCGGCTCGTGCAGCCCCTCCTCCAGTGGTCCTGGCTCACGCTGCTGCCGCTGCGGGTCGCTGAGCGCTCGCCCCGCGAGTCGCTCACGGCCGCCAACGGCCAACTGCTCGCGGTCGACCGGCCGCTGTACGAGCGGGCGGGCGGTCATGCCGCGGTCGGGGGCGAGGTGCTCGAGGACATCGCGCTGCTCCGGTCCGTCAAGCGGGCCGGCGGGCGTGGAGTGGTCGCCGACGGCACGGCGCTGGCGACCTGCCGGATGTACGCCGGGTGGGCCGATCTCCGCGAGGGCTACACGAAGTCGCTCTGGTCCACGTTCGGCTCCCCGGCAGGGGCCGCCGCGGTCGTCGGCCTGCTCGGAGCGGTCTACGTCGCTCCCCCACTGGCCGCGCTGCTCGGCTCTCGCGTCGGCCTGCTTGGCTACGCCGCCGGCGTCGCCGGGCGGGCGCTGGTCGCGCGGCGTGTGGGCGGGCGGGTCTGGCCGGACTCGTTCGCTCACCCGGTGTCGGTCGTCGCGTTCGGCTGGCTGGTCGCCGAGTCGTGGCAGCGTCGGGCGCGGGGCAGCCTCACCTGGAAAGGCCGCCCGATTCAGCCATCCGTCCCGCCGCGATCTCGAGCTTTCCCGGGCCGGCATCGGCGTGTCGTCCGGGAAATGCTCAAGATCGCGGAAGGCTAGGGGATGGGTGGGGCTACGCTCCCCTTCCGTGGCAGGTGTAGCAGTCATCGGGGCAGGCGTCGGCGGTCTGGCCGTCTCCGCCCGGCTCGCTGCCCAGGGCCATGCCGTGACCGTGTTCGAGCAGGCGCCCGCGGTGGGCGGCAAGCTCGGGACGTTCACGCGCGACGGCTTCACCTTCGACACCGGGCCGTCGCTGCTCACGCTGCCGGCGGTCTTCCGTGACCTGTTTCTCAAGACCGGCGCCGCCATGGAGACCGTCCTCGACCTGGTGCCGATCGACCCAGCCGGCCGCTACCGCTTCCCCGACGGCACCTGGCTCGACCTGCCGAACGCCTCCCGCCCCCGGATCTGCCGCGCCTTCGATGAGGGCCTCGGCGCCGGCGCGGGCGACGACTGGGCCAGCTTTCTGGAGCGCGCCGGCCAGATCTGGCAGGTCACCCGTGGGCCGTTCCTCGAGTCCCCACTCAACGGCGTGCGCGACCTCGCGCATCAGGCCCGGTGGGTGCGCGGCCTCGGCACGGTCGCACCGTGGCGGTCGCTGCGCGGCCTGGGCCGCCGCTACCTGCGCGACCCCCGCCTCCAGATGTTCCTCGACCGTTACGCCACGTACACCGGGTCCGACCCGCGACGCGCCCCGGCGGCGCTGGCCGTCGTGCCCTACGTCGAGCAGACCTTCGGGGCGTGGTACGTCCGAGGCGGGCTGCGCCGCCTCGGGGAGGCGCTGCACGCCCGCGCGGTCGGCTGCGGCGCGGTCGTGCGCACCGGCGCCGGAGTCGCCGCGGTCACGCTGTCCGGCGGCCGGGTCGACGGCGTCCGGCTGGCCGACGGCACCCGGATGCCGGCCGACGTCGTGGTCTCAGACGCGGACGCGACCCACCTGTACGCCGACCTCGTCCACGGGCCCCAGGCTGCCGCCGCGCTCGGCCGGTTGCGCCGCGCGACGCCGTCGCTGTCCGGCTTCGTCCTGCTCCTGGCGCTGCGCGGGCGCACTCGGGACCTGAGCCACCACACGGTGCTGTTCGCCGACGACTACGACGCCGAGTTCGATTCGATCTTCCACGCGCCGGTGCGCCAGGTGGAGTCACCGACGATCTACATCAGCGCGCCCGACGACCCGGCCCTACGTCCAGACGACGACTCCGAGGCCTGGTTCGTGCTCGTCAACGCGCCCCGGCACGGACCTGACGGCGCGGTCGACTCGGTGAACTGGACGGCGCCCGGCCTGGCCGCGAAGTACGCCGACCGCGTCCTCGAGTTGATGGCCGAGCGCGGCCTGGAGGTGCGCGACCGCGTGCTCTGGCGGGAGATCCGGACGCCGGCCGACCTGGAGCGGGAGACCCGGTCACCTGGCGGGGCGATCTACGGCACATCAAGCAACGGCGCCCGCGCGGCGTTCCTCCGGCCGGCGAACCGGTCGCCGGTGCATGGGCTGTTCCTCGTCGGCGGGTCCGCCCATCCGGGCGGCGGGTTGCCGCTCGTCGGCATGTCGGCCGCCATCGTCGCCCAGTTGATCGGCCCCGCATAAGGGTGACCGCGGTCGTAAGTCCGCATCCCCCAAGAACCCCTCCGCGATCTTGAGCTTTTCGCTCGTGGGAGCGCTCCCACGAGCGAAAAAGCTCAAGATCGCGGAGGGGTTGATCGCGGAGGGGTTGATCGCGGAGGGGTTGGGCGGGTTGGGCGGAGGCGGAGGCGGCGGCGGACGGCGATCAGGAGTTGGCCGAGTCCGACGAGCGAGAGCCCGGCGACGGCGGCCGCGCCGAGGCCGTACCAGACCGGGTCGATCAGGGCGCCGCACAGCGCGCAGGTCGTGACCACAACGACCCGGGTCGGGCGTTCGCCGACAGTTATGACGCCGACCTCGTCCATCCCCGAAGCGTCCGAGCGGGCGCGGGCGTACTCGAGCAGGAACAGCGCCGCGCCGGCGGCCGCGCACACCCAGCCCGGCGACCCGAGCAACCAGAGCACGCCGACATAGGCCAGGTCGGCCACCCGATCGGTGACCGAGTCGAGGACAGCGCCCCAGCGGGTCGCCCGGCCGGCGAGCACTGCGACGGCCCCGTCGAGACTGTCCGCCAGGGCTGACACGACCACGGCGGCGGCGGCCAGCACGCCCCAGCGGCCACCGAACCCGGCCGGGACGAGCGCCGCGAGCGCGACCAGCAGGCCGACCGCGGTCAGCACGTCGGGCGGCAGCCGGTGGAACGGCCGCACCACGGCGTACACCACCCGCAGGTAGCCGCGCACCAGGCCGGTCGGCTGGTAGCCGCCGTGCAGTTGGGACCAGCCGGCGAGGTAGTCGTCGAACGCCGGCCGCGCGGTCACTCCAGCTCCCACCGCACCTCGAGCCGCACGGCCACAGCGGTGCTGCCGGGCTCGATCGGCACCGCCGGGCCGGCCACGCGCGTCTCCATCGCGCCGAATGCGCCGGAGGCGGCGAGCGGGACGGGCGGCAGGCTGTCGATCTCCTCGACCCGCAACGCAGCGCCGAGCGACCGGCCGGCCAGCTCGGCGTGCTGCTCAGCGCGGTCCCGCGCGTCGGCCCAGGCGCGCTCTCTGGCCAGCCGGCGCAGCGCCGCTGGATCGCTGTGGCTGAAGCCGATGTCCTGCACCCGGGTGGCGTCGCCGCCCGCGGCGCTCACGGCGGCCAGCGAGGGCCCGGCCGCCCGGACGTCGCGCACCGACGCCGTCAGCGTGAGCGTCGCGGTGTACCCCTGGGGTCGGCCGCTGCCGTGGTCGAAGGCCGGCCAGACCTGCACCCCGGTTGTCGCGAGGTCCGCAGCGGCGACCCCGCTGTCGAGCAACGCCTGGCGCATCCGGTCCATCGCGGCCGACGCGTTGGCCAGCGCGACCGCCACCTGCGGCGCGGTCACTTCGGCGGCCACCCGCAGCACAACCAGGTCGGGCGGGGCCGTGGCAGTGCCGAACCCGGTCACCGCCACGTGGGCGGGGCCGCCCCGCGAACCGCTCACGCCGCCGATCCGGCCACCGACCTCTGGTCTCCCCCCTGCCCGGGCAGGCCGAGCCGCTGGTAGATCTCCCGCGTGGCCGTGGAGCGGTTCAAGGTGTAGAAGTGCAGCCCAGGAGCGCCCTCGGCGAGCAGCCGCTCGCACAGGTCGCCGGCGTAGCCGACGCCGATGGCCCGCACGGCCGCCGGGTCGGCCTCGACGGCGTGCAGCTTCTCGGCCAGCTCCGCCGGGAACTGCGCCCCCGACAGCTCGGCGAACCGCTCGATCTGGCGGACGTTCGTGACCGGCATGATGCCGGGCAGGATCGGCACGTCGCAGCCGTTGGCGAGCACCCGGTCGCGCAGCCTGAGGTAGTCGTCGGCGTAGAAGAACATCTGCGTGATCGCGAAGTCGGCGCCCGCGCGGCACTTCTCGACCAGGAAGCGGACGTCGGTCTCCTGGTCCGGCGAGCGCGGGTGCTTTTCGGGGAAGGCCGCGACGCCGACGCAGAAGTCGCCGGAGTCGCGGATGAGCCGCACCAGCTCAGCCGCGTAGCTGAACCCCTCGGGATGGGCCACCCACCCGCCGAGTGCGCTCCCCGGCGGATCGCCGCGCAGGGCGAGGAAGTTCCGGACGCCCGCGTCGGCGTACTGCCCGACGACGTGCCGGAGCTCGGCCACCGAGTGGTTGACCGCGGTCAGGTGCCCGACCGGCGTGAGGGTCGTCTCGCTCGCGATCCGGCCGGTCACCCGGACCGTGCGGTCGCGGGTGGTGCCGCCCGCCCCGTAGGTGACCGACACGAACGTCGGGTGCAGCCGCTCGAGCTCGCGGATCGCCTGCCACAACTGCTGCTCTCCCTCGTCGGTCTTCGGTGGGAAGAACTCGAACGAGTAGGAGCGAGCGCCCCGCGCCAGCAGCTCGCGGATGGTCGGTGCGCGGCCGGGGCGGTTCGACGCGACAGGAGACATGCCGTAAAGGGTAGAGGTGAGCCAGCACCGGCGCAGGCAGTGGCCTCCTAGTGGCCTCCTAGTGGCAGGCCACTAGAAACTTGCGGGAACCGCATCGACAAGAGCTTGTCTTCGCGGCTGGCTGAGGTCGATCGCGCCGTCGCGGACGGCTCCGATCTGGGATGGCCGCGGGAGTTCCAGGGTGTGGTCGGTGCGGAAGCCGGTGTCGACGCAGTCCTCAGCCAGGTGTTTCTCGGCGATCTCGTGCTTGCGCTCCCCGCGCCCGCAGTCGACGACCGGCACACGCGGGGCTGTTAGGCTTCCCCGCTGAAGGCACCAATCACACGCCGCAGACCACGGTTGCGGAACTCGGGTCACGGCGAACGGCCTCACGGAGGCGGAGTACCTCCGACACTTCCGGGGCAAACGGGCGTAGGTCGTTACACTGTCAGCGCAAGATCCCGTCCGCACGGTTCATCAGGGCGGGATGTCTCAGGGACGACCTCGCGGGCTTGGCGCTGCATCCGAACGCTCAATACACCAGTGATGGCCTCGACAACGTTCTCAACGGCTTCGCGTTCCGTGCTGCCGTAGGACGCGCAGCCTGGCAGATCTACGCATCGCGCAATGAAGAATCCGTCAAGATCGTCATAGTTCACGTGGATCCGCACGTTAATGACCGCGGCTGTACTTGCCGAAGGCGAAGCGCCAACGGGCTTCCCCCGCCTTCGAAACAGGCAAGCGAGTCTCGCGATCATGTGTGGCCCTCTCTGCGTCGAGGGTCGCAGTGCTCCAGCACCGGCGCAGGCCGCCTCCCAGCGACCCTCGGTCGCTAGGCTCGCAACGTGCCCCACGCCGCGCCACGGTCGCCGCTCGACGCAGAAGACCTGCGCGCGCGCGTGCACAAGGTCATTGATGCCTTCCTCGAGAGCCAGCAGCCGGTTCTGCGCGGCGTCGGAGACGAGCTGGGGCCGCTGCTCGACGCGCTCGTCGATCTGCTGCAAGGCGGCAAGCGGCTGCGCCCGGCGTTCTGCTACTGGGGCTGGCGGGGGGCCGGCGGCGATGACGGCGAGGAGATCGTCACGGCGGCGACGGCGCTCGAGTTGTTCCAGGCCTGCGCGCTGATCCACGACGACGTCATGGACGGCAGCGACATCCGGCGCGGGCTGCCGTCCGTGCACCGGAGGTTCGCAATGCTGCATCGGGCGGCCGGGTGGAGCGGCTCGGCGGAGACGTTCGGCATGGGCGCGGCGATCCTGCTGGGCGACATGTGCCTGAACTGGACCGATCAACTGCTGCACGCGAGCGGGCTGCCCGCCGCGGCGCTGGCCCGGGGTCGGCCCACCTTCGACGTGATGCGGACCGAGCTGATGGCCGGGCAGTACCTCGACCTCCTCGAGCAGGCGATCGGCGCCGGGTCGGTCGAGCGGGCGATGCGGGTCGTCCGCTTCAAGAGCGCGAAGTACACCGTCGAGCGACCGCTCCATCTCGGCGCGACGCTCGCCGGCCGCGGGCCGGAGATGTACGCCGCCTACTCCGCCTACGGGCTGCCGCTGGGCACCGCGTTCCAGCTCAGGGACGACGTCCTCGGCGTGTTCGGAGATCCGGCCGAGACCGGCAAGCCGGCCGGCGACGACCTGCGCGAGGGCAAGCGCACCACGCTCGTCGCCACCGCCCTCGCCCGGGCCGGGGAGAAGCAGGCGGAGGTCGTCCGGCGGCACCTCGGCGACCCCGCGCTCGGTCCGAGCGGAATATCCCAGCTGCGGGAGGTGATCGTCGAGACCGGGGCGCTCGCCGAGGCCGAACGCCATATCGACGAGCTGACCGGCCAGGCGCTGGCGGCCCTGGACCAGTCCCCGGTGGCCGAGCCGGCGCGCGGCGTCCTGGCCGAGCTCGCCATCGCCGCCACGGCCCGCCGCGGCTGACGGCGACGGCCGTGCGCACGGTGACCGGTCCGACCGACCACGTGCTGATCGTCGGCGCCGGGCTCGGCGGCCTCGCGGCGGCCCTTCGGCTGGCCGGCGCCGGCCGGCGGGTCACGGTGCTCGAGCGCGAGACGATCCCCGGCGGGCGGGCCGGCCTGCTGGTCGACGGCGGCTACTCCTTCGACACCGGCCCGACGGTCCTGACCATGCCCGACCTGATCGCCGACACGCTCGGCTGCGTGGGCGAGCAGCTCGCGGACTGGCTGGAGCTCAGGCCCGTCCGCCCGCTCTACCGCGCCTACTACCCGGACGGATCGCAGCTCGACGTCCACTCCGACATCGACGCGATGGCCGACGAGATCGCGCGCGTCTGCGGACCCCGGGAGGCCGCCGGCTACCAGCGCTACGTAGCTTTCGTGAGCGAGCTGTACCGGCTCGAAATGCGTGACTTCATCGATCGGAACGTCGATTCCCCGCTCGATCTGCTGACCCCCTCGCTCGCCCGGCTCGCCGCGATCGGCGGCTTCCGGCGCCTCGCCCCGAAGGTGCGGCAGTTCCTGCGCGACCCGAGGACCGTCCGGGTGTTCTCCTTTCAAGCGATGTACGCCGGGCTCTCGCCGCATGAGGCGCTGGCCCTTTACGCGGTCATCGCGTACATGGACTCCGTCGCCGGTGTCTTCTTCCCCCGCGGCGGCCTGCATGCGGTGCCCAGGGCGCTGGCCGGGGCGGCGGAGAAGCACGGGGTCGAGATCCACTACGGCCGGACAGTGACCCGCGTCGAGACGCGTGGCCGGCGGGCGGTCGCCGTCCACACCGCCGACAGCGACCGCGTCCCCTGCGACGCGGTCGTGCTCAACCCGGACCTGCCGGTTGCGCGCCGGGACCTGCTCGGCGACCCGCTGCGGCGTCGCCTGCGGTACTCCCCCTCGTGCCTCCTGCTCCTGGCCGGATCTGCCGCAAGCTACTCCCGCATCACGCACCACAACATTCACTTCGGGCGCTCCTGGGAGGGGGTGTTCCGGGAGATCATCCGCGCCGGCCGGCTGATGTCCGACCCGTCGTTGCTGGTCACCAACCCGACCAGGTCCGATCCGTCCCTCGCGCCGGAGGGCAAGCACATCTACTACGTGCTGGTCCCGACCCCGAACCTCGAGGCGCCGCTGGACTGGGCGGCCATCGGCCCCGGCTACCGCGACGAGATCGTGCGGGTCCTCGAGGACCGGGGCTACGCCGGCTTCGCCGACGGGATCGAGACCGAGCACGTCACGACCCCCCTCGATTGGGCCCGACGGGGGATGGAGCGGGGCACGCCGTTCGCGACCGCTCACACAGTGCTGCAAACCGGCCCGTTTCGGCCGGGCAACCTCTGGGGAGAGAACGTGGTGTTCGTCGGATCGGGCACCCAGCCCGGGGTCGGCGTGCCGATGGTCCTCGTCTCAGGCCGACTGGCCGCGGAGCGGATAGCCGGGGTGGGCGTGGCCTCCTAAGCTGCGATGCGGTTACAGCGCGATAACAACCGCGTCATATCGGCAAACAGCTGGCAAAACCGTGCCGGCGACTCGCCTCCCCGGCGCGTGAACGCTTTCACGAGCGGGTAGCTTTTGGCAGTGCCTCCAGTTGCCCGCTTGCCTCACGCGCCCGCGCGCGCCCAGGTGGGCCGCGGCGTCCGGGCCGCGGGCATCGTGGGCGGGGGCGCAGCGGCGCTGGGCGCCTACGGCGTCGCATACCTCCCGCCCGAGGGGTGGCTGGCCGGCGCTCCGGTCGTCTCGGCGCTGCGGACGCACCCGACCGGCACCGTCCTGTCGGCCGCTCTGGTCGTCCTGGGCATCATGCTGATCATCGGAGCCTGGCTGGCACTCGGCCGCCGCGTGATCAGAGGTGGCGGCCACCGTGATCCGCGTGAGCTCGTGCAGACGTTCTGGCTGTGGTCGCTCCCGCTGGTGCTCGCTCCCCCGCTGTTCAGCCGTGACGCGTGGAGCTACGCCGCGCAGGGCAATCTGGTCCGCCTCGGCATCGACCCCTACCAGGCCGGCCCGTCCGCCCTGCCCGGCCAGTTCCTCGATGGCGTCGACCCGCTGTGGGCGGACAGCCCTGCGCCGTACGGCCCGCTGTTCCTCGTGCTCGCGCGGGCAGTGGCCGAGCTGACCTTCTTCGACGTCCACCTGGCCGTGTTCGGCGTGCGGTTGCTCGCGCTGGCCGGCGTGTGGCTGATCGCGCGCTACCTGCCGCGCCTGGCCAGGGCCTGCGGCGTCGACCCGACGCGGGCGATCTGGCTCGGCCTGCTCAACCCGCTCGTGATCATGCACTTCGTCAGCGGCGCTCATAACGACGCGCTCATGGTCGGCCTGGTCGTCATGGCGCTTGCGCTGGCGTTCGAGGGCTCGGTGGTGTTCGGCGCAGTCGTCGCCGCCGCAGCGATCGCCGTCAAGGCCCCGGCGGTCGTAGCGCTGGGCGGCATCGGCGTCGTGCACGCGGCTGACCTCGACGGGCGCCTGCGCCGGCTGCGGGGGTGCTTCGCGATCAGCGCGCTGGGCGGGACCGCGTTCGTCGTCATCACCGTGGCGACCGGGCTCGGCTACGGCTGGCTGCAGGCGCTCGACACGCCCGGCACCGTGCGCACCTGGTTGTCGCTGCCGACGGGCGCCGGCATGCTGCTCGGCCGGCTCGGGGAGATGCTCGGCTACGGCGAGCACACCGACGGCCTCATCACCGCCTGCCGATTGATCGGCGGCGTGATCGCGGCCGCCCTTGTCGCGGCGATGCTGCTGCGCCCCGGCCGCATATCTCCCGTGCGAACGGTCGCGCTGGGCCTGCTGGCCGTCGTGGCGCTCGGCCCGGCCGTCCATCCGTGGTACCTCCTGTGGGGGCCCATCCTGCTGGCCGCAGCGCACATCAGCGGGCGGGAACGCGCTGCCCTGGCGTGGGGGGCCGTGTGCTTCGCCGTCCACAGCCTGGTCAACGGCAACGTCGTCCCCGTTGACTTGGCAGCGGTCGGAACCATGGCGGTGGTCGCAGCTGGCGTGGGCGTTGTCGCCTGGCACGTCGCCACCGAAAGCAGAGCCGGCGTCCGTCCGGTCGAGCGGAGCTTGGCCGTACCATGACCCAGCCGAAGATCAAGATCAACCCGATCCGGAACCGGCGCACCACCGTCCCCGACGCCGTTCTCGTGCTGCTCCTGGCCGGAGCCTTCACCTGGTGGCGGGCGAGCAGGTACGAGGACGGCATGGTGGACCTGGCGGTCTACCGCGAGGCGGGGCGGGTGGTCCTCGGCTTCGCGTCGGCGCCCGACTCGCTGTACGCTGCGGAGTTCGGCAGCAACCTCCCCGACTACCTGCCGTTCACGTACCCGCCGTTCGCGGCGCTGCTGTTCGCGCCGCTGGCCGCCTTGCCCGAGATGGTTGGATCGACGCTGTTCACAGCCGTGAGCGTGGCGGTGCTGCTGGGTTGCGTCCTCTATACGGCCCGCCCGCTGCTCGGCCGCGTGGGGGTGTTCGCGCCGGTGCTCGCCGCGACGCTGCTGGGCGTCGCCCTCCTCGTCGAGCCGTCGACGATGACGCTCGGTCTCGGCCAGATCAACATCGTCCTGATGGCCTTGTGCCTCGCCGACTGCGTAGCCCGCCGGCCCCGCTGGCCGAGCGGCCTGCTCATCGGCATCGCGACCGCCGTCAAGCTGACGCCCGGCATCTTCATCATCTACCTGTGGATCACCGGCCGCCGGACCGCGGCGTTGACCGCTGCGGGGACGGCCGCGGCCTGCACCGGGCTGGGCGCCCTGCTCAGGCCGGGCGACAGCGTGACCTTCTGGACGCAAGCGTTGTTCGACGCCGAGCGGCTGCGCGACAATTCGTACTACTACAACCAGTCGCTGCGGGGCGTGGCGCTGCGGGTGCTGCCCGACGGGTTCGACAGCGTCGGCTGGCTCTGCCTCGTCGCCCTGGTGGCCTGGTTCGGGCTGCGGCGGGCGCGAGCGGCCCACGAGCGGGGCGACGAGATCGCCGCGGTGGCGATGGTGGGTCTGGTGGCCGTGCTCGTGTCACCGGTGGCGTGGATCCACCACGCGACCTGGATGGTGCTCGCGCTCGTCATCCTGGTCGACGTGGCGGTCGGCGAACCGGAGCGGCGCAGGTCGCTGCTCGTGCTCACGGCCCTCGTCAGTGCGATCTTCGTCGCCGAGCTGCCCCAACTCGGCCACAACATGCGCTGGTCAGGTGGCCCCGACCCGATCAGCGTGCCGCTGGAGAACCTCTACGCCGTCACCTGCCTCGCCGTGCTGCTGCTCCTCCCGATCAGGAGCCACCCCGTCCGCCATCTTGCGCTTTCCCGGATGTGGGAGCGCTCCAACTCCGGCAAAGGTCAAGATGGCGGGCTGGGTGGAGCCGGCTGAACGCCCCTCCGGCCCCACCAGACCCACCAGGCCATCGCCTGCACCACCAGCGCGAAGCCGAACAGCAGGTCCTCGACGGGCGCCCACGCGATCCGCCCGTCGCCGAGGAAAACGGGGGCCTCCGACCCGATGATCGCCGCGTCGTCGTATACCACGATGCGCCGGCCCGTGAGCCAGCCGTTCGTGAGCAGCTGGAACGCGACCACGATGGCGTACGCCGTCCAGAACACCCGGCGGCCCAGCAGCCGGGTGCGCAGCCCGAAGAGGTCGAGCCCCACTGTGGCAGCAACCGCGAACCCGGCAAGCTGGGTGTAGGTCACCGCTCATCCCCGACCCGCCAGCCGGTGGCTCGCCGCACCGCCTCCAGGGCGAGCACCGCGCAGACCGGCACGACGAGGAAGAAGAGCAGCTCCTCGATCGGCAGTCCGCCGGGAAGGACCACGCCGAGCGTCTGGCCCGGATCGAAGTCCCAATGGCCGCGGGCGATCGCGTAGAGGTCCCAGGCCACGAACACGCAGAGCACCGGCGCCAGGGTCAGGCCGAGCCGCCGAAGGCGGGCGTAGACGCGCGTGCGCGGCCAGGCCAGCTCGAGTGGGAGCGTGCCGATCACGCAGAAGGCGAGCAGCGCCAGGTAGGCGAGATGGCGCACCCCCGCTACCTCGCTGCCCGCAGCCGCCGGGCGAATTCCGCCGCGGCGGCAGGTGGGTCGGCGGCGTCCGTGACCGCCCGGACGATGACGACCCGGCGCGCGCCGCGGTCGAGCACATCACCGAGATTGTGGAGGTCGATGCCGCCGATCGCGAACCACGGCCGGGCATCGGGGCCTGGCTCCCGCGTCGCGGCATAGGTCAGCAAGTCGAGGCCGGGCGCCGGCCGGCCCGGCTTGGTCGGCGTCGGCCACACCGGTCCGACGCAGTAGTAGTCGGCCTCCGGCGCCGCCCGGGCCGCGTCGACCTCGGGCTCGGCGTGGGTGGACCGGCCGAGGAGAATCCCGTCGCCGAGCATCTGCCGGGCGGTGGTCGTGGGCAGGTCGTCCTGGCCCAAGTGGAGGATGTGCGGCCGGCTGGCGTAGGCGATGTCCGCGCGGTCGTTGACGGCGAGCAGCCGGCCGTGGCGTTCGCAGGCGTCGCTGAAGACCTCCAGCGCGGCCAGCTCGGCCCGCGCCTCCATCCCCTTCTGTCGCAGCTGAATGATGTCGACACCGGCGGCCAGCACGCCATCGAGGAAGTCGGCGAGGTCGCCTTGGCGCCCGCGCGCGTCGGTGCACAGGTACAGCCGCGCTCCCGCCAACCGCGCGCGCAGTTCCCGCCGGGTCGCCATGGACCGCACCGACTGGTGGTCTGCCACTAGAAGGCGAGCGCCTGCGCCCGGCGGCGGACCTCGGTGCCGCGATTCTCCGCGAGCGCCATGACCGGACAGCCGGGCAGCGACTCGTCGGCCATGAACAGCCAGCGGATGGCCGCTGACTCGTCGTAGCCTGAGTCGGCGAGCAGCGTGAGCGTGCCGGGCAGACCCTTGAGGACCTTGCCGTCGCGGACGAACGCGGCAGGAACCTGCAGCACGCGGTCGGGCCCCCGCCGCACCGCGACGAGCTGGCGTTCGCGCAGCATCGAGCGCACCCGGCCAACATCGATGCCGAGTTGCTCGGCGACGTCGGGCAAGGTCAGCCAGTCGGGAACCAGCGCCTCGGTCTCAGGGTCGATCTCGGTCGTCACGCCGACCAGCCTGCCACCGCGCCGACCCGGTCGCACGGACCGCCTCCGCGACCCGCCGCTGCGTCTGGACGATCCGCGTACGCTGGGGGTGACACGGGAGCCTGGTGGGACCGGGCTGAGAGGGCGGCTGGCAGCCGCCGACCGTCGAACCTGATCCGGATCATGCCGGCGAAGGGAGGATCCCAATGCGCACCCACGGCGCCGCTGTCGTCGTCGGCGGCGGGCTGATCGGGCTGGCGACCGCCTGGCGCGCGGCCGAGCGGGGGGTGGCCGTCACCGTCGTTGATCCGGAACCTGCTGCCGGCGCCTCCCATGCTGCCGCCGGAATGCTGGCGCCGGTGACCGAGCTGCACTACGGCGAGGAGGCGCTGCTGCGGCTCAACCTGGCCGCGGCCGGCGGCTACCCGTCGTTCGTGGCGGAGTTGGAGGAGCGCAGCGGGCGAGCCGTAGGTTACGCGGCCGCCGGAACCCTAGCGGTGGCGCTCGACGCCGACGACCGGGCGGCGCTCGCTGACCTGCACGCAGTCCAGCGCCGTCTCGGCCTCTCCGTCCAAGCGCTCACCGGGCGCGAGTGCCGCCGGCTCGAGCCCATGCTGGCGCCGAGCGTGCGCGGCGGGCTGCTGGTCGAGGGCGACCACTCTGTCGACAACCGGCGGCTGGCAGCAGCGTTGCTCGTCGCGCTCGACCGGTGTGGCGTGCCGGTGGTGCGCCAGGCGGCGACCGGCGTGCTGGTCAAGGACGACCGCGCCGCCGGTGTCCGCCTGGGCGACGGCGCCGAGCTCGCGGCCGACACGGTGGTTCTGGCGGCCGGCTGCTGGACCGGCTCGCTGACCGGTTTGCCAGCCGAGGCCGTGCCACCCGTGCGACCGGTGAAAGGCCAGATCCTGCGCCTGCGCGTGCCGCCGCCGCTGCAGCCGTTCCTGGCAAGGACCGTGCGTGGCACCGTGCGGGGCTTCGCCGTCTATCTCGTCCCGCGCGCCGACGGCGAGCTGGTCGTGGGCGCGACCGTCGAGGAGCAGGGATTCGACACCCGGGTCACCGCCGGCGGGGTTTACGAGCTGCTGCGCGACGCCCACACCCTGGTGCCCGGCATCACCGAGTTGGAGCTCGTCGAGACCCGCGCCGCGCTGCGTCCCGGCTCCCCTGACAATGCCCCGCTGATCGGGCCTACGTCGCTGCCCGGGCTGATCCTCGCCACCGGCCACTACCGCAACGG
>Ga0184623_10000151_pt1 | contig 28040 bp, 25 predicted proteins | sample PLM1_100_b1_FD_133138 | JGI IMG/M metagenome (GOLD analysis project Ga0184623, IMG submission 133138) | Groundwater sediment microbial communities from an aquifer in East River, Colorado, USA - PLM1_100_b1 | ecosystem: Environmental > Terrestrial > Soil > Riparian zone | place: USA: East River... | reverse complement strand
CGGTTCGGCCCGCGCAGCAGCATCGCGTTCTCGCAGTCGCTCAACGGTGGGCTGACCTGGTCGCCGACCATCAAGGTGAACCAGACGCCGACGAACATCCCGCTCGGGAACCAGCAGGCGTTCACCCCGATGGTGAAGGTGTCTTCGGACGGGACTGTCGGAGTCAACTACTACGACTTCCGCAACAACCCCGCCGACCCGGTCTTCCTCGGCACCGACGCCTTCCTCGCCCACTGCCACCCGACCACGCCGACCGCGTGTGCGAACCCCGCCAACTGGGGCAGCGAGGTGCGGCTGACCGACACCACCTTCAACATGGGCGACGCCCCCGTCGCACGTGGATTCTTCACCGGCGACTACGAGGGCCTGGACGTCGACGGCACCGACTTCCTTCCGCTCTGGTCGATGCCGCACGGCAGCGACCCGTCGAGCGTCTTCGTTCGCCGCACCACGCCATAACGGGACCGCACATCCTCCGGTGCCCCGGCCGCGCGGCCGGGGCACCCAACCCATTGATCATCGCCAACCACGTCGCTGACCAGGAGGGGCCGGGGAACTCGACAGCCGCCGCTTCGGCATCCAACCAACGATGTAGGCGGCGGGCGCTGTCCTAGGTCATAGAACTTCGAGAGGTACGACAAGTTCGAGAGGTATGACAAGGAGGTCGCAATGGTGCGAAGACTCGTCGTCGTGTTGTCCACGCTGTCCCTGGTGGCCCTCGGGGCGCCGCCCGGTGGTGTGCTTGCCCAGCCCGCGCCCGGCTGGACATCACAGGCTCCGGTCACGAACACGGTCGCCAACACACCGTTCAAGGGCGGCGGCTACGCCGGGTACGACCCGGGCGCAACGGCACCGAACCCGGGCTCGTGCCGGCTCGGCGACTACAACGCGAACCTGTCCGAGTCATGGCTGGCCGTCAAGCCCGGCACCGAGAACCTGGTCGGCACGTCGAAGGTGTTCTTCGAGAAGTACTCCACGTTCTACAACTTCCATCTCGGCTCGCACACGATCCTCAACGGACAGCCCGCGGGGTCGAACATCGTTCAGGGGTACGAGTGCGTCACGACCGGCACTCAGGACATGCCCCCGTCCTGGACGAACAACACCGACCCGAACGTCGCCTTCGACACCAAGGGCCGGGCGTACCAGGTCACCCTGCCGTTCAACGCGTTCTGGGCGAACCTGCGCCCGAACTCGCACATCGAGGTCTCCTACAGCGACGACCTCGGCCGGACCTGGGTGAAGGGCAACGGCGGGCAGCCGCTCGAGCACGCGCCGAACTGGTCGAGCCTGTCGTTCGGGTTCGTCGAGGACAAGCAGTGGGTGGCGGTGAACCACTTCCCGGGCAACAAGTTCCAGGATCACGTGTACGCCGCGTGGGCCGTCTACAACGGCGAGACCACGAAGATCAACGTCGCGGTCTCCGACGACCGCGGACAGACGTTCCGCAAGCGGGCGACGGTGACCAAGCCGAACCAGACCGGGCCGACCAACGAGTTCGTCTACCCGGTGGTGGACCCCAGCGGCGACGTGTACCTGGCGATCGCGTCGAGCTCCCCGAGCCGGCCCACCGCGAAGACCATCTACGTCGCCCGCTCCACTGACGACGGCAGTACCTGGGGACCGTGGACCGCGGTGGCGGACGCCACCCTGATCGGCAGCTGCTGCCTGCCTAACACCCGGTTCCGGGACGGCATCTTGCAGCATTTCGCCGCCAGCGAGGACCACCCGGGCCACCTGTACGTGGTGTGGGAGGAGTGGGACGGCACGCAGATGGATGTCTACCTGTCCCAGTCGACCGACGCCGGCCGTACCTGGTCGCCACGGCTGAAGGTCAACGACAACGTCGACACCGCCGGCCCGACCGATCAGTTCCAGCCCAGTGTCGCTGCAGGCCCCGGCGGCGCGGTCGCCGTCGCGTTCTACGACCGGCGCGCATCCTGCCCGGACGACGCCAGCATCGTGCCGGCACACGTCGGGCGGGTGAACTTCTGCATCGACACCACGCTGCAGGTCTTCGCCGATCACGGCAACGGCGCCGTGAAGGTCGGCGGTAACGCGCGGTTCTCCGAGCACACCTGGGACCCGGAGCAGCCGGCCCAGACCATCGACGGGCTGGACCAGATGGCCTGCGCCGCGCACCAGAACCCGTGCCAGATCCGCAGCTTCATCGGCGACTACTTCGGGCTCGCCGTGTCCGCAACCGCCGTTTACGGGCTGTTCGTCTCCACCCACTACCCGTCCTCGGTCATCGGCGACCAAGGCACGCCCGTCTACTACCAGCAACAGGTGCTCGCCACTGCCCCGCGCAGCGGGCTTGGCGTCTGACCCGCTCCGCCCTCCGCCCGGCCGCCGAGTACCGGTCGCGGGAGATCCGAGGAGCTAGAGGAAGCTCCTGGTAGACGGGTCGGTCGGCCAAGACTGACCCGTCTACCAGGACTACCAGCGGCGTGCCCACCACTCGGGCAGATGCGGGCGCTCGGTACCGAGCGTGGTGTCGTTGCCGTGGCCTGGGTACACCCACGTCTCGTCCGGCAAGGGGCCGAACACCTTGGACTCCAGGCCGCTCATCAGACTGTCGAAGTCCTCCGGACGTGTTGTCCGGCCAGCGCCCCCCGGGAAGAGGCAGTCGCCGGTGAACAGGTGCGGGTGGCCGGCGGGGTCGCGGTAGAGCAGCGCGATCGAGCCCGGCGTGTGCCCGACCAGGTGGATCGCCTCCAGCGACACCTCGCCGACGGTGACTGTGCCGCCGTCGGTCACGGGATCGGTTACCGGAACGGGCAGCGCCGGCGCGTCCTCGGGGTGCGCGACCGTCCGTGCGCCGGTCGCCGCGACGACGTCCTCCAGCGCCTGCCAGTGGTCGCCGTGCTGGTGGGTGGTGACAACGGTGCGCAGCGGCACGTCGCCGATCAGCTCGATCAGCCGGTCGGCGTCGTTGGCCGCGTCGATGAGTAGGGCGTCGCCGGTGGCGGTGCAGCGGAGCAGGTAGACGTTGTTGTCGAAGGGCCCGACCGACGCTTTGGTGATCGTCAGCCCGGGCAGCTCCCGCGTCTGCGCCGGCCCGCCAGGAGTGACCTCGCCGGTGTACTCGCCCATCTCGCTGTCCTCTCGTCGAGTGCCCGCGCACATTCCATCACCTGAACGCGGGCAGCCGGACGGTCGGGACGTAGGCGACGGGCGGTCAGGTGGCTGGGAGCGTCACGTTGCCGCGTAGCCGGATGTCCCGCGAGCTGCTGCCGACCAGGATCGGGTACGTGCCGGCGGTGACCTTCCAGCCGTGGGACGCCACATCCCAGTAGCTGAACGCGCGCTGGTCGAGCTGGAACGTCACCCGCACGGTCTGCCCGGGTGCCACCCGCGCTTTCTGGAACCCCTTCAACTGCTGCGGCGGGATCGGCACCGGTGCGCCGGACGGCGCCCCGACGTAGAGCTGGACGATCTCGCCCCCGAACCGGCTGCCCGTGTTGGTGACGTCGGCCGCGACGGTGACGGTGCCGTCAGAGGCCGGTGTGACGGTCAAGCCTGAATACGCGTAGGTGGTGTACGACAGCCCGTGGCCGAACGGGAACAGTGGCGTGATCCCGTTCCGGTCGTAGTGCCGGTACCCGACGAACACCCCCTCGGAGTACTTCGCGGTGTAGTGACCGTCGGCGCCTTTGATCCCCGGGTACTGCTCGGGGGTCTTGGTGGGCAGGTCCGCCTCTCGGCGAGGGAACGTCATCGGGAGCTTCGCGGACGGGTTGAAGTCGCCGAAGAGGATCGCCGCGACGACACTGCCGTCCTCCTCGCCCGGGTACCAGGCTTCGACGACCGCCGGCACGCCGCCGAGCCACGGCATCAGCACCGGCCCGCCGCTCTTAAGCACCACGATCGTCTTCGGGTTCGCCTTCGCGACGGCGCTGACCAGCGAATTCTGATTGCCGGCGAGCGACAGGTTCGCGCGCTCGTGGGTCTCGCCCTCACCGGAAACCTCGCCGACCATCACGATCGCGACGTCCGCGGACTTGGCTGCCACGGCGGCCGCTGCCGTGTCGTTGCCGTCGGAGTAGGTCACCGCGACGCCGCCGCCGACCCGCTTCTTCAACCCGTCCAGCGGCTTGACGGTGTAGAGCGGCCGCACCTTGGAGCTGCCGGTGCCGCCGGTCACCGCAGCACCCGCGTACGGCCCGATCAGCGCGATCGACTTCAGCTTCGCCGCGTCCAGCGGCAGTACGGCGCCGGCGTTCTTGAGCAGGACCGTGCCCTGCTGGGCGAGGTACCGCGCCTCCTTGCCATGCTCCTGTGCGGGTATCGGCGTCTTGGTCGGCTTCCGGTCGAACAGCCCGAACTCGATCATCTTCGCGAACCGGCGCACCAGCTTGTCATCGATCGTCGCCATGGACACCGTGCCGTTCTGCACCGCCTGCTTCAGCGCGCTGCCGAAATGCTGGCCGGTCGGCAGCTCCAGATCGAGACCGGCGTTCGCCGAGGCGACCGTGGAGTGCACCGCGCCGTAGTCCGGCGTGAAGAACCCGTCCCAGTTCCAGTCTTTCTTGGCGACGCCGAGCACGGCCGGATTCTCGCAGGCGAACACCCCGTTGATCTGCGGGTACGAGCACATCGCCGACGCGACCTGGCCCTCCTTCACGGCGATCTCGTACGGCGGCAGGTAGATCTCGCGCAACGTCCGCTCGTCGATCAGCTCGTTGACGTTGAACCGGTCGATCTCGGAGTTGTTGGCCACGTAGTGCTTCACGTTCGCCGGCACACCGTGCTTCTGGGTGCCGCGGATGTTCTCGGCCGCGATCTTGCCGGCAAGGAACGGGTCCTCGCCATAGCTCTCGAAGTTGCGGCCGCCGTACGGCGTGCGGTGGATGTTGACCGTCGGACCCTGCAGGAAGTTCCGCCCGACGTGCAGGGTTTCCTTGCCGGCCAGCGATCCGTACCGCTCGGCCATCGCGACGTCGAAAGAGGCGGCGAGCGCCACCGGGGCCGGCAGCGCTGTGGCGAACGGCTGGTTCTCCGGCTTGCGGCTGCCGCCGGTGCTGACGCCGGCCGGGCCGTTGGTCGGGAGGAAGTCCGGGATCCCTAGCCGCGGGATGCCCGGCACGTGCCGGTAGATGTCCTTCGCGTCGTCCCGGATCCCGTGCAGCTGGCTGATCTTCTCGTCGAGCGTCATCTGCGCGACGATCGCCCGGGCGCGTTCGGCCGGGGTGTCGGCAGGCGCTGGTGCGGCGCTCGCTGGGCCTACGGGCAGGGCTAAGGCGACGGTGGCGACGAGTGCCGCGCGGAGGTTTCTCACTGCTACTCCCTCGGTGGGGTGGGGGACAGGCAGTTCGGACCCCCGTCGCCGCACCGCAAGGGGGAGGTTTCATCAGATGTCTACCGATGGCCGGACAGCGATGTCAACGGATCGGGACGATTCCGTTGCAATCCATCGGATCTCTTTGTGTGGCTGCCAGATTCCGGGCTCGAACGGGTTTCACCGTCGCTGTGTCGGGAATGCTCCGGCGGTTATCTGACGCAACTGGCTTATCCGACGCAACTGGCAACGAGGAGTCTCAGCATGCTGACCTTGACCGAGTCCGCCGCGGCGGTGATCCGCGACATCACCAGCCAGGACGCGGTGCCCGAGGGCGCCGGCCTGCGTATCGCCGCCGACCAGTCGGGCGCGCTGACGCTGAGCATGTCGCCCGAACCCGAGCAGGACGACCAGGTCGTCGACTCCGCCGGCGCCCGGCTGTTCCTCGACTCCGAAGCGGCCCCGATGCTCGACGACAAGGCGCTCGACGTGGCCGTCGACGGCCAGGGCGGCGTGCAGTTCACCCTCGGCGACCGCCCGGGGGACTAAACGGCGCCCGGCACTGACCGGGCGTGCCGGGCCGCGCCTCGACGGGCGGTCCGGCGCGCGACGGTCCGGCAGGTGCTCAGCGGCGCGCCGGAGATCGGTCGCCGGGTTCGGACGCCTCGGCGAGCCGTTCGTGCAGCCGTGTCCGGATCTCCTCCGGGGTGTAGGCGCGGCGCCGCCGCTCCGCACGGGCGATCACCACCCCGGTCGCGACGACACCGACGAACCCGGCCATGCCCACCACTTTCCACCAGCGCATCTGCCTAGGCTACGACGGTGACCGGCGCGCAGCTCAGCCTTGACGAAGCCATCGACCTGACCCGTACCGGCGACGTGTGGCTGTTCCGCGGCCGTAAGGTCGCCGACAGGGCCATCCAAGTGACCACGAACAGCCCGATCAACCACGTCGGCATGTCGGTCGTCCTCGAAGACCTGCCGCCGCTGATGTGGCACGCCGAGTTGGGGCGGTCGCTGCCGGATCTGTGGTCCGGCGACCACCAGCGTGGGGTGCAGTTGCACGACCTGCGCGCGGCCGTTGTCGTGTGGGGCACGAGGTACGGCCAGCGGGCGTGGCTGCGGCAGCTCGACCGGGCGGTGAGCCGCGAGATGGAGGACGCCCTTCTGCGTACCATCGCGCGCCTGGACGGCACGCCGTTCCCGTCGACGGCGACACTCGCGTCGCGCTGGTTCCGCGGCCGGATCCCGCGGCTACGGCGGCGCGAGGACGAGCCCCCGCTCGAGACCGCGTACTGCGCCGAGGTGGTTGCCGTGACGTACGAGGCCATGGGATTGCTCCCCGGCGGGCGCCGGCCCAACTGGTACGACCCCGGCCGGTTCTGGAGCGGCGACGACCTCGAACTGTGCGACGGCGCCGACCTCGGGGACGAGATCGCGGTGGAGATCCCGCGCTGACCTGCGGCGATGCACCTCGGGACGAAACTGTCGTACCGCGAAGTTAGATTGGTGGTTGGTGTTTGTCCCCGGTACCCAGGCCAGCCCAGCCTGTCCCGGTGCGGCACCCTGTCGAAATCTGTGCCGAGAGAGCGGAAGAAGCACCGTGGCCGACCGGCTGATCGTGCGTGGCGCACGGGAGCACAACCTGCGCGATGTCAACCTCGACCTGCCCCGAGACGCCCTCATCGTCTTCACGGGCCTGTCGGGTTCGGGCAAGTCCAGCCTCGCGTTCGACACGATCTTCGCGGAAGGGCAGCGCCGCTATGTCGAGTCGCTGTCGGCGTACGCCCGCCAGTTCCTCGGCCAGATGGACAAGCCCGACGTCGACTTCATCGAAGGCCTCTCGCCGGCCGTCTCGATCGACCAGAAGTCGACCAACCGGAACCCGCGCTCCACGGTCGGCACGATCACCGAGGTCTACGACTACCTGCGGCTCCTCTTCGCGCGCGCGGGCATCCCGCACTGCCCGATCTGTGGCGAGCAGATCCGGCGGCAGACCCCGCAGCAGATCGTCGACCGAGTCCTCGCGATGGAGGAAGGCACCCGCTTCCAGGTGCTCGCGCCGGTGGTCCGCGGGCGTAAGGGCGAGTACCTCGACCTCTTCGCCGAGCTGCAGACCAAGGGATACTCCCGGGTCCGGGTCGATAGCGTCGTCCATCCGCTCACCGATCCGCCGAAGCTCAAGAAGCAGGAGAAGCACACCATCGAGGTGGTGGTCGACCGGCTCGCGGTGAAGGAGAGCGCGAAGCGCCGCCTCACCGACTCCGTCGAGACCACGCTCGGGTTGGCTGGCGGCATCGTCCTGCTCGACTTCGTCGACCTCCCCGAAGACCACCCCGAGCGGGAGCGGCGCTTCTCCGAGCACTTTGCCTGCCCCAACGACCACCCGCTCTCGATCGAGGATCTGGAGCCGCGGACGTTCTCGTTCAACTCCCCGTACGGCGCATGCCCCGAGTGCACCGGCATCGGCACCCGCAAGGAGGTCGACCCGGAACTGATCGTCCCCGACCCCGAGCGCACGCTCGCCGAGGGCGCTATCCAGCCGTGGGCCAGCGGCCAGAACATGGAGTACTTCGGCCGGCTGCTGCAGGGCCTCGGCGACGCGATCGGCTTCGACCTCGACACCCCGTGGGAGCAGCTGTCGACCAAGGCGCAGAAGGCCATCCTGCATGGTCACGAGAGCCAGGTCCACGTTCGGTACACCAACCGGTACGGCCGTGAGCGGGCGTACTACGCCAGCTTCGAGGGCGTGATCCCGTTCCTGGAGCGGCGCCACGCCGAAACCGACAGCGAGTGGAGCCGGGACAAGTACGAGGGGTACATGCGGGACGTGCCGTGCCCCACGTGCGGCGGTGCCCGGCTCAAACCCGAGGTGCTCGCGGTCAGCTTGAGCGGGCGGAACATCGCCGAGATCAGCCGGCTGTCGATCAGCGAGTGCGCGGAGTTCCTGGGCAAGCTCACCCTGGACGAGCGCCAGCGGATGATCGCGTCGCGGGTGCTCAAGGAGATCAACGAGCGCCTCCAGTTCCTCCTCGACGTCGGGCTGGACTACCTCTCCCTCGACCGCCCGGCCGGCACGCTCTCCGGCGGCGAGGCGCAGCGCATCCGGCTCGCCACCCAGATCGGCTCCGGCCTGGTGGGCGTCCTCTATGTGCTGGATGAGCCGAGCATCGGCCTGCACCAGCGCGACAACCACCGGCTGATCGAGACGCTGGTCCGGCTGCGTAATCTTGGCAACACGTTGATCGTCGTCGAGCACGACGAGGATACGATCCGCACCGCCGACTGGGTGGTCGACATCGGGCCCGGGGCCGGCGAGCACGGCGGCGAGATCGTGGTTTCCGGCTCGGTCCACGATCTGCTGCAGAGCGAGAAGTCGCTGACCGGCCAGTACATCTCCGGGCGGAAGAGGATCCCGCTGCCGACTCAGCGCCGCGCCTTCGACAAGCAACGCCAGCTCGTGGTGAAGGGTGCGCGCGAGCACAACCTGCGCGACATCGACGTGGCGTTCCCGCTGGGCAACTTCGTCGCGGTCACCGGTGTGTCCGGGTCGGGCAAGTCGACGCTCGTCAACGACATCCTCTACACCGTCCTCGCCAACACGATCAACGGCGCGCGGATGGTGCCCGGCCGGCACCTGCGGATCACCGGCCTGGACGAGGTCGACAAGGTGGTCGGTGTCGACCAGTCGCCGATCGGCCGTACACCACGGTCGAACGCGGCGACGTACACCGGCGTTTTCGACCACATCCGCAAGCTGTTCGCGGAGACCACCGAGGCGAAGGTCCGCGGGTACCAGCAGGGCCGGTTCTCGTTCAACGTCAAGGGCGGACGCTGCGAGGCCTGCTCCGGCGACGGCACGATCAAGATCGAGATGAACTTCCTCCCGGACGTCTACGTCCCGTGCGAGGTGTGCAAGGGCGCCCGGTACAACCGGGAGACCCTGGAGGTGCACTTCAAGGGGAAGACGATCGCCGAGGTGCTGGACATGCCGATCGAAGAGGCGTGCGCGTTCTTCGGGGCGGTCCCGGCGATCCGGCGGCACCTGCAGACGCTGGTCGATGTCGGGCTGGGGTACGTCCGGCTCGGCCAGCCGGCGCCGACGCTCTCCGGTGGCGAGGCCCAGCGCGTAAAGTTGGCCTCTGAGCTGCAGAAACGGTCCACCGGCCGGACGATGTACGTCCTCGACGAGCCGACCACCGGCCTACATTTCGAGGACATCCGCAAGCTGCTGGGCGTCCTCGACCGGCTCGTTGAGGCCGGCAACACGGTCGTGGTGATCGAGCACAACCTCGACGTGATCAAGACCGCCGACTGGGTCATCGACATGGGCCCCGAGGGCGGGAACAAGGGCGGCTTGGTCGTCGCCGCCGGCACCCCGGAGGAGGTCGCCGCGATCGAGGCGAGCCACACGGGCCGGTTCCTGCGGTCGGTGCTGCCGGACGGGCACGCGCCCGGCGTCAAGGAGCCCAAGGCGCCGAACGGATCGGCAAACGGCCGGGCGGCCAAGACCGCCGCCAAGAAGGCCGCCCCGAGAAAGGCCACCGGCACGGGCCGGGTCACCGCCGGCCGGAAGAAGGCCGCAACGGGCTAGTTACTTCCGTTTCGGGAGCCCGCGGCAGTGTGCGCCGCGGGCTCCCGGCGTGTCGGCGGACGCCGCAGGTTCGGACCTTAGGTAATGAATCGGATGCACGGCGAGCTGAGGTGAACCGCCGGGAGCCCGCATTCGTGTGTTCAGCAGTAGGGCAAGGGCACCGAGACACCGAGTGCGTGTCGGCACCGCCGAGGCGTGAGATGGAGGGACCTATGACGGCGGACGAGCAGACCCCCGCGTTGCCGCGCCGGCAGGTGCTGTGCGGGATCATGGCCGTGGGGCTCCTCGGCACGACGGCGCTCACCGCCTGTAGCGAAGACTCGGCCAAGACGAACACTCCCGCCAGCGGCACGAACAACGGTGGCGCCAACAACGGTGGCACCCCCAGCGGTGGCGCCAACAATGGTGGCGCCAACAACCCGCCCACCATCGGCGCTCTTGCGAAGGTCTCTGACGTGCCAGTCGGCGGCGGCACGATCGTCCAGGGCCCGGACGGCAAGCCCATCGTGCTCGTGCAGCCCAGCGCCGGTGAGATCAAGGCGTATGACGCGAGCTGCACGCACCAGGGAACCACGGTCGGCACGCCCGAGAACGGCGTCATGACCTGCCCGAACCACGGCTCGAAGTTCAAGGCGGCGGACGGCTCGGTGGTCAACGGCCCGGCCGGCAGCCCGCTGCGGTCGGTTGCCGTCACCGTCAACGGCGACAGCATCGAGTTCGCCTAGGGGATGCCCTAGCACTAGCTCGTCGTGGAGTCCGCCGACCACGGGCGCGGCGGACCCCACGATGGTTCTACCCGGCGTCCGGCGCCGGGGAGAAGGTGACGCGCACCAGAAGGCCGCCGCCCGGACGGGCGGCGGCCTTCGCGTCTCCGCCGTGCGTCCGCGCCACGGACCGGACGATCGACAGCCCCAGCCCGACGCCCTGGCCGGCGAGCCGCTCCTCGCCGAGGCGCCGGAACGGTTCGAAGAGCTGGCCGGCGTCATCGGCGGGGATCACCGCCCCGGTGTTGGAGACCTCCAGGACGGCGCGGCCGTCCTCCACCGCGGTGCGCACGATGGCCTCGCCGCCGTCCCGGTTGTGCCGGGCGGCGTTCTGCAGCAGGTTCACCGCGAGCCGTTCCAGCAGGACTGCCGATCCGCTGACGACCGCCGAGTCCAGCCGCTGGCGCAGCTCCACGCCCGCGCCGCTGAACTCGTCCGTGAGCAGGTCGGCGGCGTGCTCGGCGACTGCGGCCAGGTCGACTTCGGCGGTGTCCGTCAGCTCATGCTCGCTGCGCGCCAGGACGAGCAGCTCCTCGATCAGTTGCTCACTCCGCGCGTTGACGGTGAGGAGCTGGTCGCCGAGCGTCCGGAGCTGCTCGGGTGCGTCGGGGTCGGCGAGCGCGACTTCCAGCAGGGCACGGCTGGTCGCCAGTGGGGTACGCAGCTCGTGCGAGGCGTTCGCGACGAACCGCCGCTGGCTGGAGAACGCGCCGTCGAGCCGGTCCAGCATCTCGTCGAGCGTCTCGGCCAGTTCGGCGATCTCGTCGCGTGGGCCGGTGAGCCCGATCCGCTCGTGCAGGTTCTGGCTCGCCACGCGGCGGGCCGTGGCCGTGATCGCGTGGACCGGGGCGAGCGTGCGGGCTGACACGGCATACGCGGCGGCCATCGCGACCAACCCGACCAGCAGCAGGGCGATCGCGGACTGCTGGACCAGCGCGTCGAGCGTGCCGTTCCGGAGCTGTGACTCGGCCAGCTCGATCCGCTGGGCGACCGCGCCCGTGGCGCCCTCTGACGGAAGCTGGTCGACGGAAAGCGGCACATCCGACTGATCGCTCGGCGCAGCCTCGCCCGCCACCTTGGCGACGAACGCGGGCGTGCCGGCATCGAGCCCGCGGCGTACGACCGCGTAGTTGACGACGAGCAGCACCAGGCCGGCGGCGAAGAACACCACCGTGTAGAGCAGCGTCAGCCGGGCGCGCAGCGTGAGCCGGTACGGCGAACGCTCGGCCTGAGGGACGCTCATCGGATCCGGTAACCCGAGCCGGGCACCGTCTCCACGATGGGCGGGTCGCCGAGGCGCCGCCGCAAGTTCATGACGGTCACCCGGACCACGTTCGTGAACGGGTCGGCGTGCTCGTCCCACGCCTTCTCCAGCAATTGTTCGGCGCTGACCACGCCACCCTCCGCGCGGAGGAGCTGTTCCAGCACGGCGAACTCCTTCCGTCGCAGGGCCGTGTACCGCCCGTCGCGGAACACCTCGCGGCGCAGCGGGTCGAGCCGGATCCCGCCGCGTTCCAGGATCGGCGGCACCCCGTTGGCCGGCCGCCGGGCCAGGGTGCGGATCCGGACGACGAGCTCGGCGAAGTTGAACGGCTTCGGCAGGTAGTCGTCGGCGCCCAGGCTCAGACCCGCGATCCGGTCGGAGACGTCGCCGGCCGCCGTGAGCATCAGCACCCGCGCGCCCGCTTCACCGGTGGCCAGTTGGCGGCAGATGTCGTCGCCGTGGACGCCGGGCAGGTCGCGGTCCAGCACGACCACGTCGTACTCGTTGACGGCGATCCGCTCCAGCGCGCTCCGGCCGTCGTACACCACGTCGACAGCGAGCGCCTCCCGGCGCAGCCCCGCGACGATCGTGTCCGCCAGCAACTTCTCGTCCTCGACCACCAGTATCCGCACGTCGCCATCGTCGCACCGGGTCCGATAAACCCGAGATAAACCGCCGCGTTGACGCCCGCGTTAGGCCCCGACGAGTGGACTCGACCCGTCCGCCGGAAACGCCGTGCGGGTGGAAGGAGTCGAGTCATGCGACGCAAAATGGCCGCCCTGGCCGGGATCGCCGTGATGCTCATCGCCGTGGCCGGTTGCGGGCAGCAGGACGAGGAGCTGGAGGTGGCGAGCGCCAGCAAGGGCAAGGCGAAGACCGCCGCGAAGCAGGAACAGCAGAAGGGCGATCCGCAGAAGTTCGCCAAGTGCCTGCGCGAGAACGGGGTCAAGGTCGAGGAGTTCAGGGCGGACAAGGACAGCGCGGGCCGCGCGGTCGCGGAGGGCGGCGTGGCCGTCAAGGCCGACGCCGCTCCTGGTGGGGACGAGACCTTCAAGAAGGCGCATGAGAAGTGCAAGAAGTACGCGCCGGTTGGCGACGGCGCCGCGCAGCTCAGCGAGAAGGACAAGGAGGCGATGCTCAAGCACGCCCGGTGCATGCGCAAGGAGGGCATCGACATGCCCGACCCGAAGTTCGACGGTGGCACCGGCGAGGCGATGCCGATCCCTGGCGACATGAAGAAGTTCGAGGCCGCGCTGAAGAAGTGCGGCACAGGCGGCGGCGCTGTCGTCTCGCGGGTCGGGGGCGGCAAATGACGGCATCGTTCGGGCCTGCGAGCCCTGCGCGGCACAGTCCCGACGGCACGGCCGCGACTGCCACTAAACCGTCCCGAGCGGTTGGCGTGGCGGCACCGGAACCGCCCGCGGCTACGGCTGCCGGTGACCTTGTTGGCACGGCCCCGGCCAGCGATGACGTCGTTGGCGCGGCTCCGGCCCGGCGGAGGCGGCGGGTGCGCTGGATCGTCGGCGGCGTGTCCGTCCTTGCCGTTGCCGCGACGGCTGCGGGGCTGCGGATGGCCGATCAGGACACCGCGCCGCCTACCCGCACGGTGACGACCGACACCGCCGAGGTGACCCGTACTGACCTCAGCGAGACGACGGACGTCGACGGGAAGCTCGGCTACGGCGACGCGCGGGACCTGCCGAACCGCAAGCAAGGCGTGGTCACCGAGGTGCTGGGCGTGGGGGCGACGGCGACGCGCGGCAAGGTGCTCTACAAGGTCAACGGAGAGCCCGTGGTGCTGCTCTACGGCGGCCTCCCGGCGTACCGGCCGCTCGCGACCGGCACCGAGGGCGCCGACGTCCGCCAGTTCGAGCGGAACCTCGCCGCGCTGGGCTACTCCGGCTTCACCGTGGACAACAAGTACACAGCCAAGACCGCCGAGGCGGTGAAGGAGTGGCAGGAGGATCTCGGCGTTAGCGAGAGTGGCACCGTCGGGCCCGGCGCGATCACCTACGCGCCGGGCCCGGTCCGGATCGCTGAGCACAAGACGCCCGTAGGTGGGGAGGCCGGCGGGCCGGTCGTGTCGGTCACCGACACTGTTCGCATCGTCACCGTTGACCTGGCCGTCGACAATCAGCGGCTCGCGCGCAAGGGCGCTCAGGTCACGGTGACGATCCCGGGTGGCAGCCAGGCGACGGGCACGATCACGTCGGTCGGCACCGTGGCCGAGAAGAAGGACAGCGAGGATGGCGGCGGCGAGGCCACCATCCCGGTGACGATCACGCTCAAGGAGGCCAAGGCTGCTGGCGCACTGGACCAGGCGCCGGTCCAGGTCCACCTCGTCAGCGACAGCCGCAAGGGCGTCCTGACGGTGCCCGTTTCGGCCCTGCTCGCGCTGCGGGAGGGCGGGTACGGCGTCGCCGTCGTGGACGGCGGCACGCGGCAGATCGTCGCGGTCAAGATCGGCATGTTCGCGGACGGGCAGGTCGAGGTCACCGGTGAAGGCCTCGTCGAGGGCGTCAAGGTGGAGGTGCCGGCATCATGAGCAGCCAGATCGTCGCCGAGCTGCGCGGTGTCAGCCGGCACTATCCGGGCAACCCGCCGGTCCACGCGCTCGCAGGCGTCAGCTTCGCCATCGGGTACGGCGAGTTGGTCGGCATCGTCGGCCCGTCCGGATCAGGAAAGTCGACGTTGCTGCACCTGCTGGGCACCCTTGACCGGCCGTCGGACGGCGAGGTGGTCATCGCCGGCCATCCGGTGAGCCGCCTCTCGGACAAGGAGCTGTCGGCGCTGCGGGCCCGGAGCATCGGCTTCGTCTTCCAGCAGTTCCACCTCGCGCTGGGCCGCAGCGCGCTGGAGAACGTCGCCGACGGGCTGCTGTACGCAGGGGTGCCGCGCGCCGAGCGTCGGGAGCGGGCCGCGGTGGCGCTGCGCCGGGTCGGCCTCGGCCACCGGCTGGGGCACCGTCCGCACGAGCTGTCAGGCGGCGAGCGGCAACGGGTCGGCGTGGCCAGGGCGATCGTCGGCGGCCCGGTGCTGCTGCTCGCCGACGAGCCGACCGGCAACCTCGACTCGGTGTCCGGGCTGGAGGTGATCGCTGCCCTGCGCGACCTGCACAACCAGGGCACGACGGTCGTCATCATCACGCACGACCGGGAGATCGCCGCCGGCCTGCCCCGGCAGGTCGAGGTCCACGACGGCCGGATCCGGCACGACTCGGGGAGCGGCCATGTCGCGGCGTGACCGTCAGCGCGGCGGGCTCCGGCCGGCGCGGCTGAGCCCGGGCGACGTCGCCAGGGTCGGCGCGATCGGGCTGCGTACCCGTCCGCTGCGGGTAGTGCTCTCAGCGCTCGGGATCGCGCTCGGCATCGCGGCGATGGTCGCCGTCGTCGGGATCTCCGCGTCCAGCCGCGCCGACCTCAACGCTCGCCTCGACCGGCTCGGCACCAACCTGCTCACCGTCACGCCCGGCCAGACGCTCTTCGGCGAGTCGGCGAAGCTGCCGAAGGAATCGGTCGGCATGGTAGGCCGGATCGGCCCTGTGCTGTCCGTCAGTGCTACCGGCATCGTCAGCGCGTCCGTGCGCCGCACCGACAAGATCCCCAAGGACGAGACCGGTGGGATCGGTGTCCTCGCCGCGCGGACCGATCTGCTCGGCACGGTCGGCGGCAAGGTACGCAGTGGCGCGTGGCTGAACCCGGCGACTGCCAAGTATCCGGCCGTCGTGCTCGGCAGCTCGGCGGCAAAACGGCTGGGAATCGACCAGGCAGGGCCGGACGTGCAGGTGTGGCTCGGCGGCCGGTGGTTCACCGTCGTCGGCATCCTTGATCCGGTCGAGCTGGCGGGCGAGCTGGACAGCGCGGCGCTCATCGGGTTCGACGTCGCCCAGAAGCTGCTCGGCTTCGACGGCCATCCCACCCGGCTGTACGAGCGATCCACCGAGGCTTCGGTCGACACGGTGCGAGGGGTGCTCCCCGCGACCGCGAACCCGAAGAACCCGGAGGAGGTGCTGGTCAGCCGCCCGTCGGACGCGCTCGCGGCACGGGCCGCGGCCGACACCGCGTTCACCGGGCTGCTGCTCGGGCTTGGTGCCGTGGCGCTGCTCGTCGGCGGCGTCGGAGTGGCGAACACGATGGTGATCTCGGTGCTGGAACGCCGGCAGGAGATCGGGCTGCGGCGCGCGCTGGGCGCGACCCGGGGTCAGGTGCGGTTGCAGTTCCTCGCCGAGTCGCTGTTGCTGTCGCTGCTGGGCGGGGTGGTGGGTGCCCTGCTCGGAGCGGCGGTGACCGGCGGATACGCGGCGACCCGGGGCTGGCCGATGGCGGTGCCCAGCTGGGTGCTCGCCGGTGGAGTACTGGCGACACTGGTGATAGGCACCGTCGCCGGCGCCTACCCGGCCATGCGCGCGGCACGGCTCGCGCCGACGACAGCCCTCGCCGGCACCTGAACCCGAGGCCCTGCGGTTGGATCGTGCCCCCAAGAGGGGGCACGATCCAACCGCAACCCCCGCTGGCTCAGGCCCCAGACCAGGCAGAACGGGTGGCCTACCGGATCGGCGTACACCCGGAAGCCAGCCTTGCCGCCACCGCCGCCCCGCAGCAGCGTGGCGCCTAGTGCCAGCACCTGCGGTTCGGCCTCATCGATGCTGTCCACTTTGATTCGGTAGTACAAGACGTATTGCTCAGGCCTGGCCGGCGAAGCTCAGGGTCGCGTTCAGCGCTCCGAACGCGGCGAGCCCGGCCAGCACGACCACGGTGGCGGCGGTGATCCCGAGGAGTCGCTCCCTGACCGTGCGGCCGGCCAGCAGCGGCATCAGCGGACCGGCTAACAGCATGGCCCAGGCACCGGGTCGACGTCGCCAGGATTTCCGGCCGGGTGGATGAACACGCCCTCCAGCCCTTCCGCCGCCAGCACGCCGCCGAGCATCGCCATTGAGGCGATCCGTCGCCAGGGCACCTCGCCGACCAGCCATGACGCCTCGTCGCGCAGCCACCCGCCCGCGATGCCGAACAATGGGCCGCCGACGAGCGCGGTGCCGGTCCAGACGAGCACGGTGGAGATCGCCACCGGCGTGCCCTCGATCAGAGCCGCTGCGTAGTAGCCGGCAAGCGCCCCGGCCAGCGTCGCGGCGCCGGCGGCGGCCGTGTTCCGGACTCCGCGCGGGACGAACGAGCCGACGATGAACGCGAACACCACCCAGACCGCGCACGAGTTCGCGAGCCGGCCCAGGGCATCGGGCAGTACGCCCTGGAGTACCTGGGTCGCTATGCCGAGTCCCAGCCCGGTGCCGGCGACGAGCGCGATGCTCGACGGCGCCCAGGTCGAAACAGTCCGGGGGCCGTACAGGGTGCCGGTGGGTGCCGCGGTTGTCGTGGTCATGCCGCAAGCATCGCCTCGGGTCCGCCGCCGCCGGATCGACCAACTGGCAGGTTCTCGTCAACAACCTCTGCCTTTTGGCTGAGCCGCACGGTGCAGTCAGGCGCGGGCGCACGTGAGTAGCGTCGACGGCCATGGACGCTCTCCCGAACCGCGGCGCCGTCATACTTCCCGGCGGCTTGTACGGACCGCACGCGCCGCTTCTGATGTACGCCAGCGATGCGGCGGAGGCACGTGGCGCCCGGCTGCGCCACGTCTCGTGGACGGGTCCAGACGACCCGAGCCGCCTGGAGCCGTCCGCGCGGGGACCGTGGGTGTTGGGCCAGGTGACGCCGGTCCTGGACCAACTCGTGAGCGATTGGCCCGACGTACCGCCCCTGCTGATCGCGAAGTCACTGGGCACGCTGGCCGCGCCGCTCGCGGGGGATCGGCGCCTGCCGGCGATCTGGTTGACGCCCAACCTCCGCTCGACGTGGTTCACCGATGCGTTGCGCCGCGCCACCGCGCCGTTCCTGCTGGTCGGCGGTACCGCCGACTCGGTGTGGGACGGCGATCAGGCCCGCCAGCTCACGCCGCACGTGCTGGAGGTGCCGGACGCCGACCACGGGATGTACGTGCCCGGACGGCTGGCCGCCTCCGCCGCGGTGCTGGGCCAGGTAGCCACGGCGATCGAAGACTTCCTCGACGCATCCGTTTGGCGGCCGTAGCACCAGCCCGCTCTTGTGGGCTTCCAGTACTGTGTGCGAGCACGCCGTACTAGCCGGAGGAAAGAGGACGTATGTGGAACCCGCCTGACTCGACCGATCGATCCGGTTGGTCGGGATCGGGCGATTGGTCCGGGCCGTCCGCCAGCGGCGCTGCTCCTCCGCCGCAGCCGTGGCAGGCCGCCGGCGCTCCGGGCTTTGACCCGGCCGACCCGCTCATCAGCCCCGACTACGCCGGCTGGTGGGCGCGCTCGACCGGGATCATCAAGGCGGGCTGGCGCCCGCTACTGGCGCTGCAACTCCTCGGCGCCGTGATCTCCCTGCCGCTGCTCGGATACGTGTCGACCCAGTCGGCGTTCAACACCCGGGAGCTACAGAAGAGCCTCGAGCAGCAGGCCGTGCCCGAGCCGCCCGACTTCGGCAACTTCATCGCCTCCATGTTTCTCGGCGTTGGCGGCTCGGTCGTGTCCTACCTGCTGTATGCGCTGGTGCTGCTGGCCGGCGTCCGGGTGGTGGTCGCAGTGGCGACCACCGGCACAGCCGACCTCAGGTCGGCGCTGGCGGGTGCGGCGCGGCGGGTGTTCCCGCTCATCGGCTGGCAGACACTGGTCGGGCTCCTCGCGCTCGTCGCGTTCTGCGCCTGCGTCCTGCCGGTGTTCTACGTCCTGGCGGCGACGGCGGTGCTACCAGCGGTGGTCACGTTCGAGCGCGGCGGCGTCATCGCCCGCTGCTTCCGGCTGTTCCACAGCGATCTCGGCGCCTCGGTGGCGCGGGTGGCCACGGTGTTCGGGTTGGGGCTCGCCGTCAGCGTGATGGCGAGTATTCCCAGCATCGTGCTCCAGCCGGGCGCCGAGACGTCAACCGGTCCGCTGGTGGCCGGCGCGATCGTGATGACCGTGATCCAGACGGTGGTGCAGGTGGCGATCGGCGTGGTGACGGCGCCGATGATCGTCACGGCGTACGCCGACATGCGCGCCCGCGTCGAGCCGCTCTCCACGCCCGTCCTCGTCCAGGAGCTGGCCACGGCCTGAACAGGCGATGTCGTACACGCGGACTAGGCTCGAAAGCGTGCCCGCCCCCTCTACCTACCGCCCAGCTCCGGGCACCATCCCCGATTCCCCGGGTGTGTACCGGTTCCGGGATGCCCGTGCCCGGGTCATCTACGTCGGCAAGGCGAAGAGCCTGCGCAGCCGGCTCAGCTCCTACTTCGCCGACCCCGCTGGCCTGCATCCGCGCACGTACCAGATGGTCACGAGCGCGTCCTCCGTCGACTGGGTGGTCGTCGGCACCGAGGTTGAGGCGCTGCAGCTCGAGTACACCTGGATCAAGGAGTACGACCCGCGCTTCAACGTCCGGTACCGGGACGACAAGAGCTACCCGTCGCTCGCCGTCACGCTGTACGAGGAGTACCCGCGGCTCCAGGTGATGCGGGGGCCCAAGAAGAAGGGCGTCCGGTACTTCGGTCCGTACTCGCACGCCTGGGCGATCCGCGAAACGCTCGACCTGCTGCTCCGGGTCTTCCCGGCCCGCACGTGCAGTGCCGGGGTGTTCAAGCGCGCCGGCCAGATCGGGCGACCGTGCCTGCTCGGCTACATCGGCAAGTGCTCGGCGCCGTGCGTCGGTCGGGTCAGCGCCGAGGAGCATCGGGAGATCGTCGATGACTTCTGCGACTTCATGGCGGGCAAGACCGACACGATGATCCGCCGGCTGGAACGCGAGATGCGCCAGGCATCCGCGGAGCTGGAGTTCGAGCGCGCCGCCCGGCTCCGGGACGACCTTGGCGCGCTGCGCCGGGCCCTGGAGAAGCAGGCGGTCGTCTTCGGCGACGGCACCGACGCCGACGTGGTCGCCTTTGCGGAGGACGAACTGGAGGCGGCCGTCCAGGTCTTCCACGTCCGCGGTGGGCGGGTGCGCGGCCAGCGCGGCTGGGTGGTGGAGAAGGTCACCGACGTCACCACCGGCGAGTTGGTCGAGCAGTTCTGCCTCCAGGTGTACGGCGGGGAGTCCGGCGAGGCGATCCCGCGCGAGGTGCTGGTGCCGGCGCTCCCGACTGACGCGGCAGCCCTCACCGACCTGCTTTCGGAAGTGCGTGGTGCGCGGGTGTCCCTGCGCGTGCCGCAGCGCGGCGACAAGCGGGCGCTGATGGAGACCGTCCAGCGCAATGCCGAGCAGGCGTTCACGCAGCACAAGCTCAAGCGGGCCAGCGATCTCACGGCACGGTCGCGCGCGCTCGCCGAGATCCAGGAGGCACTCGGCCTGGACGAGGCGCCGCTGCGGATCGAGTGCTACGACATCTCGCACGTCTCCGGCACCGACGTCGTCGGCAGCATGGTCGTCTTCGAGGATGGCGTGGCGCGCAAGTCCGAGTACCGCAGGTTCGCGGTCCGTGGCGACGACGGCATCGATGACACCGCCTCGCTCGCCGAGGTGCTGCGCCGCCGGTTCGTCCGGTACCTCGACGCACGGGCGGAGACCGGCGATCTCGAACAGTCCACAGCGGAGGTGCGGCCCGGCATCGACCCCACTACCGGCCGGCCGCGGAAGTTCACGTACCCGCCGAACCTCGTGGTGGTCGACGGTGGCGCGCCGCAGGTCGCCGCCGCTGCCCGTGTGCTCGCCGAACTGGGCATCGACGACGTGGCGCTGTGCGGGCTGGCGAAGCGGCTCGAAGAGGTGTGGATACCGGGCGACGACTTCCCGCTCGTCCTCCCGCGCAGCAGCGAGGGCCTGTACCTGCTGCAACGCGTCCGCGACGAGGCACACCGCTTCGCCATCACCTATCACCGGCAGAAGCGCTCGAAGCGGATGACAACGTCCGCGCTCGACGGCATCCCGGGGCTGGGGGAGGCACGGCGCAAAGCGTTGCTGCGGCACTTCGGGTCCGTGCGCAAGCTCAAGGCGGCGACGGCCGAGGAGATCGCGGAGGTGCCGGGCTTCGGCCGCCGTACGGCCGAGGCCGTGGTCGCCGCGCTCGGCGGGGAGGCCGGGGGCGCGCCGCAGGCCACGAGCGGTGACGTGGACACTGTCGAAGAGGGGACGCAGGTCCGATGAGTGGGGGGCACGTGGACGAGCTGAGCACCGCACCGGGGGTGGCCAGACCGGCGGCGGACGCCTCGGCCAAACCGGGCGCCGATGCCTCGCGCGAAGGAATGGACCTGGTCATCGTCACCGGTTTGTCCGGAGCGGGCCGCAGTACGGTCGCCCGGGCGCTGGAGAACGTCGGCTACTACGTGGTCGACAACCTGCCGCAGGCGCTGATGGTCACCATGGCCGAGCTGGCGCACGAGTCAGGCGGCCAGGCGCGCCGCACCGCGATGATCCTCGATGTACGCAGCCGCGCGTTCTCCACCGATCTCACCGGTGCCGTCGCCGAGCTGCGCGGGCGCGGATTCCGGCCACGGGTGCTGTTCGTCGACGCCTCCGACGACGTGCTCATCCACCGCTTCGAAAGCGTCCGCCGCACCCATCCGCTGCAGGGCGAGGGCCGGCTCGCCGACGGGATCGCCGCCGAGCGTGAGCTGCTGCTGGACGCCCGCGGCGAGGCCGACCTGACGATCGACACCACCGTGCTCAACGTCAACCAGTTGCGGTCGCGGGTTGAGGAGCTGTTCGCCGCCGACCAGCTGGCGTTGCAGGTCACCGTGCTTTCGTTCGGCTTCAAGTACGGCCTGCCCGCCGACGCGGATCTGGTGGTGGACATGCGATTCCTGCCCAACCCGCACTGGGTTCCGGAGCTGCGTCCGCTGACCGGCAAGGATCTGGCGGTGAGCGAGTACGTGCTCGGCCAGCCCGGCGCCAAGTCGTTCCTGGACCGCTACGCCGACCTGGTGCTGGAGGTCACCGACGGCTTCCGGCGCGAGGGCAAGCGATACCTGACGATCGCCGTCGGCTGCACAGGCGGCAAGCACCGCAGCATCGCCAGCGCCGAAGCGCTCGCCGCGCTGCTGGCCGAGCGCGGGCTCAACACGCACGCCGTCCACCGTGACCTGGGGCGCGAGTGAGTGAGCGCAGCGAGCGAGCCGATGGGCACAGCAGCCCCGCTCGCGGGGCCGCCGAGCGCAGCGAGGTGGTCACGTGAGCGAGCGCAGCGAGCGAGCCGATGGGCACAGCAGCCCCGCTCGCGGGGCCGCCGAGCGCAGCGAGGTGGTCACGTGAGCGAGCGCAGCGAGGCGGTCACGTGAGCCAAACGAAGGTGGTCGCGTTCGGCGGCGGGCACGGACTGTTCGCGTCGCTCCGGGCGCTGCGGCGGCTCGACGTCGACCTCACCGCCGTCGTGACGGTTGCCGACGACGGCGGGTCGAGCGGGCGGCTGCGCCGGGAGTTCGACGTGCTGCCCCCGGGCGATCTGCGCCAGGCACTGGTCGCGCTCTCCGGCGACGGCCGCGACGACGAGCTGCGCTCGATGCTGTTCCAGCACCGCTTCCCCGGCGACGGTCCACTCGGTGGCCACGCGATCGGCAATCTCCTACTCACGGGCCTTGTCGAGGTGCTGGGCGGGCCGGTCGCCGCCCTCGACCACGCCGGCCGGATGATCGGCGCGTGCGGGCGGGTGCTGCCGATGTCCACCGAGCCGCTGGAAATCGAGGCGGACGTGCAGGGACTGAACCCCGACCGTCCGCACGAACGCTCGGTCGTCCGTGGCCAGGCGACGGTGGCGAAGACGCCGGGGCATGTCCTTGGCGTACGGCTGGTGCCGGAGACGCCGCCGGCGTGTCCCGAGGCGCTGGCCGCGGTCGCCGCCGCCGACTGGCTCGTGTTCGGCCCCGGATCGTGGTTCACCAGCGTGCTCCCGCACTTCCTCGTGCCGGAGCTGCGGGCGGCGATCGCGAAGACGAACGCTCGCCGGATCGTCGCGCTCAACCTCTCGGACGAACCCGGTGAGACGGACGGATGGTCTGCGGAAGAACACCTGACGGCGTTGACCAGTCATGCTCCAGAGTTCACCGTGGATGCCGTGGTCGCTGATCCGCGGGTAGTACGGGACCACACGCGCCTCACGAGTGCGGCAGAATCTCTAGGGGGGCGGCTGGTGGTCGCGCCGGTTGCGGTCGCTGACGGGAGCCCACGGCATGATCCGGGGGCGTTGGCGTCCGTGTTGCGATCGGTGCTGGACCACGCAGGCCTGGGGTGGGACGAGACGGCGAGGTGAGCGCGCATGGCGATGACTGCTGCGGTGAAGGATGAGTTGAGCCGGTTGGTGGTCACTAAACCGTGCTGCCGCAAGTCCGAGATGGCCGCTTTGCTCCGATTCGCCGGGGGGCTGCACATCGTCAGTGGCCGCGTGGTGGTGGAGGCCGAGCTGGACACCGGCGCCGCCGCGCGCCGGCTGCGGCGCGAGATCGCCGAGGTGTACGGGCACTCCAGCGAGGTCCACGTGCTCGCCTCGGGCGGGCTGCGCAAGGGCAGCCGGTACGTGGTGCGGGTCGTCAAGGACGGCGAGGCGCTGGCCCGGCAGACCGGGCTTTTGGACGTGCGGGGCCGGCCGGTGCGTGGCCTGCCGCCGCAGGTGGTGTCCGCCGCGATGTGCTGCGCGGAGTCGGCGTGGCGGGGCGCGTTCCTGGCGCACGGGTCGCTCACCGAGCCGGGCCGGTCGTCTGCCCTGGAGATCACCTGTCCGGGCCCCGAGGCGGCGTTGGCGCTGGTCGGGGCAGCGCGGCGGCTCGGGATCGGCTCCAAGGCCCGTGAGGTGCGCGGCTTCGACCGCGTGGTCGTGCGCGACGGCGACTCGATCGGCGCGCTGCTCGTCCGGATCGGCGCGCACTCCAGCGTGCTGGCCTGGGAGGAGCGCCGGATGCGGCGCGAGGTCCGGGCCACCGCCAACCGGCTGGCCAACTTCGACGACGCCAACCTGCGCCGGTCCGCACGCGCTGCGGTGGCCGCCGGTGCGCGGGTGGCGCGGGCGATGGAGATCCTCGCCGATGACGCTCCCGAGCACCTGCTCGCGGCCGGCCGGCTCCGGCTCACGCACCGGCAGGCGTCGCTGGAGGAGCTGGGCTCGCTCGCCGACCCCGTCCTGACCAAGGACGCGGTGGCCGGGCGCATCCGCCGCCTGCTGGCGCTCGCCGACAAGCGCGCCCACGATCTCGGCATTCCGGACACCGAGTCCAGCGTGACCCCGGAGATGCTGGCGCCGTAGCCAAGGACGCCGTTCGGGCGACATGTTGGTTATAGCCACCAACATGTCGCCCGCGTCAGGCCGGATTCCCGCGGGCTGAAACGATTCCGTTACCACCCTGAGACGGGTGGCCGCCGACCAGATAGGGTCGCGGTTGAGTCCCGCGGGGACCCGCGCGCAGCGCCGCCCGCGGCAGCAGGCAACGCACCGTACACATCTTGAGGAGAACGGCGTGACCATCCGGGTAGGCATCAACGGCTTCGGGCGTATCGGCCGCAACTTCTTCCGCGCCATCCAGGCGTCGGGCGCAGACATCGAGATCGTCGGCGTCAACGACCTGACCGACAACGCGACCCTCGCCCACCTGCTCAAGTACGACAGCATCCTGGGTCGCTTCCCGGGCGAGGTGAAGGCCAGCGCCGACGAGATCACTGTCGCGGGCAAGTCGTTCAAGGCGCTCGCCGAGCGTGACCCGAACGCGCTGCCGTGGAAGGACCTCGGCGCCGACATCGTCATCGAGTCGACCGGGTTCTTCACCGACGCCAACAAGGCCAAGGCGCACATCGACCAGGGCGCGAAGAAGGTCATCATCTCCGCGCCGGCGAAGAACGAGGACGTCACGATCGTCATGGGTGTCAACCACAACACCTACGACACGACGGCGCACACGATCATCTCCAACGCGTCCTGCACCACCAACTGCCTCGGCCCGATGGCCAAGGCGCTGAACGATTCCGTCGGCATCGAGCGTGGCCTGATGACCACGATCCACGCCTACACGCAGGACCAGAACCTGCAGGACGGCCCGCACCCGGATCTGCGCCGGGCCCGCGCCGCCGCGCTGAACATCGTGCCCACCTCGACGGGCGCCGCCAAGGCGATCGGCCTGGTGTTGCCAGAGCTCAAGGGTAAGCTGGACGGCTTCGCCCTGCGGGTGCCGATCCCCACCGGCTCGGCCACCGACCTCACGTTCACCGCCAGCCGCGAGACCACGGTTGAAGAGGTCAACGCCGCGGTCAAGGCCGCCGCCGACGGCCCGCTCAAGGGCATCCTCACGTACACCGAGGACCCGATCGTCTCCACCGACATCGTCACCGACCCGGCGTCCTGCGTCTTCGACGCCGGCCTGACCAAGGTCATCGGCGACCAGGTGAAGGTCGTCGGCTGGTACGACAACGAGTGGGGCTACTCCAACCGCCTGGTCGACCTGGTTCTCCACGTCGGCGCCACCCTGTAAGGGGCGTACGTGAAAACCCTCGACGACCTGCTCGCCGAGGGCGTGACGGGTCGGCGCGTGCTGGTGCGCGCCGACCTCAACGTCCCGCTCGACGGCGACACCATCACCGATGACGGCCGGATCCGCGCCGTGCTGCCAACTCTCACCGCCTTGCGAGACGCCGGTGCACGCGTGATCGTCGTCTCGCACCTCGGCCGGCCGAAGGGAGCGCCGGACCCTCGATACTCGCTTGCTGTCGTGGCGGGCCGGCTTGGCGAGCTGCTGGGCACCCCGGTCGCCTTCGCCACGGACTCCGTGGGTCCGTCGGCGCAGGAGACGGTCGCAGGCCTCGCCGACGGCGGCGTCGCGCTGCTGGAGAACCTGCGGTTCAACCCCGGCGAAACCAGCAAGGACGACGCCGAGCGGGCTGACTTCGCGACCCAGCTCGTGGCGTTCGCGGACGCCTATGTGGACGACGCTTTCGGCGCGGTACACCGCAAGCACGCCAGCGTGTACGACGTGGCGCGGTTGCTGCCGCACTACGCCGGTGGCCTGGTCCTGCGCGAGGTCGAGGTGCTGCGCCGCCTCACCGGCACTCCCGACCAGCCGTACGTGGTGGTCCTGGGCGGCAGCAAGGTCTCGGACAAGCTGGCGGTGATCGAGGCGCTGCTGCCGAAGGTCGACCACCTGCTCGTCGGTGGCGGGATGTGCTTCACGTTCCTCGCGGCGCAGGGCCACGGCGTCGGCGGCTCGCTGCTGCAGGCCGAGATGATCGACACCTGCAAGGGCCTGCTGGCGCAGGCGGGCGATAAGATCGTGCTCCCGGTCGACGTCGTCGTCGCGCAGGAGATCAGCGACGACGCCGAGACCCGGGTCGTTCCCGCCGACGCGATCGAGGGTGACTGGAAGGGTCTCGACATCGGCCCCGCGACGGTCGCGCTCTTCGCCGAGAAGCTGGCTCCGGCGAAGACCGTGTTCTGGAACGGCCCGATGGGCGTCTTCGAGGTCGCGCCGTTCGCCGAGGGCACCCGCCAGATCGCCCAGGCAGTGGCCAATGTGGACGGTCTTTCGATCGTCGGCGGCGGCGACTCCGCAGCGGCGGTGCGCGTGCTCGGGCTGGACGAGTCGGCTTTCGGTCACATCTCTACCGGCGGCGGCGCGTCGCTGGAGTACCTGGAGGGCAAGACCCTGCCGGGGCTCGCCGCTCTCGAATCCTCGGAGGCCTGAGACCGTGGCGAAGAAGAAGCTCGACCTGCCTCAGGGCCGGCGCCCGCTCATCGCCGGCAACTGGAAGATGAACCTCAACCACCTCGAGGCGATCGCGCTCACCCAGAAGATCGCGTTCAGCCTCACCGAGCAGCAGCTCACCGCTGTCGAGGTGGTCGTGCTCCCGCCGTACACCGACCTACGTAGCGTGCAGACGCTGGTCGACGGTGACCGGCTGCTGATCGGGTACGGCGCGCAGGACGTCTCGGCGCATAAGTCCGGCGCGTACACCGGCGATATCAGCGGCGCGATGCTGGCGAAGCTCGGCTGCTCGTACGTGGTGGTCGGCCACTCCGAGCGGCGGCAGTACCACCACGAGGACGACGCGCTGGTCAACGCCAAGGCCAAGGCGGCGTTCGCCAACGACATCGTCCCGATCGTGTGCATAGGCGAGGGGCTGGAGATCCGCGAGGCCGGCGAGCAGGTGCCGCACACGCTGGCCCAGCTCGACGGCGCGCTGGCGAAGATCCCGGCCGAGCAGGCGGCGAAGATCGTCATCGCCTACGAGCCGGTCTGGGCGATCGGCACCGGCAAGGTGGCCACGCCGGAGGACGCGCAGGAAGTGTGCGCGGCGATCCGGGGCCGGTTGGTCGAGCTTTACGACAGCGAGGTGGCCGTCGCGGTCCGCATCCTCTACGGCGGATCGGTGAAGGCGAACAACATCGCCGGCATCATGGCCAAGGAGGACGTGGACGGTGCCCTGGTCGGCGGCGCGAGCCTCGACGGCGACGAGTTCGCCACGCTCTGCCGCTTCCCGGAACACGCGGTGGTGGGGTAACCGTCAACACGGTCCTCGTAGTAGCGGGCGGGGACGAGTCGGCGAGCGACGTGCTCGCCGGACTTCCCGCCGACGCGTGGGTGATCGCCGCCGACGGTGGCATCGCCCACGCGTTCGCGTTGGGGCTGACGGTCGACGAAGCGGTCGGCGACTTCGACTCGGCGTCGGCGCCAGACCTGGCGCGCGTACAGGCCGGCGGCGGCCGGATCGAGCGGCACCCCGTTGCCAAGGACGCGACCGACCTGGAGTTGGCGCTGGGGCTGGCGGTCGCTCGGCAGCCGCGCCGGGTCGTGGTGATCGGTGGCCACGGCGGTCGGTTCGACCACTGGCTCGGCAACGCGTTCCTGCTCGCGGCGCCCGCGTATGCGTCCGTCGAGCTCGTGGCCCGGATGGGAGCCGCGACGCTGACGGTGGTGCGGCGGTCCGCAGTGCTGCACGGGTCGCCCGGCGAACTGGTCTCGCTACTGCCCGTCCACGGACCGGCGTCGGCAGTGCGCACGGAGGGCCTGCTGTACCCGCTGGTGGACGAGGATCTGCCGGTCGGCACCACCCGCGGCGTGAGCAACGTGTTCGTGGACTCGCGCGCAACGGTGTCGCTGACGTCCGGGGTGCTCCTGGCTGTCCAACCAGGACAGCAGTCCGGTGGCGCTCGCAGCTAGACCGAGGTGCGCCTCAACGGATT
>Ga0184623_10000150_pt1 | contig 28162 bp, 22 predicted proteins | sample PLM1_100_b1_FD_133138 | JGI IMG/M metagenome (GOLD analysis project Ga0184623, IMG submission 133138) | Groundwater sediment microbial communities from an aquifer in East River, Colorado, USA - PLM1_100_b1 | ecosystem: Environmental > Terrestrial > Soil > Riparian zone | place: USA: East River... | reverse complement strand
CAGCACCCGCACGTCCGCGATCAAGCGGCGTACCGCGTTGCCTGCCTACAAGGTAAGCGTGGTCCGCGTCCGTGGCATTGGCATGGGGTGCCGTAGGCCTGTCCAGTATGCGGCGAGTCTCCCTGTTCACAGGCCTGCCGGTCAGAAGCCGTGACCGGGGCCTGGTTGGGTAGCACGACTGTCGTCCCGGCGGCCGCGCATCGCCGTCGGCACCATCGCGACCGTCGAGAGCGCGCCGGTGGCGTATCGCTTCCAGAGCCGGCCGGGCGACTGCGCGATCCGCGCCATCCACTCCAGCCCGGACTTGCGCATCCACTCCGGCGCGCGCTTCTCCTCGCCGACGATGTAGCCGAACCAGCCGCCGCAGGTCAGGACCAGCGCGTTCGGCAGCTCATCGAGGTGCTTGGCGGTCCACAGCGCCTCGGCGGGCATGCCCAGGCCGACGACCAGCACGTCGAACTCCGTCTTGCCGAGCCGCTCCAGCACGGGCGCCCAGTCGGAGTGGTAGCCATGCTCGACGAGCACCACCTCGACGTCGGCCTCCTTGGCGATGACCTCGCCCGCGCGCGCCGCCAGCCCTTCCGGACCGCCCAGCAGTGCCACCCGTGCCGGCCGGCCCAGGCGTTCGGTGAGCGCGGCGAACGTCTCCCAGCCCAGGTCCGTGGTCGGGTGCCGTTCGACCGACTTGGCACCGGCCAGCTTCATCAGCGCGATCACCGACACGCCGTCGGCGTACGCCAGGTCGGCGCGCTGCATTGCGGAGACGAACGCGTGGTCGTGGCGCAGGTTCAGCCCGCCGACGTGGCAGGCGAACGCCACGGTCGGTTTGGTGCCGTGCTGGGCCACTGCTGTGTCGGCGATTGCGGCGACGAGAGCCGGCTTGTCGAGGTCGAGCAGGCGGAACGGGCCGACGGACACGGTGCGGTAGTCACTGCCGGAGGCTTCAGGGGACACGGATTCCTCCGCTGGGATGCTGCGGTCGGGGTTCGGCGCACATCCTCGCACGCGTGTGGCGGGGCCGGAGCGGCCGGGAGCGAGGAGACGGAGCCCGATTCGCCACGTGTGTAGGTTCTCCGGAATGCTGGCCATACGGAGGTTCGCGCAGGGTCGCCCCGGCGGACTACCGTGCCCTAGGGGGCTCCGTCGGTACTCCGGTCATAATGGGGAGTCGGCTGGTCCCCTGCGAAGGGATGCCATGTCGTTCGATGCCACGCCGTCGGGGGTTGTGACACCGGCGCCGTTCAGTGCGCTCAGCGTGGGTAAGTCTCGGGAAGGACAGCCATCGTGACCACGAGCGCACCGGGGCGCACCGTCGCCGCCGAGCCGCCCGCGGATGCCCAAGACCTGACCAGCGGATCCGACTGGGTGGCGCGCTCACCGCGCACCCGCCCACCGACCCGACTCCAGACCTGGATGCGGTCGTACCGGTTCCTGCTGATCGCGCTCGACCTGGTCAGCTGTGCCACGGCGGGCATGATCGCGATCGACCGCTGGCCGCAGGCCCGATCCGGCATCCTCAACCAGGAGCTGTTGATCTGGATCGCGTTGGTCGGGCTCCCGCTGCTGTGGGTGCTGCTGCTCTGGGGTCACGGTGCGTACGAGGGCCGTTACCTGGGGCTCGGGCCGGACGAGTTCAAGCGCGTGCTCAAGGCCGTCATCACGCTCACCGCGGTCATCTGCTTCGTCGCGTTCACGCAGAAGATCGACCTCTCCCGGAAGGCCGTCGGCGGCGTCCTCCCGATGACGCTGGCGTTCACGCTCGCCTTCCGCTTCCTCGCCAGGAAGGGCCTCCACTTCGCCCGGCGCAAGGGCAAGGCGGCGCAGCGGCTGCTCCTGGTAGGCACACTCGGCGAGACGCTCGCGGTGTACCGGACGGTCCGCCGGAACCCCCATGCCGGCCTGGTCCCGATCGCGATCTGCCTCACCGAACCGACCCCCGAGACGCCGGAGCTGCCGATCCCCGTCCACAACGGCAAGATCGACGTGATCGAGCGGGTCCACGAGATCGGCGCCGACACGATAGCCGTCTGCGGTAGCCGCGGGCTTGGTTCGGAGTCGTTGCGGCGGCTGGCGTGGCAGCTCGAAGGCACCGGCATTGACCTGGTCGTCGCCCCTTCGCTCACCGACATCGCCGGCCCCCGGGTGCACATCCGGCCGGTCGAGGGTCTGCCGCTGCTCCACGTGGAGGAGCCGACAGTCTCCGGCATCGGCTGGCTGCTCAAGGGCGTCACCGACCGGATCGCCGCGCTCTTCGGTCTGATCCTGCTGAGCCCGCTGCTGCTGGCTACCGCCGCGATCATCAGGCTCACCAGCGACGGACCCGTGTTCTTCCGGCAGGCGCGTGCGGGCCGGGGCGGCGAGACGATCCACGTGTGGAAGTTCCGCACCATGTACACCGACGCCGAGCAGCGGCTCGCCTCCCTCCTGGGCAGCAACGAGACCGACGGCCTGCTCTTCAAGATGAAGGACGATCCGCGGATCACGCCCGCCGGCAACTGGCTGCGCCGCCTCTCGATCGACGAGCTGCCGCAGCTGATCAACGTCCTCGTCGGCGAAATGTCGCTGGTCGGGCCGCGCCCGCTGCCGGTGCGCGACGAGGAGTTCCGCGGCGACGTGCGGCGCCGGCTGCTGGTGCGTCCGGGCATCACGGGCCTCTGGCAGGTCTCCGGCCGCTCGAACCTCTCTTGGGAGGACGCGGTCCGGCTCGACCTGTACTACGTCGACAACTGGTCGCCGATGTTCGACCTCATGATCCTGTGGAAAACGCTCTTCGTGGTCATGCAGCGCGACGGCGCCTTCTAGCCGGATGATGGGGCGGTGAACCCTGCCGGTCTCACGCCTGTGTTCGCTGTGGCTGGGGTGCTGGTCGCCCTCGCCGCGGCGGTGCTCGCCGTGGTGCGGCTGCGGGCGCGGCGGCCGATCGCCACGCCGGCGCAGCGAGCCACGTACGAGGTGCTGCACACCGCCAGCCTGGCCGGTCCCCCGCTCCGCGCCGGCCTGACCGAGGCCACCGCGGCGAAGGCCGTCCGGCCGCTGCACGCATTGCTGGGGTCGCTATCCGTGGGCCTGCTCAACGAGGATCGCGTGCTCGCCTGGGAAGGGCCCGGTGACCACCACGGCGGCCAGGTGCTGAAAGCGGCGACCGAGGCACGCGAGACCGGGCGGCCGATCGACCTCTGGGGCGCCGAGTTGGAGTGCGGCACGCTGGACTGCCTGGTCCGCGGTGGCGTCGTCGTGCCGCTCACCACCGACGGCCCGGTCGGCGCGCTGGTGGCGCTCACCGGCGCCGAGCCCGCCCCCGGCCTGGTGCGCGCCGCGATCGAGACCGCGAACTGGGTGTCGACGCAGCTGGCGCTTGCCGAGCTGGACGCCTCCCGTGACCGGCTGGCCCAGGCCCAGGTACGCGCGCTCCGGGCCCAGATCAGCCCGCATTTCATCTACAACGCGCTCTCGGCGATCTCCTCGCTGGTGCGCACCGATCCGGAGCGGGCGCGGGAGCTGATCCTGGAGTTCGCCGAGTTCACCCGGTACAGCTTCCGTGCGCACGGCGAGTTCACGACCCTCGCCGAGGAGCTGCGCTCGATCGACCGGTACCTGCTCATCGAGCGCGCCCGGTTCGGCGAACGGCTCCAGGTGCGGTTGCAGGTCGCGCCCGAGGTGCTGCCGGTCGCGGTACCTTTTCTGTGCCTCCAGCCACTGGTGGAGAACGCGGTGCGGCACGGTCTGGCGGACAAGCCAGGGGTGGGGACGATCAGCATTACCGCGCAGGACGCCGGCGCGGAGTGCCTGATCAGCATCGAGGACGACGGGGTAGGGATGGAACCGTCGCAGCTGGCCCACCACACCGGCCCGAACGGTGACGAGCCGGCCGGTGACCATGTCGGCCTCGGCAACGTGGACGACCGGCTGCGGTCGGTGTTCGGGGACGACTTCGGATTGGTGGTGGAGACCGCGCCTGGCGCGGGAACGAAGGTGATCATGCGCGTGCCGAAGTTCCACCCGGGAGTCCGGGCAGCCAGCGGGAGGGTGTCGTGACGGGCCCTTCACCCGCTCTCGGCCGCTCGGGCCCGGGTCTGCGTGCACTCGCGGTGGACGACGAGCTGCCGCAGCTCGACGAGCTGGCGTACCTGCTCCGGGCCGACAACCGCATCGCCGAGGTGCTCACCGCCGCCGACGCCACCGAAGCGCTGCGCCAGCTTCGGGACCGCGCCGTCGACGTCGTCTTCCTCGATATCCGCATGCCCGGCCTGGACGGGCTGGAGCTGGCGCGAGTGCTGCGCCGGTTCGCCCATCCGCCGGTGATCGTCTTCGTCACCGCCCACGACGATCGTGCGGTCGACGCCTTCGACCTGGGCGCCGCCGACTACCTGCTCAAGCCGCTCCGCGCGGACCGGCTGTCGGAGTCGTTGCAGCGGGTCGTCGAAGCGCGCACCCGGACCACACCGCAGGTTGCCGAAGAGCAGCCGCCGGATGAGGTCATCCCGGTGGAGCTGGGCGGCACCACCCGCATGCTGCCCCGTTCAGCGGTGCGGTGGGTCGAGGCGCAGGGCGACTACGCCCGGCTCTACACGTCCGAGGGCAGCCACCTCGTCCGGGTACCGCTCTCGCTGCTGGCGGAGCGCTGGGCCGATGCCGGTTTCGTCCGGATCCACCGTTCCTATCTGGTCGCGGTGCGGCTGATCACCGAACTGCGCCTCACCGGATCGGGCCACGTCGTCGTGGTGGATGACCGCGAACTGCCGGTAAGCCGGCGGCACACCCGTGAACTCAAGGATCGGCTGGTACGGGCGGCGAAGTCCGGCTGGACCCGCCCCGGCTGACGGTTACCTGGCCGAATCGGAGGTACTGTCCGGGCCCAGTGAGGAGGGCGCGATGAGCGAGCCGTCGGATCCGCCCCGCGCGCTGCCGGCGAAACCTCAGCGGGTGCGGGTCGTGCTCGCCGACTCGGCGCGTTCGCGGCGGCCGGTCCGTCCCCGGCAAGAGCTGGAAGAGCAGACGCGGGTCGGCGATGTGCTGGTGCGCGGGCTGGTCCGGGCGCAACTGGCGCTGGCGCTACGGCTAGCTGCCCTCGTCGCCATCGGCCTCGGTTCGCTGCCGCTCCTCTTCGCCGTGGCGCCCAACGTGGCCCGGGTCACCGTGGTCGGCATCCGGCTCCCGTGGCTGCTGCTCGGGCTGTTCGCCTACCCGTTCCTCGTCGCGATCGGCTGGGTCTACACCCGGATGGCCGAGCGGAACGAGCGGGACTTCGCCGAGCTGGTCGAGAAGTCCTGAGCGCCGTGGACACCTCGCCGTACGCGCTGCCCGCCGTCATCCTGGTCAGCCTGGTCACGGTGGCCATCTCGACGTACGGCGTGCGGCTGGCCCGGACCACCAGCGACTTCCTGGTGGCGTCCCGGACGATCAGCCCGAGCTGGAACGCGGCCGCGATCGGCGGCGAGTACCTGTCGGCGGCGTCCTTCCTGGGGATCGCCGGGCTCGTGATGAAGTTCGGCGTTGACGTCCTCTGGTATCCCGTTGGCTTCGCGGCCGGATACCTGGCGCTGCTGCTGTTCGTCGCCGCCCCGCTGCGCCGCTCGGGCGCGTTCACCCTGCCGGACTTCGCCGAGGCCCGGTTGGGATCGCGGCGGCTGCGGGCGCTGGCGACGGCGTTCGTGGTCTTCATCGGTTGGCTCTATCTCGTACCGCAGTTCCAGGGTGCGGGGCTCACGCTCGGGACGGTCACCGGGGCGCCGTACTGGGTCGGTGCCGTCGTGGTGGCCGCCGTCGTCACCGGCAACGTCGCCAGCGGCGGGATGCGCTCGATCACGTTCGTCCAGGCGTTCCAGTACTGGCTCAAGCTCACCGCGATCGCCTTCCCGGTGGCGTTCCTGCTGCTGCACTGGGGCGCCGACGGCCGCCCCGCGCTGGCTCCGCCCGACAAGCCGGCGTTCGCCGAGGTCACCGAAGTGTCAGTGGACGAGCCGATCACCGTGACGGTTGGTGAGCCGACGACCGTCACCGTCCGGGGCCGCGTCGACAGCGAACGTCGCGACGGCCCGTTCACGCTCACCGCCGGCGGTCACCGGATCGAGAAGGGCACCACGGTCACCTTCCCGGCTGGCGCTGCGGTGCCACACGTCGAAGGCGTGGAAGCGCTCGATGGCGCGAGCTGGCTGGCACCGGTGAACGACGGCGGTAGCCGGGCGCTGTTCGGCACGTACTCGCTGATCCTGGCGACGTTCCTCGGCACGATGGGGCTGCCGCACGTGCTGGTCCGCTTCTACACGAACCCCGACGGCGGCGCCGCCCGCCGGACCACTCTCGTCGTGCTGGCGCTGCTCGGCGGCTTCTACCTCTTTCCTGCGGTGTACGGCGTCCTCGGCCGCGTGTACGCGCCACAACTGCTGATGACGGGGGATACCGACGCGGTGGTGCTGGTCCTCCCCGGCGCCGCGCTGGGCGGGATCGCCGGCGAACTGCTGGGCGGGCTCGTCGCGGCCGGCGCGTTCGCGGCCTTCCTCTCCACCGCGAGCGGCCTGCTGGTGTCGGTCGCCGGAGTGCTCTCGACGGACGTGCTCGGCCGGGGGTCCGTCCGTGACTTCCGGCGTGCGGCGCTCGTGGCCGGGCTCGTGCCGCTCGCGCTGGCGCTGCAGGTGAGCGGCTTGGACGTGTCGCAGGTCGTCGGGCTGGCGTTCGCGGTGGCGGCGTCCAGCTTCTGCCCGCTGCTGGTGTTGGGGATCTGGTGGCGCGGCCTCACCGACATCGGCGCCGCCGCTGGGCTGGCCGTGGGCGGTGGGGCCGCGGTCTCAGCCGTACTCGTGGCCGTGGCCGGGCCGGCGCTGACCGGCTGGCCCGCGGCGCTGGTGGCGCAGCCGGCGGCGTGGTCGGTGCCGCTGGCGTTCGCCACGATGGTCACCGTCTCGCTCGCCACCCAGCACCGCGTGCCGGCGGCCGTCGGCGCCACCATGCTCCGCATGCACACGCCCGAGGCGCTGCGGCTGCGGCTTCCCGACGAACGCGGTTGGCCGCGCTGAAAGTCGTTCGGCCGGGGCGGCCACGCAGCTCTACCGTGAGCGCATGCTGACTGGGGAGAAGGTCCTGCTCCGCGCCCGGACGGTGGCGGACTCCGCCGTCCTCGACTCGGAGCTGCACAACGACGTCGAGACGATGATCCGCGCGAGCGGCCAGCCGTGGCGCCCGCAGTCGGTGGAGCAGGCCGAGGCCAAGCACCGGAAGGCCGTCGACGCCGATCCCGACCCGGCCGTCGTCAATTTCGCCGTCCAGGAGATCGCCACGGGCGAGCTGGCCGGGGAAGCCCAGGTTTGGGGTATCGACCTGCACCAGCGGTACGCACACCTCGGTTTCACGTTGCTCCCGGCCTTCCGCGGCCGCGGGCTCGCCACCGACATGATCCGGCTGCTCTGCGACTACGGGTTCCGCATCCGTGGCCTGCACCGGCTCCAGGTCGAGACGCTGTCCGACAACGAGCCCGTGCTTCGGGCGACACAGAAGGTCGGATTCGTGATCGAGGGGCGCCTGCGAGAGTCCGCCTGGGTCGGATCGTTCGTTGACGAGGTCATCCTCGGTCTCCTCGCGAAAGAATGGTCAAGGGCGTAACGCTCCCTGTGGATACAGCGATGTGTGATTGGCAAGGTGTTGTAACTTTCACTTGCACCATTCACGCAGACAACTCTCGGAGCCCACGTGCGCATACCCCGTGCCTTGACGGCGGTCGCTGCGACCGCCCTCGCCGCCGGCGGCATCACGGCCATCCAGCCTGCTCACGCCGCCCCCGCATTACCCGGCGCGGCAGCCGCCGCGGAGCATTCGCTTCGCGCCGCCGCCGATCAGCCGCCTACCATCCGTAAGGACCGTTCCGGCGTCATCCGCACGCTGACGGCCAAGCCCGGCCACGCGCTGCGTCGCCCCGCCGGCATCGCCGCCACCGCCTCCCCGGATGCCGCCGCTCGCGGCTTCCTCCGCAGCTACGGCGCGGCCTTCGGGCTCCGCGACAGTGGCGTGAGTCTGAAGACCGTGCGCACTGACCGCACGGCCGAAGGCGACCGGATCACCCGGTTCCAGCAGCAGGTGGGCGGCGTTCCCGTCCTCGGCGGCAACGTCATCGTGGCCACCCAGGCCGACGGCGACGTGATCGGCGCGACGAGCGAGATCTCGGCGCAGACCGATGCTTCCACCGCCACCAGGATCACCAAGGAGCAGGCCGTCCGCAGGGCGCTGTTCACCGTCGCGCGCGGGGCGAAGGTGAAGGCGCAGGATCTGCGCGGCAAGGCCGAGCGGTTCATGTTCGACCCGCAGATCCTCGGCGTCCCCGGCCGGGCGGGCCTCCGGCCCACCTGGCAGGTCGAGGTGACCAAGCCGGGCGACCCGGAGCTGGACAAGCTGGTGCTCGTCGACGGCACGCTGGGCGCGATCGCGCTCACGGTCGACCTGCACGCCGAGGGGCGCAGCCGGCTGGTCTGCGACTACGCCAACTCACCGGCGTCCACGCCCAACGAGGACCCGACCTGCGAGCCGGGCAACGCGGTCCGCACGGAGGGTGGCCCGGCCAGCACCGTCGCGGACGTGAACAAGGCGTACGACTACTCCGGCGCGACGTACGACTTCTACCAGTCGAACTTCGGCCGGGACTCGATCGACGGCCAGGGCATGCCGCTGCGCTCGTCGGTCCGGGTGTGCTTCACCGGCACCCCGTGCCCGTACCCGAACGCGTTCTGGGACGGCACGAAGATGGTCTACGGCGGCGGCTTCGCCAGCGCCGACGACGTCGTGGCGCACGAGCTGACCCACGGAGTCACCGAGCACACCTCGAACCTGTTCTACGCGTACCAGTCCGGGGCGATCAACGAGTCGCTCTCGGACATCTTCGGTGAGTTCGTTGACCAGACGTACACGCCGGCCGGCACCAAGGACGGCGCCGCGTACGACTGGCAGATCGGTGAGGACCTGCCGCCCTCGGTCGGCGTCATTCGCAACATGGCCAACCCGCCGCAGTTCAACGACCCGGACAAGATGACGTCCTCGTTCTACTTCACCCTCGACGAGGACGGCGACGGCAAGGTCGAGGACAACGGCGGCGTCCACTTCAACAGCGGCGTCGGCAACAAGGCGGCGTTCCTGATGACGGCGGCGGGCACCCGGACGTTCAACGGCGTCCAGGTCACCGGCATGGGCATCGCGAAGGCCGCGCAGATCTACTACCGCGCACAGTCGCTGCTCACCTCCGGCGCGGACTATGCCGACCTCGCGGCGACGCTCGACTCCAGCTGCCAGCAGCTCGCGGCCGCCGGCACCGCCGGCATCACCACCGCGCACTGTGGCCAGGTCCGGAACGCCACCACGGCGGTCGAGATGAACAAGCAGCCGACCTCTCCGGCCGGCCAGGCGCCCGAGGCGCCGATCTGCCCGGCCGGCTCCAACCCCAACGCGCTCGCCAGCGACAACATGGAGAACGTGGCGTCCGGCAAGTGGGCCCTGGGCCAGCCGAACTGGTTCTACCTCGACCCTGCCCAGTTCGGCGGTGCGAGCTACGCCCACTCCGGCAAGATCTCGCTTGTCGGCGAGACCCGCGAGGGAGACCTCCCCGGCTTCCCGGACGCGCGGACGAAATTCTCGTCGGCCACGCTGTCGGCGCCGATCACGATCCCGACGGACAAGCCGACCTTCCTCTGGTTCGCCCACGCGCGGCAGTTCGAGCTGTTCGACGGCAAGCTGTACGACGGTGGCCGGGTTGAGTACCGGAAGAACGGCGGCGCGTGGACCGACGCGGGCAGCCTGTTCACGCACAACGGGTACAACGGCAGCGTGGACGCCAGCACCGGCGCTCCGGCTGGCAGGTACTTCGTCAGCGACAGCCACGGCTACATGTCCAGCCGCATCGACCTGACCAGCCTCGGCGGCAGCTCCGTCGAGCTCCGGTTCTCGGTCTACGGCGACGACGTGGGTTACTCGTTCTGGGCCGTCGACGACGTCCAGGTCTACAACTGCACCGCGAGCAAGCCCGGCCCCGTCCGGTCCTTCAAGGCGGTCGGTGACCTCGGCGCGGCGACGCTCAGCTGGCTCCAGCCGGAGATCAGCGGCCCGACTCCGGTGACCGGCTACCAGATCAGCTCGACCCCGGCTGTCGCCGGCCTCCCGAAGGTCGTCCCGGCAACCGACCGGTCCTTCAAGGTCACCGGCCTCGCGGCGAACACGAACTACACGTTCACCATCACCCCGAAGTCCGACTCCGGCGACGGGACGCCCGCGAACCTCGTGGTGAAGGCGACCTCGGTCGTCATCACGCCGTCGGCGTTCACGGTGGTCTACGGCCGCACGGTGACGCTCAACGGCCAGGTGAACATCGTCGGTGGCGGCGTTGCCAACGGCGGTTCTGCGAAGGTGTGGGGCCGGGCCAAGGGTGCGACCACGTGGGTCGTCCTCGGCACCGTCGGCGTGGGCACCACGGGCAAGTTCGCCTTTACCCACACGCCGAACCCGTCGTATCAGTACGCCGTGCACTACATCAACGGCGTGAACCTGCAGGGCTTCGGCACCGGCGCGGTCAACATCGGCGTGGCGCCGCAGGTCGGCATCAGCGCGCCGTCCACGGTCCGCCGGGGTACGACCGTCACCTTCACCGGCGGCACGAACCCGGCTCGCCGGTACGCGCCCGTCGCGCTGCAGGTCTACTCCAACGGTGCGTGGCGGACGCTGGTCAGCGGCAAGACGTTCTACGCCGGCTCGTACTCGCTGAAGTACCAGATCAACGCGGCGGTCCGGCTCTCGTTCCGGGTCGTCGTGACCGGCGATGCGAGCTACGTCAACGGCACGTCGGCGACCAAGGTCGTCACAGCCACCTGATTCGGCTAGCTGATTGACAGTGGGGGTCCTCCCGGACGAGCAGTCTGGGAGGGCCCCCAACCGTATGCGGCGGCCCCGACCAATTAGCTCGACGGCTTGGCGGTGATTTCCAGAGTGTCGACGGCGTTGTCGAACACGCCCAGGTTCGCCGCGAACTGATCCGCGGGCCCGTTGAGCGACACCTCGTAGCTGATGTCGTTCACGACCGTCCGGAAGACCAGCACGTGCCGTGGCCCGTTCTGCACGTGGTCGTACGTGAACTCCAGCAGCGAGCCGTTCTGGTGGGTGCCCATCGACGCCTTGGCCAGTCGCAGCGTCTTGTAGTTGCGGAAGTTCGGGTGGGTCGCCCACTTGCGGTCTTCCGCCCGCGCGAGCTGCAGCGGGTCCTTGCCGTCCGCCGGGTGGACGTAGACGTACAGGTTCATCGTGGTGTTGATCTTCGCCGGCAGCGTGCGGTCGGCGCCGGTGAGGATGTTGAACCGCGTGGTCGGGCTGTCGTCCAGGTCGCGGCTTGACCAGTTGGACGGGATCTGTAACCGGAATCCCCGGCTCGGGTGCGTATAGGGCTTGGTGCCGACGACCGGAGGCGCTGTGACCGACGGGCTAGGGGAACTCGGCGTCGTACCGGCCTGATTCCGGTCCGCCTGCTGGATGACGTACGCCGCGCCGGCGCCGATCACCGACGCGCCCAGGATCGTCGTGAGAATGCCGGCGGCCAGCGCACCCCGGCGTGAACGGCGCCGCGGCTCCTGCGGCACGGCGACGGGAGCTGTCGGTCCGCCCGGCGTCACAGGGTCGAGCGCCGCCGCCGGGTGGAGCTGTGAGCGCGTGGGGGTGGCCGCTTGCGTCGCCCCGGCCGGGCTGACCGGCTGCGCGGATACGGGCGAGGCGCTGACCGGCCGCGCAGCGGCGGCGCCGTCACCGGATGAATGCCTGGCCTCGGCTGACGGGATATCGACGGCGCCCGTCACCGCCATGGTTGTGGCCTCGGCGGGCGGCGCGCCCCACTCGGCGCTGGCCACGACCGGCAGACCTTCCGCCACCCGTTCCAGAGCGGCCCTGGCCCGGGCCGTGTCCCACCTGCTGGCCTGGTCCTTGTCCAGCAGCCCGTACAGCACCGGACCGAGCAGCCGCGCGTTCTTGGCCCTCGGCACGGGCTCAACGGTGATCGCCGCGATGATCGCGAACTGCTCCGGCCGATGGAACGGCGGCCGCCCCTCGACGGCCGCGTACAGGGTGCAGCCGAGCGACCATAGATCGCTGGCGGGGCCGACCGTGCCGCCGGTGAGCCGCTCGGGCGCGAGGTACGCGGGCGAACCCACGAGCTGACCGGTGCGGGTGAGCGAGCTGTCGCCGGTGACGGAGGCGACCCCGAAGTCGGTGAGGACGGTGCGGTCGGCGGAGTCGATCAGCACGTTGGCCGGCTTCACGTCGCGGTGCAGGACGCCTGCTTCGTGCGCGGCGTCGAGCGCGTCGAGCAGCTGCAGGCCGATCCGGGCAGCGCGGGCGGGATCAAGTGGACCGTCCTCACGGAGCACCGCCGCGAGGTCGCGGGCGTTGATCAGCTCCATGACGATCCAGACGCGCCCGCTCTCGGAGATCACGTCGTAGACGCCGACGACCGCCGGGTGCCGCAGCCGCGCCGCAGCGCGCGCTTCCCGCAGGTAGCGCTCGCGGAGCAGCTCTTCCTCCGCTTCGGGCAGCCCCACCGCGATCGTGACCTCTTTGACCGCCACCCGGCGCCGAAGCCGCTCGTCCCAGCCGCGCCAGACCGTACCCATACCGCCGGAGCCGAGGTGGCTGTCGAGCCGGTATCGACCGGCGACCACCCGGCTCTCACCAGACCCCGTGTGCACGTTGCCAGGCTAGAGGTAGTGGTTACCGGGCCGGGATGGGCAGGGTGCAGTTGTCGTGGATCTGTCACCTAGCTGAGAGCCGCGCGGGTGTGGCGGTACCGATGCGGGCGGCGGCGCGGTGGGCGGCGATCCGGCGACCGTACGGGGTGCGGCCCCACGGTTTGTAGATCGACAGGACGGTGGCGACGGTGAGGATGAGCAGGCCCATGATGCCCGGGATGAGCAGCTCGGTGCCGGCGCCGCCGGCGGTCGCGCCGGGCTCGGCGGTGCGCTCGATGGCGTCGCTGATGAGCCGGCTGCGGAAGACCAGCGGCAGGACAAACACCACAACGGTCAGCACCAGCTTGATCGCCACCCAGTAGTACCGCACCAGCCCCCACTTCGTCGTCAGCGAGAGCGCCACGCCGCTGACCATGGCCAGCGCCCCCAGCGGCACCCAGCTCGCGGAGTCGAAGAGGCGCATCACGAGGTACGCGGACCGGCGCAGCTCAGGATTGTCGGTGACCAGAGCGGCGACGATCAGCACCAGCGTGACGAACGCGGTGCCGAGCCAACCGACGGACGTGACGACGTGGACGGTCAGAAGCAGCTTCCGCGCCTTCGGCGGTAGGAGTGGTATCGACATGATGCCAGCGTCGGCCCGGCCCCTTACGCCGGTCGTCCGCCCAGGAGCGGCTTCGCGACTACGCAACTCGACGTAGAGCGAATGCGACGCCGGACGGACTTCACCAGCGGCTGCGCGACCTAGGGTCAGCTCATGACGTTCATGGCGGGCCGGCGAGGCTGGCGGCACGGCGACCAGCAGGCGGGTTGGCCCTGGTACGGGGATCAACTCGCGGACCGGCGCGCGCGCTTCGCCGACGTTGCCCTCGCGGTGGTGGCTACGGTGTTCGGCATCGTCGGCACCCGCGGCGCCGCCGAGCAGGCTGATCCATCCCGCCGCGGTCTCGACGTGCTGGCGTACGCCCTGGTCGTGACCGCCGCCGCCGGGCTGGCGGCGCGCCGCCGCTGGCCGCTGGTCACGCTGGGCATCGTGGGCGCCACGGCGGTCGCCTACCTGGCGCGGGGGTACCCGTACGGGCCAATCCTCCTGTTCCTGGTGTTCGCGACGTTCAGCGCCGCGCTGCGGCTGCCAGTGCGGCGCTCGCTGCCGGCCAGCTGTGCACTAATGGTCGGCGCCTTCGCCGCTCATCTGTACTACCTGGATCAGGACCGCTGGTTCACCGACGGGCTGGCGCTGACCGCGGTGTCCTCGGCGTGGTTGCTCGTCCCGTGGGCGGTTGGCACGGTGCTACAGGGGCGGCGGGAGGCCGTCATGCGGATCAGGGAGGAGGCCCGGCGCCAGACCGCGTACGAACAGCGGCTCCAGATCGCCCGGGACGTGCACGACGTGGTGGGGCACGGCCTGGCCGTCATCAACATGCAGGCCGGGATCGCCCTCCACGTGCTGGAGAAGCGCCCCGAGCAGGCGGCCGTCGCCCTCGACGCGATCAAGCGAACCAGCAAGGAAGCGCTCGAAGAGCTGCGCGCCACCCTCGCGGTGTACCGGTCGGGCGACCCCGCCCCACGCCGGCCCGCAGCCGGGTTGGGCCAGCTTGAGGCGCTCGTGGCGGCCACCGCCGAGAGCGGCCTCACCGTCGACCTGGACGTCACCGGCGACCCTGTGGAGCTGCCGGCCGCGATCGACCTCGCCGCGTACCGGATCGTCCAGGAGTCGCTCACCAACGTCCTGCGCCACGCTGGCCCGGCCATGGCCACTGTGCGGATCCGGTACGAGCCGGGCGCGCTGGTCCTGGACATCGCGGACGACGGCCGTGGCCACGGCACCACCCCGCCCGGTCACGGGATCGCCGGCATGCGCGAACGGGCGGCGGCGCTCGGCGGGACGCTGGACGCCGGTCCGCGCGTGGGCGGCGGGTTCGCCGTACATGCGAGCTTTCCCGTCGCAGAATGAGCCGCATGATCCGTGCGGTGATTGTGGACGACCAGGCCCTAGTTCGGCTCGGCCTCACGGTCCTGCTGGAGAACGAGGACGACATCACGCTGGTCGGCGAGGCGGCGGACGGGCGCGAGGCGCTGGACGTCGTCCGCCGTACCCGGCCGGACATCGTGCTGATGGACGTCCGGATGCCGGTGCTGGACGGCATCGAGGCGCTCCGGATCATCGCGGCCGACGCCGCCCTCGCCGCCACGAAGGTGCTGGTGCTCACCACCTTCGAGCTGGACGAGTACGTCTTCGAGGCGCTGCGCGCGGGAGCCAGCGGCTTCATGATCAAGGACACCGAACCGGCGGAGCTGCTCCGCGCGATCCGGGTGGTGGCCAGCGGTGAGGCGCTGCTCTCGCCGACCGTCACCCGCCGGCTGATCAGCGAGTTCGTGACCGGCCCGGCGCGCCGCCCGAACCCGCACCCGCAGCTCGGCACGCTCACCGAACGGGAACGCGAGATCGTCGGCCAGGTGGCGTTGGGCCTCACCAACGACGAGATCGCGGCCCGGCTGGTGCTCAGCCCGGCGACGGTCCGTACGCATGTCAGCCGCGCGATGGTGAAGCTCCACGCCCGCGACCGCGCCCAGTTGGTGGTCTTCGCGTACCAGTCCGGCCTCGTCGACGGCTGACTTCCCGCATGTGGGCGACATGTTGGTGGCCATAGCCACCAACATGTCGCCCAAAGCGAGTGGGCCGCGCGTACGTCCACGGACGTACGGCGAGAGCCGCTTCCGGGCGGACGACGCGCGTACGGCGCCGCGCCGACGCTCGACGGGACAGCAACCGTCGAGCAAGGAGCGCACTGATGACAACCCGAGTGGCCGCCCGCGCGGTCGACGTATGGAAGGTGTACGGCACCACCGACGACACTCGCGTGAACGCGCTGGCCGGGGTCACCGTCGACTTCGCGCGTGAGCAGTTCACCGCGATCATGGGGCCGTCCGGCTCCGGCAAATCCACCCTGATGCACTGCCTCGCCGGGCTCGACTCCGTGAGCGGCGGCGAGGTGTGGATCGGCGACACCCGGGTCGACACCCTCGGCGACCGGGGCCTCACCGACCTGCGCCGGAGGAAGGTCGGCTTCGTCTTCCAGCAGTTCAACCTGCTGCCGACGCTCACCGCCGAGGAGAACATCACCCTGCCGCTCGCGATCGGTGGCCGCAAGCCCGACCGGGACTGGCTCGACCTCGTGATCAGCACCGTCGACCTCGGTGACCGGCTCGACCACCGGCCCAGCCAGCTCTCCGGCGGCCAGCAGCAGCGCGTGGCCTGCGCGCGGGCGCTGGCGAGCAAGCCCGACGTGATCTTCGCCGACGAGCCGACCGGCAACCTGGACTCCCGCTCCGGCGCCGACATCCTCGGGTTCTTGCGCCGTTCGGTCACCGATTTCGGTCAGACGATCGTGATGGTCACCCATGACCCGAACGCCGCCTCCTACGCCGACCGGGTCGTCTTCCTGGCCGACGGGCAGGCCGTCGACGAGCTGGCCGCCCCGACCGCTGAGACGGTCCTCGACCGGATGCAGGTGGCGTGATGCTCCGCGCGACGCTCAAAAGCCTCCTGTCCCGCAAGCTCCGGCTGGTCCTGTCCGGGCTGGCAGTCGTCCTCGGCGTGATGGCCGTGTCCGGTGCGCTGGTCGTCACGGACACGCTCGGTCGCGGGTTCGACTCGCTCTTCCAGACGGTCTTCGCCGATCTCGACGTCCAGGTAACGGGCGCGCGCGCGGTCGGCGCCGCCGACGCCAGCCAGGACCCGGTGAACGCGCTGATCCCCGCCTCGGTCGTCGACACCGTCAAAGCCGTGCCGGGCGTCAGGAAAGCCCAGGGTTCGATCTTTGAGCCGGGCGCGCGGGCAATCGGGCCTGACGGGAAGCCGATCGTTTCCAACGGTCCGCCGAGCTTCGGCGTGGACTGGCAGGGCGAGGGCGGCTTGATCGAACTCCGCTCCGGCCGCGGCCCGCGCGCCCCGGACGAGGTGGCCATCAACGCGGGACTCGCCAAGACGGGCAACTTCACGGCCGGCGACCGGATCGACATCCTCACGCCAGCCGGGCGCCGCCCGTTCACGCTGGTCGGCGTCTTCGGCTACACGGGCGACCGCGACTCGTTCGGCGGCGAGACCCGGGTGGCCTTCACCGAGCCGGTGGCGCAGCAGCTCATGCTCGGCCGGACGGGTGTGTTCAGCGGTGTCGACGCGGAGGCCGAGGATGGCGTCTCCCAGGACGAACTCCGTGACCGGATCGCCGCCGCACTCGGCGCCGGGTACACCGTGCGCACCGGCCAGGAGGTCGCCGACGAGCAGGCCGCCGCGCTGGGCGAGTTCATCGGCGTGATCCGCAGCGTCCTGCTGGGCTTCGCCGGCGTCGCGCTGCTGGTCGGGATCTTCCTCATCCTCAACACGTTCTCGATCGTCCTGGCGCAGCGGACCCGCGAACTGGCGTTGCTCCGCTCGCTGGGCGCCAGCCGGGGCCAGGTGATCCGATCGGTGCTGGTCGAAGCGGTGGTCATCGGGGTGATCGCCTCGACGCTCGGGCTGGCCGCAGGCTTCGGAGTCGCCGCGCTGCTGAAGATGCTCATGGAGTCGCAGAGCGGCGCCAACCTGCCGATCGACGGCCTCACGACGCCCGTCTCGGCGGTCGTGGCGGCGTACGCGGTCGGCATCGTGGTGACGGTTGTCGCGGCGCTGCTGCCGGCGTTCCGCGCGTCCCGGATCCCGCCGATCGCGGCCATGCGCGACGCCGCTACCCCGGACAAGCCGCTCACCGCGCTGACGGCCGCCGGCTCGGTCATGGCCGCAGCCGGCGTCACCACGGTTGGCGTGGCGCTGTTCGGCGATGCAGGGCTGTGGGCGCTGCTCGCCGGCGTTCTGCTGACGTTCGTCGGTGTTGCGATGCTCACGCCGGTGATCGCCAGGCCGGTGGTGTCGCTGCTCGGTGCGGTGCTGTCGTGGTCGGTGCCGGGCAAGCTCGGCCGGCACAACTCGGCGCGTAACCCCCGGCGGACCGCGATCACGGCGTCCGCGCTGATGATCGGCGCCGCCCTGGTCACGGGCGTCAGCGTGGTCGCCAGCTCGCTGACGGCCAGCATCGAACGGCTCGTCACCGAGGATCTCGGCGCCGAGCTGGTGATCTCCGGACCGCCGTCCGGCAACGCCCCGGCCAGCTTCGACCCGGCCGTGATCGACGCGGCCAGCAAGGTTCCCGGGGTCGCCGAGGCAGTGGCCGTGCGAACGGACGCCGCGCAGCTCGGTACGGACGTGACCCCCGTGGTCGCCGCCGACCTGCCCGCGCTGACGACGGTGTTCAAGCTCCGGGCCACGGACGGCTCGCTGCGGGCGCTCAAGTCCGGCGAGATCGCCGTGGACGACGAGTTCGCCGCCGACCACGACCTGACGGTGGGCTCGACGGTCCCGCTGACGACCCCGCGTGCCAGTCAGCGTGACTACACCGTGGTCGGCGTGTACGAGCAGACCGATCTCATCCCCGGACCGGTGCTGTCCGTCGCGGACGCTGCCGGCTTCCGCTCGCCCCGCGCCACCGCGGGCTACCTCACGCTGGCCGACGGCGCCGATGCCGACGCGGTCGCTGCCCAGGTCGGTGCGCTCCTAGCGGACGAGCCCGAGGTGAGCGTCCAGGACCGGAGCGACTTCGCCGCCCAGCAGACCAGCCAGGTCGACACCGTCGTCCTGATGCTCTACATCCTGCTCGGGCTCGCGATCGTCATCGCCGTGCTCGGCATCGTCAACACGCTGGCCCTGTCGATCGTCGAGCGCACCCGTGAGCTGGGGCTGCTCCGGGCGATCGGGGCCCGGCGCGGACAGGTCCGGCTCATGGTCGTCGTCGAGTCGGTGGTCATCGCGGTCTTCGGTGCCCTGCTCGGGATGGCCGTGGGCTCCGGGCTCGGCGCCGCCGCGGTCCGGGCGCTGAAGGACCAGGGCATCCCCGAACTGTCCCTGCCATGGGCGTCGATGGGCGTGTTCCTGGCGCTCGCTGTCGCCGTCGGGCTGCTCGCCGCCGCTATCCCCGCTGTCCGTGCGTCCCGGATCAACATCCTCGACGCCATCTCATACGAGTAAGGAGTCGTCATGTCCACCGAATCTGTGCAGCTCAGGTCATCGAACGCCGAGCGCGAGCGGGTCGCCACGATCCTCCGTGCGGCCGCCGCCGACGGGCTGCTGACCCTGGAGGAAGCCGACGAGCGGCTCGCCATCGTCTACGCCTCCCAGTACCGCGACGAGCTGACGCCCGTGACCGCCGATCTGCCGGCAGCCGGCCGGCACCTGCTGACCAACACACCCGAGGAACGGGCGGCCCGCCGCTCTGGCCTGATCTGGCACGGTGCTGTGGTGGCCGTCATCGCCGCCCTACTCGTCGCCGCGTGGGCCGCGTCCGACGCGCCGTTCTTCTGGCCGATCTGGCCGATCGGGTTCCTGCTGTTCACCGTGTTCGCCCACGCGCGGCGGCTCAACCGCCCGTGGGCCGGGCCGCCATGGGCTGGGCCGCCGTGGGCCGGGCGGCCGCCCTGGGCTGGCCGATTCTGACGCCGGCACAAAACGGACTTGCGGGGTAATCGTGGCTACGGCCGCCCGGTTTAAGCACGGGAGCCCCGCAAGTCCGTTTCGGTGTGGGGGGCGGTGGGTTGGGAAGGGCTGGGACTGTGCCGGCCGGACGAGGGTCGGGGCATGCCGGGTGTGACTTATGAGGTTTTCGGGGTTCTCGCGCCACGGCGTGCAGGCTGCCTCTCCGCCCCCGCGTGGGGGAACAGGAAAACGTCAGCTACCGTTGTGCCAAGCAGCAAAGTTGCGCGGGGTTGACTCAAGTCCCGCCCGAACCACAGTTCTCCCAGGAGGGATCCCCATGGCACGAGCGGTCGGCATCGACCTCGGCACTACCAACTCCGTCGTCAGCGTTCTCGAGGGTGGCGAGCCCACCGTCATCGCCAACGCGGAGGGCTCCCGCACCACGCCCTCGATCGTGGCGTTCGCGAAGAACGGTGAGGTCCTCGTCGGTGAGGTCGCCAAGCGCCAGGCTGTCACGAACGTCGAGCGCACCGTCCGGTCGGTCAAGCGCCACATGGGCACCGACTGGAAGGTCGACATCGACGGCAAGAACTACACGCCGCAGGAGATCAGCGCCCGCGTGCTGATGAAGCTCAAGCGTGACGCCGAGGCGTACCTGGGCGAGTCCGTCACCGACGCGGTGATCACCACCCCGGCATACTTCTCCGACCACCAGCGCCAGGCCACCAAGGAGGCTGGCCAGATCGCCGGCCTGAATGTGCTGCGGATCGTCAACGAGCCGACAGCCGCCGCGCTCGCCTACGGCCTGGACAAGGGTGAGAAGGAGCAGACCATCCTGGTCTTCGACCTCGGTGGCGGCACCTTCGACGTCTCGCTGCTGGAGATCGGCGGCGGCGTGGTCGAGGTGAAGGCGACCTCCGGCGACACCGGCCTCGGCGGCGACGACTGGGACCAGCGCATCGTCGACCACCTGGTGAAGACGTTCGCGGGCCAGCACGGCGTCGACCTGTCCAGGGACAAGATGGCACTGCAGCGCCTGCGTGAGGCGTCCGAGAAGGCGAAGATCGAGCTCTCCGGTCAGCAGTCGGCGAGCATCAACCTGCCGTACATCACGGCCGGCCCGGAGGGCCCGCTCCACCTTGACGTCACGATCACCCGCGCCGAGTTCCAGCGGATGACCGCGGACCTGCTCGAGCGCTGCAAGGGCCCGTTCGCCCAGGCGGTGAAGGATGCCGGCATCCGCGTCGGTGACGTCGACCATGTCATCCTCGTCGGTGGCTCCACCCGTATGCCGGCCGTCACCGAACTGGTGCGCGAGCTGACCGGTGGCAAGGAGCCGAACAAGGGCGTCAACCCGGACGAGGTCGTCGCCGTCGGCGCTGCCCTGCAGGCCGGTGTGCTCAAGGGTGAGGTCAAGGACGTCCTCCTGCTGGACGTCACCCCGCTGTCCCTCGGCATCGAGACCAAGGGCGGCATCATGACCAAGCTCATCGAGCGGAACACGACGATCCCGACCAAGCGTTCGGAGATCTTCACCACCGCCGACGACAACCAGCCCTCGGTGCAGATCCAGGTGTATCAGGGCGAGCGCGAGATGGCGATGTACAACAAGAAGCTCGGCATGTTCGAGCTGACCGGCCTCCCGCCGGCGCCGCGCGGCGTCCCGCAGATCGAGGTCACCTTCGACATCGACGCGAACGGCATCGTGCAGGTTCACGCCAAGGACCTCGCCACCAGCCGTGAGCAGTCGATGACGATCACCGGCGGCTCCGCGCTGCCGAAGGACGACATCGAGCGGATGATGCGCGATGCCGAGGCGCACGCCGAGGAGGACAAGCAGCGGCGCGAGGAGGCGGAGACCCGCAACCTCGCCGAGTCCCTCCAGTACCAGACGGAGAAGTTCCTGGCCGAGAACGGCGACAAGATCCCGGCCGACAAGAAGAGCGACCTCTCGGACGCCCTGAGCGAGCTGCGCAGCGCACTCGGCGGCACCGACATCGAGTCGATCAAGTCGGCGCAGGAGAAGGTCGCGCACCTCTCGCAGGAGATCGGCGGCGCCATGTATGCGCAGCAGCAGGCCGACGCGACCCCAGGCCCCGAGGCCGCTGCCGGCCCGTCCGCCGGCGCCTCCTCGGCCAACGCCGCTGACGACGTTGTGGACGCCGAGGTGGTCGACGAGCCCGGTGAGGGCGACAAGAAGTGACCAGCAAGCACCGCGGCAGCCAGGAGGAGGAGCCGAAGGTCGTCATCCGCGACCGCCGGCGCATCGACCCTGAAACGGGTGCGGCGCGCACCGGCGGGAACGGCGCCCGGACGGCGGGGACCACCCCCGCCGCCCGGGGCGGTGCGGCAGGGACTGCGGCGAAGAAGAAGGCCGAGCAGACTGCCGCAACGGCCGAGACCGCGGCCGCCGACGCGAAGGAGGTGGCCGAACTGCGGTCCGAGCTTGAGGAGCGCACGAAGGATCTCCAGCGCGTCACCGCCGAGTACGCCAACTACCGCAAGCGGGTCGACCGCGACCGGTTGGCCGTTGTCGAGCAGGCGACCGGGGCGGTGCTCACCACGCTGCTTCCCATCCTTGACGACATCGACCGGGCGCGTGCGCATGGCGACCTCACCGGCGCGTTCGCCTCGGTGGCCGAGCAGCTGCAGAACAACCTGACCAAGCTAGGGCTGACCACCTTCGGCGAGGCCGGCGACGTCTTCGACCCGACCTGGCACGAGGCCGTCGCGAGCACGCCCAGCGACGACGTCACCGAGCCGACGTGCGCCGAGGTGCTCCGCCGCGGCTACGCGCTCGGCGACCGACTCTTGCGCGCCGCGATGGTGGCGGTCGCCGAGCCGAGCGGGGCCGCACCCGAGGCCGATCCGGCCGACGGCAACAGCGACGTCCGCGGCGGGTAGAGGGACCGGGGGAGGCAACCGTGCGAGCGACGAGTGAGCTTGCGGCCAGTGCCGGGAGGTGCGGCCGGTGAGCACGAAGGACTGGCTGGAGAAGGACTACTACGCCGTGCTCGGCGTGGCCAAGAGCGCCACGCCCGAGGAGATCAAGAAGGCGTATCGCCAGCTCGCCCGCGACCACCACCCGGACAAGAACCCGGGTAACGCGGAGGCGGAGGCCAGGTTCAAGGAGGTCTCCGAAGCCAACGACGTCCTCTCCGATGCGCAGAAGCGGCGCGAGTACGACGAGGCGCGCTCGCTCTTCGGATCGGGCGCGTTCCGCCGCAACGCGGGCGGGGGCGGCGGTGCACCGTTCGACGTCTCCGACCTGTTCGGCGGCGCCGGGGGTGGTGCCCGGACGGGTGGTCTCGGCGACCTGTTCGGGGCCATGTTCGGCGGTGCGGGCGGTCCGGGTGCGGGCCGGCGTCCGGGTGGGCCGTCGCGCGGTGGCGACATCGAGACCGAGGCGACGCTCGACTTCGCCGAGGCCGCGCACGGCGTCACCGTGCCGCTGCGGTTGCACGCCCCGGGCGTCTGCGACACCTGCCGTGGCACCGGCGCCAAGCGCGGCACCATGCCCCGGACCTGCCCGCTCTGCCTCGGTACCGGGCTGGTCAGCCGGAACCAGGGCGCGTTCTCGTTCAGCGAGCCGTGCCGGGAGTGCCAGGGGTCCGGCAGTGTCGTCGACGAGAAATGCCCGGACTGCCGTGGGACGGGTGGGGTCACCAAGACGCGGACGATGCACGTCAAGATCCCGTCCGGCGTCAGCGACGGGCAGCGGATCCGGCTCAAGGGCAAGGGTCAGCCCGGCCAGCGCGGCGGGCCGCCCGGTGACCTGTATGTGGTGGTCCACGTCGCGCGGCACCCGGTGTTCGGGCGCAAGGGCGACAACCTGACGCTCACCGTGCCGGTCACGTTCCCGGAGGCGGCGCTCGGTACCGAACTCAAGGTGCCGACACTCGACGGCTCGGTGACGCTGCGGGTGCCCCCCGGTACCCCCGGCGGCCGCACGCTGCGGGTACGCGGCAAGGGCGTGACCCGCGGCGACGGCACCCCCGGCGACCTGCTGGTCACGATCGAAGTCGTGGTCCCGCAGAAGCTGAACGACGCCGCGCGGAAGGCGCTGGCCGCGTACGCGGCAGCGATGCCCCAGAATCCGCGCCACGACCTGGATCGCGAGGTGAGCCATGGCTGAGAGTCCGGCGTTTGACGGTCCCGTATTCGTGATCTCGGTCGCCGCGCAGCTCTCCGGGATGCATCCGCAGACGTTGCGCCAGTACGACCGGCTCGGGCTCGTGCAGCCGGGCCGGTCGGCGGGCGGCGGCCGCCGGTACAGCGCGCGGGACGTGGTGCTGCTCCGCGAGATCGCCCGGCTGTCCCAGGAGGACGGCGTCAACCTGGCCGGCATCAAGCGGATCATCGAGCTGGAGAGCCAGGTCGATGCACTCCGATCGAAGGTGACGGAGTTGCTGGACGAGCTGGAGGCCACGCGGGCCAGGATCGCGCAGGCCGAGGCGGCGGTGCACGCTTCGTACCGGCGTGACCTGGTGCCGCTGAGCCAGAGCGTCCTCGCCGTCTGGCGCCCGCCGTCCCGGTGATGGTTGTTAGCGGTTGGTGTGACCGAGGGCCAGGCACAAAGTTGAGCGGAATAGACTCAACTTTGCGCTAGGTTGGACCTGGCGCAACCGGACCACAATCGAGGAGCCCATGAACGCCGAGATCCTCACCACCAAGAGCCGCGAGAGCCTCGCCACCGCGATCAGCACCGCGTCCCAGCGCGGTCACGCCACCGTCGAGCCCACTCACCTGCTGCTCTCCCTGCTCGACACCGAGGGCAGCACCGCGCCCGCGCTGCTGCGCGCCGTCGGGGCCGATCCCGACGCGCTGCGCACCCGGGTCGGCACCGCGCTCGACCGGTTCCCGTCGGCGGCCGGCGCCACCGTGTCCCAGCCGCAACTCGCCCGGGCGACGTTGAATGCCGTCACCGCTGCTGAGCAGGTGGCCCGTCCCCTCGGCGACGAGTACGTCTCCACCGAGCACCTGCTCGCCGGGCTCGCCCGTGCCGGCGGCGAGGTCGCCGAGTGGCTGCGTCGCGCCGGTGCCTCGGAGGACTCGCTCGTTGCCGCGTTCGCGAGTGTCCGCGGCGGCAACCGGCGGGTCACCAGCCAGGACCCGGAGTCGACGTACCAGGCGTTGGAGAAGTTCGGCGTCGACCTCACCGCCAGTGCACGCGAAGGCAAGCTCGACCCGGTGATCGGCCGCGACGCCGAGATCCGCCGGGTCATCCAGGTGCTGTCCCGGCGTACCAAGAACAACCCGGTGCTGATCGGCGAGCCCGGCGTCGGCAAGACGGCCGTCGTCGAGGGACTGGCCCAGCGGATGGTCGCCGGCGACGTGCCCGAGTCGCTGAAGGGCAAGCGCCTGGTCGCGCTCGACCTCGGCTCGATGGTGGCCGGCGCTAAGTACCGGGGCGAGTTCGAGGAGCGGCTCAAGTCCGTCCTCACGGAGATCAAGGAGTCCGACGGGCAGATCGTCACGTTCATCGACGAGCTGCACACCGTCGTCGGTGCCGGCGCGGCCGAGGGGGCCATGGACGCCGGCAACATGCTCAAGCCGATGCTCGCCCGCGGTGAGCTGCGGATGGTCGGCGCCACGACGCTGGATGAGTTCCGCGAGCACATCGAGAAGGACCCGGCTCTGGAGCGCCGCTTCCAGCAGGTGCTGGTCGGCGAGCCTAGCGTCGAGGACACGATCGGCATCCTGCGCGGGCTCAAGGAGCGGTACGAGGTGCACCACGGCGTCCGGATCACCGACGCCGCGCTGGTCGCCGCCGCGTTCCTGTCCGACCGGTACATCACCGCGCGTTTCCTGCCCGACAAGGCGATCGACCTGGTGGATGAGGCAGCGTCCCGGCTGCGGATGGAGATCGACTCGCGTCCGGTCGAGATCGACGAGATCGAGCGCGCCGTACGGCGGCTGGAGATCGAGGAGATGGCGCTGTCGAAGGAGTCCGACGCGCCCTCCGTGGACCGGCTCGAACGGCTCCGCCGCGACCTCGCCGACCGGCGCGAGGAGCTGGCCGCCCTCACCGAGCGCTGGCAGCGGGAGAAGCAGCGCATCACCGCGATCTCCGAGATCAAGGAGGAGCTGGAGCACCTGCGCGGCGAGACCGAGCGGGCCGAACGCGACGGTGACCTCGCCCGCGCGTCCGAGCTGCGCTATGGCCGGGTGCCGGAACTGGAGAAGAAGCTCTCCCAGGCCGAAGCAGACCTCGCCCAGCTCCAGGCCAGTGGCGCGATGCTCAAGGAGGAGGTCGGCCCGGACGACGTCGCCGACGTGGTCGCGTCCTGGACGGGCATCCCCGCCGGGCGGCTCCTCGAGGGCGAGTCCGCCAAGCTGCTCCGGATGGAGGACGAGCTGGGTCGGCGGATCATCGGCCAGCGTCAGGCGGTCCAGGCGGTCTCCGACGCGGTGCGCAGGGCCCGTTCCGGCATCGCCGATCCCGACCGTCCCACCGGCTCGTTCCTCTTCCTCGGCCCCACCGGCGTCGGCAAGACGGAGCTCGCGAAGGCGCTCGCCGAGTTCCTGTTCGACGACGAGCGGGCGATGGTCCGGATCGACATGAGCGAGTACGCCGAGAAGCACTCGGTCGCGCGGCTGGTTGGCGCCCCACCCGGCTACGTCGGGTACGAGGAGGGCGGCCAGCTCACCGAGACCGTCCGCCGGCGCCCGTACAGCGTCGTGCTGCTGGACGAGGTGGAGAAGGCCCACCCGGACGTCTTCGACGTGCTGCTGCAGGTGCTTGACGATGGACGGTTGACGGACGGCCACGGACGCACGGTCGATTTCCGGAACACCATCCTCGTTCTGACCTCGAACCTTGGCACGTCCGCTCTGGGCGACCCGTTGCTGGATGACGCGGAGCGTCGAGACTCGGTCATGGCCGTGGTCCAGTCGCACTTCAAGCCCGAGTTCCTCAACCGGTTGGACGGCGTGGTGGTCTTCCACACGCTCGGCACCGAGGAGCTGACCCGGATCGTGGACATCCAGATCGACCGCCTCGCCCGGCGCCTCGCCGACCGGCGGCTCACGCTGGAGGTGTCGCCGGCCGCGCGCGAGTGGCTGGCGATCAACGGCTACGACCCGGTGTACGGGGCCAGGCCGTTGCGCCGGCTGGTGCAGTCGGCGATCGGCGACTCGCTGGCGAAGGAGTTGCTGGCCGGTGAGGTGCGCGACGGCGACACCGTCCACGTGGACGTCTCCGACGATCAGGCGGGGTTGACCGTCAAGTAGCGCTCTCGGCGGGCACAATCCCATCGCATGGAGCCTTGGCTGGTCACCACGTGCGCGCTTGCCATCGTCGTCGGCCTGGTCGGGATCGTGGTCCCGATACTTCCCGGGCTGCTGCTCTCGTACGGCGCTGTCGTGGCGTGGGCGATCTTCGCGGACGCCGGTTGGGGAAAGTGGCTGGTACTCACCCTCTGCACGCTGTGGGCCGTCATCGGCACGGTCGTGAAGTACGCCTGGCCGGGACGGCGCATGAAGAAGGCCGGTATCCCCAACTGGTCGATGCTCGCGGGCGTGGCGGGCGCGATCGTCGGTTTCTTCGTGATCCCGTTCGTCGGCCTGATCGTCGGTTTCGTCGCAGGGATCTGGCTCGCCGAGTGGCAGCGGCACAATGACCCGAAACTGGCCTGGCCGTCGACGGTCGAAGCGCTCAAGGCGACCGGCCTTTCGATGCTGATCGAACTCGCGGCCGGCGTTCTGATCGGCGTCACGTGGGTGGCTGGCGTGGTCTTTGCCTGACGGGCGAGTTGCATCCGTCACACCGTGCGGCAAACTCTGGGCGTGGTGATCTTCGGCCGGCGACGCGACCGCGACCCCAAAGCGGGTATCGCGGCGTTCTGGACCTGGTGGGCGCAGGCCCGGGACAAGCTCGACACCGCCCTCAGCGCGGGTGAGCTGAGCGGCATCGACCGGCTGCTGTCGGGACGGGTCGCGGCCATCCACCCGGACATCGCGTGGGAGCTGACCGCCGGCCGCGCCGCCCGTCACGCTCTCGTGCTGAGTCCCGAAGGCTCGCCGGCCCTCCGTACCGTGACCGAACGCTGGCTGCGCGCCGGCCCGGGCGCCGACGACGCGTGGGAGTACCACCCGGCGCGCCAGGCCGACCTCGGTGCGTTCACCCGCGAACTCCAACTCGGGCGCCGCACCTTCGACCCCGCCAAGGCCCGCTTCGGCGCCGAAGTCGACCACGACCGGGCGCGCGTCCACGTGCTCGTCCACCATCCGGACTTCCCGCAGCTCGACGACGCCGACCGGCTCCGGGCGTCGTTCCTTCTCCTCGACTGGGCGCTCGGCGAGGACGACGTCGAACGCTGGCTGGGCGAGATCCGGGTCACCGGCACGGAGCAGCCGTACGAGGTCACCGGTGTGCGTGCGGTTGTCGCCGAGCTGGCCGGCCAGTACGGGCAGGACGACTGGACGCTGCTGGAGGGGATCGACGACCGGGGCCGCTCCCTGGAGGCGCGCGTCCGGGTGCCGTTCCCTCGCATGGACCACCCGCTGTTCGACCTGCACGGTGCGGTCCGGCTCGGCTACGAGCCGGGCGAGGACGGCCAGCCGGAGGAGGCCGAGAACGCGGCGCTGGACGCGATCGCTCACGGACTGCTCGGCCGGCTGGGTCGCTCGGCGGTGCTCGGTGCGGTGGTCACCACCGCCGGCACCCGGAGCCTGCACCTCTACGCCGACCACGAGGGCGTCGTGCCCGGTCAGGTCGAGGCGTGGGCGGCGCAGCAACCGCGGCCGGTGAGTGTCGAGTGGACCCCCGACCCGGGTTGGGAGATCCTCCGCGCCTTCTACTGATCGGGAGGAATGTCGGCTGGGCCTCGGTAGGTTGGGCGGACCGGACGACTACGAGGAGGACCGATGGCCTATTCTGCCCCGCCCGCTCCGCCGCCGATGCAGGGACCGCCGCCGATCGGCCAGCCCGGCCCGCGCCCGCCGCGCCCAGCTTCTTCCT
>Ga0184623_10000149_pt1 | contig 28227 bp, 26 predicted proteins | sample PLM1_100_b1_FD_133138 | JGI IMG/M metagenome (GOLD analysis project Ga0184623, IMG submission 133138) | Groundwater sediment microbial communities from an aquifer in East River, Colorado, USA - PLM1_100_b1 | ecosystem: Environmental > Terrestrial > Soil > Riparian zone | place: USA: East River... | reverse complement strand
GGAGCCACGCCGGTCTGACTTACCGCAGCTCCGGGACGGGCGCGGCCTCCCGCGTAGACAGCTCGACCCGCGCCGACGCCGTCAGCCGGTAGCCGCTCACCACCTCCTCGACGAGTCCGAGCAACATCAGTGTGGGCAACGTCCGCCGGACGTCCCGTGCCGGCAGCCCGGCGTCTGCCGCGATCCGCTCCACCGGCTTCGCGCGGCGCATCGGGACGGCGTCCAGGATCCGGGCGGCGCGGGGCTCCAACTCGTCCCGCCATGACTGGGACCGCACGGGTACGTCCTCCGCGTCGATACCTTCGCCCAGCGCCCCGACCTCCTCGATCACCTGCGCCGACGACACCACCAGCCGGGCACCGAAATCTCGTACCAGCTCGTGCGGCCCCACCGACATCGCCGACGTGATGGGGCCCGGTACGGCCATCACCACCCGCCCCAGTTCGTGCGCTCGGCGGGCGGTCATCCGGGCACCGCTGCGCGACGCTGCCTCGACCACCACGGTGCCCCCGCCCAGTGCGGCGATGACCCGGTTACGGACCAGGAACCGGTGCCGCTGCGGCGTGGCGCCGGGCGGCCACTCGCTCAGCACCAGCCCTTCCTCGGCAATCCGCTCGAAGAGGTTGGCGTGCCCGACCGGATACGCGGTGTCGACCCCGCAGGCGAGCACCGCGACCGTGACGCCATCGGCGCTGAGCGCTCCGCGGTGGGCGGCGCCGTCGATCCCGTACGCGCCGCCGGAGAGTACGGCCCAACCGCGGTCGGCGAGGCCGTAGCCGAGTTCACTCGCCACGTGGCCGCCGTAGGTCGTCGCGGCGCGCGCGCCGACGACCGCCACCGCACGCTCGGCGACCGTGGCCAGGCGGTGCGGACCGCGCGCCCACAGGCACAGCGGCGGGTAGACGTGCGGCTCGTCGGTCGTGCTGATGTCGGCGAGCGCTTCCAGAGTGGACGGCCACTCCTCGTCCTCCGGCGTGATGAGCCGGCCGCCGAGCCGATCGCAGCGGGCCAGGTCGTCGGCCGCCTGTTCGATCGGGTCAGCGCCCTCGATCCGCGTACGGGCCGCGGCGTGCAGCCCCGCCGAGACGGCGCCTGCACGTACCCGGTCGAGCGCCTCCACCGGGCCGGAAGCCCGCACCAGCGCGCCGAGTTCGCGGTGACCGGGCTCGACCAGCCGGGCGAGTGCCACGCGGGCGAGCCGCGTCTCGTCGGGGCCGGTCACGCCGCACCCCGGGTGCGGAGGAACGTCGCCTCGTTGACGTCCGACGTCGAGGGACTGTCGTGCCCAGCCAAATCGGCGATCGACCAGGCCAGCCGCAGCACCCTGTCGTAGCCCCGGGCCGACAGCTGGCCACGGTCAACGAGCTGGTCGACAGAGGCGCGTACCCGCTTGGGGAGCCGCCACGGCCCGCGCAACGCGCCGCCCGGCACCTCGGCATTCGTACGCCAGCCGTTCGCCCTCCACCGCTTGGCAGCCGCCGCGCGCGCCTCGACGACACGGCGCGCCACCGCAGCACTGTCTTCCACGTCAAATGCCTCCCTGAGCAGCGCCGATGCGGTGACCGGCAGCAAGTCGAGTTGGATGTCGATCCGGTCAAGCAGGGGGCCGGAGATTCGGCCGAGGTAGCGGCGCCGGGTGACGCTGCTACAGGTGCAGGCCACATCGCCCGCCGCGCTGGCGCACGGGCACGGGTTGGCGGCGAGCACCAGCTGGACGCGCGCCGGATACCGCGCGACACCACCGGATCGGGCGATCACGACCTCGCCGCGTTCGAGCGGTTGCCGCAGCGCGTCGAGCACCCTGGTCGGGAACTCCGGCGCCTCGTCCAGGAACAGCACGCCGCGATTAGCCAGACTGAGCGCGCCGGGCCTCGGCAGCCCGCTACCCCCGCCGACCAGCGCCGCGATGCTAGCGGTGTGGTGCGGTGCCTGGTATGGCGCGCGCTCGACCAGCGGCGACCCGGCCGGCAACACACCAGCGACCGAGTGGACGGCGGTGACCTCCAGCGCGGCGTCGACGTCGAGCGGCGGCAACACGCCGGGCAGCCGTTCAGCGAGCATAGTCTTGCCTGCTCCCGGCGGACCGAACAGCGCAAGGTGGTGACCACCCGCGGCCGCTACCTCGACGGCCGACCGCCCCAGTTCCTGCCCGATCACGTCGGCGAGATCCGGCCGGGCGACCTCCGTCACCGAGCGAGCCGTCGAGGGCGGGTCCGGGACCCGCGGCGCCGACTCGCCCCGGACGAACGCAAGCAACTCGCGCAACGTGGCCACACCCGTCACCTGGACGCCCGGAACCAGCCGCGCCTCGGCGGCGTTCGCGGCGGGCACCACGACGCGCGCCACCCCCTCCCGTAGCGCCGCGAGCACCGCCGGCAGGACACCGCGGATCGGCCGGATCCGGCCGTCGAGCCCTAGCTCGCCCAGGAGCGCCACGCCAGCGAGGGCGGACGGCGGCGCAACGCCGGCCGCGGCAAGGATCGCCGCGGCGACCGCCAGATCGAACCCGCTGCCATGTTTGGGCAGCGACGCCGGCCCGAGCCCCACCGTGATCCGCCGCGCCGGCCAGGTCTCGCCCGAGTTCAGGACCGCGGCCCGGACCCGGTCACGCGCCTCGGCTACCGACGGATCGGGGAGGCCGGTGATTACCAGCCCCGGCAGGCCCTGCGCGAGATGTGCCTCGACCTCAACGAGATGGCCGTCCACGCCGACGAGCGCCACTGACGCGGCTCGCGCGAAGCTCATCAGAACGCCCCGCGCAGGTGCTCGACGCGCGCCGGCCCGGCGGGCTGCGGGCACACGCTCAACACGTCGAAGCGGATCTCGCCAGGGCGCAGGCCGGAACCGGCGAGCCAGAGCGACGCGAGCTGGCGGATGCGCCGAACCTTGGCTGGGACCACCGCCTCAGCCGGCGAGCCGAACTGCTCGCCGCGCCGGGTCTTGACTTCGCAGAAAACGAGTGTCGGCCCGTCGCGGGCGATGATGTCCAACTCGCCGTGCGCGCACCGCCAGTTCCGGGCGAGGACGACCAGCCCGGCCTCCGTGAGGTGCCGCGCCGCCACCCGCTCCCCGTACGCGCCGACCGCATCCTTCGCCCGCATGGGCTCGCCTCCCCAGTCCGACTACCTGCATGGGAAGCGTGGCGCGCACGGACCCGGACGAGCAGAGCCGCGTGGCGATCTGTGGACGCGGAGATCCGATGTGGATAAGCGCGGGGCGCGGGCCGCGATGTGGTAGGCGCGAGGCGCGCACAGACGAAACGGCGGCCGGGAAGCTGCCTCCCCGACCGCCGTCGCGCCTATCTCACCAGGTCAGTGCCTATCTCACCAGGTCAGTCAGGACCGTACCCACGGCAGCGACCCACTCGGCACCGCTGGCGCCTGAGCGCTGCGCGCACCCGGTTCGAAGACCGGCGGCACCGCCGGGCAGCGACTGCCCCGGGCGGGCAAAACGCGGTCGACCAGGTACCGGTCGGTGACGCCCGTGGTGCACGGACCGCGACCGTAGGTGCCGTGGCCCCAGCCTTCGTACGTCAGCAGCGTCGACGCGCGCCCGAGCTGGCGCGACGCGTTGACTGCCCAGTTGTAGCCGGTCGCCGGGTCGTAGAGCGCGTTCGTCATGAGGATCGGCGCCGCTCCCCGGACCTTGAGCGGGTGCTGCGGGTTGTTCAGCGGCGCACCGAAGCCGAGGCAGCTGGTGCCGACGCCCCACGCGATCGGCGACATCCGCATGTGCGGGGCGAGCCGCTTGGCCTTCGCCCAGTAGGCGGCCGCCTCGCGGTAGTCCCGGATCTGGAACCGCCAGTCCTCGCAGAACACGGCGATCGGGTTCTCGGCCAGTTCGGGCGCGGCGCCGGCCCGGGAAGGTACAGCGCCAGCCCGGGAAGGTACAGCGCCAGCCCGGGAGATGCGGGCCGGGGACAGCGGCGACTTCGCTGGCTTACCGCTCTGCAGGGACGCCAGCCAATCCGCCAGCCCCATCCAGTCCGGACCGTAGAACGCACCGAGCGCGTTCGAGCTGAGATCGAACGCCGTCAGCTTCTGCCCGCTGGCAGGGTCGCGCAGCTGGCCGCGGTCAGCCTTGGCGACGAGCGCGTCCCAGGCACGATCGGCGCCCTGCTTACGGAGGGCGCACCTCGTGTCCCGTGCACACCACTTCACGAACTCGCGGAAGTTCGCCTCGTCAGTGACGGTCTCGGTCTCCAGGAAGCGGCGGGTACCGAGACTGTGATCCATGTTGCTGTCGATCACGAGCGCGCGGAAGTTCTTCGGGAAACGCTCGGCGTACTGCTGGCCGATGAGCGTCCCGTACGAGACGCCGTAGTAGTTGATCTTCTTCTCCCCGAGCGCGACCCGCAGCGCGTCCATGTCGCGCACCACGCCGAGGGTGTCGACGTGGTCGAAGAGCGGGCCGGTCTGCTTGCGGCAGTCCTTGCCGAGGGTGCGGTTGAAGGCGACGAGCCGGTCGAAGTCCGCCTGACTGTTGAGCACCTGGCTGGGCATCTTGGCGAGCAGATCCGCGGTACAGACGACCGGGTGGCTGCGGGCGACGCCGCGCGGGTCGAAGCCGATGATGTCGAACCGCTGGCGTAGCTCCGGCGAGAAGTAGCCGGCGGCGCCGAGCGCGAAGTCGACGCCCGATCCGCCGGGGCCGCCCGGGTTGATGAACAGGGTGCCGATCCGTTTGGCCGGGGCGGTCGCCTTCCGACGCGCGACCGCGAGGTCGAACGTGGCGCCGTGCGGCTTCGCCCAGTTGACCGGTACCCGCAGCGTGCCGCATTCGGCGGTGCGGTCCTCCTTGCACGGTTTCCAGGTAATGCCTGCAGCGGCGCTGGCGGGCGCGGCGAGCGCAGGTTGGGCGGTGAGTAGAAGCGCGGTGCTGACGAGCACCACCCCGAACCCCCGTCGTGCTAATCGCATGAGTCGTCCTCTCCTGAGGTGCGATGGCGTGGACCAAGGACGGACCGAGCCTCGCGTAAACGACGTAAACAGCGCATCAACCCACAGAACGACCGCCGACCCCTACGTGAGCGGGACCGTCTCAGGGTCGCGGCGTCCCGTCGCAGGTCAGCGGGTCTGGGAGATCCACGACTCGTGCAGGTGCGCGTAGGGCGAACCGGCCTCGGCGACCAATTCGGCGTGCGTACCGCGCTGCACGACCCGGCCGGCGTCGACCACGATCACCTCGTCGGCGGCCTCCGCGGTGGAGAGCCGGTGGGCGATCGCGAGCGTGGTGCGCCCACGGGTGAGCGAGTCGAGAGCGCGCTGCAGCCGGACTTCGGTGGCCGGGTCGACCGCCGACGTGGCTTCGTCGAGGACGAGCAGGTCCGGGTCCGCGAGGTACGCGCGGGCGATCGCGACGAGCTGCCGCTCTCCCACGCTCAGCGACTCGCCGCGCTCCCCGACGTGGGTGTGCAGGCGGGCGGGCAGCGACTCCAGCCACTCCGCCAGCCCTAGCTCTGTGAAGGCGAGGATGATCGCCTCGTCATCGGCGTCCGGACACCCGTACCGCACGTTCTCGGCCACGGTGTCGTCGAAGAGGAACCCGTCCTGCGGCACCATCACGACCCGCTGCCGCAGCGAGGCGAACCGCACCGACCGCAGCGGCACGCCGGAGAGCAGGACGTCACCGCCGGTCGGATCCATCAGCCGGGTGAGCAGTTTGGCGAACGTCGTCTTGCCCGAGCCGGTCTCGCCCACGACGGCGACCCGCGTCTGCGGTGCGATCGTGAGGTCGATGTCGCTCAGCACCTCCGGACCACCGGGATAGGCGAAGTGGACATGGCGGAACTCCACCCCTACCGGGCCGGGCTGCAGGTCACGGCCATGCTCGCCCGGATCGGCGACGTCCGGCTCGGTGTCGAGCACGTCGAGGACGCGCCGCCAGCCAGCGATCGCATTCTGCGCCTCGTTCAGGACCTCGGTGGAGATCTGCACCGGCTGCACGAACAGGGCCACGAGGAACAGGAAGGCGGTCAGCTCGCCGACGGTGAGATCGCCGTCCACGCCGAGCAGTACGCCGACGATGACGACGCTCGCGTTGGCGAGGCCGGCCACGATCTCGCCGGTCGAGAACGCGAGCACGCTCACCCGCTGGGCCCGGGTCTGCTCCTGCTGGTACTTGCCGATGGCGTCGTCCAGGCGGTCAGCCGTCCGCCCCTGCACGCCGTACGCCCGGATCACCGGCGCGCCGACCACGGTCTCAGCGATCGCGCCGAGCAGGTCGCCGACCCGTTCGCGAACCCGCCCGTACGCCGCCGCGAGCCGCCGCTGGAAGAACCGCAGGCACAGCATGAGCGGCACGAAGCACAGATACACCACCAGCGTGAGCTGCCAGGAGTAGATCGCCATCAGGACGCTTGCCAGCAGGAGCTGACCCATGCTGACGATGAACAGGATGCCGCCGAACTGCACGAACTGGCTGATCTGGTCGACGTCGCTGGTGACCCGGGAGACGAGCGAACCGCGCCGCTCGGCCTGCTGGTGCAGCATCGACAGGTCGTGGACATGCCGGAACGCCCTGGTGCGCAGGCTGGCCAGCGCCGTCTCGCTGGTGCGGTAGAGCCGTACGTTCATCGCGTACGCGGAGATCGCCGTGAACGCCACCGCAGCCGCGGCCAGCGACACGAGCGTGCCCACCACGCCGAGATTCGGGCCGCCGGGCGCACGCAGCCCGTGGTCGATCGTCTGCTGAACGGCCACGGGCACGATCACCCGGCCGGCGGTGGCGAGCAGCGCCAGCAACAGCGTCAGCGGTAGCCCGTCGCGCAGCTCGGGAGTGAGCCGCAGCCCGCGCACGAGCGTCTGCCACGTGCCGTGGCTGGGGGCCGGCGCGGTCATGACGCTCACATGACCACCTCGCTTCGCTCCGCAGCCCCGCGAGCGGGGCCGCTGTACACGCTGGTTCGCTCGCCGCGCTCGCTCATGCCGGCACCTCCGCATCGGCCAGTTCGGCCGCGCGTTCGCGGACCCGTTCGCGTTCGGCGTCGGCGTACGCGGTGACCAGGTGCGCGTAACCGGGCGTGCCGGCGAGTAGTTCGGCGTGGCTGCCGCGAGCGAGCACCCGGCCGTGTTCGAGGTAGACGACCTCGTCGGCGAGCCCGATCGTGGCCTGCCGGTACGCGACGACGAGGACGGTCGCCGCCAGCGAGGAGCTGCGCAGGCCACGCAGGATCGCGGCCTCCACCGCCGGGTCGACGCTGCTCGTCGCGTCGTCGAGCACGAGAAGCCGGGGCCGCCGCACCAGCGCGCGGGCAAGCGCCAGCCGCTGCCGCTGCCCGCCGGAGAGGCTGGTGCCGCGCTCGCCGACCCGGGTGTCGAGCCCGTCCGGCAGCGCCCGCACGAATTTCTCCGCCTGGGCGAGCCGCAGCGCCGCCCACACCTCGTCGTCGCCGACGTCGAGCCCGAGCGTGACGTTGCCCCGCACGGTGTCGTCGAAGACGAACGTGGTCTGCGGGACCAGCGCGACCGTGCCGCTCACCGCACCGGCGGCCAGTTCACGCACATCCACCCCGTCCAGCTCCACGCGACCGGAATCGACATCGACCAACCGGCTGACCAGCGTGGTCAGGGTCGACTTGCCCGAGCCGGTGGGGCCGACCATCGCGACGGTACGGCCGGGTTTGAGGTCGAAGCTGACGCCGTGCAGCACCTGCTCAGCACCCTCGTATGCGAACGAGACGTCGCGCAGCGCCAGCGCGGCGGGCCTGCCGGCCGGCAACGTCCGCTCGCCGAAGGGCATCGAGCCGTCCGCCGTGAGCACAAACTGCACCCGGTCCCAGCCGACAACGCTGCGCGGCAGCTCGCCGAGCACCCAGCCGATGGCCCGGAGCGGGAAGGCCAGCACCGTGAAGAGGAACGCCACGCTGACCACGTCCTGGACGGTGACCGCGCCAGAGCTGAGCCGGACCGCGCCGACCATCAGCACGACGAGCGTGCCGAGGTTGGGCAAGGCCTCCATGAGCGGATCGAACAGGCCACGGACCCGGCCGACACGCACGAGGGCGTCCCGCAGCTCGCGGGCCTGCCCGCCGAACCGCTCCGCCTCGGCCGCCTCCCGGCCCAGCGTCTTCACGACGAGCGCGCCGTCGAAGCTCTCGTGCGCCAGCGCGGACAGGTCGGCGCGGAGCTGCTGGGCGCGGGTCATCCGGGGCGACATCCGGCGCGAGTAGGCCACGTTGAGGCTGAACACCGCCGGGAAGACCAGCAGCCCGATCAGCGCCATGATCCAGTCGGTGAGGAAGAGGGCGGTGGCCGCGACGCCGACCATGAAGACGACGCCGACCGCGAACGGGAACGGCGCGATCGGGTACCAGGTGGCCTCGACGTCGCTGTTGGCATTGGACAGGAGCGCGCCGGTGGGGTGGCGCTGATGCCAGGCGAGCGGCAGTTCCAGGTACTTGCGGGTGACGCGGCGGCGGTACGTGGCCTGGAGGCGGTACTGCATGATGCCAGCGCCGAGCCGGCGACCCAGGATGCCGATCACCTTGAGCAGCGACACCGCGAGGATTGCGGCGGCGGCGAGCCCGAGCGCACCGGACTTGACGTCGCCGGAGTCGAACGCCGGAACGATGACCCGCCCAGTGATCGCGCCGAGCACATACGCGCTGCCGACGGTCATAAGCCCGAACACGGCACTGCCGAGGGCGCTGACCGCGAAGATCCGTGGCTCCTCGCGCACCGAGATCCACAGTATCCGGAGCCCCCGGAGCACCACGTCGGCACGGGTTTTCTCGCGGGCGCCGGCGGTGCGGACCACGGTGCTCCTCTCGTCGCGCCTACGTGATGTGCTGGTTGAACGGGCGTGCTGTGCCGCCCTCACCACAGTCACATGCAAGTCCGACAATCTCGACCGCATTCCCCGTTTCGGCGATCCGGGGTGGCCAGCAACACATCCCGGGGCGCATACCGCTGTGCGCGCTTACGCTCGGAGCATGAAGCCGCACTCCCGCCTCGAACGGGCCGCGCTCGCCGACCTCCTCGAGGATCTCGGTCCGGACGCCCCGACGCTCTGCGGCGACTGGGACACCCGTGACCTCGCCGCGCACCTGGTCGCCCGCGACCGCCGGCCCGATTCGGGCCCCGGCCTGGTGGTGCCCGCCTTGGCCGGCTGGACCGAGAAGGTTCGCCGCGATGTCCGGGACGATTCCGGCTACGCGGAACTCGTCGAGCTGGTCCGGACAGGGCCGCCGATCTGGAGCCCGGTCGGGTTGCCGTTCGTCGAGTCGGCGAGCAACACCGTCGAGTACTACATCCACCACGAGGACGTGCGCCGCGCGCAGCCCGGCTGGACACCCCGAGCGCTGTCGAAAGGACTGGAGGACTCCCTCTGGAACCGGCTGCGCGCCACCGCCCGGCTCATGCTGCGCAGCGCGCCCGTCGGCGTGCGGCTCGTGACGCCGGATGGGCGTGAGGTCACCGCCAAGTCGGACGAGCCGTTGGTGACACTGACAGCGGCGCCCAGCGAGCTGATCCTCTACTGCGCGGGCCGCCAGGCGGTCGCCCGCGTGAACGCCGACGGCGACCCGGACGCGATCGCCCGGCTGGCCAAGGCCACGCTCCGGATCTGACGGGCCAGCTCGGTCAGCGCAGGTGCTCGGCCAGCAACGCGTCGAGTTCAGCAGGCACCCGTAGCGGCAGGATGTGGTCGGCGCCGGCGAGCATGACGCGGCGGGCACCTGGGATCTTCGCGACCAGTAGATCGCCGATGTCGGTAATGACATCGATGTCGCGGTCGCCCAGCACGATCAGCGTGGGCACGGTGACCTCGCCGAGCCGGGCCACCGCCGACGGCTCCTCGACCTCCTCTTCCTCGGAGAGCACGAAGTCGATCTGGTCGGTGATCAGCGTGGCCGCGAGATCGCCGGTTGATGCGCCGTCGGGGCCGAGGGACAGCGGCGCCCAGAGCCGGATGAGCCCGGTTGTGATGCCGTCCAGGTCGCCGCGCTTGAACGCGTCCATCCTGTCGGCGTAGCCGGGTAGCTGCGGCCAGTCGTACCCGCTGAGCCCGGGCGCGACCAGCGTGAGCGTGGCCACCCGTCCGGGATGCGCCAGCGCGGTGTCGAGGCTGGTGGCGGCGCCCTGGCTCAACCCGACGAGGTGCGCGCGCTCGACGCCGAGGTGATCCAGCACCGCTACCGCGTCCGCCACGAGCGAGAACGGCCCTGTCGGACGGGGCGAGCGGCCGTACCCGCGGGAGTCCCACCGGATCACCCGGTGCCGGCTGGCCAGCGAGGGCAGCAGCGGATCCCAGACGCGCCGGTCGGTGACGCCAGCATGCGAGAGCAGTACCGCCGGCCCCTCTCCGGCCTCTTCCACGTGCAGGTGGCCACCTTCGACCGAGACCCGATGCTCCAGCAGTGTCATGGCGCGACCGTACGGCCGGCCACGCCCTCCGGCGACTGGTTTTGCCCGCGGGTGCACTGGGAACTGTCATATTCCGGACAGTCGCAGGCGGTATCGAACCTACGTGATCGCTCACTCGTATTACCAGAATCAGCCACCGAACGGAGTTGTCCGACCCGCCAAGGCCAGCCACGACCCGCCAGCCGGCCGACCAGAGGAGCCTGCGATGCGCCCGATCCCGCTTGGCAGCGATCCGTGCGCGGCCGTCCTCACCGAAGTCGGCACCGCGCTCACGACGGCGGCCGAGCGGCTGCACATCCCGTTCGCCGGCGATGCCCGTTCTATCGTCCGCCGTGGCGAGGTCCGGGCGCACCCGGTCTGGCAGGAGCCGCCGCTCGCCGATGGCCTGCCGGTAGTCCTCGTCGGCGGCCTGCTCACGGCGACGCCCGTCCTGCTGAGCGTGCTGCGCGAGTGGCTCACCCGGCTCGGCTGCCGCACCCTCGTCGCGCCCACCGGCCTCGGCGTCGGCTGTGGCGAGACGAGCACCCGGATCGTCGCGCAGACCCTGGCGGACTTCGCCGACGCGACCGGCGCGGCGCCCGTCGTGATCGGCTACAGCCGCGGCGGCCAGTTCGCCCGCGCCGCCGCCGTGCGCCATCCCGACCTGGTGGGCGGGCTCATCACACTCGGCAGCCCGCTCCGCGGCGAACTGGCCGAGGTCCACCCGTTGCTGCGCCTGCAGATCTACGCGCTCGGCGCGATGGGCACGCTCGGCGTCCCCCGGCTGCTCAGCGCCCGTTGCCTCTGGGGCAGCTGCTGCCAGCAACTGCGCGAGGACCTCGACGGGCCCTTCCCCGAGCAGATCCCGTTCCTCAGCGTGTACTCCCGCACCGACGAGATGGTGGGTTGGCGTTCCAGCCTCGACCCCGCGGCCCGATACCACGAGGTCAGCACCAGCCACGGCGGGCTCGTCGCCGATCCGGCGGTGTTCAGCGCTATCGCCGCCGAGCTGCGCGAGGTCATCACGGGCGCGGTCGCCGGCGGTCCGGACGACACGGTGACCGCCGCCTGACGTTTCGGCGCGCGTTCAGTGGGCACTCTCCCGGGCAAGAGATTCCCATCTTCCCCGGGAGGTTCCCCCATGTCTGATGAGGCGGTGATCGCCGTCGTCGTCGGCGCCGTGCTCCTCGTGGCCGCCGCCGTGGCGATCACTTTGATTGCTCTCGCCCAACGCCGCCGCCGGCACCTGCGTGAGCAGTTCGGCCCGGAGTACGCCCGCACTGTGGAAGGAGCCAGCGACCGCCGCGAGGCCGAGCAGGAACTCGCCGCCCGCGAGAAGCGCCACGCCAAGCTGGAACTGCGCGACCTCCCGCCCGACGTTCGCGCCCGGTACGCGGAGCAGTGGGCCGTTGTCCAGGAGCGGTTCGTGGACTCCCCCGATGACGCCCTGGGCGAGGCCGACAAGCTGGTGACGATCGTGATGATCGAGCGCGGCTACCCCACCGAGGACTACGAGCAGCGCCTCGCCGACCTGTCCGTCGAGCATGCACGCACGCTCGACCACTACCGCGCGGCGAGTGCGGTGAACGACCGCCGGCCCGGCGTGTCCACCGAGGATCTGCGCCAGGCAATGGTCCACTACCGGGCCCTCTTCGAGGATCTGCTCGGCACGACCCGGACCACTGAGCCGGACCGCTCGGTCGACGCCGGACAGCCCGAGAACCGGCGCCGCAAGGCCTGAGCTAAGGAGCGCACCATGCAGCGCAGCGACCAGACCCGGGACGCCGCCGACCGACCGGCGCCGCCCTCCTACGATCCGGATCCCGACCGTCTGACCCCGGAAGGCGGGCTCCACCACCAACCCGACAGCGTCGCGATCGACAGCCCCGATCTCGAGCGCGCCGCCTTCGACCGCGATGACGCAGACCGTGCTGACGCAGACCGTGCTGACGCCGACCGTGCTGACGACGGTCCGCGGGACATTCCGGACCCGGAGCGCGGCGATGCGGTTGACGCCGAGCGCGGTGACGCCGTCGATCCGGACCGGGCAGACACTGAGCCGGCGCCCGAGTCACAGCAGAGCAGCATGCCCCCGCCGAGCACCGACGCGGACGCGGCCGTCGGAGTCGCCGAGGTCCCGGAGAGCCGTACCGACGAGCAGCCGCCGCTCGACGACCGCACGACTCCCGTCGAGCACCGCGCCGATACGCCAGCGCCAGCGCCTGCCGACGACGCTGTATTCGGCGAGGACCGATCGGCCGAGTTCCATGCGCGCTGGCGCGAGGTGCAGTCGTCGTTCGTGGACGACCCGGCCGTCGCGGTCCGTGAGGCCGACCTGCTCGTCACCGAGGTCGTCTCGGCGTTGACGAGCGCGTTGGAGGAACGGCAGCGCGCGCTCGGCGCCGACTGGCGAGAGGCACCGGACTCGGGCACCGAGGAGTTGCGGACGGCGCTGATGCGGTACCGCGCAGTCTTCCTCCGGCTGATCGAGGTCTGACACCCCCGCCGCTGAGTTGTGGAGTTTCGAGGGTCGGACAGCGTCCGGCACCCTCGAAACTCCACAACTGAATGTGTCAGCGGACCGGTTGGCCAGCGGCGCGAAGGGCGGCCTTCACATCCGCGATGCTCAGCTCGCCGAAGTGGAAGACGCTGGCGGCGAGCACCGCGTCGGCGCCAGCCTCGACGGCGGGCGCGAAGTGGTGCACCGTCCCCGCGCCGCCGCTGGCGATGACCGGCACGTCCACAACAGCTCTAACCGCCCTGATCATCGGCAGGTCGTAGCCGTCCTTCGTGCCATCGCCGTCCATCGAGTTGAGCAGGATCTCCCCGACGCCCAATTCCTGGCCGCGCGCCGCCCACTCGACCGCGTCGATGCCCGTGCCGCGCCGACCGCCGTGCGTGGTGACCTCATACCCGCTCGGGGTGGGTGGCGAATCGGGCCCGACCCGCCGCGCGTCCACCGACAGCACGATGCACTGCGCGCCGAACCGCTCGGACAGCTCCCGCAGCAGTTCGGGGCGGGCGATCGCGGCGGTGTTCACGCCGACCTTGTCCGCGCCCGCTCGGAGCAGCGCGTCCACGTCGGCCACCGAGCGGACGCCGCCGCCGACCGTGAGCGGGATGAACACGCACTCCGCGGTACGCCGCACGACGTCGAACGTGGTGGCCCGGTCACTGGAGGACGCGGTGATGTCGAGGAACGTCAGCTCGTCGGCGCCGGCCGCGTCATAAGCACGGGCCAACTCGACGGGGTCGCCGGCATCCCGCAGTGCAGTGAAGTTGACACCCTTGACGACCCGCCCGGCGTCCACGTCCAGGCACGGGATCACCCGCACGGCGACGGTCATCGTTCCTCCGGAAGGTAGGCCTCGACCTCGACCTCCACCAGGTGGTCGCGGTGGGCCAGGCCGCTCACCTCGACCATGGTCGCCACCGGACGGACGTCGCCGAACAGCTCGGCGTGCGCCCGGCCGACGTCGTCGGCGAGGGAGATATCGGTGACGTACATCCGGGTGCGCACCACGTGCTCGACGCCGGCGCCGACCTGGGCGAGCCCGGCCAGTGCGATCCCGAACGCCTCCCTGGCCTGGCCGTGCGCGTCGTCCACGTGCATGACCTGGCCATCCACAGTGGACGTGCAGCCGGCACTGAGCGCCCACGGACCGGCCAGCACCGCCCGCGAGTAGCCGATCACGTCCTCCCACGGGCCGCCGGAGGAGATCCGCTGGACGGTCATGACACGGCCGCCAGCGCCTCGGGGAGGGTGAACGCGCCGGCGTAGAGCGCCTTGCCGACGATCGCGCCCTCGACGCCCAGTGGCGTCAAGCCGGCGATCGCGCGGAGGTCGTCGAGGCTCGAGACGCCACCCGAGGCGATGACCGGACGATTCGTGGCCGCGCAGACGTCGCGGAGCAAGCCGAGGTTCGGGCCGGAGAGCATGCCGTCCTTGTTCACGTCGGTCACCACGTATCGCGCGCAGCCCTCGGCGTCGAGGCGGGCCAGGACGTCGTACAGCTCGCCGCCGTCCTTGGTCCAGCCGCGCGCCGACAGCGTGGTGCCGCGCACGTCCAGCCCGACGGCCACCGCGTCGCCGTACTCCGCGATCGCCTTCGCGCACCACAGCGGATCCTCCAGCGCCGCGGTGCCGATATTCACCCGTGTGCAGCCGGTGGCCAGCGCCGCCCGCAGCGACTCGTCGTCGCGGATCCCGCCGGACAGTTCGACCTTCACGTCCAGCCGCTTCACCACGTCCGTGAGCAGTTCCCGGTTTGAGCCACGGCCGAACGCCGCGTCCAGGTCGACCAGGTGGATCCACTCGGCGCCGTCGCGCTGCCATGCGAGCGCGGCGTCGAGCGGCTCGCCGTAGGAGGTCTCGGTGCCGGCAGCGCCCTGTACGAGGCGGACGGCCTGGCCGGCGGCGACATCGACGGCGGGAAGGAGGGTGAGCTGAGACGTCATGGCTAGCGGGTACTCCGGTCCAGGGTGAGGGTGACGAGGGCGGGGAGCGCGAGCAGTGCGAGGACCACGACGGCGATCCGCACGGTCCACGAGTCCACGAGGTACCAGGCGAGGATCAGCACGACCGCGAGGCCGACGGCGATCCCGGCGAGCTGCGCGCGGTTACGGCGTCCGGTGAACCGGCCCACGCGGCGGCGCCGTGGCACCAGCCGTTCGCGGAGCGCGCGCCGCCGGGCCACTCGCTCGGCGCGCTTGGTGGCGGCGTGCTGGCGCCGGTCGGCCTCTGCGGTCCGCACTGCACGGCGGCGCGCCCGCTCCTTACTCACCGCCGCCACTCCTAACTGTCGGGGAAATCGGGGCATCGACCGCCCGCTTATTGCCCGGCTTCCCGGACAGTCCGGTTTGTGCCGGCGCAGGGGAGGCCAGCGCCCGGCGGGTGGTGGCGCCGCGGGTGGTGACGCCGCGGGTGGTGACGCGGCGGGTGGTGACGCGGCGGGTGGTGACGCCGCGGGTGGTGACGCCGCGGGTGGTGACGCCGCGGGTGGTGACGCCGCGGGTGGTCACGACAGGCTCCCGACCCAGTTGGCGAGCAGGGCGGCGCCCGCGTCGCCCGACTTCTCCGGGTGGAACTGGGTGGCGGCGAGGGCGCCGTGCTCGACCGCCGCGACGAACGGCTCACCGTGCTCGGACCAGGTGACGCGGCCCGTCGTCTCGGGCGCGGCGTAGGAGTGGACGAAGTAGAACCGTGCGGCGGCGTCGATCCCGGCGAACAGGACGCTGCCCACCGGCGGCGTCACCGTGTTCCAGCCCATGTGCGGCACCCGCTGCGCGCGCAGCCGGCGCACCTCGCCCGGGAGCACACCCAGGCCCTTGGTAACGATGCCGTGCTCGTCGCCGCGGTCGAAGAGGATCTGCATGCCGACGCAGATGCCCAGCACCGGACGCTCGGCAGCGACGCGCTCGACGATCACCGGACCGGCGCCGAGCCGCTCGACCCCGGCCATGCACGCGGCATACGCGCCGACGCCAGGCACCACCAGCCCGTCGGCCCGCGCCGCCGCGTCGAGGTCAGCCGTGACCGTGACGTCGGCGCCGACCCGAGCGAGCGCCCGCTCGGCCGAACGGAGGTTCCCTGATCCGTAATCGAGGACTACCACCTTCACAGCCACAACACCCCCGCCACGGCCGCCAGCACCGCCAGCGCGCCGACGATGCCGGCCACGACCTTGCTCGACCCGTTACGCAGAAGCGTGTACGCGCCCCCGCCGAGGAAACCGGCGAGCGCGAAGCAGACGATCGCCACCGCCTAGAGCCGCCCCTTCGTGCTCGGGATGCCGCGCACCCGCGGGTCGAGTGCGGTGGCGTCGCGCAGCGCCCGCGCCACCGCCTTGAACTGGGTCTCGGCGATGTGGTGGGCGTCGCGCCCGGACTTCACCGAGATGTGCATCGCGATCGAGGCGTTGGCGACGAACGCTTCCCAGACGTGGCGCACCAGCGTGCCCGGAAACATCCGGCCGATGACGGCAGTGTCCATCACCGGAGCGTCCTCGTGCACCAGGTACGGGCGGCCGGACAGGTCGACGGCGACCTGCACGAGGCACTCGTCCAGCGGCACCAGCGCGTCGCCGAACCGGCGGATGCCGGCCTTGTCGCCGAGCGCCTGCTTGAACGCCTCGCCGAGGGCGATCGCGGTGTCCTCGACCGTGTGGTGCGCGTCGATGTGCAGATCACCGAGGGTGTGCACGGTGAGGTCGAAGCCCGCGTGCTTGCCCAGCTGGTTGAGCATGTGGTCGTAGAAGCCGACCCCGGTCTCCACGTCGACGGTGCCCGAGCCGTCGAGGTCGATCTCGACCAGGACCTTCGACTCGTGCGTAGCCCGCTCCACCCGGCCGGTTCGGCTCATGCCTTCTCCTTCGATCCATCCTGTTGCAATGCCCCGCCGAGTTGCAGTGTCCCGTCGAGCGCGGCGAGGAAGGCGCCGGTCTCCTCCGGGGTACCGGCAGTCACGCGCAACCAGCCGGGGAGGCCCACGTCGCGGATGAGCACACCACGATCGAGCAGGCCGAGCCAAACCGCCCGGTGGTCGGCGAGGCCGCCGAAGAGGACGAAGTTGGCGTCGCTCGGCACCACGTCCAGCCCGCGGGCGGTGAGTTCAGTGACGATGCGGTCGCGCTGCGCCTTGATCGCCTCGACCGTGCCGAGCAGCAGCGCGGTGTGGGCGAGTGCGGCGCGGGCGGCGGCCTGGGTAAGCGCCGAGAGGTGGTACGGGAGCCGGACGAGCCGGAGCGCATCGATGACAGCGGCGTCGGCGGCGAGGTAGCCGAGGCGGGCGCCGGCCAGCGCGAACGCCTTGCTCATCGTGCGGGTGACGACGAGTCGGGGCCTTCCGGGCAGCCGCGTGAGGGCGCTGGGCGTGCCTTCACGGGCGAACTCCGCGTACGCCTCGTCGACGATCACCATGCCTGGCGCGGTGTCGACCACGGCGTCCACCACGTCCAGACCCAGCGCCGTACCGGTCGGGTTGTTCGGCGAGCAGAGAAAGACCAGGTCAGGGGCGTGCTCGGCGACCTGCTTGGCCGCATCATCCGCGCTTATCGTGAAGTCCTCGCCGCGCCGACCGTCGAGCCAGCTGGTGCCGGTGCCCGTGGCCAGGATCGGGTGCATCGAGTACGCGGGTGTGAAGCCCAGCGCCGTGCGCCCGGGCCCGCCGAACGCCTGGAGCAGCTGCTGGAGCACCTCGTTGGAGCCGTTCGCCGCCCACAGCTGCTCGGCGGTCAGGTCGTGGCCGAGGTAGCGCGCGAGATCTGTGCGGAGTTCAACGGCCTCCCGGTCGGGGTAGCGGTTCAGACCCGCCACCTCCTGGGCGACCGCTGCCACGATCGCGTCGACCACGGGCTGCGGCACCGGGTAGGAGTTCTCGTTGGTGTTCAGCGCCACCGGCACGTCCAGCTGCGGGGCGCCGTACGGCTCGGCGCCGACCAGATCAGGCCGGAGTGGCAGGTCGGCGAGCGTAGGGCGGCGCGTCACCGGAGCCGGACCCGGACAGCGGCACCGTGCGCCGGCAGGTCCTCGGCGTCGGCGAGGGTCATCACGTGCCCGGCGACCTCGCGGAGCGCCTCCTCGGTGTACTCGATGAGGTGGACGCCGCGCAGGAACGACTGGACCGACAACCCCGAGGAGTGCCGGGCGCAGCCGCCCGTGGGCAGCACGTGGTTCGAGCCGGCGCAGTAGTCGCCGAGAGAGACCGGCGAGTGCGGGCCGACGAAGATCGCGCCGGCGTTGCGGACCCGCAGGGCGATGGTCCGGGCGTCGGCGGTCTGGATCTCCAGGTGCTCGGCGGCGTACGCGTCGACCACCCGCAGGCCGTGTTCGAGGTCGTCGACGAGCACGACGCCGGACTGCGGTCCGGTGAGCGCGGCGGTGATCCGCTCGGTGTGCTTGGTGGCCGCGACCTGGGCGGCCAGCTCGGCCTCGACGGCGGCGACCAACTCTTCGGAGTCGGTGACCAGCACGGACGCGGCGGCCGGATCGTGCTCGGCCTGGCTGATGAGGTCTGCGGCGACGTGACGGGCGTCGGCCGTGCTGTCGGCGAGCACCGCGATCTCGGTGGGGCCGGCCTCGGAGTCGATGCCGATGACGCCGCGGAGCAGCCTCTTCGCCGCCGTCACGTAGATGTTGCCGGGCCCGGTGACCAGGTCGACCGGGCGGCATTCGCCGGCGCCGTAGGCGAACATCGCGACCGCCTGGGCACCGCCGATCGCGTACACCTCCTCGACGCCGAGCAGCGCGCACGCGGCCAGGATGGCGGGGTGCGGCCGGCCGCCGAACTCCTTCTGCGGCGGCGAGGCGACGGCCAACGCCGGGACGCCGGCGATCTGCGCGGGCACCACGTTCATGACGACGCTCGACGGGTAGACCGCAAGCCCGCCCGGCACGTACAGGCCGACCCGGCCGACGGGCAGCCACCGTTCGGTGACCGTGCCACCGGGAACGACCTTCGTCTCGACCTCGGCGCGGCGCTGGTCGCTGTGGACCAACCGGGCGCGCCGGATCGACTCCTCCAGCGCCGCCTTGACCGCCGGGTCGAGCTGCTCCAGCGCCTGGGTGATCGCGTCGGCCGGCATCCGGATGTCGTCCAGCTCGACCCCGTCGAACCGGCGGGTGGCGTCGATCAGCGCGGTGACCCCATGCTCGCGTACCGCCTCGACGACAGGGCGGATGCGCTCGATGGCGGCATCCACGTCCAGCGCGGCGCGCGGCAGCACCTCGCGTGGGTCCTGGTCAGAACCCCGGAGGTCGATTCGGGTCAGCACCCCTCAAGTCTAGGGACATCACCGCCCGACGGCCGTCCGGGTTCTCAGCGGGTGGTCGCGCTGTGGTGTGCGGCACATTGCCGGGGTTTGTTAACGTGCGCCCACGGCGCGCTGGCGGCTGATCGGGTACGAGAAGCAGGGCCGCGAGTAGGCGGCGCCGACCAGGAACGCCGCTGCTGTCGCCGCGGTCAAGGTCGTGGTTCCCGCGCTGTGGCCGCCGTCACAGGGGGAAGGGTGCGGCGCCGGTCACGGTTGGACTGTGGCGTGACCGACTCGCATCCCGTACCGCTGTCCGTCCTCGACCTCGCGCCTGTAGTCAGCGGCTCGACCGCCGCCGAGGCCTTGCGTAACACCGTCGACCTGGCACAACACACCGAGCGGCTCGGATACCACCGGTTCTGGCTCGCCGAGCACCACAACATGCCCGGGGTTGCCAGCTCGTCGCCGGCGGTCCTGATCGGTCGGGTGGCCGATGCGACGTCGCGGCTGCGGGTCGGATCCGGCGGGGTCATGCTGCCGAACCATCCGCCGCTGGTGGTCGCCGAGCAGTTCGGGATGCTGGAGGCGTTGCACCCGGGCCGGATCGACCTCGGTATCGGCCGCGCGCCTGGCACCGATCAGGCCACCGCGCGAGCGCTGCGCCGCACGACCGCGCCCCTGTCGGTCGACGACTTCCCGCAGCAGCTCGCGGAACTGCTCGACTACTTCACCGGATCGGCCGCGATCACGGCGATGCCCGCACCGGGCTACGGACCGCCACTGTGGCTGCTCGGATCGAGCGGATACAGCGCACAGGTCGCCGGTGTGCTCGGACTGCCGTTCGCGTTCGCACACCATTTCAGCCCCGCCAACACGCTGCCGGCGCTGGAGCTGTACCGCTCGTCGTTCCGCCCGTCGGGCGATCTGCCGCAGCCGTACGCGATGGTTGCGGTGTCCGTCATCGCGGCCGACACCGACGACGATGCGCGCCGGCTGGCTGCGCCGGGTGGCCTGGCGTTTCTCCGACTGCGCAGCGGCCGACCAGGGCTGTTCCCGAGCCCGGAGGAAGCGGCCGCGCACCCGTACACGCCGATGGAGCGAGCCGCCGTCGAGGAACGGTTCTCGTCGCAGGTGATCGGTGGGCCGGAGACCGTCCGCGCGCAACTCGGCGAGCTGCTGGCCAACACGGCGGGCGACGAGTTGATGATCACGACCATGGTCCACGACCACGCCGACCGGCTGCGTTCGTACGAGCTGGTCGCCGAGGTGCTCGCAACGGCGACCGGGGCGTTCGCGTCGGCGGAGCTTTCACCGGGCGCGTAGGAGCGGCCGGACCTACGCTGACCAGGTGACCCGGACCCCGCGCAGCTCGATCCCGCTGTTCCCGCTGGGGACGGTGCTCTTTCCGGGTGTGGTGCTGCCGCTGCACGTCTTCGAGCCGCGGTACCGCGCGCTGGTCCGACGGCTCATGACTGCCGACGACCGCGCCGGGCGTGAGTTCGGGGTCGTCGGGATCCGGCAGGGCTGGGAGATCGGCGCCGACGGCGTCGAGGCGCTCTACGACGTGGGCTGCACCGCCGAGCTGCGCCAGGTCACGCCGTACGACGACGGGCGGTTCGACATCGTTTCGGTCGGCCGGCGGCGGTTCCGGCTGGACGAGGTCGATGCCGCCGGCGAGCCGTACCTGTGCGGATCGGTGGAGTGGCTCGCCGATTCCCCCAGTGAGGTGGGCGAACCGGAGCTGCTGGCGCGCAGTGTCGGGGAGCTGTTCCTGCGGTGCCGCCGCCTGCTCCGGGCGTACGAGCCGGTCGTCCCGGCCGACGACGAGCCGGCGGCCGCACCGGTCGACGCGGACTACGGCTACACGCTGCCGGACGATCCGCAACTCGTCTCGCACCTCGTGGCCACTGCCGCTCCGTTCACTCTGGACGATCGGCAGAGCCTGCTCGCCGCCGCCAGCACCACCGACCGGCTCCGTCAGGAACTGCGGTTGCTCAAGCGGGAGGTGACCATGCTGTCCCGGTTGCGGGCGGTGCCGGTGCCGTTGGCGGAGCTGCGGGTGCCGATGGGTCCGAACTGACGCCCTCGGTATCCGTGGGCAGCCGCTGCCCGTCGGGGGACGGCGGTTCTGTAGTGTCCGCGCTAGACGGGAAGGCGGCGGCTCCTATGGAGGCTCCGCCGTCCGGGAGGGCAGCGCCGTCCGGCGAACGACCGTCCGACAGGGCAGCGCCGTCCTGGGAAGGTTTGCCGTCCGGAAGGGCGCCACCGTCTGTGGAAGGCCAGCCGGGCGACGCGGGGACTTCGTGGGGCGAGGACCAAGCGTCGGGGGCTGGTCCGCCGACGACTGCGTAGGCCTGGTGCGGCGCCGGCTGCCGGAACGCAGCGTCCGGAGTCGCTTGGGTGCCGAGGTCGCCGCGGTGCGACCAGGCGGCGTTCACCACATAGACGATGACCGCGACAGTGGCCTGGAGGAACACCAGCCCCTGGGAGCGCAGCTTCATCGGCTGCTCGAACCGCTCGCCGACATCAGCGTTGCGGACGAGGTCGTTGTACCCGTCGAGGCCGATCCGGTGCCCGAGCTTCCAGGTGATCCAGGCGCCGGCGACGCTGCCGATCGCCAGCCCGACCAGCACGACCGGTCCACGCCATCGCCGTAGCAACCACGCCAACGCGCCGACCAGAACGCCAGCGCCGATGCCGATCGCCCCGAAGGTGGCGTCGCCGCCGACGAACGCCTCGGTGTTGTAGTCGCCCAGGAGCGCACCACCGGAGGTCATCACGACCTCGACGTGTGGCCCGATCACCGACCAGAGCAGCGCGAGCGGCGCCCCCAACGCCGCCACGACCAGGGCGACTATGACGGCGACCGCACCGTCCTTCGCCGTCACCGGCGCCGGACCGCGGGGCGGCTGCGCGAGCGGCCAGGAGTCTGACGGCGTCGGCACCCAAGCGTGCACGGAGGCTCCGGCCTGCGTGGGCACTCCTACCTGCGTCGACGCCCCGGCCATCAGTGGTCCCGCGCCATCGGGCGTCGAGACAGGCCGCTCCGAGGCCGGCGGCTGGTCCGCCAACGTCGATGCGGCCCGCACATCGCCCGACCGATCCGGGGCAGGCGCTGCGGCGGTCGGCTGCGTCTGCGGAGCCGAGTCTGGCTGCGCCGTGCTGGGCGGCACCGGCGCAGGGGGCGGTGAGCCGTGCTGCGTGTTCTCCCGTGCCGGGTCCGGCGCGGGGTCACGCTCGTCGAAGTCGCTCATCTGCCCTTCCGATGTTCGTGCGTCCGTCGAGCGTCGCATATGTGGGCCGACGGCTGCCGCGCGGCTACCGGTCACGCGCGCACGATCCGTCCGTCAGCGACGACGGCCAGTGGTGCCCGCCACACACCGGGCTCGATCAGCGGCTCGGCCGTGAGCAGCACCAACGCGGCCGGCGCCCCGATCTCGATCCGCCCGCTTCGCCCGCGGATGCCGTACGCGCTCGCAGCGCCCTCGGTCGCCGCCCGCAACGCACCGAGTCGACCGAGGCCCGTGTCGGCGAGCCGGTCGAGCTCGCGCGGATCGATGCCCGGCCGCGTCCCGGTGTTGCCGAGGTCCGTGCCGTAGAGGAGCGGCACGCCGGCCCGATGCAAATCGGCGGCGTTGCGCGCGGCGTCACGACCGTGACCCGCCGAGAAGAAGGTCTGGAGGGTCGAGACGACGGATATTCCCGCCGCAGCAATCCGGTCGACCGTTGCGTTGTCGAGGCGTTCGGTGGGTGTGTGACACAGCTCGTCGACGCCCGCGTCCAACGCGCGGTTGACCATCGCGGCCGTCAACGCGTGCGCCGTGACCCGCAGCCCACCCTGGTGTGCGGCCTCAGTCAGCGACCGGACCGCGGCTGGGCTCGGAACCGGCCACCCGGAGCCGGGTTCCAGCGCGATCTTGATCAGGTCGACGCCGTCCACCACCAGATCGCGCACGACGACGGCGGCCCACTCCGGAGAGTCGGCGAACGCTGCGAAGCCGTCCGCTCCCCAACTCCCGGACGGGTAGCCGCCCGACGCGGTGATCACCGGGCCAGCTACCGCCACCGACGGGGAACCTATCGCCGGACGCGTGATCGTCCGCCACCGGTGCGCGTCGACCAGTGGGGCGCCCAGATCGCGGACGGATACCAGCCCGCCGCGCAACGCCTCGGCCGGCGCGCCGAACGAGAGGTGGACGTGCGCATCAACGACTCCGGGGCCGATCCAGCAGCCCGGCCCACCGAGCACAGGGAGATCCGCTGGCAGCCGCAGCGCCGCAGCCGGCGCCACCTCCGCGATTGTCCCGTCGGCGGCGACCACGACCAGCCCGTCGAACGGCGCCGCTTCACCCCCCGGCCAGACGATGCCCCGCAACGCTAACCCGCGACCGAGCCCTTGCCCCGCCGGCGCGGCAGCACGTGACCTCCGTGCGAACCGCAGAGCCGCCACCGCTACACCGGCAGCGCCAGCGCAGCAGACCGCGAGCATCGAGCCTCGGGCCCACCGCTCATTCCGCCTGCTCACGAGACCACCTCGCCACGCGCGACCGCGGCGCTGCTACCCATTCCGGTTCGTTGGCTCACGTGCGTGCCCGCCGCTGTCAGCCGATGACGCCGGCCGGACCGAGCAGCGCCTTGAGATCGGCCATCAGCGCCGGGGTCGGGTTGACCCGGACGCTGTCGCCCAACCTCAGCAGCGTGGTCCGCTCGCCGTTCATCAGCTGGAGATGCACGTCAGTGGTGCCGGGGTGGGTGGTGAGCACCTCCCGAAGCCGCTCAACCATCGGCGGCGTGCACCGCGGCGCCGGCACGGACACCACCACCGGCCCTCGCGCGGTGTCGTCGACACTGACGTCGAGGATCTTGAGATCCATCGCCATCACTCTCGGCACGTCGTCGCGGCGGTCGACGCGGCCCTTCACTGCGACGATCGCATCCTCAGCGAGGTGATGACCGACCAGCTCGTACGTGTTCGGGAAGAACAACACCTCGACGGCGCCTTCGAGATCCTCCAGGTTCGCCATCGCCCAGGACTTGCCCTGCTTGGTGACCTTGCGGGTAACGCCCGAAAGGATCCCCGCGACCGAAACCACCTTGCCGTCGGCGATCGACTCGTCCGACAGGCCGGCGACCGTCGTGTCGGCCTGCGCCGCCAGGAGGTGCTCGACGCCGAAGAGCGGGTGGTCGGAGACGTAGAGTCCGAGCATCTCGCGCTCGAAGGCGAGCAGGTCAGACTTGTCCCACTCCCCCGCCGGGATCGGCGGCGTCACGGTGATCTCCACGCCCGACTCGTCGTCACCGAACCCACCGCCGAACAGGTCGAACTGACCGATCGCTTCGTTGCGCTTGGTGTCCATGAACGCGTCGATCGCGTCGGCGTGGACCGCGAGCAGCCCGCGCCGGGTCGAGCCGAGAGAGTCGAACGCGCCGGCTTTGATGAGCGATTCCACTGTCTTCTTGTTGCAGACGACCGCGTCGACCTTACGGAGGAAGTCGTAGAAGTCGGCGAACTGTCCCTTTTCGGCCCGGCTAGCCACGATCGACGCGACCACGTTGGCGCCGACGTTGCGGATCGCAGTGAGGCCGAAGCGGATGTCGGTGCCGGTCGGGGTGAAGTTCGCGTCCGACGCGTTGACATCCGGCGGGAGCACCTTGATGCCCATCTTGCGGCACTCATTCAGGTAGATCGCGCTCTTGTCCTTATCGTCCCGCACGCTGGTCAGCAGCCCGGCCATGTACTCGGCTGGGTAGTTCGCCTTGAGGTAGGCGGTCCAGTAGGAGACGAGCCCGTAGCCGGCGGTATGCGCCTTGTTGAACGCGTAGTCGGAGAACGGGACGAGCACGTCCCAGAGCGCCTTGATCGCCGCGTCCGAGAACCCGTTGGCCTTCATGCCGTCGCGGAACGGCACGTACTCCTTGTCGAGGATTTCCTTCTTCTTCTTGCCCATCGCACGGCGGAGCAGGTCCGCGGCGCCGAGCGAGTAGCCGGCGAGCTTCTGCGCCACGGCCATGACCTGCTCCTGGTACACGATCAGGCCGTGCGTGTCGCCGAGGATCTCCTTCAGCGGATCCTGAAGCTCGGGGTGGATGGGCACCACCGGCTTGCGACCGTTCTTGCGGTCGGCGTAGTCGTTGTGCGCGTTCGCGCCCATCGGACCTGGCCGGTAGAGCGCCAGCACCGCGGAGATGTCCTCGAAGTTGTCCGGGACCATGGACCGCAGCAGCGAGCGCATCGGCCCACCATCGAGTTGGAAGACGCCGAGGGTGTCGCCGCGGGCCAGCAGTTCGTAGGTCGCCTTGTCATCGAGCCCGAGCGTCTCCAGGTCGAGCGTCTCGCCCCGGTTGGCCTCGATGTTCTTGATCGCGTCGTCGATGACCGTGAGGTTGCGCAGGCCCAGGAAGTCCATCTTGAGCAGGCCGAGCGTTTCGCAGGTCGGGTAGTCGAACTGCGTGATGATCGCGCCGTCGGCTTCGCGCTTCCACAGCGGGATGTGGTCGGTGAGCGGCTCCGCCGACATGATGACGCCGGCCGCGTGAACACCGGCCTGCCGGATCAGCCCTTCCAGACCGCGCGCGGTGTCGATGACCTTCTTGACGTCGGCCTCGGACTCGTACAGCCCACGGATTTCCCCGGCCTCGCTGTAGCGCTTGTGCTCCGGGTCGAAAATGCCGACAAGCGGGATGTCCTTGCCCATGACCGCGGGCGGCATCGCCTTGGTGATCCGGTCGCCGAGCGCGTACGGGAAGCCGAGTACCCGCGCCGAGTCCTTGATCGCAGCCTTCGCCTTGATGGTGCCGTACGTAACGATCTGGGCGACCTTGTCCTCGCCCCACTTCTCCGTCACATACCGGATGACGTCGCCGCGCCTACGCTCGTCGAAGTCGATGTCGATGTCGGGCATCGAGACGCGGTCGGGGTTGAGGAACCGCTCGAACAGCAGACCGTGCGGGATCGGGTCGAGGTCCGTGATGCCCATCGCGTACGCCACAAGCGAGCCGGCCGCGGAGCCACGACCCGGCCCCACCCGGATGCCGTTGGTCTTAGCCCACATGATGAAGTCCGCCGTGACCAGGAAGTATGACGGGAAGCCCATCTGCAGGATGACGTTGATCTCGTACTCGGCCTGCTGGCGGTGCTGCTCGTCGAAGCCGCCTGGGAACCGGCGCTTCATCCCTTCCCAGACCTCGTGGCGGAACCAGGTCTCCTCGGTCTCTGCCTCGGGCACCGGGAAACGCGGCATGAGGTTGCGCTTCTCGAACTTCACGTCGACCCGCTCGGCAATGAGCAGGGTCGAGTCGCAACCCTCCCGCCACAGGTCCGAGGAGTCGATCCCGCGCATCTCCTCCGCGGACTTCAGGTAGTAACCCGTACCGTCGAACTTGAAGCGGCCCGGATCGGACTGCTGCGCACCCGTCTGAATGCAGAGCAGCACGTCGTGGGCGTCCCGCTCGTGCGCGTACGTGTAGTGCGAATCGTTGGTGACCACGAACCGCAGCGCCAGCTCGTCGGCGATCCGCTTGAGACCGTCCCGGACGCGGTTCTCGATCTCCAGGCCGTGATCCATCACCTCGACGAAGAAGTTCTCCTGGCCGAAGATGTCCCGATAAGCGGCGGCGGCTTCCAGCGCCTTGTCGTACTGGCCGAGCCGGAGCCTGGTCTGCACTTCGCCCGACGGGCAGCCGGTCGTGGCGATGATGCCTCTGGAGTGCTCGGCGAGCAGCTCGCGGTCCATCCGTGGCTTTCGGAAGAAGCCGTCCATCGAGGCCTGCGAGGTCAGCCGGAAGAGGTTGTGCATGCCCTCGGTTGTCGCGGCCCACATGGTCATGTGGGTGAAGGCGCCGGCACCGGAGATGTCGTCGGACTTCTGGCTCGGCTCGCCCCAGCGCACCGGCTTCTTCAGGAAGCGGGTTTCCGGAGCGAGATAGGCCTCGATGCCGACGATCGGCTTGATACCGGCCTCGGCGGCCTTGCTCCAGAAGTCGTACGCGCCGTACATGTTGCCGTGGTCGGTCATGGCGACCGCCGGCATCTCCGTCCGGGCGGCTTCCTTGAACAGCTCCTTCAGCTTGGCCGCACCGTCGAGCATCGAGTACTCGGTGTGAACGTGCAGATGCACGAACGAGTCGGCCATGGAGCGGCGCACCTCCCGGTGACGATGACGAGTGGGTGGGCGAGCCCGCGCGAAGGAGGACTACCGGCCACCAGCCTAGCCAGGCCCACCGACAGGTCTGCGCCCCCACGCCGCGCTGGCGGGCTAACGCCTCGAACACGTACCGCCGGAAGCAAAGCCCGCCCATGATGAGCCGACCAAGGTGACCAGAAACCATGTGACTGCCCCCTTCTTCGACTGGCTGACCTTCGAATACCCATCGATGACCTGTTGACCTAATTTCATTTCGTTTAGCTCTAGCCGAGCTACGCAGTGAACAGTAATATCGAACACATGTTCGAGTCAACGGTCAGTCCAGTCGGTTCTGCCGTGCCGCGCCGCGCACGCCGGAGTGCGTCCCGGCACGCCGCCAGGTCACCGCTCGTCGCCTGCGAAGACCGCTCACCCGCCACGGGTCAGCACAGGGCCGCAGGACACAAGGCCGACGCCCGCACGCCCCGTCAGGCTGACCGGGCCTGCGGCACGCGGTGTGGAGCGGAACGCGGGACGGCTACCGCAGGAAGCCCCATCGCGCGGTCAGGGCGCCGTGAAGCCACCGAGGAACTGCTCTGCCCGCGACCAGGTGAGCCCTGCCGAGCCTGCGTCGAAGTCCGGAAGGTCGGGGTCGGTGTAGAGATGACCGCCGGTGTACTCGAAAACTTCCACGCTGGCACCGAGCCTGGTCAGCCCCGCGTACCACGCGGCGACCTCGTCGGCTGGCTCGAACTCGTCGCCGGCCGCGACGTGCAACTGGACGGGCAGGCCCGGCGTGAGCGCGGACGGTTCACCGCCGGTGCCGTGCAGCAGGAGCAATCCGGCCACCCGAGGGTCCGCCGCACCCACCCTCTGCGCATAGGAGGCGCCGAGCGAGAACCCGGCGAGCACGGTGCCCGGCGGCATGTCGGCCACCGCGTCGGCGGCCCTGCTGCGCAAGGTGGGCGCCCCGATCTCGTCGCGGAGCGCCAACGCGGCGGTGATGTGGTC